>WNFE01003302.1_pt1 | contig 23240 bp, 17 predicted proteins | sample 5400451 | NCBI WGS metagenome assembly WNFE01 (sample SAMN13153344, study PRJNA577476) | soil metagenome | isolation source: 200 cm saprolite under Douglas fir tree site 2 hole 2 | place: USA:California | collected 2015-04-18
CCTTCTATCCGTGCGGGCTTGAGGGCCCGGCACCCGATGCTCTCTGCGTCTTTCGACGAGAGCTGGAAGGCCTGTCGGAGGCGCCCCCATCTCTACGACGGCGTGCTGCGCAGGCCCGGATTTTTCGCGGGGCGCCTCCACCAGTACCAAAGCCGAGGCGTGACGCTGCATCGCCCAAGCGTTTCCCCCTCTGTGCGCACACATGGCCAGCACATGGTGGACACCAGCTCGGACGTCAGGCGGCTGGCTTTTGAGGCTCTTTTGCAGAGACCATCTGTTGTTTGGTAAGGACCTCAAGGTGTATGGCCCCCAGCAAATCCCGTCATGCTCAGTCCGCGCTCGGGCAAAGGCCGTCGTGGCCAGCTTGGGCTTTGAGCTCTGCCCCTACTGGGAACACCCCAGTCTCGAGGAAACGCCAGAGCGCCATGAGTAACTTGCGCGCCACCGCCACAATCCCAATCCGTCGCAAGCGCGTGCCACCCCCTCCGAAGCGCGCACGAAACCACACGCTCAGAGCACTCTCAGGCTGAAAGCGCCGCCAACTCCACGCCAACTCCGTGGTCATCCAGCGCACAGGGCGGTTGCCGGACTTGGTGATCCCTTGTTCCCGGGCACTTGCACCGCTGTGATACGGCGTCGGCGTGAAGCCCGCTACGCCCCCCACTTCCCGACGATTCTTGAAGGCGCGCCAGCCGAAAAATTCCATCACCACCAACCAGGCCCCATTGATGCCAATCCCTTTGAGCTGCATCAACTGGCGCACCTTCTCGATATTCGCGTCGGTCGAGGCCTGCAGCTGGGCGCGACGCTCGGCTTCCACCGCGGCAATCTGCGCACTGAGAAACGTGTGATGGGCATACACCCGCAGCACCCGACGACGCAAACCCGGGGGAATCGGCGAGCCATCCCACAGCCGTAGGGCCTCGAGTTGCTCAGGCAAGTTGCTCAGGCTCGTGACCCGGATCCCCTGGCTGCTGCGTAACCCCTGGCTGCGGGTTGTGGTGCGGGCCCTCTCCTGCTTCAGGGTTTCCAAGTCCCGGTGCAGATGGCGGTGATCCTCGGCCTCGACCGAGGGCACCTTGACCACCTGCCATACCTGACGCTCGCCCTGCGCATAGCGCATCAACATGCTGAGCAACTTGCGCACGTCCAACCCATCGCTCTTCGCCCGACGACGGCGCCGGTTGACCTCAATGGCGGAGGAATCCACCACATGGTTCGTGATCCCGTGCCCCTGCACAAACCGATGCAGCCAGAAGCCTTCGCGCCCCGCTTCATAGCAACGGACCACGGGGGCCGTGTCAGGCAGACCCAAGCGGCGTTTGGCCTGGGCGATTTCTTCCAGCACGCGTTCCTGATGTCGCGCGGTCACGGTGCGCTCGCGCGGCTTTTGACCATGCCCTGTGGTGAAGCCGAGCTTCCAGGTTTTTTCACTGAGTTCAAAGGCCACAAACAAGGTACCCGCTGTCGTGCTCTCCGGCACATTGCCAGTCGCTGGGGTGGTCATAGGCTTTCTCCTCCATAGTGATCGCTCGAGAGTGATGGACAAGAAGCTTACCAACAGCGGCCCGCTAAGGGAACCAGCGGACAAGCATAGTATCTATAGTATTTGATACCTTGGGCCTCGTCGGCTGTCGAAGGGCGAAACGGCTCTCTGTCGCAAATGCATCACAATCATCGTGGACGACCCAAGTAGCGATACCAGGTGTGGACCGTCCGGCATAACTTCCTGGAAGAGGAGGGCGGCACAGGCCAGGATTATTCCACCGTGACGGATTTGGCAAGATTGCGCGGTTGGTCGATGTCACAACCGCGCTCGAGAGCGCAGTAATAGGCAAAGAGCTGGAGCGCGACAACGGCAGGGATGGGCTGCAGGAAATCGAGGTTTTGTGGAGTATAAATGACGTCGTCAGCGATCTCGGCGATCTCCTCATCGCCCTCGGTGGCGATGGCCAGCATCTTCCCGCCGCGACTCCTGATTTCTTGCATGTTGGAGATGACCTTGTCGTACATCATATCCCTGGTGGCCAGACAGACCGTTGGGAAGCGCTTATCAATCATAGCGATGAAGCCGTGCTTCATCTCGCCGGCAGCGCAACCCTCCGCGTGGATGTAGGAAATCTCTTTGAGCTTCAGGGCGCCTTCCAGGGCCATGGGATAATTGTACTTCCGGCCGATGAAGAGAAAATTGTCGTAGTGCGCGTACGTGGCAGCTATGGACCGAATGGCATCGGCCTGCTTGAGCACCATCTGGATCTGATCGGGCAGGCGCTCGATGCCGGTGACGATTTCCATGCCATCGGTGACTGACAGGTGTTTGAACCGCCCGAGGAGCAGGGCAATCATCGCCAGAATACAGCACTGACTCGTAAAGATTTTGGTGGAGGCTACACCGATCTCTGGGCCGCCGTGGTTATAGACCCCGGCCTCCGTGAGGCGGCTCATGGTGGAGCCGACGACGTTCACCAGTCCCAAGAGGAGCGCGCCCTTGCGAGCCGCTTCGTGCATCGCTGCAATCGTGTCCGCGGTCTCGCCCGACTGGCTAATCCCCAGCACCACCGTGCCAGGCCGGATGTTGGTCTTGCGATAACGCATTTCACTGGCGATCTCGACTTCCACCACGAGATCGGTCAAGCGCTCGAATACATACCGGGCATACAGCCCCGCGTAGTAACTCGTGCCACACGACACAATCACCAGATGCTGCGCCTCCTTCAGGCGGTTGAGCACTTTATCCAGACCACCGAGATGCGCCATGCCCTCACCGCCAATGAGCCGGCCGCGCAGGGCGTTGGTCATCGTGTCGGGCTGCTCAAAAATTTCTTTGAGCATGTAATGCGGAAAGCCATTGAGTTCGACGTCATCGGGTTGCCATTCAATCCGTTCCGTCTCGCGGGCGACCGGCTTGTCGGCCAGCGTATCAATGACATACTCATTCGCCCGAATGGTCACGATGTCGTTATCCTCCAGATACACCGCCTTATCCGTGAGGCGGAGGAAGGCGGCGACATCGCTCGCCAGGAGCATTTCGTTCTCCCCAACGCCGAGCACCATCGGCGAGCCACGACGCGCCGCCACCAGCTCATGCGGATGATCCGCGTGCATCACCACCAGCCCATACGTGCCGGTCACCTTGCGCAGGGCACGCTTGACCGCCTGGCGCAGATCGCCCGTGTACTCGTCTTCGATCAGGTGGGCGACCACTTCCGTATCGGTTTCCGAGCTGAAGCGGTAGCCCCGGGCACTCAACTGCTCGCGTAAACTCTGGTAATTCTCAATGATGCCATTGTGCACGACCATGACACTTTCATCGCCATTGGCATGCGGATGGGCATTGGCTTCCGAGGGCTTGCCGTGCGTGGCCCAGCGGGTGTGGCCCATGCCAATGGTGCTCGCAAAAAGCCGCTCTGCCAGCCCTCCTGCCAGGCTGCAGACTTTGCCTTGCATCCTGACACGGCAGAGTTCACCATCCTCAATGACCGCAATGCCAGCCGAGTCGTAACCCCGGTATTCTAAACGGTGCAGTCCTTCGAGCAGGATAGGCACAACATGTTTATGGCCAACATAACCAACAATACCGCACATCGGGTACCTCCAGGGTAGAAGAGCTACATGATTTTATGCTATAAAACGTGGGAAACCTTATGTGAACGCTATTGCGTTTACGAGACAGTTGCTAGAGTTGGAACCCGTATCACTTTCACATCTTTCAGTTCTTGGGCTGGCGATGGAGGAAAATGGCGTACAAACATATCGTCGAGTAATTGCGTGGAAAGAATGCCCACCAACGCCATGTTCTCTCGCTCAGAAGTCAAGGACCCTTCTTGTTGATGGCACTTCTCTACGAGCCGTGCCACCTTGGCGGCATCGAAGTATCCCGACTGCCGAATGGCCTGTTCTGAAAGCAGGTCAGACACATACTCCTGGGGCGCACTCCCAAAGAAGCATCGGCTGATAGGGGCGCGATACGGCTGCTTTGGCCTGTGCGCCAATGCGGGTGGTATAAGGCCAGTGGCAACCTTGCGGAGGATACACTTGTCCTGCAAACCCCGCAGGCGGTAGGTTGGCGGAAGAGCACACGCGAACTCCACCACACGGTAATCGAGAAAGGGATAGCGTCCCTCCACGGCATGGGCCATCGCGACACGGTCCCCCTGGGATGCGAGCAGATAATTGGACAGGAAAATGGAGATCTCCGTATACTGCGCTCTGGAGAGCGGGTCCCACGTCATGAAATCAGGCGGCAGTGAGGCACCGAACCGCTCCAGAAATCCTGCTTGCTTTTTTATGAGCCCCTGCATCTCCGAAGAGAAAAATGTCTGGAGGTGGGAGGTGTTTTCCCACCGGATCAAGTGGGAGTAATGTGGGGCGTCCACCTGCGTCAGACCTTTGCGGAAGAAACTGGCAAGAAAGGCGCGGTTCCGGCCGTCTTGAGAAGCAAAGATGTCAGGGTACAGCTTTTGGAAGAGCCGTGGGCGCATGGTGGAATCGGGTTGGCGCGCCCAGAATCGCCGCACACGATCCTCTTTAAAGATATCATAGCCAGCGAAGATCTCGTCGGCGCCTTCTCCCGTGAGCACCACCTTGAAGTTGTTAGCGCGCACCAGTCGTGCAAGCTGATACAGGGGGGCGGGCGCCGTACGGAGGAGGGGGACTTCCGCATGCCAGACGACGCGACGGAAATTCTCGCCGATATCCTGCTCACTGCAGCGAATACTGCGGTGTTCAGTCTGTAAGGCTTGCACGGCCTTGGCCTGGAAAGGCGCTTCATCAAAGTGGCTGTCTGTGAAGCTCACTGAGAAGGTGCGTAAGTGATTGTCAAAGAAACGCTTGACCAGTGACGTAATGCAGGTACTATCCAGTCCACCACTGAGGTAGGCCCCTACAGGAACATCAGCACGCAGGCGGATGCGCGTTGCATCGAGGAGCAAGTGCTGCAACTCCTCGGTCAATTGATTATCGCAACGATCTTCCCATCCTGAGGCAGCGAAAGACAGTTGCCAGTATGGACGGATAACCAGCCCTGCAGGCGAAAACACGGCATAGTGACCTGGAGGAAGCTGGCGCACCCCTTGGAACGCGGTCAAGGGGCCCAACGGCGCCCAGCAGGTAAAAACGTCTGAGATGGCTTGCGGGTCGAGGACACGGGGAATACGCGAGTCCGCAAAGAGCGCCTTGACTTCGGAGCCAAATACGAGTCGCTTGCCATCGTGGTAATAGAAGAGGGGGCGTATGCCCAGACGATCACGGCCCAGCAGCAAGCGTTTCTTGCGCTGGTCCCACAGCGCAAAGGCAAACTGCCCATTGACGTCTTTGAACAGATCGGGGCCGCGCTCCTCGTAGAGATGGACCAGTATTTCGGTGTCCGTGCGGGTGTAGAACTGATGCCCTCGCTTCTCCAATTCGTGGCGCAGTTCCGGATAGTTGAAGATCTCGCCGTTGTACACGACCCACACCGTCCGATCCTCATTGTGAATGGGCTGGTCTCCCCCACTGAGATCGACGATACTCAACCGAGCATGTGCCAATCCGGCCTCGTTATCCGTGTAGATGCCAAAGGCATCGGGACCCCGGTGGCGGATGAACCCTAGCATCCGGCGCAGGAGGCCTTCTTGGGGTTTTGCAGCTAGAAAGTCAATGATACCAGCTATACCGCACATATAAGCCTCAGGATCTTTAAGCGTTACACTACTCCTCAATTTCTTGATAGCTCAGTCGCTGATCTCCACAGACAAGCACTGTTTTATGGGGAGATTTCTGGACACTGAGTTCAAGAAAGGCTTCAACCTGCAACCGTGGTTCTCCTCATTTGCACTTTGCGGTTGATGAACTGGACCAACCCGTTGACGGAATCCAGATTTTGCGGGAGGAGTTCGTCGTCTAGAATCTGAATCTCGTACATGTCTTGCAAAAACGTTATGAGTTCCAGGGCACCTGTGGAATCGATAATGCCCCGGTATAGCAATGAGTCGTCATTAGACAGCTCGGTCGCCAAGTCGCCGAAGAGAAAATTGTCGATGATAAATTGACGGATTTCTTGCTCAATTGATCGCATGGACAAGGTGCCTCCTTCTATTGTTGAGAAACTGTGCCATTAGCAGTTATACTGAAAGCATGCCTGCCAGTGTCATGTTGACTTTAGCACTTATGCTCTGTCACTTTTCGCTTTGTTGACCAACTTCCAGCTTACTATATTGAGCATGAGAACATCCGTCCCACTGCTCGTACCACGCTGGAAGCATTCATCTCATCTCATAGGTATCGACGCTCTTCATTTCAAACTTTATAGCCTTGGACAAGAATACCTCAGGCTTTCTAATAGATCATTTTAGTCTAAAAAGGTGCTACAGACTGCGTGCGGCTCGATTTGCGGTAGCTCCGCAATGGGCTCGACGAGCAGTGCCTTGGCGTGCAGAGAGGACGTCGTGCGTCGCTTTGCCTGAATGTCGAAGTAGATGTGCCGCGCGCGCTCCGCGCCGATGCCGAGAAAGCCCCCGAGTTCGGCTGCATCCACATCGTGGTTGCATGCCCATAGTGCATAGTCCATCTGCTCATAGGGCAACGCGAAGTAAAACTCATCTTGTCCCTGCGGCATACTGTAGGTGTCGGTCGTTGGGCGCGCGTTACAGACCTCCGCAGGCAATCCCAGATGACGCGCGAGCGCGTAAACCTGAGTCTTGTAGAGATGCGCGATTGGCTTGACGTCGGCCGAGCCGTCGCCGTTCTTGACGAAAAACCCCTGATCGTACTCGAGCCGGTTCGGTGTGCCGACTACAGCGTAGTTGAGCCGATCGGCATGGAAATACTCCATGGTCTTGCGGATGCGCTGCTTGAAGTTGGTCGCCGCGACGATCTGCAAGTACTCCTTTACCGGTAACCGCTGCTCGAGCACCCGGCCGTCAGGGGCTTGTACCACAAGCTTGAAATGATTCAGTCGCCCATCGAGACCGCCGCCGATCACGATCTTGTTCTTCCACCCGGGACCGTATTCGGGGAACACCGCGCAGATGGCGTCGTCACGCCAACGGTAGCAACCGATCGCCTCGAGAGCCGGGCCGATATTCTCCTCGCGATACTCGATCCCGAGTTGCTCGGCGACGCGGTGACCGAGCGTACGGCTCGCGGATGATGAGTCCTTTTCCGGGAGCAGCAGTCCAAAGACCTTTTTCGGGCCGAGCGCATGCACTGCGAGCGCTGCGCATACCGAGCTGTCCACGCCACCCGACAGCGCCACCACCAACCCGCGCTTGCGCAAGATGTTGCTGCACACCTCGCGCAAGCGTGCTCTGATCCGCTCGACTTCGGCGGCTTCATCCAGCTTGAACACATCGTTCTGCAATACTTTCTGCACCGCCCCCTCCACTATCGCGCTGTCCATTGTGCGCTCCGAGTTTGAATGTCTTTACCTTTGGGTCAACCCTACTTCGGTTGCCAATAATGACAAGCGATTCAGTGCAGGGCTACCTTTCCATAAATCTCGGCACTGTTATCGTAATTCTTGCGCAGCAGGCGCATGGGATTTCCTATAACCAACACTTTCGCGGGCAGGTTGCGGGAAACCACCGTCAGCGGACCAATGGTGACCCCATCGCCTATGCGTATGCCGCCAAATACGACCGAACCTGTCCCAATCCATACACGATTGCCGATGGTCGGCACGCCGGTATCGTTGCCCGCACGCCGTCCAATCGTGACTTGCTGCGCGACATTACAATCGCTCCCCATATGGATTGGCCCGATCACCACACCTCCACAATGACCGATGTAGAGACCACCGCCTATCTGCGCGCCCGTATCGATATATATTCCCCAGCAAACAATGCAGAGCTTCTGCAAGATATAGTAAATCAACTTTAGCGGATACCTGATCGGCGCGAAATGGACCGCGCGCTGAACCCAGGAGCCAAAACGATACACCAATACCGCTTGCAGACCTGGTGATTCAAAAAAGATACGGGGTTTCTCATATAACCTTGGATTCCCATCACGGCTGTCCAACTGCATAAAACGTCTAATATCTCGCCGTACCGTTGCAAACATACGCTGTGACACGGGAAGTACAATATTTATTGATTCTTGTGCGCTCTCCATGACTACGATCCTTTTTTCCAGCCTGTAAAAAACTTTGCGAATGTTGCATCGAGTATGTGATAGGCCGACTCGTTGAGATGCAGCTTGTCGCCGACATCGTATTCGGATCGCAACCAACGTTCACTATCGCTGCGCTGCAATTGCGCCGCAAGATCAAATACCGGGATATGCTCGCGCTGCGCGTACTGCTTCAACCAGGTATTGAACTGCACGATACTGTCCAACTGCGTTGGCTTTCCGATCAGCCGCTTAACAAATATTTTTGCACGTGGTATGTACTCCGTCGGTTCCGCAACCGGCGCGGTCGTCACAAGCACAACCTGAATACCCACTGCACGAAGTGTGTCTACCCATAACATAAATTGACGTTGGTATTGTTTGGTGTCACCAGGAAAATAGGTTGCGCATTCCTTGATCAGCACGATATCCGGCTTATCCGGGTCGGTGACAAGCTTCTGAATGAGCGGCCCCTTATCAAAGGAATACTCGCCAACGTAATCGAAGCGATATCCTGGCAATGCGACTCGCTCGCCGATTCGTTCAAAATGCCAGTCCTTCCCAATGGAAGCACCGACCAGTACAACCCGCATAGGATGCTCTACTTTACCCGACTCCGCCATCACGACTCCTCCAAATAACAATATCCCCACTAGAGATATGGTACGGACCATATGTACCAGATGTAATGATTGCGGCATTTTCTTCACCCCTCTGTGATACCAGTTCTTTGAAATCATGGAGAAGCTCAACCCGCACAGCACTGGTGAACTGGTGCAGTTCGCGATTCGCAACGGCCCATTGACTGAGAAGCTGTTTTAAAATTCTCACGCTAGCCGTTTCAGTAGGATACGGATCATGCTGATCTGGATCATCGCTTCACTGCTGGCCGTCAGCACCTCGTAATCGCGACTATGACGACGATCATTGAGCAACCAGGCCAGTGTGCGCTCGACTTTCCAGCGCTGCTTCACAACCGCAAACCCTTTCCCTGGGCGCTCGACCACCTCCAGGTCAATTTTGTGGGTCTGCTTCAAGCCGCATACCCAGTCCCGCAGCCACTGGGCATCATAGCCTCCATCGACCCAGATTTTCCGGAGCCGTGTCACGCCAGCAGCAAAATACCGCTTCAACAGTTCGACCAGGCCTTGCCGATCATCCGTATTGGCGGCGGTGACCACGACCGCCACAATGAGCCCGAGCGTATCGACCAAAATATGCCGTTTGCGGCCTTTGACTTTCTTATTTCCATCAAAGCCGACGTCTGTGCCTTGCGTGGCTGTCTTGATACTCTGGCTATCGGCACAGGCGGCGGATGGCTCGGGCAGCCGCCCCTGCCCCTGGCGCTCCCAGTGGTGCAGCGTGGTCATGAGACGCTCCCAGACGCCCTCGCGACGCCAGCGTCGGAAGTAGCCATAGATCGTATGGCCATTGCCCAACTCCTTGGGCATCATCCGCCACTGGCACCCGGTCTTGTTCACGTAGAAAATGCCATTGAGCACGCGGCGGAGTTCCAAGGGTTTCCGTCCCGGTCCGCCCAGGCGCCATGTGGGCTTGGGCAGCAGGCATTGGAGGATATCCCATTGTTCATCACTTACATCTGTGGGATAGTGACAGGCGGTGCTCATCGTCAACACTCCTTACCTCGATCGTGTGTGTAGGTAGGAGTTTGACGACTTGAGCACCACCTCCACAAGCCCCGTGGTTTACCTCACTCGGGGTTTTAAAACAGCTTCTGAAGGCGCCAGCGTCTGATCCGGAAAGTGAGTTTCTGATAGCAGTGGTAGTTGCCTATAGACTTTTTCACATGACTTGATACCGCTTTTTAACCAGAACCGGGCAATAAGTATCCTCCGGCAAAGCCGGAGGTTTTACGATTGCTGGCCCCTCAAAGGGGCCTGACCGCAATCGCAAAGTCAAAACCCAAAACCGAGAAGACTACGAACGACAGACTCCCGGAACTGTCAAACTTTGAGAGTCCCCCGGCAGAGCCGGGGGTTTACCATGATTAAATTACTACGTATGCGCTCCCGTTTTCCTGCGGTGCGTCACAGCCCCGAAATGAGCGTAGAGGAAAAGCACACTTCGCAGCGTTTTACTCGGAACGGAAATGTGAAGCTTTCCCTACCGATATCGACGGCGCCCTAACCGATTATTACCTGAAGGCGGCCTGCAACGGCGCTACCACCTCTTATTTGGCCTTGAACCGAGACGCATCCCAGTTCGGGGTGCGGCGCATCGACGCTTCTGCATCCACGGCTTGAAATGCCCCCGCATCCGAGCCCGCTCCGCTGGCGGAGCGGGCCATCCCCTGCTGGTGGTACACGTACTGTTGCGCGGGAGTGAGGTCCAGGCCGAGGGCGTTATTGGTGACCTCGGGCGCTAAGCTGCCGCCGATACCGATGGCCGAAGATCCGCCAGCGAGGTGGACATCATTGGCCGCCAGGTTGGCGAACCCGGGGTTGTTGTCTGCCGGTGAAAACAGGTGCTGGGCACCGGTGGTGATTCCCCTATAGGGACTGCCCGCGGAGAAGGCATACGTCCATCCTGGCGAGATCCAGTTGTTGCCCAGATGGAAATTCTCAATCCCGCAGCCCGCCAGAAACATTTCCCCGGTGGGCGCGCCGGGGGTCCGCGGCAGGTTCACCCAGATGTTGTTGCGGGCGTCAATCACACCGGGCACGCTCGCTGGGCAGGCAAAGCCCCCCTGGTGGACATGAAACAAGGGGAATTTCCAGATGTCAGATTGATTCCGCACCATCACGAAGGTGTTATTGTAGAAAAACAGCTTGCCACCGATGTCTGCCCTGCCGCCCGACCCATGATCGCCGTTCCAATGGACAGCGATGGCGGAGGTGGTGCCGGGGGCGGTATTCAGCAGCACGTTGCCGTAGACGAAGGTCTGCATGTAATAGGGCCTGGAAGGAATGGTGGGCGCGCCATTCTCGGCTTCCACCAGATCCAGCATCCATCCGGCGGGCTGCTCGACATAGTTGTAGCGAATGATAGTGCCGGCGGAGCGGTCCTTGATCTGGCTGCCTAAAGCGCCGGGGCGCATGGGACCGTAGCGGTTGTGCTCGATGATGACGCCATCGGACTCGGTATAGCTAGCGTGCTCGAAGTACTGATTGGAGCTCCCGTTGTTGTAGAAATAGTTGGCGCGCAGCACCGTATCCACCTGGAGTTCGGCGTCGGAACTGCCGGTCCAGTTGAAGAAGCCCAAGCCGCAGTTGGTAAGGATATTGTTGTGAACCAAGATGTGTTCGGACGAGCGCGCATAGATACAGGCGGCGAAATCCCCATAATTGGCGGAGGTTCCGTTTTCGGCCGTATAGCGATAAGCGGAGCGGGGAGTTCGCCATTGGGTCCGGGGACGCCCAGCACTCGAATCCACTGTGTCGCCGTACCGCGCCCGGAAATCAGAAACTTCTCGTAGTACGGCGTCGATTTGTAGTGGATGTACACCGTGTCCCCGGCCTGCAGGTTGTACCAGGGCACGCTTCCGATGGTCGTATACCGCTGGCCAGGCCCGACACGGTAATCCGTTGCACCCCAGCCGACGGCAGGGTAGAAAAGCACTCCCATGCAAAGCAAAACAGCCCTGCTCCAGGCCTTGAGCATGCCAGTGTCGTTCTTGCGCATCTTGCCTCCATGTGTACGATGATTAAGTAGCGTGATCACCGGTGCAAACCACACACCAGCTCGTAAAGCCTCAGTTTGTTGAAATATCCAGCGAGACGCGCCGGCAAACACAGCGGAATTCGAGGTCGCCGTGCAACCGTGTAATCGTCGGGTGCAGAATCGTGCAGTCGGACCGGACTGCCGTGCCTCGAACGGTACCCTTTCTGGAAAAGTGCACCTCCCTATGCACGAGACTGTTGCGCCGATGCGTGAAGCACCGCCGAGTGCAGGACACGGTGAAATCCCGCGCCGAAATCGCGCCACGATAGGCAGGGCACCGTACTCCTCAGGTGTGCGGGACACCAATCGCGCGACACAGCGGCCGCCAACGCCTCTCCGAGTAACCGGGGCTGCCCGGGCGGGACCAACAAACCGTTGTCCTTCTCGAGCAGTTCGGGAACTCCCCCGACGTTGGACGCAACGACGGGCCGACCGGATGCCAGCGCCTCGAGCACGACGTTGGGGCAGCCCTCGCGGCGGCTTGGGAGACAGAGAACGTCAGCGGCAGACACCCACGCTGCCACTTCAGCATTCGGCCGCCGCCCGAGCAGCCGCACCCGACCCTCGAGGCCATATGCGCGTACCAGCGACTCGAGAGGACGCATGAGAGGTCCGTCTCCGAGAATGACGAGCTCGGCCCCTCGCTCCCGCATGTGCTCGGTAAACACCTTGAACCCGTTGATCAAGATGTCCGGCCCCTTCTCGGGCAGCAGGTTTCCCACGTAACAGATCAGTGGGCCAGCGCCCGTATATCCCAACCGCCGGCGCGAATCGCCCTTGCTGTCTGGCCGGAAACGTTCACCATCAACACCGTTGTACTGGACGAGAACCTTCTCCGATGCGACACCAAGCTCCACCACGCGCTGCTGCATCGCGCGGCTGAGTGCGATGACTCGGTAGGCCGAATCGAGGGCGGCCTTGACACGCGGCCGCATGTGCGGCTTGCTGGGCAATTCATTGATGTCGCTGCCAATGACATTGGCGACGAGGGGACAGGCGGAGTCTCGCGCGAGAAGGCCCGCGACATACGTATCCGGGTATGCCCAGATGCCAAGAACTGCTTCGAACTCCCACTCACGGCGCAGGCGCCGAATGAACGGACGCACTGACAAATACATGGTCGTCGCATGCAGTCTATGCGCACCAGGGACCCCAAAAACAGTGGGGTGGTAAACCGGTATGCCGCCGTCCATTGCGTAAGCGGACTTGCCGAGAAGCGCAGGCAGATATCGCAGGCGGCGCTGCCAGGCGATAGGCGCGACGACTCGGACGTCACAGAATTCGGATAGCGCCTGCACAGCGTTAACGTGGTACACCCACTGAGTCGGCCATCCCGGCGACGGAAACAGACTGGTAAAGACCAGGACGCGCATCAGCGGGCACCTGCCAGGTTCAAGTACAGATGGTCGTAGCGTCGCCGCATCGCGTCGAATGAGAACTGGGGCTCCGCCACGCACTTCGCTTCTGCTCCACCCACGTCAAGATGTAGCAAGAGTTGAACAATCCGCATAGGTTCTTATTCATCCCGCTCTTCGGTCCGGCCCCGGCCGACCAACGCTGCCAAGCGTGTTCTGCAATCCCGCAGACCGTCAAGCAGCGAGTTCCGCCAACTCGGCCGGCGCACGGTGTGCCAGTCCAGTTCGCGTCGTTGCTCTGCCAGGGAACGCTTGTATTCGAGGTCGCCCGCCATGAGATCAAATTCTGGTAAGGTGGATTCCAGGTAGGACTGAAGGGCTACCTGCAATGTGACCAGCCCAGGGCGAAGCTTCTTGTTATCGCTGAATTTGAACCCGCACTGATAAAAGAAGGCCTTGCTTTTCAGCACATAATTGTAGAGGATCCCGATGGTTTCATCGTCGGCCGAAACTCTTAAGATATCAATCTCGCCGCGATTGAAGCATTTCGCCAGCATGGCGCGATGAAACTGCTGGAAGCGCGGCGAAGCGAACGCCCCCGGCCGCCCCTTCGCCGTCCAGCGGTCCTGATGCAGCCTGGCTAATTCCGCGAGCATGGCCTGCGCGTGTTCGATCGACTGCGCCCGCGTCAGACGCAACTGTCCGGACTGCTGATACAGCTTGATACTTTGCCGGATGTTGTAGCGCACCTTGTACGACAGGCTCATTTCAAACGGTTCGCCGCCGGCGCGGAGGGCGTTCAGATCCACGTAATAGCTGGGAAACGTCGTTACGTTCTGCTCGTGGCGGGGGAAGACCTGTTGCAGTGCTGCGGAGGCTTCCGTTCGGGAACATCCATTCATCACGAACTCGTCCCAACCTTGGCTGTCGAGGTGCCGGCGAAGCGCGCTCGCAACAGCGGTCTCCCAGCCCCGCAAACAGAGCAAATCGTTGGACTCGGCACCGACTTCTTCCCATTCGTCCTCGCCAGAAGCGTTCAGGTAGGCTCGGCGAATCCACACTGGCCCCCTCCGCTGCCTACGCCACACCAGCAGGCATACGCCTACGATCTGGCTGCCGTGGAAAAATCGCAGAATTTCGATGTCTAGGCAGGGGCGATACGTTTCAATCCATGTGCCGATCCAGTCCACACCCAGAAAGAATGATGCGTAAGGTGATTGCTTGGCGAGCTCGACCCAGTCACGCTCGGCTTCCTGCCAGTCCGATGACCGCGTGGTAACGGTCGTAATCGGCTCTACCGCGGGCATGAGCGGAAGTGCATATACAGCGCTCATCTGTTTCTCCAATATATTGTGGGGCTCAAGCGACGGGGCTCCCCGAGTGCTCAGCCTCCAGTTGTAAATGTCGTTTTACCCATAAATTCGCCTGCAGTGACGCATAAAGTCGCCACGACACAATCCGCAAGAGGCCAGAATTCAATATAGTTTATGATGACTTATTCAATAAGTTGTGAACCATAACTTCGCCCAAAAGCGATTGGGACGCATAACTTCGCCTCGGAAAAAAGTGGGACATTTCACACGTCTGCCATGGCTCTTTTCCTGTTTTTTGGGCGAGGTTATGCGTCAAAACGGCGAGGTTATGCGTCACAGGTCCGCATCGGGACCACGACAGAGGTCTCCTGCCAGACATGGCGAGCCACGGGGAGTCCCTCTCGGGGTTCTCTCGCCCCTGTGAGGTGACTTTTTGTCCTCTCCGCAACGGATATTCAACAGGAATATGACGCATAAAGTCGCCACTTTACTCTTGTGACGCATAAAATCGCCCCAGTGGCGATTTTATGTGTCAAATGATAGTAAAGCTATCAGCGGCATGACAGCGGTCGCGAGTGTGCGGCTGCCGCCGGCGATCCACTTCAGAATCCCGCGGCACAGCCGTCTCAACCGCAGCGGGATGCGCAGTTCGAATTGGCCGATCATGATCAGGTCCCCGGCCGCGAGCGACTTCGTCAACCGCAGTAGCACAACGTAGACCAGGATTCTGATCACTGGCCCACAGATCAGCGCCGCGAAGAACCGCGTTGGCTCGCCTGTGCAACCCTCGGTATCATTTCGTTGACACCAGTGCGGACGCTAGCCGACTGTGTTCGGTCATCGTAAATCCTGCAATATCAACATCTCGCCTTGTAGGCTGTGGAGACGCATTGTGGAGTCTACCCCGCATGGTTGCTTGCTGAACTGCGTTTTTTTCAGGCACAGTCGGCTTCACTCCGCATATATGTAAATGAATTCATGACGGGCTTTGGCCTGTGACCGTCGTTAGTGAAACCCCGCGATCACCCGCGGCGCCCCCATTGCGCATCGAGCCATTACTGTTGTGGGGCAACATCCGAAGTCGCCATTATTCCTGTTGTCACCGCCGAACCGCCGGTGCCACCCTGTCGTCGCGTGATAGTCGCGAGGAACATCGGCAGGCGAACGCCAGCACTGAGGCCCTGCCGCAGCAACAACGACAGACACGCGCCCAGCACGCCGAACCGCCAGATCAGAATGGGCGAGCAAATGAGCGAAATGATGATCGTGATCATCAGGCGCGCGGTATCCTGCCGCTCGCGCCGCGCCGCGTTCAGCGCGTGTCCGAGTCCGTTTGCCAACCCGACGAGTGGCACCCACCAGACCGTTACCTGCATCACGAACGTGCTGACGGACGGGTTGTCCGGGAACAGCATGCGGCTTATCGGTGCGGCTAGAAAAAAGACGCAGAGCGCAGCCGGCACACATAGCATGACGGGCAGGAGCGCAAGGCGTCGGAGCAACGGACCCGGCTCCTGTCGCTGATACGCACGCACCATCAGCGGATAGAACGCGGTGCAGAGCGCATCCGGTATCACGTCGAGCCTGCGGACCAGCAGAGAACCAGCCGCAAACTGCCCGTAATTCGCCATCCCGGACACCATCGGCACGAGCAGGTTTTCGGCCTGGTTCGCCAGCGTGCCGACGAATACCTGGGTCCCCATGACGCGAGCCTCCCACAGGATCTCGACCGAGCGCCGAACCGACAAATGGAAACTGACGGGAAAGAGCTGCCGGTTCACGAACAGTAATGACAGTGAACCGGACAGAATAGGTCCAATCAGGTATGCCGCGCAGAGCGCTGGTACACCAAGCTCCGCGTATGTCACAATCACAGACGCCCCCGTCAGCAAGAGGCCAGCGATCATGTTGATGCTGGCAAGGACGGGAAGGCGATCAAGGGCCTGCAGCACATCGGCCACGCACACGGTGATCGCGTTGAACAGTATACCGATCGAGAGAAGCGACGTTGCCAGCAACACGGTCTTGGGGTAACCGAGGCCCCAAGCAGTGCCGATGCTTGCGCCTGCGGCGACAACCGCCAGCAAGCTGCGTGTTCCAAGCTGATCGCGAAATGCGGTGGCGGCGCAACCCGGATCCTGCGCCAGCCGTCTCACGAAGAACGAGCGCAGGCCCAGGTTCGTGATGATCTGTGCCATCGTGTTCAGCGACAGCGCAAGCGCCCACTGCCCATACGTCGCGGCTCCAAGTTTGGCGATGATGAAACCTGTCGCGGGCACCGAGAGCAGATTCAGGAACAAGGGCTGAATCATCAGCAACCCCGCACCAAACAGAGAGCGTTTCAACTGCAAAAAGGTCTGCGGCACGCGTAACCAGCGTCGGCACGATGATTCAGGCGAATGCGCAACGACCGTGCTCATACGTGCATCCGCCCGGTAGTCGACAGCAGCGCCACGCGCAGCTCCAGGAGATCTGGAGTCACTCCCTGGCCGACCTCGATGCGCGACAGGCAGAACGGGTTGCGCCACGGGGCGGCATTGAACCCACTCTGATCGTAAGAAAATGCCGCCCGGTACCCCGCACGCTTGGCCGCGCGGATGGTCGTTTCGTCAAAGGCCTCGCGGCCACCGACCGGATAGGCACAGCTGTGCACGTCACATCCGAGCTGCTGCTCGAGTATGCGCCGGGATTCTGCCAGCTCCCGATACTGGTCTTCGGCTGGCAGGCGAGACAGGACCGGATGCGTATGCGAGTGTGCGCCTATGTCCATGCCTGCAGCACGCATCTCCTTCGCCTCGCCCCAGTCAAGAAACCTGCGCCTGTCGAGAGGCGCCGCCATCTCGCAGCGTTGCTCTACGTCGTCCACAAACGCCTGCGCGAGCGGGCCCGGGAGACCGTAGTAGATGCGCAAGAGCCTACGGACAGCCTGCAACCGTGCTTCCGGCGTGGATCCGAACCGAACCTGTTCGCCCGTGCCAAGGCTGATATCGAGCCTACGTGTGTTCCGTACCGCGTATGCGATCCGATCCCACCACGGCCATACCGCCGAACCGACGAAGGTCGTCGTCAAGAAGAAGGTCGCCGGAAGACCAGCCGACCGCAGGAGCGGAAATGCCACCTCGTAGTTATCGCGGTACCCATCATCGAAGGTGATCAGCACGACGGCCCCTCGACTCCTGGGAGAACTGACGTGGGCGATGGCCTCTGCGAGGCCAACAATCGCCCACGTGCGCTTGAGGCGCTGCAACTGCCGCTCAAATACCTCCGGACTGGCGTCAACAACGTGCGGGTCGCCTTGGACGGTCGCCACATCGCACACCCGGTGGTACGTCAGGACGATCAGAGACGCTTTTTGGGGAAGACGACGGATGGTCCACGTAAGGCCGGCGTACCGTGACGCAGCGGCGGCGTCGGCCCTCCGGCTACGCTTCCGGCGAACGGGCGGGTGTGAATCAACTCCGTGCATTCCCCCTCCCATCGCAGCCCGCACCGCAGCCTTCGCCACGCGGTATGCGGTGCGCAGGTACCCCGCGCTCTTTCCAGGCAGCATGGACGCACCAAGCAGCGCGACTATCCTGATATTGCGAGGGTCACACCGAACAGCATGGGCGAGGTGACGCCGGGCCTTCCCGACGTGCCCCATCTTCAGATTCTCGTCCGCAGCCCACGCGTATCCCTCGCCGAGCGCTTTCACGATCAGCCGCCGGTATTTGGGGTCAACGCGATCGCCATCTCGCTTCAGCGCGGTGGTCACAATGCGCACGAAGCGCTCGGCAAGCGGGACAGCGTTCTGCGGTTTGGTGAGCTGATCCGCCCCGCCGATTCGATATGATGTGCTAACGACATCGAGGAAACCCACCTCACCCTCGCGGCAGGTGCGAAGATGGAAGTCGTAATCCTCTCCCGAGGGCTTAATTGATTCGTCAAACAGCCCAACCGCCTCGAGCCGGCTGCGGGTGATCATGACGGTCGACGTATGCACCAGGTTGCCCGTCAGCATCGGCGAGAAAATGTTGCCGACGTGCAGGATGGCAGGCGAGGCCACAGCGCCGATGGCCTCGAGCGGCAGCCGCCGGTGCTCCGAGAACAGCGTGTCGTTCGTGAACCACTGGTACGAGGTGTAGAACTTCCTCAGATAATGAGACAGCAGAACGTTGTCCCGGGAGTCGATGGCTTCCATGTCGGTCCAGACCATGCCGACGTCTGGATTTGCCTGGAGGGCCGTTACCTGCACCTCCAGTTTCCACGGACGCCACAAGTCGTCCGAGTCCAAGAAGGCAATAAAGTCGCCGTGCGCCGCGCGCAGCCCGGAATTCCTGGCAGCCGAGACCCCGGCATTCTCCTGCCGGATATACCGTATGCGCCTGTCCTGAACGCCCGGTTCAAAGAGGCGGCTAGTGCCATCGGTTGAACCGTCGTCGATGACGATCGCCTCCCACTCCCGGTGTGTCTGCCGCTTGACGCTCTCGAGCGTTCGCAGAAGCATCGCGCTGCGGTTGTATGTTGGAATGATGATGCTGACGAGTGCTCTCGGCATTGGGCACCTCACCTGATACTCTGAATTTTATCGTGCATGGCCCGAGTGGCTGCCGTCCACGTGTAGCGCTCCTCTGCTCGCGTCCTTCCCGCAGCCCCCATGGTTCGCGCCAACCAGGGATTCTCCAGAATTCGACACAGCCGATCGACAAGCAAATCAGGTGAATCGGGCGGGACGGTGAAGCCGGTCATGCCGTCGACGACCATCTCCGGCATCGCCCAGATGTCGGTCGTCACACATGGAAGCGAAAAGAACATCGCTTCGACGACCACTAGGCCTAACGGTTCCTGACGACTTGGCAGGCAGAAGACGTCAGCCTGCCGATAGGCTTCCAGCAGCCGCTCGAACTCGGCGGAGTTGTCCTTGCGCAACAGACCGAGGAACTCCACGCCTTCAGGCCTATCAGGGAGTTCCGAGGGTCCCGCGATGATCAGTCTGGCATGGGCAATGCGCTCTCGCACACGGGCGAAAGCCTTCAAGAGGACATCCCCCCCTTTACGCTCGAACTCCTTGCCAACGAATAGAATGGTGGGGGGATGGCCGCGCCGGTCTGCGCGATCAGGCGCGACCAAACGTGACATTGCAATATTCGGTCCGGCGTTCACAGCGACGACGCGGTCCGACGGTAGGCGGTAATCCTCGATGAACGAATGGCGCAACCGCTCACTGATAGTAAAAATCGCCGCTGCACTGTGATAGATCTCGGCCTCGCGAGCATTGATGCGTTCGGCTTCATCCTCCGGCATCTGGTGAATCGCTGAGTACCTGTTCGAATGGTTTTTGATTGAGAGCGCGAAGTTCCAGTCACAGTAAAGAGCATACGGCGTCCGATCCATTCCTGGGGGATTAAAGCCGGCGCCGATCTGCAGGACGACATCCGGCCGCTGCTGAAGAGCGGAAAACCCGCGCTCGGCCAGGCGCGACTTGGCTCTCGCGCTGACCTCGCCGTACCGGAAGCGCGCGCGCCAGTGGCCGCGGTCGTACGCGTAGGACCGGGCGGCCACCCAGGCGCGCGTGCGGTCAGGCAGCTTTGTGTTGATCGTAGATACCGGGTGACCAAGTTCGCGAAAGTGCATCAACATGTTGTGAGCACTTCCGGAAAACGCCTTGTCAGGACTTTCAACGTCGCCCTCGCAAACCAGTACCAATCTCGCCAGTCTCTCCATGTTCGCTCCTCATCGCCGACCCGCGGTTGGAGCTCACGCTGGTCGTCTGATCACACTACTGAGCGTCCCGAACCAGTGGGACGCGGGATGCAGGCGCACTCCAAGCCCACACGGCCTAGCCTTTAGATGTCGCTGGCCGTTGTGCAGGGAGCGGATGGTGGCATTGGCATTGCCACCCTGCCTGTACATGTCGCCATGGCGCCAGCGCTTGATGACGTGCCTGCTGGACTCGTGGAGCACTGGACAATGCTGATGATCTACACAGCGGATTCGCCGCCACCTCGCGCTTAACGCCAGCCTAACATTTTCTGATCCGAATTCTAAGCTACGGATTCTGTATGGGATGGAGTTTTGATAACCCACAGCATGAGGGTTCGACTCCCTCCTCCAGCACAAAGCGCGTCAGCCGGTGCCATGCTTGACGAGCACCATCACATACACCAGCGCTAGGCTTCCAACGAGTATAGAGGCCGTGGGGAGGACCCATCTCGGGACGGGCAGCAACTTTGTGTTGCTCTCTTCGTCGCCTGCACAGTGCCACGTCACCATGCACAGTGCGAGCAGGAGAAACAGCGGCGGCGCGTATGTGCGCGAGAGAAAGTAAGCACAGATCAGGAAGCCGAGCAGGGAGGAGCGTAGCATCGCCGCATAAGGTCGGCTGACAACTTCGGCGCCTTTCTCCGACAACTCCGCCACCTGATTGACATCGAGGAATGCGGTCACTACCAGCGCCAACCACGTAAAGTAGCCGATCAGCCCGAGCTCCGCAAAGCAGAGTACAAACGAGTTGTGGGCAGTAAGGTAGTGGTGCTCAGTGAAGCTGTCATAGCCAACACCGAACAAAGGCTGATGGCGCAGCATGGTGAGTCCCTCGCTCCAGGCGAGAATCCGTTCACCCGCAGACTCCTCTTGGGACGAGAACCCTCGTCCACCGCCGACATTCATCACGACAATCGCTACCAGCAGAACTCCAATCAATATGCCCGTCTTTACTACGCCTAAGGTCTTTCGCATTCCAAAAAACAGCAGCGAGACGAGCCCAAGAACGGCGCCTCGCGAGTGTGTTAAGAAGATGGTGTAAAGAAATGTGGCGCCCGGGACACAGAGCAAAACGATGTTTCTGAAAAACTGTCGCTGGCGGTACCAAATGCCGAGCATCGGCAGCGCAACGACGATAACCTGTGCGAAGTCGTTCGGGTCACTGAGGAAACCGAGACTCCTGACGCGCCAGAGAAACTGCCTGGATGTATCGTTCGCGGGAACATCCGCCGCATCGGCCGGCTGACCGTCGCCTTCCTCGCCGACCTGCTGGCGAAGAACGAGACGGTCCACCATAAAACCATAATGGTAGGCGGCAATCCCCGCAAGCGAGAGGATTAACGTCGACAAAACGATCGTGGCAAGCGTTACTCGCAATCTTGGAATGGACGTGACATTCAGGAGCGTCAGCACAAACAGCAGAGCTGAGGTGCTGAAGTCGGACAGTGCCACAGCGGCCCCGCCTGCCCAACCATTCGCGATCTTGGACAGGGAGATGCAGGCGAGCAGCGCGAGCATCAGCACGAAATGCAGTTTCCTCGCCGCCGTCCTGCCTGTGTCCAAGACGAGAACGACGGCGGCTGCCAGCGCAACCAAACCTAAGATCATCATGGGCCGATAGATCCCCAGTTCTGGAGCGAATGCCTCCATCGGCCGGAGGTAAGCTAGCGCGACGAATGCGAGGTAAAGGTAGAAGACCATAATCAGGGCGTCCATTCTACGTGAGTTGTTGCAATGGTGTGACTACCCCTCCGTAGCGGCACCCATCGCGAGCGACTCACGCTCTCGACCCGCAGACGTGTCTCCCACGTCTGCGGGTAGGCGGTCTTCTTTCTCGCGAACAATTGCTCAATGCAGTGATACGATACTAAACTTTGGGATAGAGACTGGTGCGCATCTAGCTCCTGCGCGTCGACTCGCCCGCAAACTTCGATGAACTCGCCTTGGCGGAGATTCAGATTCGTCCGCGCAGCCAATACCAGAAGAGGCCCACACCTTCGTGAAGAACGTCTTCGTTCCACCTGATCGCCTGCCAACTGGGAAGCGCGTCTTCCCAGCCGAACTCGTAGACCGGGCGAAAACCGCAGGGGGCTGGGATAACCGTAAGTCCTAACTTTTCGAATGTTTTCTGAGCTCGCCTCATGTGTACCGCGTCAGTGACCAGGACAATTTTTCGAATCGCTTTCTGCCTTAGGATCTCGACCGTGTACCGCGCGTTCTCGTCAGTAGAACGGGAGCGATTTTCGATAATCAGCTGCGATTCGGGAACGCCGTAACGAAGCAAGAAATCTCGCATGACATCCGCATACGACCACAACTGATCGCTATGCAGAGAACCTCCTGAGAGCACCAGAGGCAGGGAATGCCATTCGTGATACAGCCAGGCAGCGTAGCGGCAGCGCTCGTATGTGCTGTTTCCGAGTAGCGGTAGCGGCAGCGGCAGAAAAGGATCGTGAACCGCGCCTGCGAGCACGACGATTGCCCCCGCCTGCTTGTCCGTCGGAGGCTGCCGGCTATAGGGAGACTGGACGGCGCGCACGATCAGCATCGACGCCGGTGCCCAGCAGTAGAGGAATAGCATCAGGGCAGCCACTTTCACAAGCAGGCGACGAGCTCCAACCCTCGGCCAGAGTGCGCCGGCAACTGTGAAGATCAAAAGAGCCGTGAATAGGAACAATGAATGCTTTCCACTGGGCCTTCGGGGGCATCACCTGCCCGTGCGTGGACCTAGAGGCAGAACGTTGGTCTGGCCCGCTGCCCGAGAGGCACTCATCGCCTCCAGCTCTGATCCCGACCCGTTGCTGGAGTGGGAAGTGACGCGGCCGTGCTGTCCTGCTGGGTATAATGCCGAGCAATGTCATTCGTAGAGTCTAAAGAACCGTCAGAAGCAATAATGATTTCTGGTTTATCAGCCAGATAAGCCAGTAATTCCCGGTAAGCCTCCAAGCCCAGTGATCACCGTGTCCTCTGTGTTGGCCTTTCGTAAACATCGATGCGAAAATACCCCCCTGACCTGAACGATTGGCTGTTCTCGTGATGGAGTTTACTATGTCGATGGTTG
>WNFE01000736.1_pt1 | contig 23202 bp, 28 predicted proteins | sample 5400451 | NCBI WGS metagenome assembly WNFE01 (sample SAMN13153344, study PRJNA577476) | soil metagenome | isolation source: 200 cm saprolite under Douglas fir tree site 2 hole 2 | place: USA:California | collected 2015-04-18
AGATTCTTTAACCGGACCCGTTCGAGGTCTTCTCGTGAAGGCAGGCGTTCGATGCGGTAGGCGTCTCGCTGGTCGGCTCGCTCGTAATTCCAAAACCAATGCTCGCGACCGTTAGACAAAATGATAAGCGGGGCCTTGAGATTTTCGGCGTAACCACGGGCCTGTTCTTTTGCGTCGTAAGGGTCGAGGCCTTCGCGCTTCGCTTCAAGCACACAGAGGACCCGTCCGAGGCTGTCTTTGAGCAGATAGTCCGCTCGCCCGTTCCCCGTATGCAGCTCAAATTGGACTTGCTGGGGGCTGAGCAAATCCCACCCGCTGAACTCTAAGGCTTTATCGATGAGGATGCGGGAAAAGGCTTCAGATTGGCTCATTGTCGCTTGAGTTCCTCAGTCTCACAAATGCCGCCGAAGAATACCCCTTTCCCCGCGGGAAAGCATCACGCCCGTTTGGGGAAGTTCTGAGTTATGAGTTCTGGGTTCTAAGTTGTCTGGCCCAGCACTCAGATGTAGGAGAAGGGCTGAGGCGGTCTGTCTGGTTTATCTGGTTTGTTTCGTTTGTCTTGTTTATCTCGTTTCTTTCGGCCATCGAACCAAATAAACCAAAGAAACTAAATGAACCAGAAGAACCAGACGAACATGTATTTAGATCAGCATGTACCGCCCCGATTTCCTGGTGCCGCTGCGTTGAACCAGCCCTGCTTCCAGGAGCGGATTCAGCAGATCCATGGCTCCCTGTTTGGAGACCCGCAGGCTCTCGCGAATTTCTTTGGGCGTCATCGACCGACGGTCCTTGAGCAATCTCAGTAATTGTTCCTGCCGCGGGCGCAACATCACCTTCTTCGGTGCGGCGCTCGCTCTGAGGTGCTGAATGCGCGTCCAGACACGTTCCAGGGTCACACGCAAGGCCTGCGCGCAATACTCGAGCCATGCCGTGAGGTCGTTCCCCTGTTTCCGCACATTCGCCAGGGCCGCGTAGTATTTCGGCCGATCCTCTCCGTACACTTCGTCTACTGAAAAGATATGGTGCGTATCGAATCCCCGGCGATAGAGCTCCCAGAGTGCCAAGGCTCTCCCCGTGCGCCCGTTGCCGTCCGCGAACGGATGGATATCCTCGAACTGGTAATGGAGAATGGCCGAGGAGATGACCGGCGACCACTGGCGGGACTGTTCATTCCACCATGCTAGGAATTCGGCCATCAATCCGCTTACCAACTGTGGCGAGGGCGGCGTGTATCGGCCCACATAGACCTGGATGTTGCGATACCGGCCCGCGTCGCCTTGGTCCATCACTCCAGCTGCGAGTATCTTGTGGAGCGTAAGCATCTCCCGATGGGTGAGGAGTCTCTTGTTGGCATGACGCTCAATATAGCGAAGCCCCGCGAGATAATTCAGAACTTCCCGTTTTGCGCGAGGTGGTTCGGCAGACAGTCCATGACCTTCCTCGATGAGCCGGACCTGCTCCAGCGTCAAGGGATTGCCTTCGATGGCCGTGGAACTGTGGGTGTTCCGCACTTGTGCGTCGCGTTGGAGGCTGGGCATCCAGGGAACCTGGACAGTTGCCGCGAGAATTCTTTCCCGCAATACGGCGATCGCTTCGAGTTCGCCGACGATTCGAGCGGAGACGGTAAATTCCGGCTGATACGGCATGATATTCAGGGTAAACGATAAGTCAAGTATGAGTCAAGTTATGAGTCAACCCTAGGCGAGGAGGGACTGCCGGCACCAGGAACTGATGGCTGAGAGCGGATGGTGATGGGTCTTGCGAAACGTGGGGGTGAGCTTGCTGGCTGCTTCGCCGATGATTTGGATATGGTGAATCATCCAGGTGTGGACGAGTTCGTCTTCCTCGAAGACGGGCCGACCGCGCTTCGCATACCGCGCAATCCGCTTGATGGCATCGAGGATATCCTGCAGGCGTCCGCGATCATCCCTCATAAGGCGATCGCGTCTCTGAGGACTTCCTTGCGAAGCGGCTGGCGGAGTCCGCGTTCTGAGGCCACATCGACCGGGCGTTTGAGCAAGCGCTCCAAATCGAGAATCAAGGCGGCATGATCGAGAAGACTGCGGCCTTCCTCCATCTCGACCAAGAAGTCTACGTCGCTTCCTCGCCGGGCCGTTCCTCTCGCCACCGATCCAAACACGCGCACCTTGCGGGCGCCGTGACGCGCAGCGATCTGAAGAATCTTTGTTCTCTTAGACCGAAGCAATTGGCGGATACTCATCACTCGCCTCCTGCGCGTAGTCTAGCCAATTCACGCCTGGAACGCCAGCAACCTTCCCGTCTCAGGCCTGCGGGTTGATAGCTGGGGCACTCGGAATGGTTGAGGATGGAAATGCGAGACGAGTGCGTAAGGGGCGGAGGGCGAGAAGAGCGCAACGAGGAGAGTTTGTCTGGTCTGTCTGGTTGATCTGGTTTGTTTCGTTTGTCTGGTTTATCTCGTTTCTTTCGGCCATCGAACCAAATAAACCAAACAAACCAAAGAAACTATATGAACCAGAAGAACCAGATAGACAAGAGAGAGGAGCAGGTCTGGTCTATCTCGTTTATCTGGTCTATTTGGTCTGTCTTGTTGGTCTCGTTGCTTGAACCAGAATAACCAAACAAACCAAAACAACCAGAGAAACCAGATAGACCAGATGAACCAGCTGATTGCTGCTAGCGGGATTTCCCATCATCCTGCTGGAGAAAAGATCGATTGCCAGATGGAGATGATCCATCCCTTGAGCGTAGACAGCCAGTTCTCTTCGACTGGTTCGGAGGTCGGCTTGTTCGCTGGCTGCGGTCTCGGGTTTGCCGCGGTCGGATCTGCGGATGCTGCCGGTGTCGTCACTGTCGGCTTGGGAGCGGGATCTCTTTGAGCGGCAACTTGTCCTGGCGGGGCAAGGGCTGTCTTGGCCGGTTGGTCGGTGCGTTCGACCGACGAAGTGGATCGTGGGGCTCCGGGTCCGCCTGCCTCACTCAGTTTGGACTTATACTTTTCAACGATTGATTGCAGCACGGGCTGCGCTTTGCTTTCACGTTGGAGGGCGTACCGCAGGCTGTTCTGTTGGGCGGTCAGCTGCCTGATCATGCTGTTGAGTGTGCTCAGCCGTTTTTGCAAGGCGGCACGCTCGGCTTCCATCTTCTGTTTGGCATGCTGGAGTGCCGACCCGGCGGCCTCTATGTGCGTTGCGAATTCGATTTTGAGTTGTTGGAGTTCGCTGACTTGGTCGGTGAGCAGCTTCGATTCGGTTCTGGTGCTGGAGAGTTCGGCTTGTGTCGCTTCGAGATCGTCGACGGTTTTGTCGTAGGTGCTCCGCGTTACACAGGCGCCGGTGGTGAGGGTGGCGAGACACAGCATCACGGCTGTTGCGGTGTGGATCTTCATGCCTCGCCTCGTTGGCTTGTTTTCCACGCGATCGCTCAGAGGGCTGCGTCCTCTGTGACTCCGACGTCTCGTTGCCGCCGCAGAATACCCCTTTCTCCGCGAGAAATCACCCCGCTTTTCAGGGGGCGTGAGACGTGAGGGCGAAGACGGTTTGTCTGGTTTATCTGGTCTATTTGGTCTGTCTTGTTAATTTCGTTCATCGAACCAGAGAGACCAGATAAACCAAATAAACAAGACAGACGGGCACGAGCCTTAGGCGGCACGAGGACCTGTTCTCTTCTCCCTTCCTCGAATGGCGTTGGCAAGATCGGCAGAACTGGCTCCAAGTAGCAACAGGGAACTGACCAAGAGATCCATCGACACTGACGGATCGCCTGCTTCCATCTTAGCTACGCGGGATTGGCTGGATTGAAGTCGTTCGGCGAGCTGGACTTGTGACAGGCCTTGTTTCTTTCGACGGTCCCGGAGACTGCGGCTGAGAGCCAGCTTCACTTCGATGAGGACCGCATCCGCTTCCGACAACCCGAGAAACTCCTTCACAGACCCGACACTCCAGCCGGCCGCTTCCAGTCTTGCCTTCTTACCTCTTCTCATGACTCCTTCTCGTCGTCACCTTCCCATTCCGTTCCCCTAAAGACCGCATGTCATATCTGACATAGTATCAATCTCCTCTGCGAGGATAGGAAACGGACTGCTTTGCTCCCGTCATGTTTTGAATCCAATGCGGCGTGGTTTGGATTCCGGCTCCGTCATGAGTTCACGAATAGCTTCAAAAACGACACGAAATTGGCCGTCGTACTTCTTCTCCAGCTCATTGAGGCGTCGGGCAAGTCCCTTGTTCGAGGCGATCATTTCTCGAAGTTGAACGAACGCTCGCATAATGGCAATGTTCACCTAGCCCCGAATGCGCATGGACGCTTCTGCTGCAATCGCAGATAAGCTGCTGCGACAGGCGGGCTCGTCGCTCAGTCAGTCAACGTACTGCAAAGAGTACGCTTCCTTTCCTCGCGACTCCACGCGCCTGTCTCGCAACGCTTCTCCACGATTTCGCCACGCAGCGCCATGCCCAATCGGGGCTCTCGCCCTCTTGCTTCGCAACACGCTGGACAGCATTGCGACACCCTGTTCGGTAAAGGCATAGGGCGCATGCCTTCTGCCACCCCACCTCGAACTTGATATCGCAATTTGCGATTTCAAGTGTTCAAACTCCGGTTTCGTCAGTTGGAACATGAAATCGCTGGGAAATCGATCCTCATTTCGTTTGACGGCTTCGTTCAATCTTCCCGCTGATACACCGTAGAGCTCTGCTAAGTCCGCATCCAGCATGACTCGATGACCACGGATGACGAGGATTGTCTGCTCAATTTGCGTGCGAGGAACCAGGACGCTCATGTTCTTTCCCACAATGAGGGACAGGGTTTGAGGCGAACAGAGATACCGTTTCCATCACGGAAAATCAACGCGGTTGCGTCTGAAATGGAAGCATTCGAGGGAGGGGGAGAGAAATGTTGAATGTTCAATGAAGAATGGTGACAGACGGCGAGAAGAGCGCGACTGGCGGGACGAGGCGAGTCTATCTAGTTGGTTTGGTTTATTTAGTCTATTTGGTTTGTCTTGTTGAACCCAAAGAGACCAGAAAGACCGGATGCTAGGGAAAGATCGACAGTAGGAGGGAGAAGACCCATTCCTTGAGCATAGAGAGCCAGCTCTCCTCGACTGGTTCGGAGGTCTGTTTGTTCGCCGGCTGCGGCGTCGGGTTCGCCGCGGTCGGATTTGCGGGTGCTGCCGGGGTCATCACTGTCGGCTTGGGAGCGGGAACTGTTTGAGCTAGCACTTGTACTGGCGGGGCTGTCTCGACCGGTTGGCCGGTGTGGTTGACCGGCGTAGGCAATACCGGCGCTCCGGGTCCATCTGTCTGATCCAATTGGGATCTAAACTGTTCAACGATGGCTTGCAGCCTCGGCTGTGCTTTGTTTTCACGTTGGAGGACGTACCTCAGGCTGTTCTGTTGGGCGGTCAGCTGACTGATCATGCGGCTGAGTCTGTTCAGCCGTTGCAAGGCGGCGCGCTCGGCTTCCCTCTGCTGCGCAGCCTGTCGAAATGCCGAAGAGGCGGCCTCCATTTGCCTTGCGATGTCGAGCCTGTGCTGTTGGAGTTCGCTGACTTGTTCGGTGAGCGCCTGCGATTGGATTTTGGTGTTGTCGAGTTCGGCTTTCGTCGCTTCGAGGTCGGCGACGGCGACGGCGTGTGTGCTTCGCGTGACACAGGCGCTGGTGGTGAGGGTGGCGAGACATAGCATCATGGCTGTTGCGGTGTGGACGTTCATACCTCGCCTCGTTGTGTTGTTCTGCATGCGAGCTCTCAGAGGGCTGAGTTCTCTGTGACTCGTCGTTTCGTTGCGGCTTAGAATATCCTGCTCTTCAGTAGAAATCACGAGATTAGCGAGAATCGCGCAGCGGGGGGCTGGTTCATTTGGTTGGTCTGGTTTGTCCGGCCTATGGGGCAGAGGGCGAGAAGAGCGCGACTGGCGCGACGCTGGGCTACAAGGCACCGATGCAGTGTCTGGATGATTGGCTGATGGCTCAACAATATGAAAAACTGGTAGCATGAAACCTGCTCGATGGAAGACGAAAAGCAGAGGGAAGCTCAGGGGTCTTGTATCTTGATTCTGAACATTGTCCGGATACGAGCTATGATCAATCGGGTGTGAGAGACCGATGGGGTCAGGGTCTGAGAAGATCGTGGGTCAGCGAGACCGGGATTGGGACATCCAAAGTCCAATATGCTCGAGTAGTCCATGGGCTAGAAAGGAGAGTGCGTCATGATCAGGAAAGGCCTCGTGTTGGGAACCGTATCAATACTTATCGCAGTGTTCGTGTATTGGGGGACATCGTCTGGAGCAAAGGACTGTGGAGGAATTCCTGCAGAGAGAGTGGCCGACATGGTGCATGCCGTGATCGAGTCACACCGCACCTTTTACACAGTCCAGATCGTGGAGCGGTTGCAGGCGAAGGGCATCGTCGTCGCGTCGGAAAATTGGCAGTCCGGAAACACACTTCCCCTCCCAGTCCAGCTCCTGCAGGAGTCAGCCCGTTTGGCGGTGAACACCCCAGCCAAGATTGGATACAAGCTCATTAGCCTCTGGCCTATCAACAAACAGAATGGGCCCAAAACCGAATTCGAGCAAAAAGGGCTTTTGGAAACTCTGCGGAATCCGGATCGTCCCTATACCGAAGTGGTCATGCATGGGGGGGACTCGTATCTGCAAGCCATTTATGCCGACAGGGCTGTTTCTCAGGCCTGCATCGGCTGCCACATCTCACACCCGGACGGTCCGAAACAGAACTTCAAGCAGAATGACGTGATGGGTGCAATTATGGTTAGTGTCCCGCTAAATCAGTAGCGGTCTAGCAGACTGCGGAAAAATATTTTGGCACGCTAGAATTTCGATGGTCCGTACGTGTGGCACAACAGGAGAACACTCCCACAGGATAATTGCGCGAGACAGGCAGGACGAGCGAGGCGGGCCAAACGAGGTGGGAATCCAATCATTCTACGTCGCGCCTTTCTCGCATGTCTCGCGCTTCACGCGCCACGGCCTGTGGAGGCTCTACGCAAGTTCACAGCCCAATGAGAGGTCCCTGCTATTTCCCCAGGGGAATTTCGATCACCAGACCGCCCATGACGTCATCCAGCTTAAAGTCTTTCTTAGGGCTGTGCGGATGGGTATTGTGACAGCCAAGGCAGGATTGGCTGACGGCGCGGTCAGCGTAGATGGCCTTGAAATAGGTCTGATCGCCGATCTTGACCGTACTGGTGGCAGACCGTTCTGGATGTTCTCGCACAGCTTCTAGCCCCTTCTTTTCCTGCTCACCGTCCGGGCCATTGTACGGATTGATCGGCCACAGACTGATCAACCGGTAGCGGACCTTCGTTCCGGTCTTCGAGGACAGGTCGCTCGCTTCTGCGAGGAACTGAGCTGGTAACGGCAAGGTCTTCTTCTCAGCGCGCCAATTCTCCGCTGCTGGAGATCCGCCCTGCTTCTGCATGCGCTCGACGACATGAATGGTGTAGAAGGTGCGGTCGGCTTCAATGATGGCATGGATGTAATCGGTGACCGTTTCCGGGGGAATGCCTGGCAGGTCTGCTGCGTGCCCCGTCATTGTGAACGAGGAAAGTACCAGCACCGGCACCACCATCAGGCTGACTGTCCATCGCATGATTTTATCTCCTTGTTCGACGTCGGACCAGCCTCGCGGTTGTCAGCTTAGTCCGAATCGACTGGAGAGGCAATCGGATCGGCAGGCTTCCCGATTGCAATTGAGCCTCGCGCTGCAGTAGCGTGGCCTGAACGTATTAGCCCGTATTATTTGTGAATGCCGTCGCGAGGCGTTCGAGACCGAAGCCCGCCGGGGCTTCTCGCAAGTAAGGCCGACGCAGGCGTACTGGCAGTCCGTCGAGGAGGCCGAACGAGAAAAGCCCCGCCGGGCGAGAGGGTCGGACGAGATAATCATGAATAGTCCGGGCTAGTGGGGCGATTCGTCTATGGTGACCGAGTTTGTCGTGACGGCCGGCGAGCAGCCAAAACGGCTGGATATCTTTCTGGTTAATCGTGAGCCCAAGTTATCGCGGTCAGCCTTGCAACGGTTGATTGGGCAAGGGCGTGTACGAATCAATGGTCAGGCCGTCAAGCCCAGTCAAAAGATCAAGCCTGGCGACACGATCGCCTTTGACATTCCGAAAGCGGAGCCGCTCGAGCTCAAAGGCGAGTCGATTCCCCTTGAGATTCTCTACGAGGACGACGTGTTGCTGCTCTTAAACAAGCCGGCCGGCTTGGTGGTCCATCCTGCGCCGGGCCATTGGGCCGGTACGCTGGTGAATGCCCTCCTCCATCATTTTCAGATCTCCGGCGGTACGGTATCGACGATTGGTGGGAAAGAACGCCCAGGGCTGGTTCATCGGCTGGACAAGGATACCTCAGGCGTGATGGTGATCGCCAAGACAGACGAAGCCCATCGTGCTCTGTCGGCTCAATTCAAACATCACACGATCACGCGGGTGTATGAGGCTCTTATCTCCGGCGTGCCGAAAAAGGGACATGGGTTGATCGAGCTGGCGATTGGCCGTGACAGGAAGGAACGGAAAAAGTTCTCTGCCCACACGGCGCGACCCAAGGAATCCGTGACGGAATATAAGGTCGACCATCGCTTCGGCAAACTGGCCGCCCATGTACTTTTGTACCCTCGCACAGGCCGGACTCACCAGCTCCGCGTCCATCTGGCATCCCTGGGCCATCCAATTCTGGGAGATCAGACCTATGGCGGGAAGAAGGTCTGCACGGTAGAAGGCGTCGAGATCCCCCGCGTGATGTTGCATGCGAGGACCCTGGGTTTCCATCACCCCTCTACCGGTGAGTTTCAGGAATATATAAAGCCTTTTCCATCCGATGTGGAGCAGGTGGTTCAGGCCCTCGATGGTCTCACGCCTCCTCACGGTGCCCGCAAATCTTGACAGGCCCCTCAACTTGGCGTAAGCCATGCCGCCTTGAAGGATGAGTTCATGCAGACTGCCGATGTGCTGGACGCCATGGGTGGATTGGTTGCACAGCTGAAGATGTATGCGGCCAAATTGCCGCCGATTGTGCATCTGTCGGCGGTGCCGACCGGTGTGAAACCCAAGTTTGAAGCGGTCGAGGAGTACGAGGAGATCGTGTCCCGGTTCCGGAGCCAGAGCGCCGGGACTCCCTATAAAGGCCTGAACGGATTATTTGTGGATTCGCTGGAAGCCTTCGAAGTTGGTCGATTGCTCGGCTCCGTCCAGCCGCTCCTCTCGGTGCTCGATCATCTGGAACGGATGCAGCGAGATAAAGAAATCGAAATCGGACGGAGCGATGAGAAGCGTACAGGCGAGTATCGATCTGTCCTGAACAAGATTCTGCCCGGCAACAAGCCGGAGCTGGACGGGGCAGGACGGGGCATGTGACTAGAGTTCTGAGTTGGAAGTGCTGAGTGCTGAGTTTGGCCTCAACTCAAAACTCTAAACTCAGGACTCAGAACTACGCGAAGCGGTCAATGTCCCATCTTTGGGCCGGCCGCGTTTTCGCCTTGTGATACGAGCTTGAAGCGAACCATCGATCCGCATTGAGGACACTTTCCGCGGATGGTATCCTCATCCAGCCGTTCGTACTGGTCTTCTTTCAGCCACATCAGCTGCCCGCACATAGGGCAGGTTCGGACTTGCGTTGTCATGATGTTCCTCGTACACTCCACGTATTTTTGATTACAGTAACTGGGAGATAATCTAGTACAAGATGCCCCCAACCCTCAAGCCCGCCATCACCTTCGCCGAGAAGAAGGACCTAGACCCAGCCAAGCTCGTTCGCCTCTACCAGCAAGCGCCTTGGGCCAAAGGACGTACCCTTGAGGACGCACGTGAGATGTTGCGCCACACCGATGTGGCCGTGACGGCCTGGGACAGTGACTTGCTGATCGGATTTGGACGGGTATTAACGGACTATGTCTACCGAGCGACCATCTGGGATGTGATCGTCGATAAGGCCTACCAGGTCCAGGGCATCGGCGCCGATATCGTCCAGCGCATCTTGAACCACCCCCGCCTCAAGAACGTCGAACTCTTCTGGCTCTGTACCCGCATGCCGGGCTTTTATGAAAAGCTCGGCTTTAGTTCGAAGGAACAGACCGGGATGGTGTGGAGCCGCCGCAAGCAAACTCGACTAGACTAGCACGGTTCACGTTTCAACCTCTTTCTCCAATCTGAAGACAGTCCAGTAGCGCGACAAGACTACAAAAAGGTCCTCATGCTGTTGTCGCCCGCGCAAAAGAAAGGCAGGATGTCCGGAGTGACCGGACATCTTGCCTTGTTGGGGAGGAGCGTATCGTGATGGCTAGAAGAACATCTTCGCACCGAACAGGAACCCGAAGGACGAGGCGTTCCAATCATTCACGCGATCGCCATTGATCGTAGCGTGACCATCGTTGCGTTTGTAGGCCATTTCTGTGTTCAGCGCGAACTGTTTGGTGAGCATGTAGTCGGCGCCCCAGCCGAGTCGCCAGGCGAAGTTGTTGCTGGGTGAAATGGTATTGCCTCTGATCTCACTGCTTTCTCCAAAGCTGTTGACGTTTACGCCAAAGCTCATGTTCGCGTAAGGAATGACCGGGCCAAACCGAACGGGACGGACTTCAACGGTCGGGAGCACCGACACAGTATCCTGGTGACCGAGGTCAGTACCGGATCCCTTGTCACTCATGCTATGGCGTTCCCACTCCAACATCATCCCGACCAAGAGCCACTTGTTGAGGCTATACATCGCTTCGAAGTTGACCAAGGAGCCCACGTCGGTTGAGATACCGGAGTTCAACGATTGGGTCAAGGGGGCAAACCCTGCCCGCATACCGAGCACGACTTTGCCAGGCTCTATTCCGCCCTGTTCCATCTTCCATTCTTCCGCATTTGCTTGGCTGCCTAGGACAAGCGCGCTTAGCACCATGAAACCCACCAAACCCCAGCGAGCTATAACGACACCCATAATTAATCCTCCGTGATGTAATGATGTAAATAGGATACAGACACCCGTTTCCCCCGCACTAGGAACGCAAGATCAGTACCCCGATTTCCATTGAATAGATTGTAGTCCGGTGCACGGAATTGCTCAATCAATATATAAGTTTAAACCGATCAAGTTTACTGGGCGATTCAGGGGCAGTCATGGTGCCGTTCCGCTTGTGGAATAATGACTCATTGCCGGCACAGTTTTGTATCGATAGCCTTACAGGGGGAAAGCCGACACAAAACATGGATAAGGACTCGCATGGCACAACGTTACATGGAGCTAAAATCAACCGAGGGCAAGGGAACGCCGCTGTTTCTTGGGAGAAAAAAGGACCGCAACAAAGAACAGCATTGTGGCGAGCAACACAATAGCAGGACCGGAGGGGACATCCCAGTAAGAGGAGATGAGTACTCCCCCGACTGAACAGGTGATTCCGATGAGGACCGAATACCAGGTCAGCGTCGAGAGACTATGCGTCAGTTGGTAGGCGGTGGAAGCTGGAATCAGGATCATCGCGAAGACAAGGATCGCGCCGACGGTCTTGAGTGATATCACCACCGTGAGCGCTACCAGGGTCAGCAAGAGAAAAAAAATGCGCCGGGCCGGCACTCCGGAGGCTTCGGCCATTTCTTGGTCGAATGCGATGAAGTAGAGTTCTTTCGAGAAGAGCACAATCGCACCGATGACGACGATGCTCAATCCGGCAATCGTGCGTAATTCCTCGCTGGTCACTGCAAGCACATTTCCGAAGAGGTAGCCATAGACCTCGGCGTTATACGTCTTCATTAGGCCGATGAAGAGAATGGCCAGGGCCATTGTGGCGGTGTAGAGAATGCCGATGGAGACATCCAGCTTCATCCGGCCTTTTTCTTCCACCCATCCCGTGATCCAGACTGTGGCGAGGCCAAAGAGAATGGCCATGAGGAGCGGCGGCCAGCCCATTAAAAAGCCGAGCGCGACTCCTGCAAACGCCGCATGCGCCGTGCCGGCTCCCATAAACGCCAGTCCTCGTAATACGACGAAGACACCGATCGTCGAGCACAGGGCGCCAACCAACGCCGCAGCCAGAAGTGAGCGTTGCATGAAATCGTACGTGAATAGTTCAAGCATCGTAGAGAATGGTCAATGATGGTGGTGGTAGTCTTCGACGATGACAAGGTCTTTTTCTGTAATAACCAAGTCTTTCCCGTAGACCTGGCTGAGGATGTCCGGCTTCAGAACATCGGCAGGAGGCCCTGCGGCATAGAGGCGAGTCTTGAGGAGCACGAGCCGGTCTACCCGCGAACGGATCATATTGATGTCATGGGTGATCAAGAGGACTGTCAAGCCTAACTCTTCGTGCAGATGCTGCACCAACTCGACAACATTGTGTTGCGTCGTGATATCCAGTCCAGTCGTCGGCTCGTCGAGCAACAAAACATCTGGTTGCTGGGCCAACGCTCTGGCGATGAAGACCCGCTGCTGTTGTCCTCCAGAGAGGTGGCCCAGCGCGCTGTCTCGATGCCCCTCCATCCCCACATGAGCCAGGGCGTCCAGCGCGATCTTGCGATCGTTCCCTGATGGGCGCGTGAACAGACCTAATGTGCCGTACCGTCCCATCATGACGGTCTCCAGTACCGTAACGGGAAAGTTACGATCGATCACTCCCTTCTGAGGCAGATAGCCGATCCTGGCCCGGTGATGACAGCGTAGCTCATCACAGGCACAATCGAAAATTCTGAGATGGCCCTTCAGCGGAGCCATCAAACCGAGGACCGCGCGGCAGAGAGTCGTCTTTCCGGACCCGTTGGGCCCGATAACCCCTAGGAACTCGCCGGATTGAATCTCGAGCGAGATATCCTCAAGTGCCACCACCCCAGGGAACCCAAAGGTGGCATGATCGAAGTGAATGATAGGAGGCGACTGACTTGCCACGGCGGTGAGAGCTCCTTTTAGTCCAAGCCGCTGAAACCGATGCCTATTAGCCGCTAGGCCGCATCCAGCGCGTTGGCCAATTGGAGCACATTATAACGGAGCATGTCGAGATAGGTCTCTGTGTGCGGGAGGCCTCCCGGGAGAGTGGTGAGCACCACCACGCGCGCGCCGGTCTCCTTGGCCAACATCTCGGGAATCTTTTGGCTCAGCTGAATTTCCGAGACCACGACCTTGATCCGGTCCTTTTTGATCGTCGCGATGAGGCCGTGAAGGTGGAGCGCCGATGGCTCACTCCCGGATTGTGGTTGGATCGTCCCTACGATCTGGAACCCAAAGCGCCTTGCGAAGTATGGCCAGGCCGGATGATGGGCGATGAATCGCCGATCGGCAAGGCGTCTGATCCGATCACTCAAGTCCCCTCGAAGTTGGTCCAGCTTCCGAAGATAAGATGCCTGATTGGATCGGTACTCCGTCGCATGAGCCGGGTCTACCTGAATGAGCGCTTCCGTGATATGCCGCATCATCGTCGTCGCATTCTCAGGGTCCATCCATATGTGAGGATTCCCTTGTTCCTCCTCTTCGGCGGCATGAAGCTCGCCTTCACGGTTTGGCCTGTCGCGAAGAAGCGCGATGCCTTTGGAGGTGGTGACGACCCGGAGTGATGCGCTGCCGGCATTCTTCACCAATGAGGAGACCCAGACTTCAAGGCCGATACCGATTTCGAACAGCAGCCGGGCTTTCCGGACGGCGACGAGATCACTCGGTTTGGGGGAATAGGTATGTTCATTTTCATAGCCGCTCAGCAGGGAGGTCACCCGTACGTGGCGTCCGCCGACTTGTTCGGTCAGGTCCTTCAAGACAGGAATCGTGACCACGATATTGAGGGGCTCTGGAGGAGAGGCGGCAAAGACCAGAGGTGCCGCGAACAAACCGTAGCTAATGAGGACTGCCCAGAACAGGCGCACCAATCGGAGATTCAGCATGGGCGAGGACGGTAACATTGGGTCCCCTTGTTGTCAACGCAACGACTTGGGTTAATCTCTAGAGTTCGGTCACGATGTTTTCCCTGCTTGACCCCACCGGATAGTTCCATTAGCGTAGCGAGCCTACAGCTCTTGCTAGACGATCACCGGAGGGATCAAGGAATGCACGTCGTGGGACTCATGTCTGGAACATCCGGTGATGGTGTCGATGCTGCACTCGTGGACATTACCGGGCGAGGTCGCTCCCTGAAGGCGCGGACGCTCGCTGCACACACGCTGACCTACCCACGCTCGTTGCGGCAGCGCATTCTCGCCGCGTCAGTTTCGGGGACGGTCGCGGATGTGTGCCACCTCAATGCGCTGCTTGGTGAATGGTTTGCGAACGCGGCGCTGCACGTGATTCGGCAGGCGAAACTCCAGCCGAGCGATGTGGCGTTGATCGGCTCTCATGGCCAAACCGTGCACCATCTTCCGCATGGTATTCATGCGCCGGGAGTCGGAGCCATTCGTTCCACCCTCCAGATCGCCGAGCCAGCCGTAATTGCCGAACGAACGGGGATTACCACCGTGGCCAATTTCCGTTCCCGTGACATCGCCGCAGGAGGCCAAGGGGCTCCGCTGGCGCCAGCAGCACATGCGCTGCTCTTGAAGCATGCGCGCCGTGCACGGTTGGTGGTGAATCTCGGAGGCATCAGCAACGTGACGTATGTGCCGAAAGGGGGACACCTCAGCGGGGTGCAGGCATTCGATACGGGGCCGGCCAATATGGTGCTGGATAGTCTTATGGTGCGTGTGACCGACGGGCGGCTGTCGATGGATCGTGATGGAAAACTGGCCATGAAAGGGCAGGTCGATTCACGACTGTTGGGCAAGCTGCTCGCGCATCCTTTTCTGTCCAAGCGGCCTCCCAAATCGACCGGGCGGGAAGCATTCGGTCCTGATCTCATCGAGGAGCTGATCGCGATTCAACAGCAGCGCAGCCTCTCGATCGAGGATCTGTTGGCGACCTGTAGTATGTGGACGGCCAAGGCGGTGGGAACCTCGCGACGGTGGATCAGCGGTGAGATCGATGAAGTGGTGGTGGGCGGCGGCGGCGTCCGTAACCGTGCGATCATGAGCCATCTCGCGACGGTCTTCGCCCCGGTTCCGGTCACCACATTTGAGGCCCTGGGGTGGGACAGTAAGGTGTTTGAAGCGGTGGCCTTTGCCCTATTGGCCTATCAAACCGTGACTGGACAGTGGGGCAACATCCCGTCTGTGACCGGCGCGAACCATCCTGTACTCCTTGGCACGATTGTCCCGAACGGGCCTCGCTGGCGTGAATCCCTTCCCGGGCGATAGCTGCACGATGGAGAACGTATTCATTGGCCTTGCCATCGCGTTCCTGGCTTTCCTGGCGTTCCTGGTTTGGCGGCTGAAGGTCTCGTCATCCACTGGGCCAGTCAGGCAAGAGACCTTTGTCCTTCCTCCTGGCGTCACGCTGCGTCCCCAGCCTCTGCTGACTGACACTGATCTCTTGCTCTACAATCTGATACGTTTGGCCGTAGAAGACCATTATCTCGTCTTTGCGAGGGTTCCTCTCTGGTCTGTGGTCAGCGTCGAGGCGGAAGGAAAGGCTCGGTCGCAGGTGTTGAGACATATCGCGCTGAAGCAACTCGACTTTGTGTTGGTCCACCCGGGAACGAAGGCTGCGGAGCAGGTTGTATTGCTTGAGGAAGGTTTCCCCCCTCAGCCAGACGAGCTCACTTGGAGACGGGAGGTCCAGTCTGTCCTACAGGCAGCTGGCATCAAGTTGACCACCTTGAAGTCCCACACGTCCTGTACGGTGCCTCAACTGGCTCAGCTGCTTGGTATCGACGATGACGAGTGACTGCCACTGCATATTGCCGACACATCCTCTGGCTGTGTTGAGGTGGAACTACTCAGAAGGGCTGTTGCCGGTCAGTTGAGGGGTCGGTTCCTCATCGCGCATCGCCGCCGAGTCGAGGGCTTTCCGTGCCAACTCGGCTTCAGCGCTTTCAGGATATTGATCGACCACTCGCTCGTACATCATACGAGCTTTTTCGTGATCCTTTAGCCTGGTGTAGGTTTGCCCGATCTTCAAGGTAGAGGCCGCAAGCTTTGGACTGAGTGGGTAGTAGGACACAATGTGGTAGAAGGTTTTCAAGGCTTCCTTGTAGCGCCCTAATCGGTACTGACATTCTCCCACCCAGTATTGCGCGTTGGCTGCTAGTGAGGACTGCCCGTGGAGCTCGAGAAAGAATCGAAAACCAGCCAGCGCGGCCTCGTAATCCCTGTGCTTGAACTCCTCCATCACTCGATCATAGAGGTGTCGAGACGAATCCTGCATGTTTGAGGGAGCGGCGACGGCGAGATTGAGGGAAAACAGCACCGCAATCATTCCTGGGAGCACGATCATCAGTATCTTCATCGTAATGCCTCCGTACTGCTCGGCAAGGTCTCGGTACCCATCCTCCTGCGATGTCGCAATCGCCGTGCCACCATGCGACGATCCGGTGTGGCTAATACCCACGACAATCCACGAGCTTGGCGCCATTCGATGCCAGGAATTGCCGAGTGCCTGCCCCGCCTGAGCGACAGATTTGTACGATCTGTGCGTGAGTCTCCTCGCTTGACAGAATGGAGCCCACCACTCGGCGAAGTGGCTTCAGTAACCGGTTTGTGGAGAACTTGACTTGCTTGCTTGTGGTCGAAATAATGCCACTCGGTCTGTCTGGTTCATCTGGTTTCTCTGGTCTATCTGGTTTGTTTCGTTTATTTCGTCGGTCTGGTTCAACCAAATAAACAAGACAAACCAAATGAACAAGAAAGGCGTGGTGAAGGGAGTTGGACATGATGACTGATCCTCCGCCGAATCCACTCGGCGGAAAGACCTTGATCGTGGACGCGAATGACGGCGACTCGTACCCGCGACCCAGTGCGGCACTACTCGATGCAGGAGAGCATGACCAGGTCTTTGTTCGTTCCGGCATCTATGAGGACAAAGTCTTTATCACGGGTCGACCGATTCATTTGGTGGGGGCCGGTCGAGACGAGGTGCAGATTTTTTCCCGTCGTGGGGGGCCCCTCTATCTCCAGCAGGTCCCAAGCGGTCGCATCTCCGGCATCACGTTTCGATACGTCGGAAGCGATCAGAATTCAGCGATGAACCTGCTCGATTCCTCTTGTGCTGTGACACAGTGCCGTGCCACGGAGGGTATTCTGTCCGGCGTGGTGATTTATGGCCCGCAATCGCGGCCGACATTTGTCGAGAACGAAGTCTGTGGCAACCGCGAATCGGGGATTTTCGTGTTTGCCGGGGCACAGCCGAGGATCGCGGATAATGTCTGTAGGGGCAACCACCATTTCGGTATTGCGGTACGGGATCCTGGGAGCCATCCGGAGCTCGTCAGGAACCGGTGTCGGGAAAATATGCTGAGTGGGATTCTTCTCTTTCATCACGCGGAAGCGCTCCTCGTCGACAACACATGCAGCGAGAATCAGCACTGGGGGATGGTGATGACTCCCGACTGCCACCCTACTCCCGGTCGGGAGACGCTCGACACCTCAAACATTCTTGCCCCCAATCCGCGCGGGACCTTGATCGTGACGGACAAGCCGTTAGGTGACATCGGCCGGTGATGAGCCTGGATATCGAGGACACCGGCAATTGGGGAATCAGTGCGTAGAAGACAGAAGGCGAGGTCGGGGCGGAGTCAGAAGGCGTCTCTGATCTTGATTCCCCAACATCGGTAATGCGTGATCGTTAGGAACCTGTCTGACATTGCCTTCGTGACGAGGCGAAGGAGGTGCGGCCAGATGCGAGGCCGCAGGCCCGGAAAAACCGGAGGCGTATTCGCTGAAATACGTTGAGGATTTTTTCGGGCAGAGAACGACGCAGATGTTCGTGGATCGTTCGCCGCAGTAGAAAGGTCAATGTCGGACAGGCTCTTAGGGAAGGAGATTAGCCGAGTGAGTCCGAACGGCTTCGTGAAGGTGGAACGCACTGCCGCCATGCTGCTTCGCTCGATACATGGCCGTGTCGGCATGCTTCAGCAATTCGTCGACAGGATGATCGTCGTGAGGATAGATCGTAATTCCGATGCTGATGCCGACGGAGATGTGGTGCCCCTTTAGCTCAAACGGCGTGGCAATGGATTCCGTGATGCGTTTTGCGACCACAAGGATGTTCTGTTCGGAAGAGACCCCTTCTAGAATAATCGTGAACTCGTCCCCGCCCATCCGGGCCACGGTATCCACTTCCCGCACACAGGCCTTGAGTCGTTCAGATACGGCCTTGAGTAATTCGTCACCCATGGCGTGGCCGAAGGTATCATTCACCGATTTGAATCGATCGAGATCAAGGAGCATGAGACCAATCGGTTGTTGCATGCGCTTGCTTCGAGCCATGGCTTGAACCAGCCGATCCCGAAAGAGGGTACGATTCACCAGGCCGGTCAAGTGATCGTACTGTGCGAGGTAGGTCAGGTGTTCTTCAAAGCGTTTCCGCTCAATGGCATAGCGGACGGCACGAGCTAAAAGCTCGGGATGACCCTGACCTTTGACGAGGTAATCCTGCGCCCCCTGTTGGACGGCTTGAAGAGCCAGGCTTTGGTCGCTCATACCGCTTAGGACGACAACCGGGATTGTCGGACTGGTGGCATGGACCTGTTTGACCGTCGGGAGACCGAACGCATCCGGGAGAGACAGGTCCAAGAGCACTGCATCGAACCGCTCACGGCTGAGAAGCGCGAGTCCTTCTCCTAGCGTTTTCGCCCGGGTAATTTGGAACTCCTCGATGCTCCATTCAGAAAGAAGATCCTGCGTGAGTTGAGCGTCGACGTCATTGTCTTCGACGAGGAGCGCCTTGATCATCTGACATCCTCGCTATCGCGTGAACTCCTGAGTCCGGTTCCTAGTTTCTAGGTCTGGACCGGTTGTCTGTGACGAGGCCGGCAATTTATTATACGAGATTGATTATAGCCAAGAGACGAGGGAGGATAAAGAAAATGCGAAAATACGGTAAGGGAAAGGCGTGAAACTCGAAGGGAGTGCCTCACCACGGACAAGCATGACGGCATAGGGCTCACGATGCCACTCTCCCCGGTGAAGACCATGCCGCCCCTTGTAAGCAGATGCAAGCCAACGAGATAGATACGCGGGGCGGTCAAGGGGAACCACGGCGACGATCTGGAATCAGACAACCTGGTTTTAACCTACATGGAGTGCTTCAGCTCGGCGACGAACCTCTTCGGCTTTTTGCGATTGTCCGAGGTTGTCGTAGAGCGAGGCGATATTCGCATGCAAGTGCGACAAGAGTTGTCCCAACTGTGCTTCCTGTGCGATCACGTTCGCTTCGAGTGCCAGTTTCTTTTCTTCACTCCGGCGGAAGCGTTCCTCAAGCCGCTGTACGAGTTGGATCCAGCCTTTGACCTTGCCGGAATCCAAGTCAGGGAGGGTCGGCAACGCTTCAGCGCGATCGAGAGACTTTTCAGTTTGATTCATCCAATTGATGAAGACGAGAAAATCACCAAGCGTAATTTTGAGTGCGGATGAGGCGCCTTCTTCTTCGATAACCAGGTCTTCCATTACAACTCCTGTAAGAAAATTATTTCGAATAGTGTGCGGCAGACGAACGAAATACCTCTGCCAAATTGCCGTTGAAGTTTTCTGTTACCGGCCTTTGAAAAGCGAACAACGCAGCGAGACCAATGCGAGCCACCTCCTTATCTATGCCTGGCCTTTGGCGAGAAACGGAGAACAGGTCCAAGAGTAGGCTTCCCATAGGCTCCATCTGATAGTGCTGGTCGAGTAATACTGCGCCAGCAGTGGTATTGTCAACAGCTCTCTTGGGGAGATTGATAAAGAGAAACCTCTCCCGGATTCTTCGGCATGCGGACGAAGGCAAAAAGAGCAGGAAGTGGGCGATGACTATCCTTGAGGTGAGAGGGGCGGAACGTTCGGATAGATTCCGTGTGGGAGACGTTCGGGGCCGATTGCCGCTTCGCAGGCATACCCTGGTTCGAAGGGCCAGAGGAGGGATCGACCTTCCCAAGAACCTTTCACCTGGATCGTGGTCAGCGAGACTCCGAGTTGAGCCGCCTCCTCGCGCACCGTGGAGAGGCAGCCTTCGTAGGAATATGCTCGGCGACCCAGGATGATCGGGTTGCCCGTCTGGCTATGGAATACGGTATAGGACTCAGCGCAGCCTGCCAGGAGCAGTATGATGATGAGCATAAAACCTCTCGTCATGTGCCTTCACCCTCACTAGCGGTGTAATTATTTTCAGGAATGCGCCCCTTGCCACGCGCTGGATCGAGGTAGCAGCGCGAGAGGGACCTCATTTTTGACGAGTCGACCTAGGCGCACTTGGTCTTCACCAGGCATTTGAATAAATTCGACACCGAACTGTCGTCCCTCGCACCAGCGTACTTTGGCTAATCCGACTCGGAGCGGAGACGTGGTGTCAGGGACGAGCATTCTCATCTCAATATAGGAGCCAGGCTGTACTCGTTTTCGGCTGTGGACGGCGCAGCCAGGGACAGACACGTTGAGCACGGTTCCCTCCCCCACATAGGCCTCACCAGCAAACACAACGGGGAAGTGTGTGTGGACTCGTTCGCAGTACCTAAGTTTCGCCAAGGCAGTTATTTCCTTCTCGGTCAGACGATTGAGTGAATAGAGAGTAGCACAGTCTCTTTCATCACGCGAGAGGGCCCCTCGTTCGTGGGGTCTGGCACAAGAGAGATTGGAGGCCCCCTGCATCATCCTCCAACAAACCGCAAAGTGCGGCAAGGAGAGCCAAAGAAAGGAAAGCCCCCACCCCAATCTCCCTACGAAAGTTGGGAGACATGAATAACCACAGGTCATTGAAATAATTACACAACCAAGCATTTTGTCTTCCCTGCCAGACGGCATAGAACCTGCGCTTACAGCGTCACAGGACAGAGTCAACTCCCGAGCAACATGTAGGACCCGCCGCTGGGTTACACAGGGAGGAAACAAAAATGAACAGGGTCGAGCTTCCCAACGAACCATATGGTGATGACCCAGGACACTGGACATTCAGCCTCATGGGATCCGCCGGACTTCTTGCCTGCGGAGTCGTGATGCTGATGGCGAATTCGGCACCCACTGTTCTCGCCGATGGACAGGTCTATGAATACGTCGGCCCCACAGGTCAGGTGAACCTCACGAATGTACCGACAAATGAGCGCGACACAGCAGTTCGCCGCAAGGCCCGATATCACAGTGGTGTGGCAGATCTAGAACTCGAGCAAGCGGTCAACCGTGCAGCTCAGCAGCACCACGTTCAACCGGCCTTGCTCCTTGCGGTGATGAAGGCCGAATCATCCTTTAATCCGACCGCGGTCTCAAAGGCGGGAGCAGTAGGACTCATGCAGCTGATTCCGGAAACCGCCATCCGGCATGGCGTGCATAACCTCTACGATGCGAACGATAACATCACCGGTGGGGCTAAGCACTTGCGTTACCTCTTGGACCGATTCCACGGGAATATCCGGTTAGCCTTGGCTGCCTATAATGCAGGCGAACGCAAGGTGGATCGATATAGACAGATCCCGCCCTATAAGGAAACACAGGATTATGTAAAAAGAGTGCTCGTGTACTATCGTAGCTACAAGAAGGACGGTTGGATCATGCCGGTTGTGATTGCCGCCCCGTCTACGCACGCAAGCCGACCGTACTAATCGATCGCCTGTGATCTCGTGTGGTCGGAATCCTTGTTCAGATTAGAGATCCATCCGAAGAGACAGGGGCCTCAAGCGTCTGTAGGGATCAAAAAGCGAAGCGAGACGTATAATCAGAGAGTTGAGGGGCTGGAGGCGTTAGGCGGGTTTCTCAGAGACGTACTCCAAGTACTTCCACAGTTCCTTGGCATCCTCTTCGGATAATACCAAGGGGGTATTGTTAGCGGATCCGGCGAAATAGATCTTTAGCGACATAGCATCTTGCCAAATCTGTGCCTCGCAGTAGCTCACACTATCGAGGGTTAAGGCTTTCTTGCCAATACGAACGAAGTGCATAGCGTCTCCCTGCCCTGCGCCAACTCCTCGCCGACTATATCACCGCATGGTCTTCCGTCAAATGCTTACCGTATTTTCTGGCAAGGTCTCGCAGGCACGAAACGAGCCAGGACGTGAAGAAGGTTGAGACGCCTGGGGGTGGATCAGTTAGAAAAAGAAGGTTGGTTGCGGGGGAAGGATTTGAACCTTCGACCTTTGGGTTATGAGGCCGAAAGAGGTAATTTCTCAACACCCTGATTTTCCGTCTGGTTTCTCGCTTTTATAATTTAATAGAGGGCTTACAGACTTCTATCTGTTGCGATGGCTTCTATTGATTCTATGCTTTACGACCATTTTTAGCACAAATTTAGCACAGCAAATTGGGGTGAACTCCTCGGTTGAGACAGTTTGGAATGAGCACACTTGTTGGTTAATGGATTTTTCTCCTCACCCCCCTTGCATCGGTTCGAGAAAACTTCACGTGCCTAAAAAACCGCAGGGTCGCTCCTCCCAACATGTTCGTGGAAACCATGGTGCGTTCGAACTCCTCCAGTGGTCGGTAGCCGAGCGCTGAATACAACCGAAGCGATTGTAGTAGCGCTCAATGAAGGCCTCCATATTCATGCGCAGATGCCCGAAATCCCGATACCGGTTGGCGTAGATCTCCTGCCGCTTCAGCGTGTTCAGGAAGCTCTCACAATTGGCGTTGGCCCGCGTGAAGTTTTTAGTTCCTACGGCTCGAATGCAAACATGTCCTTCCAGTCCGTCTTCATATCCACAACCGTCCAGTTCTTCGTTTTGGCTTCGTCCCAAGCTTTGTCGAGCTTTCCGATGGACGACGTGCGGTCGTAGGCCCACTCGCGCGCGGCGTCCGTGTGATGGACAATCAGCCCGAAGCGCTCGCCGCTCCCGGCGGTCGTCCACTGGAGCATCTGGAGGTCGCCGTCGGAGTTGCCGAAGGCAGCGATCGGGCGCCTGCCGATGTGCAGATGGATGCCGACGGGTTTGGCAGCCTTCTCGTCAACGAAGTTCAGCTCGCGCAATCGCACGAGCACGGGCTTACCGGCGCGCAGCTCGAACTTCGTTTTGATGCTGCTGCCAACAACCTGCTCTGGCGGAATGCCATAGACACGCTCCATCCAGGGTCGCATAAATTCGATACCCCCGCCGTCGACAATGAAGGTCTTGAAACCGTTCGCCCGCAGATAGGCCAGCAACTGAACCATGGGCTGATAGACCAGTTCCGCATACAGCCGCCCGGTCTTGGGATGCCTTGCAGTGGTGATCCAGTCGGTGACGATCTTTTCGAACTCTTCCGTGGTCATGCCTGCATGCGTGGCCATG
>WNFE01000739.1_pt1 | contig 23160 bp, 15 predicted proteins | sample 5400451 | NCBI WGS metagenome assembly WNFE01 (sample SAMN13153344, study PRJNA577476) | soil metagenome | isolation source: 200 cm saprolite under Douglas fir tree site 2 hole 2 | place: USA:California | collected 2015-04-18
TTCGAATCGCCCGTCGCCAGAAGTCTTGGTTGCTATGGTGTGTTCGTGGTCTTCGCCGTTCTCCAGCCGTACCGTTGCGCCCTTCAGCGGTATGCCATCTGCCAGTCTCACTACCATACCCGAGACCCGGCAGGTCTCTTCCTTTTCTTTCCTATCCTTCGGGGCAGTTGGTGTCTGCGCAAAACAAAGTGCGGCGAACGCACTGATACCCAGCGTCAGCCCGCCCGCGAATGCACTTAGGACACGCATGCTTCACCTGTGCGTAGGTTATAAGAGCGATAATAATGCAGCAACCGTTGCTTTGCGACGGCTCCATCTCAAATTGTCAGGAAGCTAAACCGCGGGTAAACTGGAACAGTAGAATATATTCGATGGCCTCTCCCTTCAACATCATCGCAAACATCGCACCGCTCCCGGTGCCCTCGCCGAACGCTCACCCGCGCCCGGACTGGTTGCGCGTCAAATTTCTTGGCGGCGAACGCTATCAAGATCTCAAGCGCACCATGCGCAGCCTCGATCTGCACACCGTTTGTGAAAGCGCCCGCTGCCCCAACATGGGGGAATGTTGGGAACACGGTACCGCGACCTTCATGATTCTCGGCGATATCTGCACCCGTGCCTGCGGATTCTGCGCCGTTCCCTCCGGAAAACCGGTCGGCCCTCCCGACAAAGACGAACCCTTGCGCGTGGCAGAAGCTGTCGCCCGCATGGGCCTGCGCTACGCCGTTGTCACCAGCGTCAATCGCGACGACCAACCCGACGGCGGTTCACAGATTTTTGCCCGCACCATTCAGGAAATTCGCCGCCGCGTGCCTGGCTGCAAAGTCGAAGTCCTGATCCCCGATTTTCGCGGGAACTGGGACGCACTCAACACCGTTCTCGCCGTTCGCCCCGACGTACTCAATCACAATACGGAAACCGTGCCGCGCCTCTATCGCCAGGTGCGTAAAGGCGCGCTCTACGAACGCTCGCTGGAACTACTTCATCGCGCCAAGCAAACCCATCCCGATGTCCCGACCAAAACCGGCCTGATGCTCGGCCTCGGCGAAGAAAAACACGAAGTGCTCGCCACCATGCAGGATCTCGCCGCGCAAGGCACGGACATCCTCACGCTCGGCCAATACCTTCAGCCCACGCGCGAACATCTGCCCATCGTTCGTTACGTTCATCCGGATGAATTTTCCGAATATAAAACTCTGGGCGAGCAAATGGGATTCAAGCACGTCGAAGCCGGTCCGCTGGTTCGTTCTTCCTACCACGCATTCGATCAAGCCGAATCCGTCGTTCGTTAGCTTCTCGATCCTTAGGCACTAGCGGCTTTAATTTGGCTGGCTGCGGCTCTTGACGCCAAGAACCGTCAAACCGAGTCCTGCGACCAGCAATATCACCGAGACTGCTGTCGGCACGGTCGCCGTTTTCTCTTCATTCACAGTGGCATGCACTGGTCCGACGTGCGCCACTTCTTCCGTTTTGTGGTAGGTGAACTCCGGATGAACCAGTCCCACGATGCCCAGCACAAAAAACAATAATCCTGCGATGACTAGGATTTTTTTCATGAATGCAACCTATCACAGGCCGCCAACAACGGTAACAGGAATGCTCACTTCACCATCGCCCAATCCGTGAACGGGACCGCGCGTCCGCCGCGAATCACAGTCGGTATCACCGCCTTGAGCCCGGCATGGTCGCGACCCGAATAATCCAGCTTCAATTGCGGCCCTAATCCCAAATCCGTCTGATGAATCGACTCGATGGATCGGATCAAGCCTTCCCTGGTCAACTCTTTCCCGGCTCGTTTCAGGCCTTCCACCATAACCATGGCGTCCACAAAGCCTTCCAGGCTTACAAAGCCCGGCTGCTCGCCGGGGAAATACTTGGCCAGGGTTTTGCGGTACATCGCTACAGTCTTCAGCTCCGTCAAATAGTAAGGCGGCACCACTTGTGTGACCACCATGCCCTCTGCGTCCGCCCCGGCGTGCAAGATCAAGTCATCCGTTCCCACAAATGACACCGTCAAAAACAGCGGCTTCCATCCCTGTGCGTGCGCTTTCTGCAATATTGGCGCAACCGTATTCGCTGGCCCCACAATCACCACCGCTTCCGGATTCGCCGCGCGTGCGCTTTGGATTGCATGTTCCGCGTCCGCCGTCTGCCTCGGATACGATCCAATTGCAACCGGCTCTGCGCCCTTCGTTTTCAGCGCGCTTTTCACGCCGTCCAGCACTGCAGCGCCGAAAGCATCATCCGGATAAATCACCGCAACCTTCTTATAGCCCAGTTTTTTCCAGAGACCTTCGATTTGTTCGCGCGTTTCTGTCGCATAAGATGCGCGGACATTGATGACCCAATGACGCAGCGGCGCATAAAGCGTCTGCGCACCCGTAAACAAACCAACCATGGGAATTTTCGCCTCTTCCGCCATCGGCAGGTACTTCAGCGCGGTAGGAGTTCCCACAAAAAATCCCAATGCAAATACATTCTGGCTTTGCAATCTCTTGAAGCAGGTCTCGGTCTTTGCCGGATCATAACTATCGTCATATGCCAGCAGTTTCAGCTTTCGTCCTGCGACTCCGCCTGCTTCATTGATCAGGTCGAAATACGCTTCCGCGCCCTTGATTTGCGCCGTTCCCAATGCGTGCGAAGGCCCTTCCAGCGCCGAGCACGATCCAATCAAGATTTCGTTGGCCGTTACACCCGGTGTTTGGCCCCATACTGGGTAGCTTGCAATGCACAATAGCGCCAGCAAGCTCGCCGTGCGGCAAAACGCGCCGATTCGCGGACTTTGGCCCATTCGAGCCTCCTTGGCCTAACTGTTTTCAGAATTTCTGTCGGGAGCCCTTTACGATACTTTGCCATGAATGTTTTGCGCCGGGTGGATTAATCGCAAGAGATTTAGCGTGTTAGTGAATGGGAGAACAGCAGACTTGGAAGTGATGAATTCTCGAAAAAAAACGCCTGCACCGATTGGGTGCAGGCGTCAAAAACTAAAATACAAAAATATTATGCGGTGGTAGCTGCCGCCGCTTTCTTCGCGGCTTTTGCGGCCTTGGCTGCGGTAGAAGCCTTGCGCCGGCGCTTGGTCTTTGGCGGTGTCGCTGGCGCTTCGCCGATCAGCTCCGCGGTCATGATGCTGGTCACAAAAAGCTTGGGCCCGTGATCGTCAAAATCCACCGCCGTGCGCTCTCCATCCGATGCGGTCACGATCCCCAATCCGTAAACGCCATGCTTGATCGTCTGGCCTTCCTGCATTGCTTGCACGTCTTCCTCCTTGGCCGCTCGCTCGACTTGATAATTGTTTTTTGCCTGAAATTCGTTTTAAGGGGCGGCTCTCGATCCTTCGATTTCCGCCCTTAACACTTCCGGGATACAAACTTAGACGCTGGTTACGTTTTCCGCTTGCAGGCCCTTGGGACCCTTCTTCACTTCAAATTCCACCGCTTGGCCTTCATTCAGGGACTTGTAGCCTTCCATGGTGATGGCCGAGAAGTGTACGAATACATCTTCTCCGGTTTGGCGTTGGATAAATCCAAAACCCTTTGAAGCGTTAAACCACTTTACTGTTCCTTGTTCCTTCACTGCTTGACCTCGTGTCGCGTGACACCCGATCTGGCTGGGCGCATCGCTGGGAATTGCCTTGCTTCTCTCGGTCCGTACTCAGTGTCTGTGCGGCAGTTTCTTGCGATGCTGCCGACCCATGACCCACGCCGTGACGCCCTTTGAACACAAAAAAAGACTGCAATAATTTGTCCTTGCAGTCCTTCTGAGCGATCAAAAGGTATTACAAGAGCAACAAACGCTAAGGTAAGAATAGCACAAAAGGGCATGCTTGTCCACGCCGAACCTGGCCTTTCCTTGCATGTATGTTGTTTATTTCAATAGACTTACCGAATTTTAACGTTTGCGGTCTTACTCGGATTCGTCAGGCAGCAGGCTGGCGCCTTGCCCCCCGACTTCCTTCTTTTCCCAATATTTCTTGACCCAGGCTTCCCAGCTCTTTCCAGCCGCCGGGTCTCGGCCGCTGAAGGCAAGCGCAGCGATATCAGAATATGCGATTTTCACCCGGCCGCTGCCATTTTTTGGCAAGATCCTGACAAACGAAGCACTTAGCGTGGCTCCGCCAACCCGGTCGAAGATATATCCTTCAATCTTGCTTCCGTCTTTTTGCGTCAGCGTCACATCGCCGCGGTAATCAAACGCTTTCTCGAGCGCTTCGCGTACTTCCGTCTCATTCGCCAGCTCGGGCACCCACCCTTCGATGCCGTCTCGTTGCCGCCCGGGCGCAACTTCAAGCTTGTCCGCGTCAGTTTGGAACGTACCAGGCCCGGCCGAATCCTGACGGTCAAAATGTGTCGGAACGCTCACGCTCGCGTCTCTTCCATCTGCGTTTTGCTGGCTTCAATCTGTACTAGCGGATTAAACGCATGCACCGGCTTCACCGGTTCATTAAGCATTTCCAAAGCGTCCGCATCAGCATAAGTGGTCGACAAACCGGACTTTATCGTCGCCCACAGTCCGCCAAGTCCGCTAAAAGTATGATCTACCGCCGACGCTTCGTATCCACTGTGCACCATGCAGTTGGCGCACTTTCGATTGCCCGATTCCGTTCCGTAATTGTTCCACTCTACCGATTCCATCAATTCCTTGAAGGTATCTGCGTAGCCGTCCTGCAGCAAATAACACGGTTTCTGCCAGCCAAACATGTTGTAGGTTGGCATGCCCCACGGCGTGCATGCATAGTTGCGCTTGCCCATCAGAAATTCCAAAAACAATTTCGACTGATTGAATTGCCAGCTCTTCTTGCGATTCGAAAGGATCGCGCGGAACAGCCTTCGCGTCCGCGCACGTCCCAAAAAGTGCTTTTGGTCCGGCGCTTTTTCGTACGAATAGCCGGGCGAAAGCATCATGCCTTCCACGCCCAGCTCCATCATTTCGTCAAAAAATCCGCGCACGCTTTTTGGATCTGCTCCATCAAACAAAGTGGTGTTCGTAGTTACGCGAAATCCGCGTTTTACCGCTTCGCGAATGCCTTCAATTGCCTGTTCGTATCCGCCTTCGCGGCACACGGAAAAATCGTGATGTTCTTTCTGCCCGTCCATGTGCACAGAAAACGTCAGATACTTGCTGGGTTTGAACAAATCCAATTTTTCTTTCAGCAGCAGCGCATTGGTGCACAGATAAATATATTTTTTGCGCGCAACCAGCCCTTCCACAATCTTGTCAATCTGCGAATGCATCAGCGGCTCGCCGCCTGGAATCGAAACCATCGGCGTCCCGCATTCATCGACGGCCTTGAAACATTCTTCAGGCGAAAGTTCCTGCTTCAAAATGTGCGCCGGATATTGAATCTTTCCGCAGCCCGCGCAAGCCAGGTTGCACTTGAACAGCGGCTCCAGCATCAACACGAAGGGGTACTTCTTCCGTCCCGCCACCTTCTGCTTTAGCAGGTAGGTCGCAACCGTCCACATCTGTGAAATAGGTACCGGCATTTCGCTCCCGCAACTGAAAATCTCAAATTGCACAGGGGAATAGCACAACCTGGCAGAATCCCCCAGCCCCTATTATTTTACCTGAGTCTGCGTGGTTTTTCCTCGCACATTTCCCGACCATAGTTCGATGCGAACAGCGGTAACATCGTGGCATCCCACGTGCCCTTTGCGCGTAGGGGCGCGGCATATTCGCCCCGGACCGCTCGGGGCCGTGCCTTCGGTCAGCTTCGTGCGAATCGATCGATGACACCATGGCTCGCAACTCACTGCTCTCCGTCTTCGCTGATTTCGAACGCTTCCCAAGCGGTCGCGCCATCGTCTACTCCCGCGGTTATCGTCACTCTTCATGGACCTACGAAACACTCGCGGCAACCGCTGCGCTCTTCGCAAACGCCCTGAGATCCCGAGGCATTCGAACAAACGATCGCATCCTTTTGTGGGCGCCAAATTCCGGCGAATGGGTCGCCGCCTTCTGGGCCTGCATCCTCATTGGCGCAGTCGCGGTGCCCATGGATGATTGCGCGAGCCCGGACTTTGCCGAGCGCGTCGCCCGCGACTCTCAAGTCAAACTGATCGTCACCTCACGCAACAAGTCTCCTCTCGACCTGGCGATTCCCGCCCTCGTACTGGAGGATTTACCCGACATTGTGGCCCGGCATCGTGTTTTCGTCTCTCAAACTGTTCCCCGTGAAACACGCAAACCAATCTATGAGTCCCTGTCCGCCGAACCGCTCACTCGCCAGCAGGTCGCAGAAATCCTCTTCACCTCCGGCACTACGGCCGAACCGCGCGGCGTCGTCCTCACGCACGGAAATTTTCTTGCCAACCTCGAACCCATCGAGCGCGGCATGCAGCCCTATCTCAAATACGAGCGTTTGCTCCATCCGTTGCGCTTCGTTTCTCTCGTTCCGTTGAGCCACGTCTTCGGACAATTCATGGCCCTCTTCGTTCCACCGCTTCTCGGCAGCACGGTGGTTTTCGAAAACTCCGCCAATCCCAGCGAAATTCTCCGCACCATCAAACGCGAACGCGCGACCCTACTAATTGCTGTGCCGCGCATGCTCGATCTCCTGCGTTCCGCCATCGAACGCGAAATCGATTCGCGCGGCTGGCGCAGTTGGTTCCACAAGAATTACGCTACCGCCGAAACGCAACCATTCCTCCGCCGCGCCTGGCGCTTCCGCCGCATCCATCGCCTGTTTGGTTTTCGCTTCTGGGCTTTCATTTCCGGCGGCGCAGCCCTCGGTAGCGACACCGAACTTTTCTTCAAACGTCTAGGTTTTGCCGTAGTGCAAGGCTATGGCATGACCGAAACCGCTTCGCTCATCAGCCTCAATCATCCCTTCAGCGCCGTCGAAGGCTCCGTAGGCAAAATTCTCCCTGGCCGTGAATGCCAATTAGCCGACGACGGCGAAATTTTGGTTCGTGGCGAAAACGTCACGTCCGGCTATTGGGAAAAAGGATCACTGCAGCAATCCTCGGAAGAAAACAACGGCTGGCTGCGCACCGGCGACCTGGGCGAATTAGATTCGAACGGCAATCTGAAATTTCGCGGCCGCAAAAAAAATGTCATGGTCACCGCCGCCGGCCTCAACATCTACCCTGAAGACCTCGAAGCCGCCCTGAAAAAACAATCCGCCATCCGCGACGCTGTAGTCATCCCCATTACTCGCGGTCAAGACGCCGAACCCTGCGCCGTCCTGCTGCTAAGAAATCAGGCAAATGAAGTAGAGGACGCGGAAGCAGCCGCAGTTATCGCCGCTGCCAACGCGACGCTGGCCGAGTACCAACAAATTCGAAAATGGTCGATCTGGCCCGAACCCGACTTTCCCCGCACGCCCACCGGCAAGCCGCGCCTCGCAAGCATCGCCGCCCGCGCAGCCGAACTTCTTAATCTAGCGCCGGGCTTCAGCCCGGCTCCTTCGTCGTCTGCGCCAACGCAAACCGATCCGCTAGCCAAATTCCTCTCCTCTACTTCCCGAACGTCCTCTACCTCCTTAGCCTCCCTCTCTTCTTTGGACCGTGTCGAACTTCTCTCCGCCCTCGAACACCGCTACAACGTCGAAATCAACGAATCCGCCTTCTCCCAGGCGAACTCCGTCGCTGACCTGCAAAAATTAATAGCGCAACCCGCCGCACAACAAAATACCGCCACGAAAAATTTCGACACCTATCACTACCCTCGCTGGACGCAACGCGAACCCATCCGCCTGGCCCGCCTCATCATCTATTACGCTGTGGTCTGGCCCGCCACCCAACTCCTCGGCCACCCCCGCGTAGTCGGCCGCCACCACCTGCAAAATCTCAAAGGCCCAGCCATCATCATCTCCAATCACATCACCCGCCGCGCCGATATCGGTCTCATCCTCGCCGCACTCCCCGCAAGATTTCGCCACCGTCTCGCCACCGCCATGGGAGGAGAATCTCTCCGCCGCATGCGCACTGCACCGCGCGAATGGCTTTTCGCAAAGCGCTGGGCCTATCAACTCGGCTATTTCCTGATCACCGCGCTGTTCAACGTTTTCCCGCTCCCGCAATTTTCCGGTTTTCGCCAAAGCTTCCGCTTTGCCGGCGAATCCGTCGACCGCGGCTACTCGGTCCTGATTTTTCCTGAGGGTGAAGTCAACAACTCCGTCGACGGCCGCATGGCCCCATTTCAATCCGGCATCGGCCTGTTAGCAGAAAATCTCGCGCTGCCCATCATTCCCGTGCGCCTTGACGGCGTATGGCAAATGAAAAAGGAACACCGCCGCCTGGCCAGCCTCGGCGAAATCACCGTCCACATCGGCGCTCCCATCACCTTCCCGCCCAACACGCCGGCCGAAGAAATCGCCCGCCAACTCCAGCTTATGGTCAGCTCTTTATAGACGCGGATTTATCCCGCGGCTCTTTCATTTCGTCCGTTCGGAAAAAATTGCCCTATAATTTCTTCCTCATAAAAATCGCCGCCTGCGGATTCTCGTTGTACCTCCCGCATCGCTCATACCCATTTCTCTCATACAAACGCGCTGCGGCTACCATCTCACTTGCCGTATCCAGATAGATCCGCGCATATCCTTCCGCACGCGCGAAATTCTCAGCCGCTGCCAGCAATCGCTCGGCAACTCCTCGCCCGCGAAACTTTTCCCGCACATACATCCGCTTAATCTCTGCGCATTTCAGGTCCTCAGGTTCCAGTTCTTCGGGCCTCGGCAATCTGCGTAATCCCACGCAGCCGGTCATTTCATCATCCAGCCTCGCAAGCCAATATCCTCGCCCTTCGCCAAAATATTCCTGGATAAATTTCTCTGGGTCTTCGCGCATTACCACGCCAGCCATTTCAAAATACTCTCGAACCAAAGCAAACGCCGCATCCGCTTCTTCAAGCCGCGCACGCAAAATCTCAATGTTCCGAAGGTCATTGCCCATGTGCCGCAGTTTCGTCCATTCGCTCCACAGCAAAAGCTCCATTTTGGTCACGACTCGCTCCACCCTCGCCGTCTTTCGTTGACTGTCCCTCACCACCTAACTAGAATCGTGCCCACATGCCGGATTCTCCCAGCCTGATCGGCCGCAGCGTTTCGCATTTCCGCATCGTGGAAAAACTCGGCGGTGGCGGCATGGGCGTCGTCTACAAAGCGGAAGACAGCAAGCTCCACCGCTTCGTAGCGCTGAAATTTCTTCCCGACGGCATCGCCAGCGACTCCCAAGCTCTCGAACGCTTTCAGCGCGAGGCCCAAGCCGCCTCCGCCCTCAATCACCCCAACATATGCACCATCTACGAAATTGGCGAATCCGATGCGCATCCTTTCATCGTCATGGAGTTTCTCGACGGCCACACTCTCAAGCACGCCATCTCCGGCCGTCCTCTTCCCCTCGACGAAGCCCTTCCCTTTGCCATTCAAATTGCCGACGCCCTCGACGCCGCTCATTCCAAGGGCATCATCCATCGCGACATCAAGCCCGCCAACCTTTTCGTCACCTCGCGCGGCCAGGCAAAAATTCTCGATTTCGGTCTCGCCAAAACCATCGCCGCAAAACCCGCCGCGCCCGCCGAATTCACCACCGCCGAAGCCGGTAGAGACGACGACCACACGCTCGACGCCGCCAATCTCACCAGCCCCGGCACCACTCTCGGCACCATCGCCTATATGTCCCCTGAACAGGCCCGCGGCCGCGATCTCGACCCGCGCAGCGATCTTTTCAGCTTTGGCGTCGTCCTCTATGAAATGTCCACCGGGCGCCCGGCATTCGCAGGCAACAGCTCCGCCGAAATTTTCGATGGCATCCTCAATCACGCGCCAGTCGCTCCCCTCCGTCTCAATTCCAGGCTCCCGGGAGAGCTCGAACGCATCATCAACAAATCTCTCGAAAAAGATCCGGCGTTGCGCTACCAGCATGCTTCTGATTTGCGCGCGGACCTTCAGCGCCTCAAGCGCGACACCGATTCCGCCCGCTCCTTGTCTCCCCACGCAAGCATCGTCATTCCGAGCGCAGAGCCAGCGGTGTTTGCTGGCTCGGAGTCGAAGAATCTCTCTTCGACTTCAGCCGTTGCTCGCAAATCCAAACCCGCCCTACTCCTTTACGCCGCCGCGATTTTCCTGGCCGCCTTCGCTATCGGCTTTTACTTCCTGCACGGTCGCGCCTCGGCAAAACTTACCGACAAGGACAGCGTCGTCCTGGCCGACTTCACCAACACCACAGGCGAGCCTGTGTTCGATGGGGCGCTTCGTCAGGGCCTTTCCGCACAGCTCGAGCAGTCTCCATTCTTGAATCTTCTTTCCGACGAACGCATCGCCGACACGCTGGCTCTTATGGCCAAGCCAAAAGAAGCGCGGCTGACCCATGAACTCGTCTCTGAGATCTGCCAACGCACCGCTAGCGCCGCCACCATTGAAGGCTCGGTTTCCAATATCGGCAATCAGTATGTCTTGGGTCTGAGAGCCGTGAATTGCCGCAATGGTGATCTGCTCGCTCAGGAGCAAGTCACCGCCACTGGAAAAGAACAAGTGCTCAAGTCGCTGGGAGAGGCTGCAGCAAAAATCCGCGAAAAGTTGGGAGAGTCCCTGGCCTCAGTGCAGAAATATGATGCCCTTCCGGAGAACGTCACCACATCCTCCCTCGAAGCTCTCAAGGCCTACAGTTTGGGTTATCAGGCGCAGATCGTGAAGGGCGACTATCCGGCGGCCGTCCCTTTTTTCCAGCAAGCGATCGCTCTCGATCCAAACTTCGCGATGGCCCACGCCCGTTTGGGAACCATATTCAGCAATCTCGGACAAATGACCCGTTGCGCCGAAAGCACCCGCAAAGCCTTCGATCTGCGCGACCGCGTCAGCGAACGCGAGCGTTTCTACGTCACTTCCCACTATGAAGCCTTCGTCACCGGGAACCTGGACGCCTCGCGCAAGATTTATGAACAATGGGCGCAAACCTACCCGCGTGACGATACCCCTCCCAACAATCTCGGCGTCATTTACAATGCCCAGGGTAACTTCGAAAAGGCTCTTCCTGCTGCGCGGGAAGCTCTAAGGCTTGCACCGGGCAGCGGAGCAGGCTACGCGAATCTTGTTGACGCTTACCGCTTACTCGGTCGGGCGGACGAGGCTAAAGCCACTGCCCGCGAAGCTCAGGCCCACCAACTGGAAGGTCCTTCTCTTCACGCTCCGCTCTATCAGATTGCGTTCCTGCAAGGAGATTCCGCGGGGATGGAGCATGAGGCCGCTGCGGTAATGGGAAAGCCTGGCGCGGAAGACGTTATTCTTAATCTCGAATCGGAAAGTGCAGCGTACTCGGGCCATTTCGCCGAAGCCCGTGGGCTGACCCATCGCGCCGCCGATTCCGCCGTTCGCTCCGACGAAAAGGAGTCTGCCGCCGCCTACCTTGCCGCTGCCGCTGTGCGCGAAGCGCTCGTGGGGAACTCTCCCCAAGCCACGCAATTCGCACTTTCCTCTCTAGCCTCCTCGAACGGCAAGGACGTGCAGGTTATGGCAGCCATGGCCCTGGGCTTGAACGGCGATGCTGCTCAAGCGCGGCGGCTCGCAGATGATTTAGCTCGCCGTTTTCCCGAAGACACGATTGTGCAGGTCGAAGACTTGCCCATGATTCGCGCCAGCGCTTCTCTCGGCGCAGGCCATTCAGCCAGCGCGGCCAGCGCCGCGCTGCACGAACTTGCGCCAGCCGGCCTTTACGAAGTCGGCAACGCGAACACCGCCGCCACCATCAATTTCTTCCTTTATCCTGCCTACCTGCGCGCCGCCGCTTCGCTCGCCGCTGGACAGGGTTCTGCGGCCGCCTTTGAGTTTCAGAAAATTCTCGATCGGCCCAGCGTTGTCTCCAACGAAATCATCGGAGCGCTTGCCCACCTGGGTCTCGCCCGCGCTTACGCTCTGCAAGCGGGCGTTGCGCCTGGCCTGACCTCTTCGAGTTTATCCGCCGACCCTGCCGTTGTCGCAAAGGCACGCTCCGCCTACCAGGACTTTCTCGCACTGTGGAAGGATGCAGATCCGGACATTCCCATTTTGAAACAAGCCAACTCCGAATACGCCGCACTCCACTAACGCCCTCAGGGAGGGCGGTCGCCTTCGCGTATCAGGGGCACAGCATGCTGTGCCCCAGCTTGCCCGGGCATAAGTTTTTGCGACTTCGTATACTCCGGTTCAGAACCCTTGGCAAAATGTTATCGTTATGGTATATATTTATGTGTTTACCTTACAGCTCATTCGAACTGGCATCCCGTTCCACGCAAATGTTGAAAACAGGAGGCACTTTAAGTCGCGCATTTGCCGCACTTACAAAAACGCTACAAAATTGCCCAAAAATTGTGCAAATAACTTCTTTGCTTGCCGCACTTACAAAAAACGCGTCTGCAACTCCTTTGCTTGCCACACATTTTCAAAATAAAGGTGCGCCCACCCGTCGTCGGCCACACACCTCACATATCACCCCTCCGGCCCATCTCGCCGTTCTGTGGCACAATAATCTGTTGGTTGACCGCTTGGGCGGTCGCCATGACAGTTGAACCGCTTTGCGGTCACCCTGACAAAGGTCTGAGTACCATGGCACACCGAACCACTCTCGAAGCTGAACGCCCGGCAAAGTCCAAAGCCGCCAAACGCGGCAACAATGGCAGTTCCGCGTCCGCCGAGCGCGAACGCGTCTTCGATGCTTTTCGCCGCTGGGGCTATCTGGAAGCCAGCCTCGATCCGCTCGGCTTTCTCGAACCCTTAAAATACCCGGACCTCGATTTTTCCGGCCCAGATGCTGACGCCGCCCGCGCCATTTATTCCGCCACCATCGGTGCAGACTTCATGCACCTGCTGCAGCCCGAGCGCCGCCGCTGGATTGCCGAGCGCATGGAATCGGCTGGGCCGGAAACCGATCGTGACGTGGTTCTCACACGCTTGGTGCGCGCCGATCTTTTCGAACAAGTTCTCCAGTCGCGCTATCTCGGCACCAAACGTTTTTCTCTCGAAGGTGTAACCTCGCTGATTCCGCTGCTCGACTCGATTCTTGATGCTGCTGGCGAGCATGGCGCGGTCGAATCCGTGGTGGCTATGAGCCACCGCGGCCGCCTCAACGTCATGGTGCACACCGCGTGCAAAACTCCGCACGAGGTGGTCGCCGGGTTTGAAGATGTGGACCCGCGCAGTGTACTCGGCGCAGGCGACGTGAAGTATCACATCGGCGCAACCGGCCACTACGTCACCGCGCACGGAAAAGAAATTGGCATTCACCTGGTTTCCAATCCGAGCCATCTCGAAGCCGTGGATCCGGTCGCTGTCGGTCGCGTCCGCGCCAAGCTTACCCGCTACGCCGGGGGTTCCACTCGCTTTGACACCAATAAAGTTGTGCCTATCGTAATGCACGGCGATGCCGCCTTCGCTGGCCAGGGAATTTTCGCGGAAACGCTGAATTTCGCCGATCTCACGGCTTACACCGTCGGCGGCACCATCCAAATTATCGTCAACAATTTAATTGGTTTCACCACGCGGCCGGTGCAGGAACACTCGGCGCGCTTCGCCGCCGATTTGGCCAAACGCCAAAACGTGCCCATTTTCCACGTCAATGCAGAGGACCCTGACGCCGTGGTGCGCGTTGGCCAGATCGCCGCAGACTATCGCGCCACTTTTGCCAGTGACGTTGTCGTCGATCTGATTGGTTATCGCCGTCACGGACACAGCGAAGTGGATGATCCCACCATCACCCAGCCGCGTCTTTATGAACGCATCAAAAATCATCCGCCGTTGTGGAAACTCTACGCCGAGCACACTGGTGTTGATGCCGCAAAAACCGTTGCCGCAGTTCGCGCGGAATACGAAGTCGAACAAAGCAAAGCCGGCCAACTCAAGAAAACTCCCAATCTCCGCAAATTGCCGGATTATTGGTCCGCGTACCACCGCGGAAAATTTCGTCCGGAATACGAAGTGGAAACCGGACTGTCCGCGGAAAATATCGGCGAGCTGACCGACGCGCTGGTGCGCGTCCCGCAGGGTTTCCACGTCCATCCCAAAATCGTGAAGCTGCTCGAACAGCGCTCGGAAATGGGCCATGGAAAACGCGTCATCGACTACGGATTTGCGGAATCCCTGGCGTTCGGTTCCCTCTTGCTCGAGGGCACGCCGCTTCGCCTGAGCGGACAAGACACGCAACGCGGCACCTTCAACCAGCGCCACGCCGTCCTCGTGGATACCGAATCCGAAGACACTTATGTGCCGCTCGCGAATCTTGCTCCCGGGCAACCCTTCTGCGAAATTTACAACTCGTCACTCTCGGAAGCAGGCTGTCTCGGATTCGAGTACGGCTTCAGCCGCGACTATCCCGAAGCTCTCGTCTTGTGGGAAGCGCAATTCGGTGATTTCGTCAACGGCGCTCAGGTCATCATCGATCAGTTCATCAGCGCTGGCGAAGACAAATGGGATCTTCCCTCCGGCGTTGTTTTACTTCTCCCGCACGGATTTGAGGGCCAGGGCCCGGAACATTCCAGCGCCCGCATCGAACGCTTTTTGCAGCTTGCCGGCGAAGACAACATTCAGATTTGCCAGCCCAGCAGCGCCGCGCAATATTTTCATATGCTGCGCCGCCAGGCGCGCCGTCCTTGGCGCAAGCCGCTCATTGTCTTTACTCCCAAAAGCATGCTGCGTCATCCGGATGCCTGCTCCAATCTCGATGACTTTGCGGCGCCGCACTTCTTGCAAGTCGTTCCCGATCGGGATGTAACCGACGCCAAGCACATCCTGATCGCCAGTGGCAAGGTGGGTCACGAACTGAAAGCCGAACGCCGCAAGCGCAAGGATTCCAGTACTGCCGTTCTATTTCTCGATCAGCTCTATCCGCTGCCGCGCACGGAAATCGCCGCCGCCCTCGCCGCCCACCCGAACGCTCGCGAAGTCATCTGGGTGCAGGAAGAACCCCGCAACATGGGTCCGTTTTTTTACGTGATGCCCCGCCTGGCGCAAATCGCGCAGGAGCGCGGGCTGGCGCTCCGTTCGGTCAAGCGTTCGCCCAGCGCCAGCCCCGCGACCGGCTCGGCGAAGGCTCACGAACTCGAACAAAAGACGCTGCTCTCGTTAGCGTTCACCACCACTTCCGGCGACTGAGCAAAATTCACCGTCGTTGCGATAGCCTGTTGCGATTACCCGCCCGTTCGGCGATATAATCTCGGCACCCAATGCCCTTTGCCGTAGATACGCAACTTGGTCCATACAAAATAATTTCGCTGATCGGCGCCGGCGGAATGGGCGAAGTTTATCGCGCGCACGATACGCGTTTGTTGCGCGACGTGGCGTTGAAAGTTTTGCAGGAGTCCTTTACCGCCGATCCCGATCGCCTGCGGCGATTTGAGCAAGAGGCGCGAGCGGTTGCCGCGCTGAACCATCCCAACATCGTTTCCGTTTTCGACGTCGGCGTGGCCGACAAAGTTCACTACATCGTGACGGAATTGATTGAAGGCGAAACGCTGCGGCAGCGCATTCCTCCGCAGGGCATGCCCACACGCAAAGCTGTGGAGCTGGCGGTGCAACTGGCCAACGGACTGGCCGCTGCGCACGACCAAGGCATTGCGCATCGCGACCTGAAGCCGGAAAACATTCTCATCACAAAAGACGGACGCCTGAAAATCCTGGATTTCGGATTAGCCAAATTGCGCCGCGCGCATGCGCAGACCGAAACCGTGGACGGCATGACCGCGGCAGAGACCAATGCCGGCATGGTGTTGGGCACCGTCGGCTACATGTCTCCGGAGCAGGTCCGAGGCGAGCCCGCGGATCAACTCTCCGACATTTTCAGTTTCGGAAGTATTTTGTACGAAATGATCAGCGGGCAGCGCGCGTTCAAACGCAGCACCGGCGCGGAAACCATGACCGCAATTCTGCACGAGGAACCGCAGGAACTCGCCTCGCGCATCGGCGTGATAGCGCCGGCGCTCGAACGCATCGTGCGGCATTGCATGGAAAAGCAGCCGAAACAGCGTTTCCAGTCGGCGCGCGATATTGCATTTGATTTGGAATCGGTCTCGGCAATTTCCGGGACGACTGCAGTCAACGCGGCCACCGCCGGAAAATCATCCGCGCCATGGCTGCGCCCGGCAATTTTCTCACTGGCGTTTCTAGCCGGCGGCATAGCGCTGGGTTTTTGGCTTCATCCTGCTGCCAGCGAATTGCATCCGAAACTGCACCGCATCACGTTCAGCCGGTTAACCATTCTGGGCGCGCGGTTTACGCCGGACGGCAATTTAATTTATGGAGCTTCACTGGAGGGCAAGCCACCGGAACTTTTCTTTGCGCAGAGTGGCAGCGTGGAATCTCGCGCCATTGGAATGCCTGCGACAACAGTTCTCGCGGTGGCGCCATCGGGCGAGTTAGCCGTTCAGTCCAATCCAACTTCTTCACAGGGGTTCGCCTATTCCGGAATGCTGGCGCGTGCGCCGCAGACCGGAGGCGCTCCCCGTCCGATCGCGGAGGCCGTGGAATATGCGGACTGGGCGCCCGACGGTTCGCTTGCGGTAGTGCGCCGCGTCGGAGGGAAAGTCCGCCTCGAATATCCGCTTGGCAGAATTCTCTATGAATCGGCGGGCTGGATCAGCCACCCGCGCATTTCGCCGGACGGATCGCTGGTGGCGTTTCTCGACCATCCATATGCGCGCGACGACGCTGGCTCGGTCGCGGTCGTTGACAAGAACGGACAGAAAAAGACTTTGACCACGCTGAGTTTCGTGAGCGCTCAGGGTCTCGCTTGGCACCCGGTACAGAACGAAATCTGGTTTAGCGCCACCACTTCAGGTTCGAGTCGTGCGCTTTACGCGGTGGCGCCGGGCAAGAAGGAGCGTCTGGTTTATCTGGGAACCGGAACGCTGACGCTGCATGACATTTCCAAAGATGGCCGTGTACTTTTTTCGCGTGACGACTGGCGCAGCGGCATGCTCGGACTTGGCCCCGGCGCCAGCAAAGAGCGTGATCTGAGCTGGCATGACTGGACGATTGCCCGCGATATTACCGACGACGGAAAGACTGTCGCTTTCGATGAAACCGGGGAGGCCGGCGAGGAAACCGGCGCGTTTTACGTGCGTGGAACCGATGGATCGGCCGCGGTGCGGCTGGGCAACGGTGTTTTTCCAGAGTTGAGCCGTGACGGCAAAAAAGTATTGGCATTGGTTCCGGGTGCGGACGGCAAACGGAGACTCACTGAGTTGCCGACTGGTGCTGGAGAGTCGCGGACCATCACCACAGGGGATGTGCAAGTGCAAGAAGCCTGCTTCTTTCCGGACGGCCAGAGAATTTTGGAACTCGGAAACGCGGTGGGCGCAAACGGCCAGCGGCTTTGGGTGCAAGATGCCAATGGCGGAAAACCCAAGCCGATCAGTCCGGAAGGAGTGGACAGCCGAATGGCCGGGACGATCGCACCTGATGGTAAGCGGGTTGCGGCAGTCGATCCGCAGGGCAAAGTCGTGATTTATCCCGTGGATGACGGAGCAGCAACCGCTGTGCCTGGAGCTGCGGTCGGGGAGCGCGCGCTGCAGTGGCTGCCGGATGGGAAGAGCTTGTTAATCGCGCGAATGGATGCGCCGAATGCGGTTTATGAAGTGGCGGTCAGCACCGGCAAACGCAAACTCTTTCGGACCCTCTCCGTTCCGGATGGGGTGCGCGCTGAGGATTTAGGAACTCCGATATTTTCCGCCGATTTCAAGAGCTACGTTTACGCCTACACGCGGATTGCTTCCGACCTGTACGTTGTCGAGGGATTGAAATAAGAGTTGCAACGACAATTCGATGACGCCAGGCTCGCCCACATATTCATCATCCATTCACATTCATGTAAACGCCTCGTTACGCTCGACTTGCACACTAGTCTTGTGTTAAAGCCCGTTCACGGGACCCTAACTCAGAAAGTCGCCTACCGGATTTCGCCGGGCTGCGCTAAACTCCCGCCCAGCTTGCGACCGGTACGCTCCAACCGAATGAAACGTATCCTGATTATTGAAGATGATCGCGACATCGTTGAATTGGTTCGCTACAACCTTGCCAACGAAGGGTTCCAGGTGAGCGGCGCGAACGACGGCGTCACCGGTCTCAGCACTTTGAAGAAATCTCCGCCCGATCTGCTTTTGCTCGACTTAATGCTCCCGAAACTTTCCGGCTTGGATATTTGCCGCGAAGTTCGCAAGGATGAATCGCTGAACCGCTTGCCTATTCTGATGTTGACTGCGCGCGGTGACGAAGCCGACCGCGTAGTCGGCTTGGAAATGGGCGCCGACGATTACGTCACCAAGCCCTTCAGTCCCCGCGAACTGATTGCGCGTGTGAAGGCCTTATTGCGGCGCGCGGAACCTGCCGTGGACACGCCGCGCACCATCGAAATTGGAAAATTGTCCATCGATCCCGCATCTTATCGCGTGAGTTATTCAGGAAAAACGGTCCCGCTCAGTACTCTTGAGTTCCGTTTGCTGTACTATCTAGCTTCGCGGCCTAATCGCGTGTTCACCCGCGACCAATTGCTGGACGCGGTGTGGGGCACGGATCGCTTTGTCACGCCGCGCAGCGTGGACGTTTATGTGCGCAGGCTGCGAGAGAAAATCGAACCGGATCCCGAGAATCCGCTTCACCTGAAGACCGTCCGCGGGGCGGGCTACCTGTTCGAGACACGTGCGGCGTAATCTTTTCACAAAACTCGCGTTGGGCTTTTTTGTGCTTTTGTTGTGCGTGCTGCTGGCGGTGGATTTTTCCGCGGACCGCGCACTGCAGCGCGACTATGAGCGCACCGGCTTCGAACAACTCCTGGCGATTGCACGCATCGCGCAATCCAATCCGCCGCAACTCACTTCATTGTCTCCGGAAAAGCCGGAAGAAATTTCCGCGCTGCAAACGTGGATGCAGCACATTGCTGCCGGCGGCGCCCGCGTAACGGTCATTACTGCCGGAGGGCTGGTGCTGGCGGATTCGCAATCCGATCCGCGTACCATGGAAAATCACGCGGGCCGTCCTGAAATCGTGCAGGCGCTGGCGGAAGGCAGCGGCCGCTCCATCCGCCACAGCGCCACCATCAATCGCGATTTGGTGTACTACGCGGTGCGGCAAACATCTCCATCGGGAAACATCTGCATTCTGCGTTTTGCGCTTCCCGTGGAAACTGTCGGGCAAGTGTTGTGGCCGTTTCGCCGAAGTCTGTGGCTGGCATCCACGATCATTTTATTTGGCGCGGGAATACTGGTGGTGCTGGTTTCACGAAACTTTTCCGACCGCATCGAACGTCTGACCGCATTCTCGCAGCGCGTGGCCGAAGGCGATTTCCGCGCGCAGGCTTCCGATGACACTGGAGATGCGCTGGACGTGTTGAGCGGTTCGCTCAACCAGACTGCTGCGCGATTGGATCGCACCATCCGCACGCTGACCGAGGAACGAAATCTTTCCTCCGCGATTTTGGGCAGCATGGTGGAAGGCGTACTGGTAGTGAACGCTGCGGAGCGCGTGGTTTTTGCCAATCATAGTTTCGCGGAAATTCTTGATATGAGCGTGCCGCCGCAGGCAGGAAGCGGATTGGTGGAGTGGGTGCGGCAAACCGAATTGATCGAAGCGGTGCGCAAAGTTCTGGCGGGTGAACCGCGTGTGGAATCGGAAATAGTGACCGGAACGCTGCGCCAGCATTATTTTGCGGCGACGGTAGCTTCGGTGCGAACCACCGGCACGGACGGCGCGGTGCTGGTGCTGCACGACATAACGGATCTGCGCAAACTGGAACGGGTACGGCGCGATTTCGTGGCCAATGTTTCGCATGAATTTCGCACACCGCTGACGGCGATCCAGGGATTTGCGGAAACGCTGCTGGCGGGGGCCATCGATGATCCGCAGAACCGCGGGAGATTTCTGGAAATTATCGTGGAACATTCGCGCAGGCTGGCGCGGCTGACGGAAGATCTGCTGATGCTCTCCAAGATGGATGCGGACCGCCTGGAGTTTGAAACGCGGCGAATTCCGGTGGCGGCATTCATCGAAAGCTGCATGGAGACGGCGCAGCCTCGCGCGCGCGATAAAGATTTGCAATTGTCCGTGAATCAGGCGGAAAAAATTCCTGACATTGCCGGGGACCGGCGGCGACTGACGGAAGTTCTGCAAAACTTGTTGGACAATGCGATCCAATATACTCCGGCAGGCGGGCAAATTATGGTCAGCGCGGGTGTTGCCGGTTCTGAAGTTGTGTTTACCGTGACCGATACGGGGATTGGCATACCACAAGCCGAGCAACCGAGAATTTTTGAACGGTTTTACCGAGTGGATGTAGCGCGTTCTCGTGAGGTCGGCGGTACCGGGCTGGGCCTCGCGATTTCCAAGCATCTGATCGAAGGCCACGGCGGACGAATCTGGGTGGAGAGCGAACTCGGCCAGGGCTCGCAATTCCATTTTTCCGTGCCGATTTTCGATGCGCAACGGCCGGCCGCGCGAAATGGAAACAAATAGCGGCCGCGCATCGGCAGCCTGACGGCACGAATTCTCGCCAGTTTTTAACCTTCTCATTATCCTCCAGTAACGAAGATCTGCGAGCCTCCTGCTATGAGCACTGAAAGATTTGTGCTCGAAAGGAAGCCTGCATGTGCTCTGCCGCCGGAGTGACGGAAACCGTTCTGTACGACACGCTGGTGAATTACCTGATTTCGATGGCGCGCACGGTGGAAGGCGCGATGAATCGGGCCCTGGAAGCGATCGTGAGCGTGGAAGATCCCAAAGTATCAGCGTTGGTAGGCGAAGTGTTCTTGCTGGAGCCGCGCATCAATGAAATGGAAATCGTGATTGACGAGCATGCCATCCGGCTGCTGCGGCGCGGCGCATTCAGCGACGATGAAATGCGCTTGATCGTGGCGGCGCTGAAAATTACCAACGATCTGGAGCGAATTGGCGATTTGGCCGTCAATCTTGCGGAGCGCGTGACCACGCTGCGCGAAATGCCCGGTTCGCAGCCACCAGAAGAGCTGGAGGCAATGACGGTGGCGGTGCGGGCGATGGTGTCGAAGAGCTTGGGCGCGCTGATTTTTCGCAATCCCACCTTGGCCACACAAGTTCTGGAAAGCGACGACCTGGTGGATCAATACCGCGACAGAATTTTCGAACAATTGCTGGAGCAAATGACCAAGCAGACCGCGCAGGTAGTTCCCAGCATGCAGTTTGTGCTGGCGACGAGGCATCTGGAACGGATTGCGGATCACGCCACGAATATTGCGGAGGACATTATTTACTGGGTGCGAGGGCTGGACGTGCGGCACGGCCGCGGGTTGGGCACCTCGCCCGCGCAGCCAGATGGTAGGGTGTCGCTGGCGGAGGTCACCGAAGATTCACACGGCCTTTATTCGGACGTGACCGCGCGGCCGGATACTCAACACGTTTGACCTTCAGTGTTCGAACCTACCACGGGGATCATCGCTCCCCTGGCGATGATCCCTCTCCTCCCGTCGCGGTTACGAAAATGCAATAAGGCATCCTATTGACCGCAGCGGACAGTCAAATTAATGTGGATGTGTCAGCCTTGATCAACATGAATACCTCGGGCACAACGAGCCGGCACATAGCTGTTCCTTTGTGGCAGATTCTTACGTGTGTGTTGCTCGCCGGATTGTTCCTATATAACCCCTTTCTTGCGGCCAGCAGTGCCACAGATAGTTTGTCGGTTTGCCACCCGGCAAGCCACCGTGCCACCGTCGGTTCCTCTGAGCTGGAGCGATTCACTCAAGCGAACGATACCGCGCTCGCTTTTCTGCCCAATCTCGCAGACGTACAAGAATTAATTCCCCGATTCGCTGTGATGCATTCGACTGAGCGGCAATACGCTGAACAAAAAGAAGTAGTTGCAACCCCGCAGACGGGTTTCTCCTCGAGTCTGTGGTTCCGGCCACCGCCCGCCGTTTAAAAGCAGATACCCAGATAAGCGCAGGACAAGTCCGGTGAAAACCGGGCGACCAATGTATTCAGGGCTCCCGGAAGAAATTCTGCAGGTGTTTGCCGTGGCTGGAAAGGCGGACGGCACAGACCTCGGCACTTGGAACGGACTGGAAAAATGTCTCGCAAAAAATTGATTTGGATTGCAGCCGTGATGGTAGCGGCGGGAATTGGCGCCTGGCTCTGGCTGGACCATTCCGCGACGGAAGCGGACGATCCCGAACATGCCGCAGCGGGTGATGCGGTGGCCGCTGCGGTGGCGAAAGTAGAGCGCGGACCCATGGAGAACACGCTGACTATCGCGGGCGAGTTCAAGCCGTTCCAGGACGTGGATGTGCACGCGAAAGTGGCGGGATACATCAAGAAAATTTACGTGGATGTGGGCGACCACGTGAAGGGCGGGCAGACGCTGGCGGTGCTGGAAGTGCCCGAGCTGGCGGCTCAATTGACTGGCGCGGACGCGCAGGTGCGGCGCGCGCAGCAAGAGATTCGCCGCGAGCAGGGAGACGTGCAGCGCGCGGAGTCCGCGCATGCGGCGGCCCATTCCATGTACGTGCGATTGCAGCAGGCGAGCGAGCAGCAAAAAGGACTAGTGGCGCAGCAGGAAATTGACGACGCGCAGGCGAAGGATTTGGAAATCGAAGCACAGGTTTCCAGCGCCCAGGCGGCGCTGTCCGGCGCGCAGCAACAACTGGAAATGGCGGACGCGAACGAAAAGCAGTTCGGCGCGATGTCCGCTTACACGCGAATCGTCGCGCCGTTTGACGGTGTGGTGACGATGCGGTATGCGGATACCGGTTCGCTGGTGGCTGCGGGCACGTCGTCCAGCACCCAAGCGATTCCAGTGGTTCGCATCGCTGAAATTTCGAAACTGCGGCTGGTGCTGCCGATTCCGGAATCGATTGCGGCGCAGATTCACCTGGGTGACCCGGTAAAAGTGAGAGTGCAGGCATTGAATTCGGACATCACCGGAAAAGTATCGCGGTTTGCGGACTCGCTGGATATGCAGACGCGCACCATGGAGACCGAAATCGATTTTGACAATCGCAGCGGCAAGCTGATTTCCGGAATGTACACGGAAACGCAACTGGTACTGGCGGAAAAGCCTGATGCGTTAAGTGTTCCGCTGGAAGCTGTGGCGGAAAACGGGAACGACGCAACGGTGCTGCTGGTGACGCCGCAGAACACGATTGAACAAAGGAAAGTGCGTCTTGGAATTCAAGGCAAATCGCGGGTGGAGGTGGTGGCCGGACTGAAAGAAGGCGACCGCGTGGTGATCG
>WNFE01000742.1_pt1 | contig 23129 bp, 19 predicted proteins | sample 5400451 | NCBI WGS metagenome assembly WNFE01 (sample SAMN13153344, study PRJNA577476) | soil metagenome | isolation source: 200 cm saprolite under Douglas fir tree site 2 hole 2 | place: USA:California | collected 2015-04-18
TCATTTGCAACAGGACGCCTGGACAACAAAAGCACTGACAGATTTTCTTTGGAAAGGCGGCGTGCCGGCTTTTTCGCTTCTTTGGTTGGGCGAGCCGGACCTTACGCAGCATGAATCTGCGCCCGGTGCGCAACCGGCGTTGGCCGCAATCAAATCCTGTGACGAAAATCTTGCGGGGGTTCTGTCGGCGCTGGATCGACAAGGATTACGCGAGACAACGGACGTATTTGTGGCGTCCGATCACGGCTTCTCTACGATCGGACAGTCGGTTGATCTCCGAAGAATCCTAAACGATGCGGGCCTTACCGCGAAGACTGAGTTCGCGGGTGAACCGAGATCTGGAGATATCATCGTGGTCGGGAATGGCGGGACCGTCCTTTTTTATACTGAGCGCCGTAACTCCGAAGTTACGCGCCGTCTTGTCGAATTTTTGCAGCAAACAGATTTTGCCGGAGTCATTTTTACGAAAGAGCCGATGCAAGGGACCTTCGGTCTTGAGCAAGCCAGGATCGACAATCAACACGCGCCGGATGTAGTGATGGCTTTCCGCTGGAATGATGCCAAAAATCAATTCGGTATTCCAGGAATGATCGACGCGGATTGGCAACGGCAAGCGGGGCAGGGGACTCACGCCACTCTCAGCCGATTCGACATGCACAATACCTTGATCGCGGCCGGGCCGGATTTTCGCCGCGGTGGGGTGGACGATTTGCCAACCGGGAATGTCGATCTTGCGCCGACGATTCTGCAAATTCTCAGAATTAACCCGCCGCAACAATTGGATGGCAGGCTTTTGTCCGAAGCCATGGTTAATATCGATATGCCGACCTCGAAGCCGGAAACTAAAACGATCCAAGCCATCAAAGCCTTACCATCAGGGACGTGGCGGCAATCGCTTCAAATCTCACGTGTCGGCTCGACGATTTATCTCGACGAAGGCAATGGCGTCTTTGCGAAGAAGTAGGGACAGCGCGCTGCGCTGTCCGGACGCCGCAGCGTGGCGTCCCTGCCACGATTGACATCCTGCAATTCGCTTACTAGCCTCGCAATCGTGTTTTGCTTCGCTGGCCGCATCGCCACAATCCTCGCGCTTTGTTGTGCGATTGGTTTGCACTGGATCGCTTTGCAGTCGTTCGCGTGGACCACGATGATCATCGATTATTCGAAGTGCGTGCCAGTGCGCCAGGCGATCACGCGGACCTTCGACGGCGCTCATCCGTGCTCCCTTTGTCATGCCGTGAACACAGGGAAGAATTCGGAAAAGAAGTCAGACCTTCAATCTTCGACGGCAAAGATCGACATGATCTGTGCGGCCCGCGCTCTCCGCTTGCTGCCACCTTTCAGGCCGTTCGAATTCGCAGTCGCCAATTTCTCTTTAACTGAACGGCGACACTCTCTGCCGGTGCCTCCTCCGCGCTCGCTGCCGGGTTAACTGACTCTGGTTAGGCTGCGCTGCGCCGTGCGTGTTCACGGCCCCCGCAGCTTTCCCTTTCGCAACCCGGAAACCGTCACGCCCTAGCGCGGACGCTTTCTCATCACACTGGACGAATATTCGTGAAACATTTACTTTTTTGGCTCGTTTGCGTGGCATGCGAACTGGGCACGACGAGCCAGGCGTATGGTCATGGCTTCGCGGGCGCGCGATTTTTCCCGGCGACGCTTTCAACCGACGATCCTTTTGTCGCCGATGAACTTTCGCTTCCAACTGTCAGCACGATCGAAACGCCAGATGACGGCGGGACGCGCCAGACCGATATTTCGGTCGACATCTCCAAACGCATCACGCCGCAGTTCGCGATCGAAATCGGCGAGACCCTGACCGCGCTAAATCCACACGAAGGGCGCGCAGCGAATGGCTTCGGCAATCTGGAGTTGAGCGGCAAATATCAGTTCCTCAAGAATGACGCACACGAAGCGATTGTCTCGTTGGGGCTTGGTGTCGAAATTGGCGGCACCGGCTCGAGATCGATTGGCGCGGACTCATTCAGTACCTGGGCGCCAGGGATTTTTTTCGGTAAAGGCTTTGGCGATTTGCCCGATGTGTTGAGGTTCTTGAAGCCGCTCGCCGTCACGGGGCTGGCCGGCGTCGAGATTCCCACAAACGCGAGCACGCGCAGTGTCACGGTGGATGATCGAACCGGCGAAGCCGAGGTTGAGATCGAGCGAAATCCTGACGTGCTGGAGTGGGGTTTTGCGCTGGAGTACAGCGTGATCTATCTGCAGTCGCAGGTGCAGGACATGCACCTGTCGGCGCCAGTTGATCGGTTGATTCCGTTGGTGGAGTTCTCGCTCGAAACTCCGCTGAACCGCGGAGCGCGCGGACAAACGACCGGCACGATCAATCCGGGCGTTATCTGGGCGGGAAAATATTTCCAGGTTGGCGTGGAGGCGATCGTTCCGATCAACGAACGCATGGGAACTAACGTCGGCGTGATTGCACAACTGCATTTCTTTTTGGATGACCTTTTTCCACACAGCCTCGGCCGTCCACTCTTCGGAGGAAACAAATGAAACGCACGATCGTCAGTTTGTTTCTGATTGTTTTGACTGGTGTGGCGCGAGTTGAAGCGCACGCTTTTCTCAAGGACGCGGAGCCGGGCGTGGGTAGCACGGTCCAGACGTCACCCAGCGAGGTTCGAATCCGGTTTACGGAAAACATTGAACCGGTCTTCAGCAGCATCCAGGTCATCGATGCGTCTGGAAAGCAAGTGGACAAACGCGATGTGCATCTGGATCGCTCAGAACGTGCGTTGCTGCACGTTTCTTTGCCGCGGTTGCGCGCGGGAATCTACAAAGTCGTCTGGCGCGTGGTTTCTGTCGATACACACGTGACGAATGGAAGCTTCACGTTCCGGGTCAGTCGTTAGGCGCTCGTGCGCAGGAGAGATTTGATCCTTATCGCGCTGCTTATCATCGCTCGCACCGCGCAGATCGGCGCGTCGATTCTGCTCGCGGGAACCTTTATCTTCGAGCTGGTCATGCTTGGCCCGGCAGGTCAGGTCGCGAGCAACGATCTGCACGAGGTCGAACGGCGCTTACTCCGCTTGGCCCGGTGGAGTCTGATCGCGGCTCTCCTCTCCGCTCTGCTTTGGTTTTGGCTGGAAGTCGCGAGCATGAGCGGGTTGCCGCTCACGCGCGCTTTTTCCACGACAGCGTGGCAGACACTTTTGTTTGAAACGGAATTCGGTCGCGTCTGGCAGTTTCGTCTGGGACTGATCGCGGTGGCGTTTGTCCTCGTCGCGTTAGGCTTGGCACAAGCCCAAGCGCGACACGCGCTGATCATAGCTTTGTTTTTGGTCAGTGTTGTTTTGCTCGTCTCGCTCGCCTGGGTTAGCCACGCTGCGGCTGCCAGAGCGCAACCGCTCGGTCTTTTAGGCGATGCGCTCCATCTTTGCGCCGCGAGTGCCTGGATCGGCGGACTCCTGCCGCTGGCAATTTTTCTAACGCGCGCCCGTGCGTCGTCGTCGTTAAGCGAACGGGCTCTTCCCGTACTCCGACGCTTTTCCACGCTCAGCCTGAGTTGCGTAAGCCTCCTTATCGTGAGCGGCATTTCCAACAGCTGGTTGTTGGTCGGTTCGATTCACGCGCTTTTCACGACGCGTTACGGTTGGCTCTTGCTTGTTAAGCTTGCGGCATTCGGCGTTCTCGTCGGCCTCGGTGCGCGGAATCGATTCGTCATCAAAACGAAGCTGACCAGAGTTTCAACAGGCTCGGATTTGCTGGCTCAGCTTCGCCGCAATGTGATCTGTGAGACCTGCCTCGGCCTGGCGGTGGTGGCGATGGTGGCGTGTTTAGGCGTTACGCCTCCTGCGCGAGGTCCGTGAGTGACAACGTAAACAATATGCCGATTATTTCTTCCGGCTCGCAACTTCAAATTTTGGTGAGACACCTATTCTATTGATCGAAACGGCCGTCGCTAAATCTTATCACGACCACGTGATCAGGCGCAGTTCGTGCGCTTGCATCAAGCAGGGATGCGTGGGTACGACGCGCACACTAAAGCCATAAGTACCGCTCTCAGACGCGGGGACCGCTCCCTGGTAAATGTAATTGCCGTTCCCATCGGCCTGGCTGCTTTGATTCAGGACAGTCGCTGAAGGATTGCGGATGTCGCCGTTGTCCGCTTCGCCATGGTACGCTTCCACGCGCACGTGTTTTGGATCGACTGCGCCGAGATGGACTCGCGCGCTGATTTCCAGCGATTCGCCCACCAAAATATTTTGTCGATCTTTGTTCGCTACTTGCACATCAGAAATCTGCACTTGCGGCCAATCTTTGCGCATCTGCGCTTTCCACTGACTCAATTGCGTGGCAGCGCCGCAACCATTGCGAGAAAAATCCTCGTACGATTTCGCGGCGGGAATATAAAGGCGCTCGGTATATTCCTTCACCATCCGCTGCGTGTTGAAGACGGGCGTGACGCTTCGGATTGATTCGCGCATCAATTGTAGCCAGGCGAGGGGAAGTTTCCCGTCGGGCTTCGCATAGTAAAGCGGAATGATCTGGTTCTCGAGCAATTGATAAAGGCTGCCCGCGTCGGCTTCGTTTTGAAGTTCGACCGTGCCCTTATCGATCTCGGCCCCAATCGCCCAGCCGTTGTTGCCGTTGTAACCTTCACGCCACCAGCCATCGAGCACGCTAAGGTTAATCCCGCCGTTCGGCGCCGATTTCATTCCGCTCGTCCCGCTCGCTTCCAGCGGACGAAGCGGATGATTTAGCCAAAGATCGACACCCTGCACGAGGCGGCGCGCGATGTAGCTGTCGTAGTCTTCCAGAAAAACGACGCGATTCTCGAAACCGGCCTCGCGGCTGAACTTGTAAACCTCCTGGATAAGCGCCTTGCCGGCTTCGTCACGTGGATGCGCTTTGCCTGCGAAAATGAACTGCACAGGCCGCGTGGTGTCGTTGAGCAATCGCTTCAACCGTTCTTTGTCGCTGAACAAGAGCGTGCCGCGTTTGTAAGTCGCAAAGCGACGCGCAAAGCCGATAGTCAAAATTTCTGGATCGAGAATGCGATTGACTTTGCGAATGGCCTCCGGCGATTCGCCTACGCGCTCGCGGCGGCGGCGCACCCGTTCGCGTACAAACTCAATGAGACGCAGTTTAAGTCTTTGATGCGTCTCCCAGAGTTGTGCATCCGGAATATCGATGACGCCGCGCCAAAACTCCGGCTCAGCCAGATGTTCCTCCCATGCGCCGAGATGCTTTTGATAAAGCGCGGAAACTTCGGGCGCCATCCATGTCTTCGTATGGACACCGTTCGTGATACTGATGATCGGGACTTCCTGCACTGGGACACCGGCCCAGACGTCTTTCCAAAGCGATCGAGTTACCTCGCCATGTAATGTGCTCACGCCATTGGCATGCCGACTCAGCCGCAACGCGAGGATGGTCATGCTGAATGGGTCGCTCGGATCAACGCGCGTTTGGCCGAATGAGAACAATTCGTCGAAGGGAATGTTCAGTTCCTTGGCGAATGTGCCAAAATACTTTCGCATCATTTCGCGCGGGAATGAATCGTTGCCAGCGGGAACTGGCGTGTGCGTAGTGAAAATATTGGCCGCCGCCACGACCTGGAGAGCGGAGTAAAAATCGAGTTTCTTCTGGATGACGTTAAGACGAATGCGTTCGAGCGCGAGGAACGCTGAGTGGCCTTCGTTCATGTGAAATACATCAGGTTGGATGCCGAGGGCGCTGAGCGCTTTCACACCGCCGATCCCGAGTATGATTTCCTGGCGCATCCGCATTTCCAGGTCGCCGCCGTAAAGCTCAGCGGTGATTAGTCGATCCTCAGCGCTGTTTTCCGGAGTGTCTGTATCGAGAAGGTAGACGCTGACTCGGCCCACACGCAGCTCCCAAAGCTTGGCAAAAACTTCGCGATCCAGAATCGGGACCGAAATTAGTAAACTCAGGTCGCCGCGGCGCACTTCACGGATAGGCAGGTGATGAAAATTTTGATTGAGATTGATCGCTTCCTGAATGCCCTCCTTGTCGATCTGTTGCCTGAAGTAACCATGGCGATAGAGAAGCCCGATCGCCACGAAGTTTAGATCGAGGTCGCTCGCCGATTTACAATGGTCGCTCGCCAGAATGCCGAGACCGCCGGAATAATTTGGAATCGACTCGTGAAAACCAAATTCGGCAGAAAAATAGGCGACTGGGTTTTTGATCGTGCTCCCGGCGCCGGTCTTTCCGTAAGTGTCCTTGCGCCCCAAATATTTCTCGAACGCCTCGAAAACCTGCTTCAGCTCGCGGAGAAAAGTTTTGTCCTGTGAAAGTTCCTCCAGCCGCGATTGCCGCGAGAGCTGGAGCATGCGTACCGGATTGTGATTGGTCCGGTTCCAAAGCTCCGGATCGAGGTGCCGGAAGAGGCGGCGCGCGGACGGCTCCCATGTCCACCAAAGATTGAAACTCATCTCGCGCAGCGGCTCGAGCGTCGCCGGCAAGGTCGGAGTCACGTTGTAAGTTTGAAAAGTCGGCATGCGAACGCAGCGGGGAAACCGAGCGGCAGTTAATCAAGAAAACTCGATCGGGCAAGTCTCCCTTGAATAAGGCTCACGATGTTTCGTCACAGAGAGCGGTTGTAGCAACCGGACGCTTGTTACGTATTGCGGCGCTGCAATTCCGCAAATTAATACGATGACCGATTTCCACTTATGGCGAACACATTGACAGCGGACCAGCTGTTCCCGGCGCAAAAGTCGAGCCAAACCCCGATAAACTTATCACGAGAGCCATTAGCCAGAGCGCGGGGCAATTATCCGGTGGTAGAGTGCTTCGTATTGAGGGATGATGCGAGCGGCTGAGAATCTCTCGATCGCGTGATCGCGACCCCGTTCACCTAACTCTCGTGCCAAACTGGGGGATTTGACCAACGCGTCTATGGCAGCGGCCATCGCGGTCAGATCACCAAAAGCATACAGCGGAGAAGAGTCTCCGACGACTTCCGGTATGCCGCCGACGCGGAAAGCGACAACGGGTCTACCGTAAAATAACGTCTCAAGAATGCCCAGACCGAAGCTTTCGTATTCGGATGTGTAGAGCCCCGCGTCCGCCGCCTCCAGATACTCGTCCACGACAGCCGTGTTTTGGCGAACAATGACGCGATCGCGAAGTCCTAATTCATCAAGCAGTGGTTCGTAAAGATCAAAAGGGCCACCCGCTAAAATGAACAATCGAAGGCGCTCCCGGGTCTTCGACATGGCAATCGTGCGCAGTAGAAGGTCGATGCGTTTGACTGGTCGCAAATTCGACATGTGCAACACAAGAAATTCGTCGGTTACGCCGAAATCGCGCCGAACTTCCTCGCGGCTTCTCTTCGGTTTGTTCGGGGTGAAGAAATTCGGAATCACTTCAATCTGCCGTTGCAATCGAAAGATTTCTTGGGTTTGCTGCCGGAGACTTTCTGAAACTGCCGTCACCGCATCGGAATGCACGAGGGCATGCTCGATGGCGGTGCGGTAATCGGGATCCTGCCCCAGCAGGGTCGTATCGGTTCCATGCAAAGTTGTGACGATGCGCGGTGCGAGGCTTCCCAACATCTGCGCTGCCAAACACGCCGCCAGAGCATGTGGCACCGCATAATGAACATGAAAAAGATCGAGCTGTTGGGAACGCGCCACTTCCGCCATTTTGACTGCGAGGGGCAGAGTGTAGTCGGGGCACGGAAACAAAGCGTTGTGCACGACTTCGACTCGATGGAAATGAAGACCCTCCTGCGGCAGGTCCAGTCGAACGGGTTGAGCATAACTGAAGAAGTAAATTTCATGGCCGCGGCGCGCCAGTTCTGAGCCGAGGGCCGTCGCCAAAATCCCGCTTCCGCCGATCAGCGGAAAACATGCAATCCCAATTTTGAGCGGCCGCAATTCCATTTACGCCTCCGTATAGGCTTTGCCGGAGTCGGAAATTTCGTCGCGCTTGATGAATTTCACCTCGGGAGCATCAGCTTTGTTGATGTAATGGTGCTCGCTCGCACCGGCGACGTAATGGGTGCATCGAATCACCGATTGCATCCAAAGGAAACGGGTGTCGCGGGTCGGACTAATTTCCTTCGGACCGAATTCTACCCTGGGGATCTCCAGGAACCGATCGCCTCCTTTGTGCAGCAGCAATTTCCCGTTACGATAACGTGCGCGGACGATCTCACCCTCATAGAGCACGTCGACAAAGTAGTCTGGCACGGCAAGGGCGCGCTGCCTGAACTCGGGTGCGCTGGACCGCTCCACTCGCAGACCTTCCAGCAACCCCATCCGTTTATACATCTCCAGACAGAAATCCGCGACGTTTGAACTTTTAGTCTTGTTGAAGTCCTCGACCAGCGAAGGCCCAACGTAACTCGGAAGTTGGCGCGCGGTCTTCGCCTGCCAGTCCGGAAGGACACGTTTGGCGTAGAGGGGCGAAAACTGCTTTTGGATCCTGTTCTCGAATTGAAAGTTTAGCGCTACGTCGTGGCCCCTACGCTGGTCTCGCACAATTGTAATCGTTTCGCGCGGGTCGTGATCGCTGTCGTGAAAGAAAAACACGATTTCTCCCCCGATCTCTTTCTGGAGACGCCGCGCCGTGATAATCTTAGCGAACAGAAACCGCTTGGGAAAAAATCCGCACGGCTGTTGGCCAAAACAAATGATGGGGTGATCCATCGCTCGGAACGGGGATCATACTCCGGTGGGAGCTTCTGTGCCGCGAAAGATAGTTTGCTGCAGCAAAGGCGCCAGAATCAGCACGGCCGCGCATCCAATAAAATTGTACCAGAGGTAGCCGATACTCGTGGTCGCAAACAGCACAAAGACGAGCGACTGGGCGATGAGCGCTGCGAAGAACACGGCCGAACCCTTGACCCCCCGAATAAAAAATGCGGCCAAAAAGAGACCGAGGATGCTGCCGTAAAATACCGAGCCTAGAATGTTGCCCGCTTCGATGAGGTTTTCGACAAGGTTGGCAAAAGAGGCGACCGCAATGGCGATCAAACCCCACGCCGCCGTCAGCGCTTTCGCCGCTACCACATAATGATGGTCGCTCGCGTCTGGCCGAATCAGTGGACGATAAAAGTCGATCGCCGTGGTTGAGCCGAGCGCATTCAGAGTTGCCGCCGTCGCCGACATAGTCGCGCACAAGATCACTGCGATCAGCAATCCGACAACCCCATGCGGCATTTGTTGCAAAATGAAAGTAATGAATACGTAATCGGATTCTTTGCTTTTCGGATCCGCGCCGGCTTGCTCCAGAACTGACTTGGTTCGATTGCGCACCTCGTGCGCCTGCGCGTCGAGTTCGCGCACTCTGGTCATGGCTGCGTCACGCTCGCTTGACGAAGATGCCGACGATTCGTTGGAGACTGCGCGAATGGCGGCGCGTTTCTGTTCGAAGACATCGTTAAATTGCGTCTCCAAAGTCGCCAACTGCTGACCATAGCCACGCTCGACCGCGCGTTCGTAGGCTGGCTGATTGAAATAAACTGGCGGCTTCTCGAATTGATAAAACATGAACACCAGCGCACCGAGCAGCAGAATAAAAAATTGCATCGGCACCTTCACCACGGTGTTGAAAAGCAATCCCAAACGACTCTCCTTCAGCGACCCCCCTGCGAGATAACGTTGCACTTGCGATTGATCCGCCCCGAAATAGGAAAGCGCGAGAAAGAAGCCGCCAATGAGGCCCGACCAGAAAGTGTAGCGTTTGTGGGGATCAAACGAAAAATCGACCGCCTCCAATTTTCCCAGTTTGCCGGCCACGGACAAAGCATGACCGAACGGCAGCTCGGGCGCTAACCGGTAAACCGCAACCGCAAACGCGATCGCCATGCCGATCAAGATCACAATCATCTGATACCGTTGCGTGATGCTGACGATCTTGGTCCCGCCTGCGACCGTGTAGATAATAACCAGACCACCGGCAAGCCAGATGGTTAAGTTCAAGCGCCACCCGAGCAAGGCAGACAGAACGATGGCCGGCGCATAGATTGTGATCCCGGCCGCTATTCCTCTTTGCACGAGGAACAAAAATGCGCCGAGCAGTTGCGTCTTGCGATCGAATCGCTGGCCCAGGTATTGATAGGCTGTATAAACTTTCAGCCGCTGATAGATCGGAACGAAAACCGCGCACACGACAATGAGCGCGAGTGGTTGCCCAAAATAATTTTGGATGAACCCGATCCCACTCTCGTAGGCCTGGCCGGGCATCGAAAGAAACGTGATTGGTCCTGCCTGCGTCGCGAGCACGGAGAGCCCGATCGTTGCCCAGCGAATGCTTGCGTCCCCCTTGAGGTATTGGCCGAGAGAAGTATCCCAACGCGTTCGCCAGAGACCGTACAGCGGGATCGCCAGAATCGTGGCGACAAGAACGAGATAATCCAGCCGGTTCACGATAACCGGACGGTAAAGAGATAGAGCAGCGCAACCTCCAGGACAAATAGGGAAAGCGCCAAGCCATATGCTTTGCGCCAAGAACGCGCGTCCGGCTCGCTATCGCGCATGCTCATTTTCCGAGCGACACCATATTGGCAAACAAGCGGTACGCCCCCGGAACGCCGGCTGGCAACTGCCTAAACCAGGAATAACTCGTGTAGATAAAGAAGCCTTTGCCGGACTTCGCCACGAGCAGGCCTCCATCGAGCGGCTTTTCTTTCGGATCGTTGCACGACAGAATCGGCGTCCAGGCGGGATCCCACTTGTTAGGAAAATAAAGCCCGCGCTCCTGCACCCATCCCTCGAAATCCTTCGACGTAATTTTATTGGGAGTGGTCATAAGCGGATGATTGGGGGCCAGAATGCGCATTTCGGCATTTTCGTCCGTAACGCGGTCGCGCGAAATTTCCAATGGATACGGCGTCATCTCCTTGGTTTTGAGATCGGCCGTCGTGTTGTATTGCGCGACCGCGATTCCCCCGTTCTTGACGTAGGCAAACAGCTCCGGCAGCCAGGTGGAAATTCGATCGTCCGTGTTGTAGGCGCGAATTCCGAGCACTACAGCAGAGAACTGCGCCAGGTTCTTCGCCGTGATATCGGCATCGCTTAACATCTTCACCGTATAACCGATCTGTTGCAGGCTCTGCGGAACATCGTCACCCGCACCAGGAATGTAACCAAGGCGCTCCCCTTTCTTGCGAATATCCGCGCGAACCACTTTGACCTCCGCCGTTGGCATCAGGATGTGAACGCCGATGTGCGGATAGGAAATGCGCACGTGTCCGAACGAATATTCACGACCGTCGATGGAAGCGATGGCCCGCAACGTTCCCTCGCTATTTTGCTCCGGCGGTTTGACCGTAAATGCCGCCACCGTCTCGGCATTGGCTCCCTTCAAATCGATCTGCACAGCGGCGGGATCGACGTGCCAGTCATCGGGCGCGGTCAATTTGAGTTGCCCCTTAACCGGACCGGTCGCCGCAGTCACACGCACTGGAACCGATTTCGCCTGAATCGTGGCAAACATCAGCACGCCGTTCGCGAAGTCTGTGAAAACTGGCGGCGCAATGACTAACGGCTGTCGCAATTCGCCCGCCACCGGATCCACCGTGCGGTACCTGGTATCGACAATGTAACGAAGTTCCTGTTCGCTAACTTGCAGCGTTATCTCCATCGGAAGATGAGGCGGGTTTTCCGGCAGGCCAATAAGTTTCTGATCATCGACCGCAAAGGTGCCGAGCGTTCCTGGCTGACGAAGCCAGTAGGGCTGAGAATAAGGCGTGTTCTCCGGAATCTTGCACGACAGATCTTTCGTGACGAGCTCGTTAGGCGGAAGCGGCGCATCAATTCGCGTCGAGTCGCCGGAAAGAGGAAATCGCACTTCCTGCAGCGTTACTGGAATATTGCAACGGTTAATTGCTTCCAGTTTGATGGCTGCTGTCTGCCCCGGCGTGATGCTCTCGTTAGTCGTCGATGCTTCCACATGCAACCCGAGACACGCGGCGATGATCTGATCCAGCTCCGCTTTTTTTTCCGGAATCCAAGCCTCATCCTTAGCTCCGCTCAACGCTTGCCTCAGCTCCAACAGCCCGGCCACAGATGCCGCGGGGTCGGCGGGATCAAACTCCGAAATGATCTGACGAATCTTCGCGGCGATCGATTCCGAATCCGCCACCCGGGACCAGCTCGTATCGACGCCTTCGAAAAGCGCGCTCGTCATGGGCTGACCTTCCAATAGCTTGAAATATTCCTTGCGCGCTCCGCGCCGCGGCGGGCTGCCCACGCCCTGGCTCTTGTGCATGCTCAAGCTGGCGGCTGCTATTTCCGTGTAGGCTTTGCCGAGAAGCGGATTGTAACCGCCAGCTTCCAAGACGGTGAGACCGGATGGATCGAACGGCAGGTTCCGGTTCGAGAAGAAAAAGGGCGACGTGTTCCAAACCAGCCGTGCCGGGCGCCATGGTTTCACCAAAGCCAGTTGCTCTGGAAATCGCTTCGGGTCGCCCGCGGCCGCGAACGCCTCCTGCGCCAGAATCGACGACGCCGTATGATGACCGTGGGTCAGCTGATCCTCTGGACTAAAACGAGTCACCACCACATCCGGTCGAAACTTCCGGATCACCCAAACCATATCGGAAAGAATCTTGTCGTGATCCCAGATCCGCAGGGTCTCTTCCGCCGTCTTGGAAAATCCGAAATCGACCGCGCGTGAGAAGAACTGCTGGGCATGATCGAGTCGGCGGGCGGCGAGCAATTCCTCCGTTCGAATAATGCCGAGGCGCTCGCGCAGTTCCGGTCCGATTAAGTTCTGACCGCCATCTCCGCGCGTCACCGAAAGATAAGCCGTCTCGTAAAGCGAACCGTTCGCCCACAACGCCATCAGATTTGTGTTTTCATCATCGGGATGGGCCGCGAGGTAGAGGACCCGGCCGAGGACATTGAGTTTCTGCAGGGCGAGCTGAATCTCGCCACCACTCATCGGTTCGGGAAATAACGGCGGCGCGTCCGCCGCACTGGCCACGGACGACGTCGCGGCCATGACAACAGCGATGGCTGTTCCCCAACCGCGCGAGATCCGCTGGCGTGCCGCGTGCAACATCAGGCCCCCGGCTGTGAACGTCCCATCAAACACCATCGTTACGTGTCCGAGGATAGTCTGAGCCGGCGCGCTATTTGTTGATATCTTGCTTTGACTGCAGCCGATCAATCAGCGCTTTGATGCTTTGCTTTTGCGCATCGGTCGGAGCGGCATTTTGTGCCTCCGTCGCTTCCGCCGCGGCGCCAGCAAAGTCGCCGGCCGCGGACTTGATGCGAGCCTGCGCCAAATGTCCGTAAACCGTTTGCGGAAACCGTTTGGCCACCGACTGGAAAATTTCCATTGCTTCAGGTCCTTGCTTCTTGAACTGCAAGCCCCGGCCATAGGAGTAGAGCTGCACCGCCGTCGCCATTTCGAGCGCATGGTTCCACACGGGTTTCGCCTCATCCGGGCGATTCAGGGCTTTGAGGATGTCCGCTTTGGTGCTGAGATTATCGAATCTTTCTTCGTTCTGAATCGAAGCATCCGCCCAGCGCAACGCCTCATCGAGATTGATCTTTCTGGTCAAACAAAACTGCGCGCCTTCATCCAAAGCCTGCCAGGTAAACTGGCCACGCCCCTTTAATTGGGCCCGGATGTTCTGGAGCGTTTGATCGGCGTCCTTGATCGAGACAGTGAAAGGTACACCTAATTTCTCCCACTTCAGCGTCACCGCCGTCGATTCCGGCTTCAAATCTTCAAATTCGAATTCGAGCGCCTCTTTCATCTCGGCGAGCGCGCGCGGTTTCACATTCACGCGCAAAGCATCTTCGTCTTGCTTGTAACTGTAGCTCCCCCACCCCGTATTGGTTTTTGAAAAGATTACCGTCCAGGAATCCGGGTTCGGGATCATGTGCAGCCCATAAACTCCCTTGGCCAGCGGTTGCCCCTCCACCGAAACTGGATCGCTGAATTCGATCGTTGTGTTTTCATTCGCGCCCGCGCGCCAGACCTTGCCGTACGGAACAAGGGCGCCCCAAATCTTTCGTCCGTTCACCAGAGGCCGATGGTAGGTGATTGTGATGTCCGTGAGGGCAATGCGTTGCTTGACCTCGGCGGCCTGGCTGACGTCGGGCAGGTTCAAATCGTTTTGGGCAAAAGCGGCCCCGGTCAATCCAAGAATGGCAATACAAAGAATAAATGGCCTAGGTGTTTTCATAATTTTGTGCGTCGTAGGTCATTACCCTTCTCAGATTTTCGGGCGTTCCGCTACCAGATAATTGTTTCTCTTTCGCCTTCACTCATCAACGCAGTAGCCGGGGCGAATTACCGCTCGACATGTTTCTCGATTCGCCTCGATTGGTCACGCTACGGCACTGTGGGCGATCGCGACCTTGTTGGCGTTGCGCCGAAACCAGTCAGTCTCTGCCGGAGTCACCGACCCCGAATACAGGGGGCGGTGCGAGTATCAGCCCGAGAATAAACCCGGCGATCAATCCGCACAGATGGGCTGCCATGCTGACCTGTGGAGTCGAGAGATCGAACGCGATTTGAATCGCGATGATCATCACGACGTTTGCTAATCGCTGTTTCGCGTGCGGTGCGTGCCGGTGTCGAACCAAGAATCCTGCCCATGCGCCGACGATTCCCATGATGCATCCGGACGCGCCAACGAGCTGAGCCACCTGCACGAAACCGATTACCGTTAGCACAACAACACCCGCGCTCGAGGCAAGCCCTGAAATTAAGTAACACGCGGCGAATCGCATTGTGCCGATCGATCGTTCCAGCGGTGGGCCAAGAACATAAAGCGCGAAAATATTGAAAAGCAGATGGGCGAAACCTCCGTGCAAGAAAAGGGCTGTGAAAAGACGCCAGTATTCTCCTTGAACTACAACAGCATAAGGCTCGAGCGCGCCGATTCGATGCAGAATTTCCGGGTCGTTCCAATCGCCGAATGAAATTTCGAAAAGGAACGCGGCCGCATTAAAGAGAATCAAGATCAAAACGGCGGGCGCACGCCGGAAATAGGGAAGTCGGTCCTGCGGTGTGATTTCGCGCTCGATCGGAACGGAACCGAAAACCGCTCGGTGGTTCTGACGAGATTCCAAATGGCGAAATAATCGAATCTGCTCGCGCAACTCAGCGGTCGGGTGCAAAATTTTAAGAGCCGCAGCAAGTCTTTTGGCCGATCTATATTTTCTCTGAGCAGCGAGCTCGGTCATTTTGCGCAATCCAATTGCCGGGAGAAACAGGAGAGCGAACCAAGCCCCGCCTCCGATGTATCCGGCCGCCGGGCGGAATAGAATCCAGGCGACACCGGTAATTGCCAGAACGACAAGCGCGGCGATACGCCAGCCATGACACGTTCCACCTGGACGCCATGTCCGCGCCAACACGAGCAGCGGTGAAACGACCGCGAGAAAAAGAAAAATGTGGTTCAGGTCCACAACTTTGTTTGAGGCTGGGTATTTCTTGCAGGATTTATCTGCTCGCGTTTTGAATTAAACATTCGAAGTTGAACGCTGCTCCCGAAGACTTTCGGAGTTGAGCGTTCGGCGTTCAAAGTGCAAATCGAAAAGCTATGCGTATCACGGTTACCTACTATCTCGATGTCATCTCGTCGTGGTGTTTCTTCGCGGAGCCGGCGTGGGCCGAATTAAAAAAGCGCTACGAGGGCAAAGTGGAGTTTCGGTGGAAGATTGCGCTGCTCGATAAAACCGGGCTGCCGACTTCGCGCGAGCAGGAAGAATGGTTTTACCGGCGCAGCGGGACAATCATGCGTTCGCCCTTCATGTTAAGCAGCGAGTGGTTCGAGCCCGGTCGGCCGGAATATCTCGCGCCAAATTGCGTGGCTGAAGCTGCCAGAGATCTTGGGATCACGGACGATCGCGTGCGGCTCGCGCTTGCCTACGCTGGTTTGCGCGAAGCAAAACATTTCGGCGATTGGAAGATCGCCGCTGAAATCGGAGCGAAGGCGGCCAATCTCGATGCCAAGGAGTTGCTCGAACGTGCGCGTTCAACCGTGGTTGAAACGCGTGTCCGGTCAGCCACCGCCGATTTTCATTTATTGCAAGTGACGCAGCGGCCCACGTTCGTGTTTAACAGTGAAATTGGAGACCGCGCGGTTTTTTCCGGATTCGTCAGGCTGGAACCATTTGTCGCGACCATTGACTCGATGCTCGATGACGCTGCCGCTTACGCCGCGCACAAAGCCCACTTCGGCGAACCACCGCGGTGATCACGATTGAGAAGTCAGTGGAGCCCATTACATTGAGGCCGTGGCTCCGCTACTGGTTCCCGACTTAATTCATGGCAGGATCGACATCTAATTGTCACTATATTCGCCTTGCCAGCGTAAAAATGTCGTCTACAACTTCTCCTCGGCTCGCGATAATTAATGTGAGCACGTCGTCGCGGTTATCGCAGCTGCGACGACGACAGAGTGTTCCAGTCAATTCACGCAAGTGGACGCTGGAAATTGCGATAAGGAAAAACACGGCGTTGCGGCGCACTCCCGTTCCGCCGGCCTGGAGCTTGATTTAATCTGCAACCGCAATTTCGTGTAAACGGTCGGATTCGCGCCCGCGAAGTCCGGGTCATTTTAGGATCCACCGGCGAACAGCTCGGCGTCATGAAATTGTCGGATGCTTTGCGCAAAGCGCAGAGCTTTGGTCTTGATCTTGTCGAGATTGCGCCAACGGCAAACCCGCCAGTTTGCAAAATCGTCGGGCTCGGGAAATTCCGATACGACATTTCCAAACACGAGCGGGAGAAGAAACCGGCAGGTGCGAAGCTGAAAGAAATTAAGTTTCGCGTTAATATCGACGATCATGACTATCTGACGAAAATTCGTCACGGCGAAGAATTCCTTGATCGAGGAAACAAAGTGCGAGTGCAGTTGCAATTTCGTGGCCGTGAAATGGCGCACCAGGAATTTGGCATGCAACTGATGGAGAAGGTGCGCGAGGATCTCTCCGGCATGTCGCAAGTCGAAATGGAACCGAAGATCACCGGCCGCAACATCACAATGACGTTGGCCCCGCTGCCGGCGAACCGCCGGAAAAAGCGATTTGCTCCCCCGCCGCAAACAGCTGACACAGGCGAACCCGCTGTGTCGCCAAACAGCACCTAATGCGTAATAATAGGGCCGCGAACCCGGTCTGATTGCGACTCAGGGCCGGCCTGCGGCTGCTGGTGAAGTCCTTGGCGAAGTCGCTGGTGGCGGGGGCAGGGGTGTGTTCGCAGATTGTCGCGCTTCCAATCGCGTTTTACGGCTTTTCGCTTCCTGATTATTGGGATCCAGCTTTAGCGATTTCTCGGTATCAGCCATTGAATTTTTAACGTCACCTTTCGTTTCGTAGATATAGCTGCGATAAAGATAATATCGGACTTCATTCGGCTTGAGCTTGATCGCCTCGGAGTAATCGGCCAGTGCTTTATCGAAATCGTTTGTCTTCATCTCCACGTAGGCGCGACGCTCATAGATGTTTGCATCGTCTGATTTCAGCTTCAGAGCTTCGCTAAAGTCGGCAATCGCTTCCGGGAATTGTTTCTGAGTCGTATATTCCATTCCGCGGTGTTGCAGGGCGGCGACGAGATTTGGCGCTTGCTTGCGGTCAAGCTGCGCCGCCTTGCGAAATGCATCGACTGCTTTGTCCCAGTCTTTGTTTTCAGTCGCTTCAAATCCTTCCTTCGAATATTTGGCTGCTTCCTTCGCATCTTTGTTCGCTTGTGCCTGGACGAATTGCGAGGCGCAAAACGCCAAAGCCATAATCAGAGTGAGAGCAGAATATTTTTTCATGATTTTTCTATTAGACGTTGTTCTTTCTGGAGAATTCGAAACTCAGGCCATGGATAGCTGGCTGCAAATCCAACTCTTTAGGTCTGTTCCGGAGAAGGCGCCTGCTCCATGTCGATCCTTGGCTCGGGCTCGGGTGCGGCGGACTCAGTTGGTCCCTGCTCATCCACTCGCGTGATCTGAAGAGCACGACCGGTCGTTTCGTCGATCTCGATCAATGCTCCACGCAGCCGCACTTCGCCGGCAGCGACAGGAAACGATGCGGGAAGATTTGAAATAAACCGGTTCATGATCGGCTCGATGGCGCGTCCGAGAATCGAATTCACGGGACCGCACATTCCCGCGTCGCACAAAAACGCAGTGCCGCCAGGGAAGATTTGTTCATCGGCTGTCTGAACATGGGTGTGAGTGCCGATGACGGCGGAGACTTTTCCATCGAGAAATCGGCCGAGCGCGATCTTCTCACTCGTGGTCTCGCCGTGCGCATCCACAATAATGTTGGCGGTCTGTTCGCGCATCTTCGTTGCTGCTGCTTCAACCGCATGAAACGGGTTCTCCAGAATCGGTTGCATAAACGTGCGCGCCTGGACATTGATCACGCCAACTTTCCCTCTGGCCGTCTCCAGCACGATCGAACCACTGCCTGGTGCACCCTCGGGATAATTCAACGGGCGCAGCAAGCGCGGTTCTAGATCGAGGAATTGGACAATCTCCTTTTGATCCCAAATGTGATCACCGGTGGTCACAACCGACACGCCTGCGCGCAAAAGCTCAATTGTAATTTTTCCGGTTATCCCTCGACCGCCGGCTGCGTTCTCGCCGTTGACGATGATGAAATCCAGCGCGTGCTTTTCCTTCAGCTCGGGCAATCGCGCGATCACGGCATTGCGTCCGGGGGCGCCAACGATATCGCCCAGAAAAAGAACCGTTAGCATTCTGCGATCATCGTATTAAAGGAAGCGAAATCCAAACGCGGATGTTTCATGTCGAAAAGGTGCGGACGCGGCTCGTGTTGCTCGTCCTCTCTCTGTCGATTTTTCCCTCGGCCAGCCACGCTGCAGACAATCTCGGAATTCTCGGCGCGCATCCGAAATGGGCGGTCTTGGAAAATTACCAGGGAACCATTACTCACGACGAGTTCACCCGGCTAATCCAGGATGTTTATTGCACCCACGGGTTGGCTTCGGATTTGATCGAAATAAACGAGAAGACCGCGCGAATTCTGATGAACCGCAAGACGCAAAAGTTTTTCACGTTGCGGTTCGCAGAGAACGACGCCTCGCGTAATCCCGTCCCGCGACTTTGGCGGCCTGCGAAATCTTTGCCGCCCGCGAAACCGGGGAAGCCGCTCTCAGGTTTGTGGATAGCGCTCGACCCCGGCCATCTTGGCGGGGAATGGGCAAAGATGGAGGAGCGCTGGTTCCAGGTCGAAAACAGCGCGCCGGTCGAGGAAGGCGATCTGAGTTTGCGCGTGGCACGGCTATTAGCGCCGCGATTGCGACAATTGGGCGCGAAAGTTTTCTTTGTCCGCAGGAGTAACGAGCCGATTACATCAAAACGTCCGGATGATTTTAAGGATCTCGCCAGGAAAATTCTGATCAAGAACGGCGTGCCACAACCGCGGCTCGATATTCTTGATCCAAATGATCCCGAAAAAGAACAAACGATTCGCTGGCAGAGCGAAATCTTGTTCTACCGCTACAGCGAGATCCGCCGCCGAGCAGTGTTCGTGAACACCAGACTACATCCGGATCTCGTGCTTTGTTTGCATTTCAATGCCGAAGGCTGGGGCGACCCGAACAATCCAACATTGATCGACACGAATCATCTTCATCTGCTGGTTAACGGTGCTTATTTGCAGGACGAGATCGAGTTGGACGATGAGCGCTTCGAGATGATCCGGCGACTTTTGAGCCGCGTCTATGATGAAGAATTACCGCTCGCCGATGCGATCGCGGTGGCCATGGCGAAGGAGACGCAGCTCCCGCCCTACCAGTATCCAACCACGCAGAACGCGACGAAGGTCGGAACAACCGGTTATGTTTATGCGCGCAATTTGCTCGCGACGCGACTTTATCGTTGTCCGGTCGTTTATTGTGAACCGTACGTCATGAACAGCCACGACGCTTTTGCTCGTATCCAGGCCGGCGATTACGATGGGATGCGCAACGTCAACGGCATGGAACGCAAAAGCATTTTTCGCGAATATGCGGACAGCGTCGTAGATGGTTTAGTTGAACATTATCGCAGGGCACGACATCTGTAGCCGGGGTCGCTGACCCCGGCAGCCACGGGCCGTGGCTACAACCCCTCAACTGCTTCACGAATCTCGTCGAGCGTCACGTCGTTCGTGATCTGCGCGGCGCCAATGTGTGGCGTAACGACAAAGCGAATTTTTCCGCCTTCGAATTTTTTGTCGTACGGAAGGGCAGCGAAAATCTTTTCGCGCGGAAAATTTGGGGGCAAGCGCGTTGGCAACTCGAATCGCCGCAGAAGATCGACAACTGCATTGCGTTGATCCAGGCGCAGTCCCGCCTTTTTAATTGAAATGGCGCACGCGGCGACAATTCCAAGGCTCACTGCCTCACCATGAAGAAATTTCTGGTAGTCTCCTGCGCGTTCAATCGCGTGCCCGATGGTATGACCGAAGTTGAGAATCGCTCGTTCTCCGGTGCGATCTTGCTCATCTTGCGCGACAATTGCCGCTTTGATCTCTATGTTGCGACGAATGAGTTTTTGTAGGGGGAGCGCCTCGCTTGCTTTCCAGGATTGAAGTGTGTCAAACATTTTTGCATCGGCGATAATGGCGTGCTTGATGATCTCGGCGAAGCCTTGATTGAACTCGCGTCCGGGCAGCGTCTTTAAAACGTCGACATCATCGATCACGAGTGAGGGATGATACACTGTGCCGATTAAATTCTTGCCCGCTGCTGTGTTGACCCCGGTCTTTCCACCGATGGAGCTGTCCACCATGGCGAGCAGCGTGGTGGGAATCTGGACGTGCGGAATGCCCCGATGATAAATTGCGGCGACGAATCCCGAAATATCGCCGATCACTCCGCCGCCGAGACCGATAACAAATGATTGCCGATCCATTCCGGCTGCGATCATCTGATCGCAAATCACGCCAACTTGTTCGAGAGTTTTCGATTTCTCACCCGCCGGAATCGTGATCAGCGTTGGCTTAAATCCCGCTGAACTTAAACTTTGTTTGACGCGATCAGCAGAGAGTGCGGCAATATTCGTATCGGTGATAACGGCGCATCGGCCGGAGAAGCCGATGGTTCGGCAGCGCTCTCCAATCTCCTGCAACAAATGCTCGCCAATCAGCGCATGATAGCGGCGGTCACTAGAGATGATGATCTCACCAGCCGGTTGTTCTACTGTGTCGGATCCCAATGTTTTAGACCGAGCGGATCGGGCCCTGTATCCTGAAATGAGCCCAGGACAGTGCTTGGGCCGAATGTCAAGCTTTCTGTATGAAAGTCGCAGAATAAGGCATCGATTCGGGTGCCGTTGGCGTGAGTTCCCGTCGTCTCGCCGGTACCACCCGGTGGCAAATTCGGGACGTTCGTGGCAGTGCCCGTCCATGATGCGGCGTTTTTAGGGTTTCCGGTGTACTTGGGTGCCATCAAGATGGTGGAACTGGGCGACACAACGCGTGCCATGTTGGGATTCACTCCGAATAGCGCGTACATGTTTGCATTGATGCTGTACCTGACCGGCACTGGTGGGGCCGCGTCGCTTTCGGAAGGGGGGCGCTTATCGAAAGGCGACTGGAAAACCTTTCTGGTTGCAATGTATTTCGGATACAGCACCGGCGTCGCGGTTGTGCCCGGCCAGGTCGCGGTGGCGGGAAGAACCTGGTCGTTATCGTTGAGATAAGTCTGGATGCCGAGGCCTATCTGGCGAAGATTATTCATGTCTTGCGTCACTTTCGCGCGTTCCAGAATACCGGTGTAAACCGGATAGGCGAGCGCAGCGAGAATCACGATCACCGCGATGACAACCAGCAATTCGATCAACGTGAAAGCGCGAGAGAAATTTCTAGTCATTCAATTGTTCCAGTTAAAAGGCAACGCTATTGGTTTAGATCGGGAAGGGGAAGCGAAATCAAAATTCATGGCGGAAGATTGCTTGACAAAGCATTTCCAAGTTTGTGTACGTAGATCATGCCCGACCCAACTGATCCGAGCCAACCGCCGCCACCTCCGCCAAGTTCGGAGCCCGAGACAAGATCAACCTCCACATCAATCGGTTTGCCTTCGAACGTGGCTGCCGCCATCGCTTGCATTCCACTGATCGGCGGCATCATTTTTTACATTCTGGAAAAGCGCGACAGCTTCGTCCGTTTTTACGCAATGCAGTCGATAATTTTTGGTATCGCTTGGATTTTGATTAGTATCGGGTGTGCCCTTGTGTCGGGGTTATTAGGTGCAATCCCAATTGAGGTAATCGCAAACATTCTTCAGGGCCTTTGGAATATGGTGACGTGGTTAATCTACATCGGACTCTTTGTGATTGTCATTGTCGCGGTTGTTCGCGCACTAGGTGGTGTCCGCTGGGATATCCCGTACATCGGGCCGATTGCGCGCAAACAGGTGGAAGGTTCCGCACCGTAGTCCTGCGGTCAGGTAGAAGCGGTTCACCGAACCGCCTTGAATTTGTGCGTTGCATCTGTCGCCGGCAGGCGATTGAGGTCAATTGCCCCTACCGGAGACCGGTCCCAGCAACTTTACTACAACCTCGGTTAAAATCAGCTCATGGTCGAGCTGCGTGGTGACGAGCTGAAAATTTGCCTCGAGACAGGCCTGCATGGCTTCAATCAATTGTTTGGTCTCGAACTGATGCGCATGCTGCGCTGCGATCCCCAACGCGTAGGCGTTGATCGAGCCGTCTTTCTTTCGCGGTAAATGGTCTGTTGCCTCAGCTGGCAGGCGGTTGATTGCTGAGGTAAATTGGAACGGCGAATGCGGGCGCGCGAGGCGATGACATTCCATCAAATCTTTGGCGAGTAACAAATTGCGTACTGTTGGGATGATCGCGACCAGCAAAATGCCGATAGCGCTTTCGCCTTGATCCAGTAACCGTCGCACAAGTGTTAGCGCGAGTTCGAGATCGCGCATCGCCAGCGCATTGCTTAACTCGAAAATAACACCTGCCCGGGAAAGCGGCACCAGGTTCCGAACAAGATCGACAGTAACTCCGCGGTCTTTTCCAAGAAAGATATCGATTTTCTCCAGTTCGTTCTCGATCTGGCGTGTATCACCGCCAGTTAGCAAAACAAAAAGATCGAGGGCATCTGTGTCGAATTGCAGTTTTCGTTTTTTCGCGCGGCTCCGAACGATTTCGGTTGCTCCTTCTTCCCAGCCGCTCCGGCTGGAATCAAGCCGATCGAAAATTTGCAACTCCG
>WNFE01000744.1_pt1 | contig 23122 bp, 25 predicted proteins | sample 5400451 | NCBI WGS metagenome assembly WNFE01 (sample SAMN13153344, study PRJNA577476) | soil metagenome | isolation source: 200 cm saprolite under Douglas fir tree site 2 hole 2 | place: USA:California | collected 2015-04-18
CGCCGAGCTCAGGCGGACTCTCGACTCGGCGCTCGCCCGCCGGCCCCGCCGCGAGGCGAGCCGGAGCGATCTGATCTCCGCGGCCGTCCTGCTGCCGATCACGGCTGGGCCTGGCGGGGCCGGGGAACCCCATATTCTCTTCAGCAAGAAATCCGACGCCGTGCCGCATCATAAGGGCCAGTTCGCGTTTCCGGGCGGCATCGTCGAGGAGCGCGACGGCTCGCGCGTCCAGACCGCGCTTCGGGAAGCGTGGGAGGAGATCAGGCTGCCGGCCGACGCGGTCGAAGTGCTGGGACTTCTCGACGACACGGAGACGCGGGCGACTCAGTTCGTGATCACGCCCGTCGTCGGGATCGTGACGCGGCAGGTGGCGTTCCGGCCGGATGGCCGGGAGATCGAGCGGGTGATCGAGGTGCCGCTCCGGACCCTGCGCGACCCGGCGATTTTCCGCACCGAGCTGTGGGAGCGCGGAGGGGAAGAGCACCAGGTGCATTTCTTCGACGTGTCGGTGGAGGACGTCATCTGGGGGGCGACGGCTCGGATCCTGAAGCAGTTCCTGGACATCGTGGACGGCACCGAGGAGGCCGCGTGAGCTACGAGACGCTCCTCGTCGACTCGAAGGACGGGGTCGCGTCCGTGACCTTGAACCGGCCCGAGGTCCGCAACGCGCTCAATGCCGTCCTGATCCGCGAGCTCGAGGAGGCGCTGGTGGCGCTCGAGGCCGATCCCGGAGCGCGCGTCATCGTGCTGTCCGGCGCGGGCGACAAGGCCTTCTGCGCGGGCGCCGATCTGAAAGGAATCGCGGACCGCGGGACGACGCTCCAGGCGCGCGAGTCCTTCGGGGGACTCGCGAAAATTCTCGAGGCCATGGCCCGCATGAAGACGCCGGTCATCGCCAAGGTCCACGGCTTCGCGCTGGCCGGCGGCTGCGGCCTGGCGGCCGGCTGCGACATCGTCGTCGCCGCCGATGACGCCGTGTTCGGGCTGCCGGAGATCAAGATCGGGCTGCTGCCGTTCATCGTGATGGCGCCCATCCTCCGAAGCGTGGGACGCAAGCGCGCCATGCTCATGATCCTCTCGGGCGAGCAGGTGAGCGCGGGCGAAGCCTACGAGATGGGGCTGGTGAGCCGGCTCGTGCCGAGGGCCGAGCTGTCGTCCGCGGTGGACGCCCTGGCTCGAACGCTCGCGGGCTTTTCCCCGACGGCGCTCGGCCTGGCAAAGGAGGCCGCGGCGACGGTGGCCGGGATGGACTATGGCGCCTCGCTCCGGTACCTGCGTGAGATGATTACGTTGGTCGCGCTGTCCGACGACGCCAGAGAGGGCATCAACGCCTTTTTCGAAAAGCGCCCGCCCAAGTGGACGGGGCGCTAGCCAGGAAAGGGGAGTCATGATCCTGCGCGCGTGCGGAGGTGCCGCGGTCGTGGCGGCGCTCCTGGTGGGCGCGGCAACCGCCCACGCCCAGCCCTCGGAGCTGCCGGCCACCATCGTCACCCTGACGGGCAAGGCCGAGTTTTTCAGGAAGGGCGACCTCAAGTGGACCGTCGCGGACCTGCGCGACGAGCTTCGCGAGGGCGACGGCCTGCGAACGAGCCCGTCCGTCCGGGCGACGCTCAGGACCGGCGGCGGCCACGCCATACGGCTTGCGGCGCTGACCCAGGTTTTCCTCCTGCCTCCGCTCGCTCCCGGCAATGCGCTCCTGCAGCCGGTCGTGGTGCGCCTCGATCGCGGCTGGCTCTGGGTGTCGGTGACACCGGGGGTCCACGCATTCGCGCCCGTCGAAGTGCTCGCAGCGCCGGCGCGTGTCGCCGTGCGGAACGGCGGTGTGGGTTTCCGCCTCAACCGCGACGGCTCGGTGATCGTGCGCACGTACCACGGCATGGCCGTCATCCGTGGGGCCGGTCCCGCCGGGATGTGGGAGAGGAACCTGCCCGAGCTGCAGGAAGTGCTCGTGCCGGCCTCGGGCCCGCCCGCCGAGAACCGCAAGATCACGCGGGAGGAGGGCGAGGGCCTCTGGGTGCTCTGGAATGAGGAGCAGGACTACGTCGCCTACGGCGGCAAGCCCCCGCTGCGGTAAGGGCCGGGAACCCGCTCGTGGGGTGGCGTGTTTGCAGTAAGGCCATGGCCACTCTAGCGGGTTGCGCGCTGCTGCTCGTGCTGCTCTTCGCAGCGCCCGCCTTCGCCGCCACGCCGGAAGAAATCGCTCGGGGGAAGTACATCTTCGGCGCCACCGGCGGCTGCGGCTGCCACACGGTGGCGAAGGGGCCCATGAACGCGGGCGGCCGAAAATACGACGCCCCATTCGGCAGCGTGTACTCGAGCAACATCACGCCCGACATCAAGACCGGCATCGGTGGCTGGACCGACGAGCAGATCATGACAGCCATCCGGCTCGGCAGGCGACCCAACGGCGAGCGCATCGTGCCGGTGCACCCGTACACTTCGTACAACGGCATGGCCGAGGATGACTTGAAGGCGCTGGTCGCCTTCCTCCGCACGGTCCCGCCGGTCAACAGGGCCAACACGCCGAGGAAGATCTCGATCCCGCTGTTCGAAAGCGTCTTCCTTCCGGCCTGGCTCATGACGTTCGCGGCCAACGAGACGCCGCCGCCAGCGGCGCCCCTCTCCGGGGTCGCTCGCGGAGAATATCTCTCTCGTGCCGTCGGTCACTGCGGCGAGTGTCACACGCCGCGTTCGGCGATGACCATGGCCTTGGACAATTCACGCTTCCTCGCCGGCAATCCCAAGAAGACCGGGCCCGAGGGTCAGTTGACGCCCAACATCACCCCGGACAAGGCGACGGGACTGGGAGACTGGACCGAGGAGCAGATCGCGACGTACCTTGGCACGGGCAACCGGCCTGACGGCGACGTGGCGGGCGGCCTCATGGGCGAAATGATCCAGGGCACGCTCGCCGGCTACAAGGACCTGACAAAGGCGGATCTCCAGGCCGTCGCGAAGTACCTCAAGAGCATTCCGGCGGTGAAGAACAAGATCGAATGACGGCAGGCCACACGACATCCCGAGGAGGCGACATGACCCGACGAGCGACGTTCCTCCGCAGCATGGCGATGATTGCGCTGGTCGCGGCGGCCGCGACAGCCTGCACCACGGGGACCCAGCGGATGGTCGGCACGGGGGACGTGGTGGTGGACCGGCAGCGGGTCATGAAGCTCCAGGGCGCCCTCTTCGCCGACATCCAGGACAAGTACAAGGCGGGCAACATCGCGGGCATCGCCGTCGACGCAGAGGCGCTCTCGATTACCGCCTTACAGATTCCCTCGCTGTTCCCCGAGGGATCGCTGACGGAGAAGAGCAAGGTCAAGCCCGAAGCCTGGCAGCGCTGGCCCGAGTTCGAAGCCTCCGCCAAGAACCTCGCCATCTGGTCGGAGCGGCTGCGGGACGCCTCGAAGGACAAGGACGACAAGGCCGTCGCCGACATCATGAAGGACTTCGGCCGCGTCGCCTGCGGCTCATGCCACACGCCGTTCCGGGTTCCGCCTCCCCGCACGTCGTAGGCGACAGCCTATAGGCTTAGGGCCACCACAGATAAAGGAAGCGGGGTCCCGAGCCGCTGACGACCGCCGTCAGCTGCTGGAGCGAGGCCGCGAGGCCGGGCGTGGGAGCGGGCGCGACCGAGTAGTAGTTGGCCCGGTAGTCCTTGGGACGCTGGTACATGATGACGCGCGCTTCCTCCACGCCGGCCGCCTTTCGGGCCGCCGCCACCACGGCGTCCATGTAGCCGATCTCGTCGATCAGGCCGAGGGCCTTCGCCTGCTCGGCCGTGTAGATCCGCCCGTCGGCGAACGCGCGCACGCGGTCATCGGAGATCTTGCGCGAGCGCGCGATCAGCGTCACGAAGCGTCCGTACATGTCGTCGATGACAGTCTGGAAGACGGCGCGCTCCTGAGGTGTCAGCGGCCGGAACGGCGAGCCGGCGTCCTTCATCTCGCCCGATTTGATCGCCAGCGGCGCCACGCCGATCTTTTCCATCAGACCCTGGGCATTGACGGTCAGCATGATCACGCCGATGGAGCCCGTGACTGTCGTGGGCAGGGCGAAGATGGTGTCGGCGGCGAGCGCGGCGTAGTAGCCGCCCGAGGCGGCCACGTCCATCGTCACGGCCACGACGGGGATCTTCCGGCGGGTCTTGAACGTGTCGATCTCGTGATAGATGAGGTCGGAAGCCGTGATGGTGCCGCCCGGGCTGTTGATGCGAACGATCAGCGCTTTGACGCTGTCGTCGTCCTCGGCCTTCTGCAATTCCTCGCGCACGCGCGCCACGATGGGGACGCGCGGCGGGGCCGAGCCGAGCAGCGGGCCTGCGGACTCGTCGGAGAGCACCCCCGAGACGTCCATGAGCAGGATCTTGGCCTTGCCCTTGCCCTCGACCGTTTCTTCCTCGAGCGCGTGGATGCGCGGCTGGAGATCGACGTTGACGAGCGTGCAGCCCTGGAGCAGCAGTGCGGCGACGATCAGCGCGGAAAGCGTTCGCATGTGCGAAGTATACCCCGCGCGCCGACGGGTACTCTATAATCGCGGTTGATGAGCGCCATCGGCATAGAGGACATCCGCGCCGCCGCCGCCCGGCTGAAGGGCCGCATCCACCGCACGCCGGTCGTCACGAGCCGCTCATTCGACGAGCGGTGCGGCTGCCGCGTTTTTTTCAAGTGCGAAAACCTCCAGCGGGCCGGCTCCTTCAAGATTCGCGGCGCGCTCAACAAGCTCCTGACGCTGAGCGACGCGGAGCGCGCACGCGGCGTGGCCGGCTTCTCCTCGGGCAATCACGCCCAGGGCGTGGCCCTCGCCGCAAGGATCACGGGAGCGTCTGCGATCGTCCTGATGCCGACGGACGCGCCGGCCTTGAAGGTGGCGGCGACCAGGGGCTACGGCGCCGAGGTGGTCTACTACGACAGGCAGACGGAGGATCGCGAGGTCCGCGCGCGGGACCTCGTGGCCAAGACCGGCCGCATCCTCGTCCCGCCGTATGACGATCCCGCGATCATGGCGGGGCAGGGCACCGCGGCGCTCGAGCTGATGGAAGAGGTTCCGGATTTGGACGCGCTGCTGACGCCCATGGGCGGCGGTGGGCTCATGGCCGGCTGCAGCACGGTTGCGAAGGCGCTCCGTCCGGCGGTGAGGATCTACGGGGTCGAGGCGGACACGGCCAACGACACGTACCTGTCGTTCAGAAAGGGCGAGCGGGTGACGATCGCGCCGCCCCCCACCATCGCCGACGGCATCCGTAATCTCTCGCCGGGCGCGCTGACCTTTCCGATCAACAAGCGGAACCTCGACGACGTCCTGCTGGTCTCGGACAAGGAGATCGAGGAGGCGGTGCGCTTTCTTCTGCTTCGCTGCAAGATCCTCGTAGAACCCACCGGAGCCGTCCCCGCGGCGGCCGTGCTCGCCGGCAGGCTGCCGATGCCCAAGGATTCCCGTGTCGGCATAGTCCTGTCGGGAGGCAATATCGATCCTGCCCTGCTCGTAGAAATACTGGCACGCGCCTAGTGCCCGGGCGCGTCAAGCGGAGGGGCGCCGGCGGAGGGGCGCGGAGCGGCTATCGCGCGTGGAATTCGGGAATGACGTGCTCGGCCGCGAAAGCGAGCTGCTCGAGCATGCGCTCCGGCGGGCAGAGCGGGCGCAGGATGAACTTCGAGCCTCCGCGTTTGGCGTACTCCTCGACGCGCGAGGCCAGGGCCTCGACGGGTCCGAAGGCCGTGCAGGCGCGCATCGTCGCTTCGTCCACCCGGCCGCGCGGAATATAGGGCTGCGCCGCAGCCAGCGCCTCGGCCTCGCTCGGGGCCACCGCATAGTTGATGAGCGTGCCGAAATGATCCTCGGGGACTTCTCTACCCTCGGCGGCCGCGAGGTCCTGCACCTGCTGCACCCCGACCCGGAACTCCTCGGGCGTGATGAAGGACGGGATCCAGCCGTCGCCGAGCCGCGCCGTGCGCTTCTGCGCGGCTAGGCTCTTGCCGCCGATCCAGATGGGTGGCGGATTCTGCCACGGCTTGGGGAAAATAGTGACCCGGTCGAGCTTGAAGAACTCGCCCTGGTAGGACACCTCGTCCTGGGTCCAGAGCAGGCGCATGACCTTGATCGCTTCGTCGGTCCGCCGGCCGCGCTCCTTGAACGGCACGCCGGAGGCGTCGAACTCGCGAGGCAGCTCGACGCCCACGCCGACGGCCGGAAAGAGACGCCCCTGCGACAGCCAGTCGACCGTGGCCATCTCTTTCGCCGCGACGACCGGCGTGCGATAGGGAAGAACGAGCACGCTCGGGCCGAACTTGAGCTTCTGGGTCCGTGCCGCTATGGCCGCCAGCGAGGTCATGACTTCGGGCACCGGAGCAGGCGATGAGAGCCGGTCAGACAGCCAGATCGAATCGATGTCGCTCTTCTCGCAGAAATCGGCGAGAGTGAAGAGGAACTGGCCGCCTTCCCGCCCGGCCGGCCAAGGGCCGGGCATGATCCCGATCCGGTATTTGATCGCCATGCGCTCGCATGCTACGCGGCCCGTACTTGAGGGTCAAGACAGCACGTGTGCGCTCGCGCGAACAGGTCCTCCGGCCAAACTTGACAGGGAGGACCCAAGCCAGTCAAGTTGTTAACTTATGAAAGCCCCGATCCGGCCCGGGTCCGATCCCGAGGTCCGCGATGAGGCCCTGACCGGTCGCGAGCGCCGGCGCAACCCGCGGGTGAGCGGGCCGTGGCCCGCCATCGTGGAGGATTCCGACGGCCGCCTGGTGACCGGCGAGGTCGTCGACGTCAGCCTCTCGGGCATGAAGCTCCGGGTTAACTCAAACGTAGCGGTCGGCGAAGCCGTGAAGCTCCGGGTGACCTTGCCGCGCGACGGAGGCGAGCTGGAGATCGCCGCCGAGGTCGTGCGGCGCGACCCGGGCGGCATCGGCGTGGATTTCGGCAAGCTGCCCATCGGCGCGGCCGAGCGCGTCAAGGCTTTCGTGCCCACCTGGGATCTCCGGCGCCGGGCCGAGCGTGTCGGCGTCGAGCTGCCCGTGCAGATCGAGGGGCACGCGGGAACGACCGGCGGACTCACCGTGGACCTGTCCGCGGTGGGTGCGCGCGTTGCCACCCAGGAACGGTTGACGCCTGGGGACATGGTCGCGGTCAAGGTCACTCCGAACGACTCGCAAGGCCCGATGCGCATCCGCGCCGTCGTCTGGGAGGTGGACGCCCGAGGCGCCGTGCTGGTCTTCGCCAGCCTCTCCGTCCACGACTTCGCCCGGCTGCGCGCCTACATCGACTCGCTCCTCGTTCCCCGCAGCTGACCCGCGGCCGCCGAAAACTGGCCGAAAACTGGCCGAAAACTGGATTGACCCGCCACCTGCCCGCACGTAGAATGAACGGCGGTTCAGTCATCCGCCATGCGTGATCCCGACAAGCCGCAGCAGATCATCGAAGCCGCCGTGCGGGTCTTCGCCCGCAAGGGTTACTACAATTCCCGCGTGTCCGACATCGCGCGCGAGGCCGGGATCGCGGCCGGAACCATCTATCTCTACTTCAAGACCAAGGACGACATCCTCGTCACCCTGTTCCGCGACAAGATGGCCGACTTCGTCGACACCGTGCGCAAGGCCATAGCCGTCGAGCCGGACGCCGCCAGCAAGGTGCGCCGCCTCGTATCGCTACATTTCCGCATCCTCGAGGACAATCCTGATCTCGCCGAAGTGGTGCAGGTGGAACTGCGCCAGGGACAGAAGTTCTTCCGCGGCGCCTCCAGCCAGGAGATCGGCGCCTACTTCGCCCTCATCGGCTCCGTGCTCGAAGAGGGCGTGGCCGAGGGGCGCTTCCGCTCCGGGCTGCCGGTGAAGGTCGCGACCAAGATGCTCTTCGGCGCCATGGATCAGGTGGCGACTTCCTGGGTGCTCGGCCGGCGCGGCTACCAGCTCGTCGACACGGCGGGCGCCGTCGCGGAGATCTTCCTGCAGGGCGTCGCCGTTTCCCCGTCATAGGAGACCGTCAATGCCGTACGAGACCATGATCCTCGGCCGCGAGGAAGGCTTCGCGGTCCTGACCCTCAATCGCCCGCCCGCCAATGCCATCAGCGAGGCGCTGATGCGGGAGCTGGGCGCTGCGCTCTCGGAGATCGAGAGTGATCCGGCGGTGAAGTGCCTGATCATCACAGGCGCCGGAGAGAAGATCTTCTGCGCCGGGGCCGATCTCGGCTCGGCGTTCTCCGGTCCGGACGTGACGTCGTTCATCCGGTTTGGCAATTCCGTCCTCCGTCGCATCGAGCGCTTTCCGAAGCCCGTCATCGCGGCCATCAACGGCCACGCGCTGGGCGGCGGCTGCGAGATCTCCATGGCCTGTCACATCCGCATCCTCAAGGACACCGCCCGGATGGGACAGACCGAGTCGAACCTGGGCATCATCCCGGGCTACGGAGGCACGCAGCGCCTCCCGCGGCTCATCGGGCGGGGATTGGCGCTCGAGCACCTGATCCTGGGCACGCAGATCTCCGCACAGGAGTGCCACCGCATCGGCCTCGTCAATCGCCTCTCCAAGGAAGGCGAGACGCTCAACGACGCCAAGGCGCTGGCGCGTCAGATCGTGAAGCGGCCGCCCGTCGCCACGCGGCTGATCATCGAAGCGGTCGACGACGGCTACCACGCACCGATCGACCAGGCCCTCGAGATCGAGACGCGCGCATTCGACAAGGTGCTCAAGACCGAGGACGCCGGAGAGGGCATACAGGCCTTCTTCCAGAAGCGCCCCGCAGAGTTCAAGGGCAGATAGAGATGGATCTCGGCATCAAGGGGCGCGTCGCGCTCGTCACGGGCGCGGCCCGCAGTCTGGGCAAGGCCGACGCTTTCGCGCTGGCGGCGGAGGGCTGCAAGATCATCGTCCTCGACCTGAACGCCGAGGGCGCCGCCGAGACGGCCAAGGAGATCGTGGACAAGGGAGGGTCGGCGAAAGGCTACGAGGCGGACATCACAAACCGCCCGCAGCTCGCGGACACGATCGCCCGGGCGCAGTCCGAAGTCGGCCCCGTGGACATCTGCGTCAACAACGCGGGCATCATCTATACGCTCGGCCAGCTCAAGGACATGCAGGACAGCGACTGGGATTTCAACCTCCAGGTCAACCTCACGGGCACGTACAACGTCACGAAGGCGGTCTTCTCGGGGATGCGCGAGCGCAAGTGGGGGCGCGTGATCTGCATGGCGTCGATCGCCGGGCTCATGGGCGGGTTCGGGCAGACCGCGTATTCCACGGGCAAGATGGGCCTCGTGGGCTTCGCGAAGTCGGGCGCCCTCGAGGGCGCCCGCTACAACATCACCTCCAACGTCATCGCGCCCGGCATCATCGGGCCGAACGCCAACCTGTCACCCATGTACGAGCGGATGGTCAAGCGCGTGGCGCTGCAGGCTGAGGGGCAGCCGGAAGACGTCGCGAACGCGATCACGTTCCTGTGCTCCGAGCGCGCGCGCTACATCACGGGCGCGGTATTGACCGTGACGGGCGGGATGGACCTGTTCACCTTTTAGACCACAAGAGAGGAGTCACCATGCCGACAGTGAAAGAGACTTTCGACCTGATGCCATCCAAGTTCAAGGCTTCGAGCGCCGCGGGGATCAACAAGACGATCCAGTACGATATCAGCGGCGACGGCGGCGGTACCTGGCACGCCGTCATCAAGGACGGCGCCTGCGCCGTCAACTCGGGCCCGGCTCCGGCCGCGGACCTGACCATCACCATGGCGTCGGCCGACTGGCTCGACATGATCGGCGGCAAGCTCAACGGCCAGATGGCGTTCATGTCGGGCAAGCTCAAGCTCAAGGGCGACATGGGGCTGGCCATGAAGCTCGGCAGCCTCTTTCAGGCCTAGCCGGCGCACGCTGCCTCCTCTCCCTCCGGGCGCCCGGAGGGAGAGCCGCCCGTGCCGCTAGTCGTGCTCGGGCCGGATTCTGTTGACGCGGAGCGTCAGTCCGGTGTAGCGTAACAAGAAGAGGGGTCGACGTCACGCCCAACGAGGTGCACTGCGCTGATGAAAGACGAACTCTTCACGATGACGCCCGACATGCCCGCGATGTCACCGGAGATGCTGGCCCGGTGGCAGGAAGAGATGCGCAGGAACGCCCTGCGCATGAAGCACTTCAGCGAGATGGTGATGAGCCCGAAGGAGCCCGACGTCGGGCCCACGCCGCGCGAGTCGATCTACCGCACCGGGAAGTCGCAGCTCTGGCGCTACGCTTCCAAGCGCACGGTCCGCACGCCCCTCCTCTTCGTCCCCAACCTCGGCATCAGCCGTCCGTACATCTTCGACCTGATGCGCAAGGGCTCGTTCATTGAGCACATGACCGCGGCGGGCTTCGACTTCTACCTCGTGGACTGGGGCGTGTTCGGCCCCGAGGACAACGGCCTGACGCTCGAGCACGCCGTGACGAGGATCCTGCCGCGGCTGGCACGGAAGGCCCTCGAGAGCTCGGGCGCGACGGAGATGTCGGTGCTGGGCTACTGCATGGGCGCGCCCCTGTCGCTCTCGTGGCTCGCCAGCACGCCGGAATTCCCGCTGAAGAACTACGTCGACATGGCGGGGCCCGTCGACTTCAGCCAGGTGGGACTCTTCGGCCTCTGGCTCGACGCCAAGTACTTCGATGCGGACAAGTACGTCGACACGCTGGGCGCGATTCCGGCCGACATGGTCAAGATGGGCTTCAAGCTGCTGAAGCCGACGATGGATCTGTCGACCAACCTGAACCTCTGGTGGAATCTCTGGAACCCCGAGTATGTCGCGGGGTTCAACGCGCTCAACAAGTGGGCGAACGAGTACCTGCCGTTCCCGGGCGAATTCTTCAGGCAGTGGGTCAAGGACTACTACCAGCAGAACCGCATGATCAAGGGCGAGCTGACCATGGCCGGACGGCCGGTCCGCCTCAAGAACATCCGCTGCCCAGTGCTGGCCGTGGGCGCCACGGAAGACAATATCGCCCCGCCGGCCTGCGTCCGGCCGCTCATCGAGTCCGTGTCCAGCACGGACAAGGAATACGTCGAGCTCCCGGGCGGGCACATCTCGCTCATCGCCGGACGCGGAGCTTCGGTGCACTGCTGGCCGAAGGTCTCCAGCTGGCTCGCGGCGCGTTCATAGGAAGGAGGCCCATCATGGCCGACAACACGGGCACCCAGCAGCTCTTCGACCTCTGGAAGAAGCAGGTGGACGAGGGCACGCAGGCCTGGCTCAAGATGGCGGGTCAGGGGCAGACCGTCGATCCCCAGGCCTTCTGGCGGCCGTTCATGGACCAGGGCATGCAGGCCTGGTCCAAGGTCATGACGCAGGGCACGGTCTCGCCCGACCTCATGACGCAGTGGAAGCAGTTCCTCGACCAGTGGATCGCGGCGTGGTCGAAAGTCCTCGAGCAGTCGATGGGCACCGAGGCCTTTGCCCAAGCCATGGGCAAGCAGCTCGAGGGGTTTCTCTCCGTCGCCGCCCCCGTCAAGAAGGCGGCCGAGCAGCAGGTGGAAGCCGGTGTCGCCTCGCTCGGCCTGCCGTCCCGCAACCAGGTCATCGGCCTCGCGAAGCAGGTCGCGGGGCTCGAGGAGAAAATCGAAGGCGTGGAGGACCGCATCGACGCGGTACTCGCGCGGCTCGACGCTCTGGCCGCCGCTTCCAAGAAGGAGCGTGAATGATCGGGATCACCATCGGGGACATCCAGGTCGGGGACTCCGCGCAGATCGTGCGGCGCGTGGACGACGGCGACATCGCGTCGTTCGTGGACGCCGTCGGCGACTACAACCCCGTGCACGCGGACAGGGACTACGCGGCGACGACCATGTTCAAGGAGCCCATCGCTCCCGGTATCTGGACCGCCGGGCTCATCTCCGCGGTGATCGGCACGCGGCTGCCCGGTCCCGGCGCCATCTATCTCGCCCAGGATCTCAAGTTCCTCAAGCCGGTGCTGTTCGGCGACGTCATCACTGCGCGCGTGGAAGTCGTGGAGACCATGCGCGAGCGCAATCGCGTTCGCCTCAAGACAGTGTGTACCAATCAGCGCGGAGAAGAGGTGCTGACCGGCGAGGCGCTGGTGATGCCCTCGAAGACCGTCGTGGAATACGTCCCGCCGCAGGCGGGAACGGGGCTCGTGTCGCTGTGGACGCTCGGGCCCTGGGCCTGGGCTGCCCAAGGCACCGCCGTGATGGGGATGATGGGCCTCTCGGCGCTCTCGGCCCTGGCAGGCGCGGCGCTGGCCGACCGCCGCTGATTTACTCAGCCCTCGCCTCGCCGCCTTTCTCGCCTTCGGCTCGTCGTTGCGGCTCAGCTCGAACTACATGAACAAACCGCCGTTGATGGAGAGCTCGGCGCCGGTGATGTAGTCGCCGTCGCTCGAGCAGAGGTAGACACAGGCGCGCGCCACCTCCTCGGATTTGCCGAAGCGCCGCATCGGAATCTGCTCGAGCAGCTTGTTCCGCACCTTCTCCGGAATCGCTTCGATCATTTCCGTCTCGGTGAAGCCCGGGGCGACCGCGTTGACCGTGATGCCCTTCGCGGCCAGCTCCTTTGCCAGCGACTTCGTCATGGCCGCCACGCCCGCCTTGGACGCGGCGTAGTTGGCCTGGCCGAAGTTGCCGATCTGGCCGATGACCGACGTGATGTTCACGACCCGCCCATAACTCTGCTTGATCATCTGGTCGATGAAGACCTTCGTGCAGTTGAAGACGCCGTCGAGGTTGATCGCCAGGACCTTGCGCCAGGAGGCGTGGTCCATCTTGACGAAGGTCTTGTCCGAGTTGATGCCCGCATTGTTGATCAGGATGTCGAGGTGGCCGAATTCCTTGAGCACGTCCTGCGCCATGCGGAACGTGTCTGGAAAGTCGGCGACGTCGGCCTGGGCCAGCATGGCCTTTCGGCCGAGCTTGTGGATCCGCTCGACGACCTGCTTGGCCGGCGTCTCGCTCGAGACGTAGTTGACCGCCACGTCGGCGCCCGCTTCCGCCAGCGCCACCGCGATCGCGCGGCCGATGCCGCGCGAGCCGCCCGTCACAAGAGCCGTTCGTCCCGTGAGCTGCATGTCATGCCCTCCTCGTCGGCGTCCTCAGCCAGTCATCGTTCGGGGCGTGAGTATAGCAGAGGGACGCCCTTGTCCTCTTTACGACGCCGGGTCCTTCATGTAACGCCCGGCTCCGCCTTGAGACACTTGACGCGCGGTGTTAGACTTCGAGCATGTCGTACGTCATCAAGCGGTATTCCAACCGGAAGCTCTACGACACGCAGGAAAGCCGGTACGTCACCCTGGAGGAGCTCGAGGAGCTGATTCGCGCGGGCAAGGAGATCTCGGTGGTCGACGTGTCCACCGGCGAGGACCTGACCTCGGTGACGCTCGCCCAGATCATCCTCGAGAATGAGCGCAGCCGCCGCGCCGGCCTCCCGACCGCCTTCCTCCACCAGCTCATCAAGCACGGCGAAGCGTGGCAGGACTTCGTGCAGAAGTCCATGAAGTCGAGCCTCGAGGGAATCATGTCGAGCCAGCGTGAGGCCGAGCGCGTCTTCCGTGAGCTGGCCTCCCGGGCTGGGATGGGATGGATGCCCTCAGCGCCGGGTGAGAGCAAGACGGAGAAGAAAGTCGAGACGCCCGGCGAGGCCGAGGCGCTCAAGAGCGAAGTGGCCGCGCTCCGCGAGCAGCTGCGCGCGCTCGAGGATCGGCTCGAGAAGAAGCGCGAGAAATAAAGCGGCGCGCCCGGCTCGGTGGCCGGGCGCGCCGTCTTCTCTTCGCTCTCGGTGCCGCTTAGGCGAGGGTCGTCGTGAGCGACTTGACCTTGCCCGCGACCTGGGCAAACGTCGCCTGGATTTCCTTGCCGGTCTGCTCCGCCGTGACCTGGAGCCGCTCGGCCGACCGTGTCATGGCCTGAGCATTGCTCTCGAAGATCTTGAAGGCCTTCTGGGTGCCCTCGACCGAGTCGAGCACGCTCTTCTGGTACGCGGCGAACGGGTCCCGCGGCGCATCCTGCAGCTGGCTCTGGCGGCTCAGGATATAGGACTGGGTGTCCTTGAGCGCCTCCACGGCCGAGGCCGACAGCTCCGCGTAGAGCCGGACGCCTTCCTTGGCGGTGCTGGCGGAGAGATCCACCAGGTCGCGCATGATCTTCTGGTTCGCGTCGGCGAGCACGGAGAAGGCCTCCACCGCGCGCCCCGTCATCTGCGCGAACATCTCGCTGCCCTGCATGGTCGTCGTCATCTCGAACCTCCCTTCGACTGGTTGAAGCACGTTTGGTTGTTGGTCACTGCCTGCGCCCCTAGCATAACGCACCGCGTAATGAGGTCAAGCCTTTTCTTGCGTTGCGTCATTGGGCTCGTGCTATACGGTGGTGGCCGGTCTCGCATGATCCCTAAGTAGCTGAAAGAAAGAGGCGGATGAGGCTTCTGCTGGTAGTAGCCCTTTGTGTTGCCCTGGCGGGCTGTGCGTCCGCGAAGCCGAGGGCCCGCCTCTCCCCGCCGTCCCCGCCAGTCCTTCGCGGCCCAACCCTGGACGAGCAGGCAAAGGTCGATCTGGTCCTGGCGCCACTCGTCTCGGCGTCGGGAATTTGCGCCGCCGGCCAACCCTGCGCGGTCGGCCTCGCCATCGAGCCAGTCCAGCGGATCCACGTCGCCGCCGGACCCGCGCCGCCGAAGAAGTTCGTCATCCGCGTGACGACCGGGGCGCTGAGCAATCTCGATTCGTTCGAGCTCCAGGCGGCGCTTGCCCACGAGCTGGGACACGTCCAGCTCGGCCACTTCGAGACACGCCAGCTGCGGCGACTGGCGGAAGCCCCGGGCACCCCCGGTTCGAATGGAGCCGCAGAAGATGCCCTCCGCGCCAGTCGCGCCTCCGACCGCGACGAGGAGCTGGCCGCCGACTGGTACGCCGTCGAGCTGCTCGAGAAGCTGCCCGGGAGCCCGGGACATGGGTGCAAGGACATGCTCCTGCTCCTCGAGCGGCTGGACCTGGAGCAGCTGACGCCGGGCTGGGCCAATTGGCTGAGCACGCACCCGACGCCGGCCACCCGGCTCCAGACACTCCAGGCGAAGTGCGACAAGAAGCCGTGACACTGGCGCGACTCGGCGACGAAAGCATTCGAGCGTTCGGCGAGTACGAAGCGCTCGCCTTCGAAGGCCGGCGGCTGACCAATGTCGATCAGCACCGGGCTGCCTGCCGGGTCGCGCATGCGCTCAGGCGTTTGGGCGTCGTGGCCGGTGACCGCGTCGTGGTCATGCTGCCGAACTGCCCCGAGGTCATGCAGAGCTACGGCGGCATACTGCGGTTGGGCGGGGTCATCGTGCCCGTGATCTTCCTGCTGGGCGAGGCCGAGGTCGCCCATATCCTCGTCGACTCGGAGGCCAAGGTCGTCATCACGTCGACCGACATGGTCTGGAAGGTGGAGAAGCAGCTCGGCGTGCTGCCGACACTTCGCCACGTCCTGCTGGTCGATGGGGGTCAGGGAGAGCTGCGCTCGTACGCGGACGAGATCGCGCGCGAGTCCGACGGCTTCGAGCCCGTGCCGCGGGCACCGGATGACATGGCCGTCATCCTCTATACCTCGGGCACGACGGGCTCACCCAAGGGGGTGGCGCTCTCCCACTCGAATCTCGAGTCGAACGCGCGCGCCTCGGCATCGCTGTTCGAGCTCGACCGTGAGCGGTGGGGCGTCGGCGTCCTGCCGCTGTCGCACTCCTATGGCCTGACCGTCATGATCGCCGGACAGATCCTCGGCACCCGCGGCGCGCTCCTGCGCTGGTTCAATCCCGAGGAGGTGCTGAAGACCATCCAGGAGTTCCGGGCCGAGGCCATGTCCGGGGTGCCCACGATGTTCGTCTACCTCCTGCACTATCCCGACGCGTCGCGATACGATACCTCCTCGATGCGCGTCTGGGGCTCTGGGGCGGCGCCGCTGCCCGTCGAGATCGTCGAGCCCTTCGAGGCAAAGTTCGGCGGCAAGCTGCTCGAAGGCTACGGCTTGACGGAGGCCTCGCCCGTGGTGACCGCCCACCGCCTCTCCGGCGTCCGCAAGCTCGGCTCGGTGGGGCAGCCCATCCCGGGTGTGACGGTGTCGATCCGCGACGACGGTGACACGGCCCTGCCAACCGGCGAAGTGGGCGAGATCTGCGTCAAGGGGCCCAACGTGATGCTCGGCTACTACCGCAATCCCGAGGAGACCGCGAAGACGATTCGCGGCGGCTGGCTCCGGACGGGAGACATGGGGCGGCTCGACGAGGACAACTTCCTGTTTATCGTCGAGCGCAAGAAGGACCTCATCATCCGCGGTGGCTTCAACATCTATCCGCGCGATGTCGAGGAGGCGGTCTATGGCTTCCCCAAGACCGCCGAGGCCGCCGTGATCGGCGTGCCGGACGCGCTCATGGGCGAGGCGGTCGTCGCGTTCGTCGTGCTCAAGACCGGGCAGACGGCGACGGCCGAGGAGGTCATCGCGTTCTGCGAGACCCGGCTCGCGAGGTACAAGTGCCCGAAAGAGATCCGCTTCGTGGAGGCCCTGCCGAAGAGCCCGATAGGCAAGATCCTGAGGAAAGAGCTCCGGAGCCAGATCGGCAATCAACCGTGAGGGGGACGCGCGATGCCTGACAGCACGCTGCCACGCATGTTCTGGAACCGGGTCGAGAAGAGCTCCACTCGGCCAGCGCAGCAGTTCAAGCACCGCGGCGCATGGCGGACGCTGACCTGGCGCGAGGTGGGCGACGCGGTCAGGGAGCTGTCCGCCGGGCTCGTGGCGCTCGGCCGGCGGCCCGGCGAGGCTGTGGGCATCCTGTCGGCGAGCCGCGCCGAATGGGTGCAGGCCGACTTCGCCGTCTTCTCGGCCGGCTGCATCACGATCCCGGTCTACCCGACGTACCCGCCCGACCTCATCCAGTACATCGTCAACGACGCCGGCGTGAAGACGCTGATCGTCGAGGATCCGGCGCAGCTTGCCAAGGTGCTGGAAGTGGACAAGGCCATGCCGGGGCTCGAGCAGATCGTGGTGATCCACGGCTACGAGGGCAAGGAGCCCTCGCCGCGCATCTTCACGTGGGACGCGCTCAGGCGGCTGGGCCGGGAGCGCGCAGAGGCGCTCAAGAAGGAGCTCGCGGACCGGGTGGAGGGGACCAAGCCGGACGACATCGCCACCATCGTCTATACCTCCGGCACCACCGGTCCGCCCAAGGGCGTGGTGCAGACCCACGGCAACCACATCTCCGCGCTCGAGTCGGCCGCCCAGACGACGAGCATCGCCGAGGGCGACGTCCACCTGCTGTTCCTGCCGCTCGCGCACTCGTTCGCGAGGCTCGAGTCCTTCATCGGTGTGCACCGCGGGCTGTGCACGGCCTTCGCCGAGAACATCGACAAGCTCAGGGAGAATTTGCCCGAGACGAGACCCCACTTCATCTGCAGCGTGCCCCGTGTCTTCGAGAAGGTCTACGCGGGCGCGATGGCCAGGGCCGAAGGCGGCTCCCCGGTCAAGCGGAAGATATTCAACTGGGCCGTGGAGGTGGGCAAGGAGGTCTCCCGGCTCAAGCAGGCCAAGCGGCCCGTGCCCGCGGGGCTCGGGGTCAAGTACAAGATCGCCGACAAGCTCGTGTTCTCGAAGATGCAGGCCGCTCTCGGCGGCAGGCTGCGCTTCGCGGTCTCGGGCGGCGCGCCGCTCTCTCGCGAGATCGCCGAGTTCTTCCACGCCGCAGGCATTCTCATCCTCGAGGGCTACGGCCTGACCGAGACCTGCCCGGTGCTGACCAACAATCGCGAGGACAGCTTCAAGTTCGGCTCGGTCGGGCGGGCGCTGCCGGGCGTGGAGATCAAGCTGGCGCCGGACGGTGAAATCCTGGGGCGCGGCGGGAATATCGCCAAAGGCTACTTCAAGAAGCCGGAGGCCACGAGCGAGGTCTTCCTGCCCGACGGCTGGTTCGCGACCGGCGACATCGGGCGGCTGGACGAGGACGGCTTCCTCTTCATCACGGACAGGAAGAAGGATCTGATCGTCACGGCCGGCGGCATGAACATTGCGCCCCAGAACATCGAAAACCTGCTCAAGGGCGATCCCTTCATCAGTCAGGCCATGGTCCACGGAGACAGGCGGCCGTACCCGGTCGCCCTGATCACGCTCAATCCCGAAGAGGTCGCGAAGTTCGCCCGCGAGCAGGGCATCATGGCGAGCGACCCGACCGTGCTGGCGAAGCACCCGAAGATAGTCGAGCGCGTCCAGCGCACGGTCGACGCGAAGAACTCGGAGCTCCAGTCCTACGCCAAGGTCAAGAAGTTCGCGATCCTGCCCGAGGACTTCACCGTGGACAACGGCGCTCTCACGCCCACGCTCAAGGTGAAGCGGAAGGTCATCAGCGAGCGGCACCGCGCGACTCTCGACGCCCTCTATCAGTGAAACAGGCGTGGCAGTGAAACAGGCGTGGCAGTGAGCCCGGCGCTGGACGCCCTGCGGCTCGACGGGAAGGCCGCCATCGTCACCGGCGCGAGCCGCGGGCTCGGGCGCGCCATGGCCCTGGCGCTGGCCGAGGCGGGCGCCGACGTCGCGCTCGCGTCGCGCTCGGTCAGCGAGCTCGAGGAGACCGCGCGCGGGGTCGAGAAGCTCGGCCGGCGCGCGCTCGTCGTGCCGACCGACGTGACCGTGTATGCCGAGGTCGAAGCCCTCGTCGAGCGCGTGGCCTCCGCCCTCGGCCGTCTCGACATCATGGTCAACAATTCCGGCATCGCCGCGATCATCCCGGCCGCCCTAATGCCGCCCGAGGAGTTTCGCCGGACGGTCGAGGTCAACCTGGTGGGCGCCTTCAACGGCTGCCGCGCCGCCGCGGGCCGGCTCATCGCGCAGAAGTCCGGGAAGATCGTCAACCTCGCCTCGGTCCTGGGCGCCTCGGGGCTGCCGGGCTACTCGGCCTACTCGGCCTCCAAGGGCGGCGTGATGGCGCTCACCCGCGCGCTGGCCGTCGAGTGGGCGCGCTACAACATCCAGGTCAATGCCATCGCGCCCGGCTGGTTCGTGACCGACATGAACAGCCAGGCCTTCGACGATCCCAAGGTTCGGGAGCGGCTGCTGCGGGACGTGCCCGCCCGCCGGACCGGACGGATCGAGGAGGTCGGCCCGCTCGTCGTGTACCTGGCCTCGCCGGCTTCGGACTACATGACGGGCCAGACCGTGTTCCTCGACGGCGGTCACAGCGCGGCCTGAGCCCGGGCCCGCCTTGCCGTGAGGGAGGACAGTCGGTAGGATGAGCGCCATGCGCGCCGCCGTGCTCCACGGGCCACGCGATATCCGGATCGAGACGCGGGCTCTGCTCACCCCGGGAGACGGAGAGGCGGTGGTGCAGGTCTTCGCCTCCGGGCTCTGCGGCACCGATTACCGCATCTGGAATGGCGATCGCGCCGTCCAGTACCCGCTCATCCTGGGCCACGAGTTCATCGGCGAAGTCCTCGCGGTCGGCGCGGGCGTGGAGACGCTCCGGCCCGGACAGAAGGTCGCCGTCGAGCCGAACTATTCCTGCGGCGTGTGCCCGCTCTGCCGCGAAGGCAACCGCAACCTCTGCCTGTCGCGCACCGCGATCGGCATCGACGTCAATGGCGGCTTCGCCGAGCAGGCGTGCCTGCCGGCGCGGTGCTGCTGGCCGGCGCCTCCCGAGATCAGCGACGACCAGCTCATGCTGGCCGAGCCGCTGGCGGTCGTGGTGCGCGCCGTGGCGCGCGGTGAGGCGAGGCGCGGGGAGTCGGCCGCGGTCCTGGGCGTGGGAGCGCTCGGCTTGCTGGCCATCCAGGTTCTCAAGGCACGGGGCGTCCGCGTGCTCGCGATCGGGCGGACGGAGCACCGGGAGCATCTCGCTCGAGCGATGGGCGCCGAGCAGTTCACGGCCGGCGGGGCGGGCGCCGCCGCCGAGGCCGCGCGCGTTTTCTCCGGGCGCGAGGGCGTCGACCTCGTGATCGAAACGGCCGGGACGGGCGTGGCCGTCGAGCAGGCACTCGAGCTGGCGCACCCGGGCGGCCGGGTGGTGCTGACCGGACTTCCACACGAGGCCTCCACGGTGAACTTCTTCGGGGTCGTCCGCCGCGAGCTGCGCATCATCGGCTCGATGATCTACCGGGACGAGTTTCCCGAGGCCATCCGGCTCCTCTCGTCCGGCGCGGTCACAGTGGACAGGCTCGTCACTCACCGGTTCCCGCTGGCGCAGATCCAGGAAGCCTTCGCCGCTCACCGGTCCGCCGACTCCATCAAGGTCACCGTCGTCACCTAGCGCCCCCAGGCCATCACTGAGCCCATGACGGGCGGCAGGCTCTCGGGCAGGACCGCCATCGTGACCGGCTCGACCAAGGGCATCGGGCTCGGCATCGCGCGCGCCTACGTGCGCGAGGGCGCCCGCGTGATCGTCAACTCGCGGAGCGCTGAGGACTGCGCCCGGGTGGCGCGCGAGCTCGGATCTTCGGCGGTCGCCCTGGCCGCCGACCTGTCGCGCTCCGACGAGGTGAGGAGACTGGCGAAGGAGGCGCTGGACGCCTTCGATGGCCGGGTGGACATCCTCGTCAACAATGCGGGGCAGCCGCGGGTCGCGCCCTCCGAGAGCCTCGCCGAATCCGACTATCGCTACACGCTGGACCTCAACCTCAACGGCTGCTTCATCCTGACCCAGGAGATCGTGGCGGGCATGCTGGCCAGAGGCAGCGGGGCCATCATCCACGTCAGCAGCATGAACGGCGCCGTGCCCTTTCCCCAGCGCCTCGCGTACTGCGTCTCCAAGGCCGGGCTCAACATGATGACCAAGGTCATGGCCATTGAGTGGGCCTCCCGCGGGGTGCGGGTCAATGCCATAGCCCCGGGCTATGTCCAGACCGAGTTCATCACCATGCTGAGCGCCAAGGGCATCATCGACCCTGCGCAGCTCGCCCGGCGGACTCCCATGGGCCGCATCGGCACTCCCGAGGAAATAGGCGAAGTGGCTGTCTTTTTGGCGACGCCGGCCGCGTCGTACATCACCGGCGAGATCTTGACCGTCGACGGAGGATGGTCTTCCTACGGCTACCTCTGATATGTTGCCTGGAGGGGTGTAAGCAAAGAGATACACCCTGCCGTCATAGAGGGTAGGAGAGGCCATGGTGAGAGTCCGCGTCGGGATCGTGTTCCTGATCGCTGTCCTTGTGGGGGCGGCGTGCTCGAGCGCGCCTCCGTCCAGGCAGGCCGGCGCGCCCACCCTCCGTGTCGCCGCTCCCGAGCCTCCTCCAGCCGTCCGCGTTACGCTGCCGAAGACCGCGCTCTCCGAGGACGAGCAGATCATGCACGCGCTCAACCGCTTGGGCTATGGCCCGCGGCCGGGCGACGTGGAACGCGTGAGGGCGATGGGGCTTTCGCGCTGGATCGAGCGCCAGCTCGAGCCGGGACGGATTCCCGACGAGCGCGCGGACTCCGCGCTCAAGGCGTTTCCCACGCTGGCGATGCCGGTGTCCGAGCTGGTACGCGCATACCCCGAGCCCGATCCGAAGGTCCTGGCCAAGATCCAGTCGGGGGAGATGAGCCAGCAGGAGATGCGGACCATGGCGCCGCTCGAGAAGCGGCCCTTCCGGATCCCCGTCGAGCTCCAGGCCGCCAAGCTCACGCGCGCGGTGCTCTCCGAGCGGCAGCTCGAAGAGGTCATGACGGACTTCTGGTTCAACCACTTCAACGTGGACGCCCGCAAGGGCGCCGTGAAGTGGATGATCGCCGACTACGAGCGCACGGCGATTCGGCCGCACGCGCTCGGCAAGTTCCGAGACCTCCTGCTGGCCACCGCGTATCACCCGGCGATGCTCTTCTACCTCGACAACTGGATGTCCACGAGGGCCGATCTCGTCGTGCCCACCGGGCCGCTGAAGGGCCAGAAGCGGGGGCTCAACGAGAACTACGCCCGCGAGATCATGGAGCTGCACACGCTGGGCGTGGAGGGAGGCTACACGCAGCAGGACGTCGTCGAAGTGGCGCGCGCCTTCACCGGCTGGTCGATCGACAAGCCGCGCGAGCACGGCACCTTCATCTTCCGGCCGGGCGCCCACGACAAGGGCGCCAAGCGCGTTCTGGGCCACGTGGTGCCGGCCGGGGGCGGTGAGCAGGACGGCGTGACGGTGATCGACATCCTCTCGCGGCATCCCTCGACGGCCAGGTTCATCGCGACCAAGCTCGTGCGCCGCTTCGTGAGCGACGAGCCGCCGCCGGCCCTCGTGGAGCGCGCGGCCCAGACCTTCCGCGACACGGACGGAGATATTCGGCGCGTCGTCGTCACGATAGTCACGTCGCCGGAGTTTTTCTCGGCCGAGGCCTACCGCGCCAAGATCAAGACGCCGCTCGAGGTCGTGGCGAGCTCGGTCCGGGCTCTCGACGGCGAGCTGGCTCCGCCGGCCTCGGGCGGCCCGCAGCCGGGCGGCGGGTACGCACTGGCCCAGCAGGTGACCAAGCTCGGCGAGCCCCTCTACCAGCAACAGCCGCCGACGGGTTATCCCGACGTGGCCGAGGCATGGGTGAACACCGGCGCGCTGCTCAACCGCATGAACTTCGCGCTGGGCCTGACGGCCAACCGCGTTCCGGGAGTACGCGTGGACCTCGCGCGCGCGGTGGGCTCGGCGGACCGGCGCAAGCCAGACCAGGTGCTGGACGCGCTTCTCCGCTCAGTCCTCCACGGGCAGGCGACGCCCCAGACGCGAAGCGTGCTGGCCGCCCAGCTCGACGACCCCGAGATCACGCGGGCCACGCGGGACGATCGCGGACCTGCGAACACCGACGTGGAAAGGCTGGCGGCTCTCGTCCTGGGCTCGCCCGAGTTCCAGAGGAGATAGCCGAGGCCATGCACTGCTGCACCCGCCGCTCGTTCATGAAGTCGGGAGCGATGGCGCTTCTCGGGCTGGGATCGGTCCCGCGCTTCCTGGTCCGCACCGCCTATGCCGAGGGCAGGGCGGCGCGCCCCAAGATCCTCATCGCCATTTTCCAGCGCGGCGCCGTCGACGGTCTCAGCATGGTCGTGCCCCACGGCGACCGCGACTACTACGACTCGCGGGGCAGCATCGCCGTCGCCCGTCCCGCGGCAGGCGCCGCCGACGCGACGGTGGACCTCGACGGCTTCTTCGGCCTGCACCCGGCCATGCAGCCGCTCAAGCCGCTGTGGGACGACAGGCACCTCTCCATCGTG
>WNFE01001278.1_pt1 | contig 23092 bp, 14 predicted proteins | sample 5400451 | NCBI WGS metagenome assembly WNFE01 (sample SAMN13153344, study PRJNA577476) | soil metagenome | isolation source: 200 cm saprolite under Douglas fir tree site 2 hole 2 | place: USA:California | collected 2015-04-18
CTGGACGCTAGCGCGTTTCACCTCGTCTTGCTGGCGACCAACGCCCAGGGGTACCGCAACCTGATCGCGCTCACCACGACCGCGCACCTAGACGGGTTCTACTACAAGCCTCGGATCGACAAAGACGTTCTCGCCTCGCACAGTGCGGGATTGGTGGGTCTGTCCGGCTGTTTGAAGGGGGAGGTCACGCAGGCGATTCTGCGTGAGGATCTGGCTAGCGCCCGGCAGGTCGCCGGCCAGTACCGGGACATCTTCGGGGCGGGGAACTTCTACCTCGAAGTCCAGTCGCACGGGATGCCCGAACAGCAGAAGAATATCGTCGGGATGCGCGAGCTGTCCCAGGAGCTGAACCTCCCCTTGGTTGCCACCAACGACGTCCACTATGTCCAGCGCACCGACGCTGATGCCCAGGACACGTTGATGTGCGTCCAGATGAACATAAACCTGGACGCCACCGACAAGCCCCGCATGGGGCAGACGCCGGAGTTTTACTTGAAGTCAAGCGAGGAAATGTCCCACGCGTTTGCCGAGCTGCCCCAGGCGCTCGAGAGCACCCTCGAAGTGGCGGAGCGCGCCGATCTCACCATCGAGCTCGACGCCGTGAAGCTCCCCCACTTCCCCGTCCCCGAGGGGGAGACCGCTGACTCCTACTTGCGTCAGCTCTGCGACAGCGGGCTGCGCACCATCTACAAACACGTCCCGCCTGAGGCGGAGGAACGGTTGCGGTACGAGCTGTCGATTATCGAACGCATGGGCTACGCGGCTTACTTCCTGATCGTGCAAGATTTCGTCCGGTTCGCGAAGCGGAACCGGATTCTCACCACAGTGAGAGGGTCGGCGGCCGGGAGCCTTGTCTTGTACTCGCTCGGGGTCACCGATGTTGACCCGCTGCAGTACCGTCTACCGTTCGAGCGCTTCCTCAACCCCCAGCGTTACACCATGCCCGACATCGACGTCGACTTTATGGACAGCCGGCGCGATGAGGTCATCCGCTACGTGATGGACAAGTACGGGCACGATCACGTGGCGCAGATCATTACGTTTGGGACCATGGGGGCGCGGCAAGCCGTGCGCGACGTGGGGCGGGTGATGGGCCTCCCGTACAGCGACGTGGACCGCATCGCGAAGCTCATCCCGTTCAATGCCACGCTGGACGACGCCGTGCGCAGTGAGCCGGAGCTCCAGCGTTCCGCCGAGGACAATACGCAGATCCACCGGCTGCTCGACCTGAGTCGCAAACTCGAGGGCGTGGCCCGCCATGCCAGCACACACGCGGCGGGGGTGATCATCTCGCGGGATCCGTTGATTGAGCACGTGCCGCTGCAAAAGGCCACCAAAGGCGACCTGGTGATGACCCAGTACGATATGACCGCGGTGGAGAAGATCGGCCTGCTTAAAATGGATTTCCTCGGCTTGGCCAACTTGACCATTCTTGATACCGCGATGAAGATCATCGAGAAGACCCGCCAGACGTCAGTTGACCTCCCGTCGATCCCGCTGGACAACACGAAGACCTACGATCTCCTGGGCGCGGGGGAGACGGTGGGAGTCTTCCAGTTGGAAGGCGCGGGGATGACGAGGTACATCAAAGACTTGCGCCCTACCAATATCCAGGACATCATGGCGATGGTCGCCCTCTTCCGTCCGGGCCCGATGGCGAACATTCCGACGTACATCCGCCGCAAACACGGCGTCGAGCCCATCAGCTACCCGCACCCGGCCCTCGAGCCCGTGCTCCGCGAGACCTACGGCGTAATGGTCTATCAGGAAGATGTCATGGCGGTGGCCCAGGCACTCGCCGGGTTTTCGCCGGCGGAGGCCGACGTGTTGCGCTACGCGATCGGCAAGAAAATCCGCGACCGCTTGCAGCAGCAGCGCGCCAAGTTCATTGCGGGATGTGTCGATCGCGGCATCCAAGGCGCGGTTGCCGAGCAGATCTTCGACCAGTTCGAACCGTTTGCCCGATACGGTTTCAACCGTGCGCATGCCGCCTGTTACGGGCTGATCGCATACTACACCGCCTACCTCAAGGCCAACTATCCTGCTGAGTACATGGCCGCGGTCCTCTCGAGTGATGCCGGAGATACCGAGAAAATTGCCTCCGCCGTCGCTGAATGTGTCCGCATGGGCATCTCCGTTCTGCCGCCGAACGTAAACGAGTCGTTCGAGAACTTCACTGTCACGGGAGAGGCCATCCGGTTCGGCCTGGCTGCTGTGAAGAACGTTGGGCTGGGGGCAGTCGAGGCCATTTTGGTTGCTCGGAAAACCGATGGGCCATTTGCCTCACTGGGGGATCTGGTGACGCGGGTGGATTCACACGCGGCGAATCGGCGCGTGCTGGAAAGTTTGGTGAAAGCAGGTGCGCTGGATTCCTTGGGGGCTCCCCGTGCCCAGATGCTCCAGACTCTGGACGATGTCATGGAGGCCGCACAACTGGTCCAACGCGCTCGGGACTCGGGGCAAACTGGGTTATTCGATCTCGCCGAGGGCGCCACGCCCGTCGAGGAATCTCCCGCCGCACCGGTCGAGGAGTTCTCCAAAGAAGAACTGCTAGCCATGGAGAAGGAGATGCTGGGGTTGTACATCTCCGACCACCCACTGCGCCATGTGCACGATGTTATGGCCACGCGGATCAACGCATCCTTGAGCCGGCTGGTGGATCTCCCGGACAAGACCCTCGTGACGGTCGGGGGGATCGTCACTGCGGTGAAACGCGCGACGACGCGGGGCGGCTCGGCCATGGCGTTTGTGACGTTAGAGGACCTAACCGGGACCTGTGAAGTCATCATCTTCCCGAAGACCTACGAGCAGGTGCACTTCCTGCTCAAGCGCGATGCGGTCATCGTCGTGCGCGGCAAGGTCGATATCGCGGAGCAACAGGCCAAGCTCCTAGCCGACCGCGTGCTGACCCTCGAAGACGCCGAGGAGGTCGCCCCCCTCCCGGCTCTCGTCGCGTCTGCCTCAACCAACGGCGATGCCGACGCCGCTGGCGACTCTCCTCCTGCGGCTCGGGCCCCCGGGGCGCTTCACGTCCGAGTGGATGCCGGTCAGCTGGGAGAAGAGGGGCTCCACCGCCTCAAAGAAATGTTGGGTCGGCGACACGGCGATCTGCCCGTGTTATTGCATGTCCGGGCGTCTGATCGCGAAGTGGTGATGGACGCACGCGAACTGCGGGTCGCGGCGTCTGCAGAACTCCAGGCAGAACTCGAAACTTTGCTGGGCGCTGGCGCCGTGTGGCAAGACTGATGGCCTGGCGATGAGTTCACGCTTCCCCTCCCCTGGGGCCAAGGTCATGGACCCGGGTCCGCATCGCGGTCATGCGTTCGCAGCCGATTCCGATCCTCCCATGCTCGTGGACACCGACTATGATGTTGTCATCGCTGGGGCCAGCTTTGCCGGACTGGCCGTCGCCCAGCGACTGGGTCGCCCCAGGGCTGAGAATTCCGATACCCGCCAGCAGCGGATTGCCGTACTGGATCGTGCGCCAGTGGGGGATGGGGTCACCTCCGCGTGCGCGGCGCCCGTCTCAATCGTCCATGCTATGGGGGCAGCTGATTCGATCCGGCAGGTCCATGACCGATTGCTGATTCACACGCCGTCCTCGCGGGCTGTCTGGTCGCTGCCCGAGTCATTCTGCACGTTCGACTATCAGCATTTCTGTGAGCGTGCGTTTGAATACGCCGGGGTCGATTTCATCCAGGCCTCGGTCACCGGGCGGTCCGGCTCCATCGTCCAGACCACGACAGGAGATGTCTCAGGGAAATTCCTCGTGGATGCCACTGGATGGCGAGCGGTCCTACTTGGAGGCCCCACGTCGCCGCTTGTGAACCGCCGCTGGATGGCATTTGGCATCGAGTCCGAAGTGGAGGGCACTTTCGAGCCTGGACTGCATTTTTACTTTCTTCCTGAAGTGCGCGACGGATATGCTTGGGCGTTTCCGGCCGGAGGGGGGATCCGGTTCGGAGTGCTCAGCTACCTGGGTCGGAGCAGACTGCACGGAGCGCTCGAGCAGTTCATGGGGCGCTTCGGGCTTCGGCCTGGCGCCGTCCATGGCGGATTTCTGGCATCAGGGCTCCGCTCGCCGGTAGTCGATCGCGTGTTTGTCGTCGGCGATGCCTCAGGTCACTGCCTCCCGCTGACAGGGGAAGGGATCAGAACCGCGGTGCTAGGCGGGTTCAAATGTGGGGAACTGTTGGGACGTGTGCTGGATGGCGAGTTGAGTCTCAATCAAGCCGGGAATCAGTACCAGGAGTTCACCGAACGATCACGCCGAAAGTTTAGGGCTTTGATGTGGAGTAATCGGGCGCTCCTCGCCCTCCCGCTGCTTGCAGTCGGCCAGGTCGCTAAATGGTTTTCCCTTCCCAGTACATTGCGACTTTTCACGCAACGGTATTTCAGCATCTTTTTTGAGGCCCCCCGCCCCTTGGAGTCTGCCCTGGCGAGCGATGTGCGTTCAAGCCTCGGTGGGGGGCAGCAGGATGGCACGGATCGCTAAGAGGAGTGAATAATTCAAGAGGCTGAAAATCTCTGCCGCGATGGGGAGTTTTCCCCCGTTTGAGGACTTCATCCCCGCTGCATATAATAGGCACTGTAGGATCTAGCCGGGGTGACGAAACTGGCAAACGTAGCGGACTCAAAATCCGCTGGGTGAAAACCCTTGTGGGTTCAAGTCCCACCCCCGGCACCAGTTCCGTGCTAGACCTGAAGCCTCGCCCTGAACGATTGGCGCTTCTGGCCTAAACCAGCCTCCCTTGCCCGAGTTGGGACCACTGCAATGGAGCGGGTTTCGCTACTCGTTCCCCGAAGTATTTTTCGAATCCAAGCCGGGAGTTGAAGTGTCAGAGCCTCGTAAGCTTGTCCTCATCGACGCTAACGGCCTAGTCTACCGGGCCTTTTTCGCCCTACCGTACTTCACCACTAGCGACGGCCGACCGACCAATGCTGTCTACGGCTTCACGAACATGTTGCTGAAGATTCTCGACGAAGTAAAAGCCAACTACATCGCCGCAGCATTCGACAAGGCTGCGCCTACCTTCCGCCACACTCAATTCAAAGAATACAAGGCCACCCGGCAGCGCATGCCAGATGATCTGAGGCCGCAGATCCAGACCGCGAAGGAGATCCTGGAGGCGCTCGCCATCCCGATCTCGTCCTCATCGTCACGGGCGATCTGGACATGCTGCAACTGGTAGATGACAGGATCAAGGTCATGGTCACCAGCCGTGGCATCTCCGAGACGACCGTCTATGATCTCCAGACCTTCCACGCCCGATTTGGGTTCGAGCCTGCGCGGCTGCCCGACTACAAAGGACTCAGAGGAGATACGACCGACAACATCCCCGGGGTCCCGGGCGTTGGGGAGAAGACCGCCGGCCAGTTGATCCAGACGGCCGGCACCGTGGAGGCATTGTTGGAGCACGTGGACCGGGCGCCGGCGAAGCTACAGGAGCCGTTGCGCCGCCTCCGGGACCAGATCCTCCAAAGCAAACAACTGGCCACCCTCGCCACTGATGCTCCCATCCGGTGGTCCTGGGACCAGCTGGCACGCCACGCGCCGGACCGGGACCGCCTGCAACAGTTGTTCGCCCGCTTGGAGTTCAAAAGCTTGATCGAACGCGTGGGCGTTGTCGAGGCGCAGCCCGAAGGCGTCTACCGGCAGGCGGACGATGCGTCCGAGATGCTGTCTCTCGCGCAGGGGACCACCGAAGTCGGCCTGTATTTGGTGAGAGGGGAGGGGCATCCGTTCGCGGCGCGTTTGGTCGGAGTCGCCGAGTCCGCCGAACCGGGTCATGCCCTCTACCTACCGATCCCTGATGATCGGTTTCCCGAGCCCTTACGCCCCCTGGTGGAGAGCTCAGCGTTGAAAGTGAGCGCCGACGCGAAAGCCGACTTACTCACGTTCCGCCGGTTCGGTCTGCGTCCGCGAGGGCTCGACTTCGATGTGGCCATCGCATCGTACTTGATGAGTCCCGGTCGACGCACGCACTCGCTGGGGTCGGCGGCGTGGGAGTATTTAGGCTGGCGGTTGCGCCTGGACGCGGACGATGACGAGAAGTCTGGGTTAGGTCTGGGACGTGACGAGGTCGCAGAAGCCAGCGAAGCCGCCGACGTCCTGCGCCGGCTGCGCCCGGTGCTGGTCGACCGCATGAAAGAGAAGCAGGTCTATGACCTGTTTACAGCGATCGAGATGCCACTGGCCGCGGTGCTGGCTGACATGGAAGCCGCAGGTGTGGCGATCGATGTGCCGCACCTCCAATCGGTGTCCGCGGAGATCGACCGGAAGTTGGAGGACCTGACAGCCGAGATCTACCGGCAGGCTGGCACAGAGTTCAACATCAGCTCGCCCAAGCAGTTGGCCTTCGTGCTGTTCGAGAAACTCCAGCTCCCCCCCGTGAAAAAGACCAAGACTGGCTACTCGACGGACGCCGACGTCCTCGACACCCTGGCACCGCAGCATGAGATCGTCGCGAACATCGTCGCCCACCGCGAATTGACGAAGCTCAAGGGGACGTACGTCGATGTGCTCCCGGCCCTCGTGAACCCGCGCACGGGCCGTGTGCACACGACGTTCAACCAGACCGTGGCGGCCACAGGTCGTGTGAGCACCACGGACCCAAACCTCCAAAGCATCCCCATCCGCACCGAGGAAGGCCGCAAGATTCGTCGGGCCATCGTCGCGCCGCCCAGCCGGCGGTTGCTAGGTGCCGACTATTCCCAGATCGATCTGCGGGTGCTGGCGCACATCACCGAGGATCCCGGTCTGCTCGAGGCGTTCGCGCGAGACGACGACGTGCACGCCGTGACAGCGAGCGAGGTATTCGGGGTCCCACGCGCGGAGGTCACCCCTGAGTTGCGCCGGCGCGCCAAGGTGATCGTCTTCGGGGTGGCCTACGGGATGAGCGAGTTTGGGCTCGCCACGCAACTAGGCATCAGCAAGGCGGAGGCCAAGGCCTACATCGAGCGATACTACGCGCGGTACCCGAAGGTGCGTCAGTACATGTTGGACATCGTGGCCCAGGCGCGCCAGACGGGGTATGTGACCACGCTGTTGAACCGCCGCCGGGAGATTCCGGAGGTGTTTACCCGGAACCGTCCCATTCGCGAGGCCGCTGAACGCACGGCGATCAACACACCCATTCAGGGTAGCAGTGCCGACATCATCAAGAAGGCGATGGTGGATCTCGCCCGGGATCTCCTGCCGCGCTTCCCCGACGCCCCAATGATCTTGCAGGTGCACGACGAACTTCTCTTTGAGGTGCCTGAGGGCCAGATCTCCACGATGGCCCCGGAGGTCAAACGGCTCATGGAGCAAGCATTTCCCCTCAAGGTCCCCCTGCGCGTTGACCTCAAGGCGGGACCGAACTGGAGAGACATGGAGCCGCTGGTATGAGCGGACAGCTCCCCCCGGCTGGGTCGGGGTGGTCGGGCATCTCTGACGGGTGGGGTCGGAGAGTCCGTCGACGGCCCTGCGGGGGAGCAGCGTGAAGGTCTTCGGCCTCACGGGAGGCATTGCCACTGGCGCCAGCACGGTGGCGCAAATGTTCAAAGAGCTAGGGGCGATCGTTATCGAGGCCGACCAGGTGGGGCGCGAGGTGGTCGGGCCCGGATCTGAGACTCTGCAGAAAATTGTGGGGATCTTCGGACCGAAGGTTCTCGCCAAGGATAAAACCCTCGACCGAAAGAAGCTCGCCGACATCATCTACAAAGATGAGGTGGCCCGCCGGCGGCTGAACGCCCTGCTGCATCCCCTCATCCGCCGACGCATCCTCGAAGAAATCGGACGCCTGCGCGAGGAACAACCGGATGCCATTGTGATCGTGGACCTGCCTCTGTTGATGGATACGACCGGCCCGGAGGCGTACGAGCTTGATGGCGTCATCGTGGTTTCCACCGATCGGGCCACCCAGATCAAAAGACTGCGATCCCGCGACAAGATCTCCGCCGAGGATGCCGAGCTCCGACTGGCCGCCCAACGTGCGGTCGCGGAGAAAGCCGAGGACGCGGACTGGGTGATCGACAACTCCGGGTCCGAGGAGGAAACGCGCCGTCAGGTGGACATGATGTGGGAAGAGCTGCAGGTCCGCTAGCCCCGCCGTCGCTGCGTCCCCCGCATGAGTACCGAACACCCCTTATACCGTCCTGAGGGGGACCGGTAGCCAACGTTTTGATTGGGATGCTATAATTTTCTGATACTCCCTTCCCGGATGGTGCGTGGTGCCTGAGTTCAAAATGGTAACCGACATGCAGCCGGCGGGCGATCAGCCCGCGGCGATCGCTCAGCTCATTGCGGGCCTACAGCGGGGCGACCAGCGTCAGACCCTGTTGGGAACGACCGGATCGGGGAAGACACTCGCCATGGCCAAGGTCATCGAGGCCACAGGGCGGCCGACCCTGGTCCTGTCGCACAACAAGACGCTGGCGGCCCAGCTCTATGGCGAGTTCCGGCAGTTCTTCCCTGACAACGCCGTACGCTACTTCGTCTCGTACTACGATTACTACCAGCCCGAGGCATACGTTCCCCAGACCGACCTGTACATCAGCAAAGATGCCTCGATCAACGACGAGATCGACCGGCTGCGGCACGCGGCGACCAAAGCATTGATGGAACGCCGCGACGTTATCGTCGTCGCCTCCGTCTCCTGCATCTTCGGCCTGGGCCGCCCCGAGGACTACAAGGAAGTGATGCTGCTCATCCGCAAGGGGGAACGTCGCAATCGCGACGACATCCTGCGCCGCTTGGTCGACATCCAGTATGAACGCAACGACATCGACTTCTCGCGGGGCCGCTTCCGGGTGCGGGGGGATGTCATCGAGATCCATCCGTCCTACGAGGACCGGGCCGTGCGCATCGAGTTGTTTGGCGATGACATCGATAAAATCATGGAAGTTGACCCGCTCACCGGGGAAGTGGTGGAAGAAAAGACTGCCATTGCGATTTGGCCGGCGAAGCACTGGGTGACGACCGATGAGCGGCTGGACCGCGCCGTGAAGTCGATTGAGGCCGAACTGCGCGAGCGCGCGGACTGGTTCAAGAGCCAGGGGAAGCTGTTGGAAGCGCAGCGCCTCGACTTCCGCACCAAGTACGACCTGGAACTATTGCGCGAGGTCGGCTACTGTCCCGGGATTGAGAACTACTCCCGGCACATGGACGGCCGCCAGCCCGGCGAACGGCCCGGGTGTCTGCTCGACTACTTTCCCAAAGATTTCCTGACGTTCATCGATGAAAGCCATGTGACCGTCCCTCAAGTCCATGGGATGTTGGAGGGGGACCGCGCGCGGAAGACCAACCTGGTCAATTTCGGTTTCCGGCTGCCGTCGGCGTTTGACAACCGTCCCCTGTCGTGGGAAGAGTTTGACGGACTCGTGAACCAGGTCATCTTTGTCTCCGCCACCCCTGCCGACTACGAGCGCCGGGTCAGCCAGCAGATCGTCGAACAGATCGTGCGGCCGACCGGGTTGGTGGACCCCCAGGTCGAGGTGCGGTCGGCCAAAGGACAGATTGACGATCTCATTGCGGAGATCAAGGCGCAGGTCGAGAAAGGCGAGCGCACCCTGGTCACGACGCTGACCAAGCGCATGGCCGAAGATTTGACCGCGTACCTGCAGGAGATGGGGTTGAAAGTCCACTACCTGCACTCGGAGATCGACACCTTCCAGCGAGTGCAGATCCTCAAGGATTTGCGTCTCGGGACGTACGACGTAATCGTGGGAATAAACCTGCTGCGCGAGGGGTTGGACCTTCCCGAAGTGTCCTTGGTCGCCATCCTTGACGCTGATAAAGAGGGGTACCTGCGGTCCGAGACCTCCCTGGTGCAGACGATGGGGCGCGCGGCCCGGCACATCAGCGGTCGCGTGTTGTTGTATGCGGATGAGGTGACCGACTCGATGCGGCGCGCGATGGACGAAACCAACCGCCGCCGCGAAATTCAAGTGAAATACAACGAAGACCACGGCATCACACCGGTGTCGATCACCAAGCCGATCCGTGATGACCTGATCGAGGTCGACCAGGCAGCCGGAGAGGTCGACCGCCGCACGCCGGAGGCAGAGATCCTCACCGCTCAAGAACTCATCGCGCTGGCCGACAAGCAGCGGGCGAAAGTCCCCTGGGACATCGCCCGCCTGCTGATGCTCTCCCCGCAAGAACTGGAGCAGACGATCGCGACGCTGGAACGCGAGATGCGCAAAGCCTCCGGAAACTTGGAGTTCGAGAAGGCCGCCGTTCTGCGCGACCAGATCGCCGAGCTGAGGAAGGGATTGGGCGAGCCGTTCTTCGCGGGGGGTGGGGGCATGCGCGGGGGGCGGGGGCGGGGCCGGCGTCCGTGAGTCGGATCGAAGTCCCTCAGGTGAGGACGGGTCCATGCCGTTAGATCGCATCGTCGTCCGCGGCGCACGCGAACACAACCTCAAGAACATCACTGTCGAGCTCCCGCGAGACCGCCTGGTTGTGCTGACCGGCATCTCGGGTTCGGGGAAGTCGTCTCTCGCCTTTGACACTATTTATGCCGAAGGCCAGCGCAAGTACGTCGAATCGCTGTCGGCGTACGCCCGGCAGTTCTTGGGCTTAATGGAAAAACCCGACGTCGACCACATTGACGGGCTGTCGCCCGCGGTGTCGATCGACCAGAAAGGAACTCCCCGCAACCCGCGGTCCACGGTCGGCACGGTGACCGAAATCTACGACTACATCCGATTGCTGTACGCGCGGGTGGGGATTCCTCACTGTCCGAAGTGCGGGAAACCCATCAGCCGGCAGACCCGTGAGCAAATCGTCGATCGTGTGCTGGCGTTGCCTGCGGAGTCGCGGATCCAAGTGCTGGGGCCTCTTGTCCGCGGCCGCAAAGGCGAATACCGACAGGTGTTTGAGGATCTCCGGCGCCAGGGGTTTGCTCGCGTCCGGGTCGACGGCATCGTCTACGAGCTTAGTGAGGACATCCCGCTCGACAAGAACAAGAAACACTGGATCGAAGTCGTGGTCGACCGCATCGTCACCCGGCCTGATGTCAAAGGACGGCTGGCGGACTCCGTGGAGACCTCCCTCAAGCTGGGGCAGGGGATCATGTACGTCGACGTCCTCCCCACCGAGGGTGTCTCAGAGACGCGCACCCGGACCCGGGCGACGAAGAAAGCCGTGGCCGACCCGACAGCGGGGGTGCTCGTCTTCAGCCAGTTGTTCGCGTGCCCAGACCACGGGTCAGTGCTGCCGGAGATTGAGCCGCGAATTTTCTCCTTCAACAGCCCGCACGGGGCCTGCCCGACATGCACAGGATTGGGGTTCCGCCAGGAGTTTGACCCCGGATTGATCCTGGATATGGACAAATCCCTCAACGACGGAGCAGTCGTTCCCTGGGCCGCATCAACTAGCGACTACTACTATGAACTCCTCCAGTCCGTGGCCGCCCACTATCGCGTGGACATGAAGACACCGCTGGGGAAGCTGCCGAAGTCCTTCGTCGACGTTTTGCTGAACGGGTCGACTGAGTCGATGCGCGTGCGCTACCACAACAAGTGGGGCACGCTGCGTGTATACGACACGAAGTTTGAGGGCGTGCTCCACCAGCTCGAGCGCCGGTACCGGGAGACCGACTCCGAGTACCTGCGGGAGGAGTACGAGCAGTTCATGACCACGCTGCCCTGCCCGGCGTGTAAGGGAGCCCGTCTGAAGCCGGAGTCGCTGTCGGTCCGGCTCGGCGGGCAGAACATCGCCGAACTCACCGCCCTCACCGTCCGGCAGACGCTAGATTTCTTCAATGTCCTCACACTGTCTGACCGGGAGCGTCTAATCGCCACTCAGATCCTCAAGGAGATCAAGGCGCGGTTGGGCTTTTTGGTCAACGTGGGCCTCGATTACCTCACCCTCGACCGCACCGCGACAACGCTGTCGGGGGGGGAGGCGCAACGAATCCGGCTGGCGACGCAGATTGGATCAGGGTTGATGGGGGTGCTCTATGTGCTGGATGAGCCGAGCGTCGGGCTTCACCAGCGCGACAACCGGCGGCTGATCGACACCCTTCTGCATATGCGGGACCTAGGCAACACGATCCTTGTCGTCGAGCACGATGAGGAGACGATTCGCTCGGCCGACTGGGTGGTCGACATCGGGCCGGGGGCCGGCGCCCATGGCGGTCACGTCGTAGTCTCGGGCACGCCAGAGGATGTCGCCGGCCATCCGGACTCCATTACAGGCCAATACCTATCGGGGCGCCGACGCATCGCCATCCCCCCGCGGAGACGGACGCACGATGAGCAGGCTTTAGTGGTGCGCGGGGCGCGCGAACACAACCTCAAGAACATTGACGTGACGATTCCGCTGGGGGTGTTTGTCGCCGTCACCGGCGTGTCGGGATCGGGGAAGTCCACGCTCGTGGACGAGATCCTCTACCGTGCACTGGCGTCGCGGTTGTTGGGGAGCCGCCTGCGCGCGGGGGCCCATGAGCGGATCGACGGATTGGATCAGCTGGACAAAGTCATCAACATCGACCAGTCCCCCATTGGGCGCACGCCGCGGTCGAATCCGGCGACGTATACAAAGACGTTCGATCTCATTCGGGATCTGTTCGCCCAGACTCCAGACGCCAAGGTGCGTGGGTATACGCCCGGCCGATTCTCCTTCAATGTGCGCGGGGGGCGCTGCGAGGCATGCGAGGGCGACGGCATCGTGCGCATCGAGATGCACTTTTTGCCTGACGTCTACGTGCCGTGTGAGGTCTGTGGGGGCAAGCGCTACAACCGAGAGACGCGAGAGGTCCACTACAAGGGCAAGAATATCGCGGACGTCTTGGAGATGACCGTCTCCGAAGGGCTACAGTTTTTCGAGAATGTTCCAAGGATCCGTAGGAAACTTCAGACCCTGGACGACGTCGGCCTGGGATATGTCCAGCTGGGCCAGGCGGCCACCACCCTGTCCGGCGGCGAAGCCCAGCGGGTGAAGCTGGCGACGGAGTTGTCGCGGCGGGATACCGGGCGGACAGTCTACATCTTGGACGAGCCCACCGTCGGATTGCACTTCGCCGACGTGGAGCGACTGCTGCATGTTCTGCATCGGCTCGTAGATGCCGGCAACACAGTCGTGGTCATCGAGCATAACCTCGATGTCATCAAAACCGCCGACTGGATCATTGACTTGGGTCCCGAAGGTGGCGAGCTGGGCGGGCAAGTCATCGCCGCCGGGCCGCCTGAAGCTGTTGCGACAGTGTCTGGTTCGTATACGGGGCAGTTTCTCAAGAAGGTATTGGGAACCGAGCCCGAGTTGGTGCTGTCCGGGAACGGGCGGCGGAGGAAACGTCGGGACTCCTGAGCGCGATCGCTGGTGGTGGCGCATGAAAATCGCCCGCTTTGAGATGGAGCGGTACCAATCCACGTGGGAGAACACCGTCCAGCTCAACCTCTCCGAAAGCGGCGTCCACCCGATCACGTTATCTGCGCTGGTCGACCGCAGTTGGATTGAAGAAGTCCTGGCCCGCGAGCCCCTCGGATATGGGTCCACCAATGGGAGTATCGAGCTGCGGACGGCTCTCGCTGGCCTCTACCACGCGGCCGGTCCCGAACACGTCTTGGTAACCACGGGGACAGCCGAAGCCAACTTCCTGGTGACCTGGGCGCTACTGGATCGCGGGGACGAGGCGGTGGTCATGCTCCCCAACTATATGCAGATTCCCGCGCTGGCCCAGGCCTGGGGTGCTGAGGTGAAGGCGTGGTGGCTTCACCCAGGCCCGGGGACCGGGGCGGAGGGACTGTGGACCGCCGATGTGGCGGAGTTGGACCGCTTGGTCACTCCCAAGACAAAAGCGATCTTCGTATGTAACCCAAATAATCCAACGGGGTCGGTTCTCCCGATCGAGTCGATGAATGCCGTTTGCGCGACGGCAGCGCGCGTAGGCGCGTGGGTAATCGCCGATGAGGTGTACCGGGGTGCGGAGTTAGAGGGCCATCTCACGGCGTCTTTCTGGGGTCGCTATCCCAAGGTGATGGTCACCGGCGGCCTGTCGAAGGCCTATGGTCTCCCCGGCCTCCGAGTGGGATGGATCGTCGCGCCCCACGAGTTGGTGGATCTCTTGTGGAGCTATCATGACTACACCTCGATTGGGCCTTCCATCTTGAGCGATCAGCTGGCGCGCATCGCATTGGGCCCGCAAGCCTACCAGCGCTTGGTGATGCGGACGCGGTTGATTCTGCGCGAGAACCTGGCGGTCGTGGCGCGCTGGGTCGACCGTCAGGAAGGATTGGTGCGCTGGATCCCTCCCCAGGCGGGGGCCATCGCCTTTATGCACTACACCCCGGCCATCAACTCGACCGAGTTGGCCACGCGGCTGCGGAAGCGGCACGACGTGCTCATCGTGCCAGGGGACCACTTCCAGATGGATGGCTACGTGCGCATTGGCTACGGCGGGGATCCGCTCCAGCTAGACGAGGCGCTCCAGAGGACAGGAGAGTGCCTACGAGCCGTATGAGATACTCAAGGCAGACGACCTAGGGCTGACGAGGTCGAGTCCGTCCTGCGGTCTGAGCTATGGTCACATCCGCACACCCGCCCAACTTAGAGGAAAAACTGCAGCTCGTTCCCACCCGTCCAGGCGTGTACCTGATGAAGGACGCCACGGGCCGGGTCATTTACGTTGGCAAGGCGGCAGTCCTGCGCAACCGCGTCCGGCAGTACTTCCAGGACAGCGGCCACCTGGAGAGCCCGCGGATTCGCCACCTCATGAGCAAGATTGTCGACTTTGAGGTGATCGCCTGCGAGAACGAAGTCGAAGCGCTCATCTTAGAAACCAATCTTATCAAGGAACACCGTCCCCCCTACAACGTCCGTATGGCGGACGACAAAGCCTTCCCGTACGTGAAGCTCACGCACGAAGCGTATCCCAAGATCCTCATGACCCGCAAAGTCGTGCGCGACAAGGCGCAGTACTTCGGTCCTTATCCCTACCACGAGCCCAAGCTGGTGACCCGCACGATCCGCACGATCCGCAAACTCTTTAAGCTGCGGTCGTGCAACATCGAAATCACCCGGGACCTCCCGCGCCCGTGCCTGGACTATTACATTGGTCTGTGCACCGCCCCGTGCGTGGCCTGGGGGGCGACCCCAGAGCAGTACGCCGGGCAAGTACGCCAGGCGGCGATGTTTTTGGAAGGCAAACAAGAGTCGCTGCTGGACGAATTACGTGCGGAGATGACACAGGCGGCCGAAGCCCAACAGTTTGAGCGGGCGGCTCAGCTCCGCGACCAGATCCAGGCGATGGACGCCATCACCGCTCACCAGCGCACGGCGAGTGTGGGGCTAGAGGACCGCGACGTGGCCGCCGTGGCCCAGGCTGGGGAGCTGGCCTGCGTGCAGATGTTTTACATTCGCGCCGGTCGTCTGCAGGGCCAGGAGCACTTCATGTTGGAGGGGACCCGGGGGTTAGGGCGACCCGAAGTGTTAGGGGAGTTCGTCAAGCAGTACTACCAGGAGGCCCCGCATGTGCCCCGGGAGGTCTTGCTGCAAGAACCTCTCGACGATGCGGCCCTGATCGCGCAGTGGTTGAGCCAGAAGCGCGGCGGTGCCGTTGAGGTCGCCGTGCCCCAGCGTGGGGAACGTCAGCGTCTGGTCGAGATGGCGGCCGAAAACGCCGCCCTGTATCTCAGCCAGGAGCGAGCCCGCGTGAGCGGGCTGGAGGGGGCCGGTATCACCGAGCTGCAGGAGATCCTGGGGCTGGACCACGCGCCGTTTCGGATCGAGGCGTACGACATCAGCAACTTCCAGGCGGGGGAGACCGTGGGGTCGCTGGTGGTCTTCGAACGCGGTCGGCCGCTCAAGCGCGATTATCGCCGCTTCAAGATCAAGGCGACCGAGGGCCCGAATGACTACGCCAGCCTGCAGGAGATGTTACAGCGGCGTTTTGCGCTGGCGCGTCAGGAGCAAGACCAGCTGGACCGTGATGAAGCCGGGCCAGTGAAGTGGTCCATCGTCCCGGATCTCATCGTGATCGACGGGGGGAAGGGCCAACTCAGTGCCGCTCGAGAGGTGCTGTTTGAGTACAACGTCACCGTGCCCGCGATCGCACTGGCGAAGAAACAGGAGCTGATCGTAACCCCCGACAGTGTTGATCCCATCGCATTGCCTCAGGATTCACACGCGCTTCGGTTGCTCCAGCGCGTCCGCGACGAAGCCCATCGGTTCGCCAATGCCTATCATCAGAAGCTTCGCGAGCGGCGAGTCGTCTATTCCGTGCTCGAGGACATTAAGGGGATTGGGGACAAGCGCAAGCGGGACCTCATCCGGCGCTTCGGCTCGGTGCGCCATGTGCGCGAGGCCACGGTGGAGCAGATCGCCGAAGTCGTGGGACCGAAGATGGCGCAGAAGCTCGTGGACTATCTGCGCGAGCATCCCGACGTCCGCTTTAAAGACCAAGCCATTCGATAGCCCTGCCTATTTTCTCCACCTTCCCTCCAAAAGCGAGGTGTTGACAAGGTCGATGCGGCCAGTCATAATATGGCTATTAAAATAGCCATGTGCCCGATGAAGAAAGGTAGGGGTCCGATGCGCGTTGCGAATACCGTGGATCTCAAGAACAAGACCAACGAGCTAGTCCGTTGGGCGATGGCGGGGGAACCGGTAATCATCACCCTCCGCGGCAAACCCGCTGCCGCGCTCACGCCGTTGACCGAAAGCGATCTAGAGTCGTTTGTGCTGCGCTACGCTCAGGCCAAAACTACACGGCCGAGGAGGGCTGAGGAGATGATCCGATACACGACCGTCGGCAGTGACCTTGGGACCATCTATGTCGCCTACAGCGAGCAGGGAGTGTGCGCTGTGGATGTGGGGACAAGCGGCGAGGCTTTCGCGCGCGCCGTGCACCGCAAGTCTCAGCGACCGGTGGAACAAGATCTGCACCCCCCGCAGACTCTGCGCCAGAACCTGCGGCAGTTTGTTGGTGCGCTGGATAGTTTCCGCGGGCCGGTGGATCTGTCCATGGTCGGGCCGTTTGAGCGCTTGGTGTTAGAGCGATTGCGGCGCATTCCTAAAGGACAGGTGCGCACTTACGGGGACATTGCCCGCGAGATCGGCTACCCAGGTGCGGCGCGGGCAGTTGGGAATGCCTGCGCGAAGAACCCCGTGCCATTGCTGGTCCCATGTCACCGAGTCGTCCGTAGCGACGGCGGGTTGGGGGGGTATTCCCTGCGTGGGGGACCTGCGCTGAAGCGGAGGTTGCTCGCTCAGGAAGGTGTCGACATGCGCGAAGTGCGCGCCTCCTGATACCTCGCGAACTTTCTGCGGTGCATCGTCTAGGACTTCTTGGTTGGCACGGAAGGCCCATGGAGTGACCACGCTGCCACAACACGCTATGACCCTGGAGGGCCTCACGAGGCGGTTTGCCGTCCGCCAGAAGGGCAGCGTTGACCGACGAGCCGTCCGCGGAGAGCTCACGGCCGTCGATGCCATCACCCTGCGCATTCCACGGGGGGAACTGTTCGGCCTACTCGGCCCCAACGGTGCGGGTAAGACAACTACCATCCGGATGCTCTGCACGTTGCTCTCTCCTACAGGGGGGAGCGCGCGGGTATGGGACTTTGACGTCGTACGCCAAGCCGCCCAGGTCCGGCGTCACATCGGTGTTCTCCTCACGGGGGAGCGATCCGTCTACTGGCGCCTCACCGGCCGCGAGAACTTAGCATACTTTGCCGCTCTGTACGAGATGCCCCCGGCAGCGGTCCAGTCACGAATCGCGGGGTTGCTCGACCTTGTTGACCTGACGGCGCGCGCCGACGATCTGGTGGAACGCTACAGCACCGGCATGCGCCAACGGCTAGCGTTAATCAAGACGCTCCTGCACGACCCGCCGGTCTTGCTGCTGGATGAACCGACGGCGGGACTCGATCCCCAAGCCTCCCGGATTATCCGGGACCTCATCCGCCGCCTTCATCGCGAAGATGGAAAAACGATCCTCCTCACCACGCATTCGATGGAGGAGGCGGATCAGTTGTGCGAGCGGGTGGGAATTATGGACCAGGGCCGGATTGTGGCGCTCGACCGCCCCCTGGCTCTCAAGCGTGCCCATCAGGGCGACATGATTCTGCGCATGGAAGTCGACGGCCACGCCGACCATGCCGCAGCCATTCTCCGCGTGATTCCTGGCGTTGTCTCGCTCGCACTGGAGCCTCTGCCTTCTGACAGTTCCTGGGAGATCACGATGGCGGTGACCGATATCACGGGGGTCCTGCCGCAAGCTATGCAGGCCGTTAACGCCCAGGGGGGCCACGTGCGTCATCTGCAGCTAGTCGAAACGTCCCTAGAAGATGTCTTCATCGCGTTGACTGGTAGGCGCCTCCGCGACTGATCCCCGTGCACACGGCGATTGTCTAGGTCTGATCGCAATCCATGAGACATGAAGCTCGACCATCCACCGTCCCTTCGCCCGCCGGGGAGTCGACGGGACGGCCCTTGTGGGAGCATGCGGATTTTTTGAAGCTGTGGACGGCCCAAACGATCTCGGTCTTTGGGGATCATTTCAGCGAATTGGCTATTCCGCTCATTGCCGTGCTGACCCTCGGAGCGACCCCGGGCCAGATGGGGATTCTGACAGCGGTCACGCGCGCCGTTTCTCCTCATCGGGCTGTTCGCTGGAGTGTGGGTAGACAGGCTCCCGCGGCGGCCGGTCCTCATAACGGGCGATCTAGGTCGCGCGGTCGTGCTGCTCTCGATTCCGCTGGCAGCTATCCTAGGCACTTTGAGCATGTTGCACCTCTACGCCGTCGGCGTCCTCGTGGGGATCTTCACCGTCTTTTTCGATGTCGCGTATCAAGCTTATCTTCCCGCGCTCGTGCACCGGGGTCAGCTCGTCGAAGGCAACAGCAAGCTAGAAGCCACGCGTTCTCTGGCTGGTCTCGCCGGTCCCAGTATTGCGGGGGTCGTGATTCAGCTCGTCTCGGCGCCACTCGCCATCGTGCTTGATGCGATATCGTTCGTCGCGTCCGGCGGGTTGATTAGTTTGATCCGACGGCGCGAAAGCTCCACAGAACAATCGGTCCGGGGACCTGTACTGGTGGAGGTGCGGGAAGGTCTCAGCGTCGTCTTGGGCAACCCGTTGCTGCGTTCTATCGCGGGGTGCACGGGGACGTCTAACTTTTTCGGCTCAGCATTGTTCGCCCTCTTCATCCTGTTTGCGACCCGTGAGCTGAAGTTAGGGCCAGCCCAGATCGGGGTGATTTTCAGTATTGGCGGAGTCACGGGGTTGATCGGGGCGCTCACGGCGGGGTGGGTGGCCAAGCGGCTCGGCGTGGGGCGAACCATTGTGGGCGCATCACTGCTGACTGGGCTCGCTACAGTGCCTGTGGCGGCTGCTTCACCGGGAACCGCGTGGCTTCTAATCCTGTCCACGATGCTTGGGTCTTTTTCGAACCCCATCTACAACATCAATCAGGTCAGCCTGCGCCAGGCGATCACGCCTCACCGGCTGCAGGGGCGGATGAACGCCACGATGCGCTTTCTCGTGTGGGGCACGATGCCGTTAGGTGGGCTCTTGGGCGGTGTGCTTGGCGCATCCTTCGGTCTGCGCGCTGCCATTGCCGTCGCGGCTGCGGGCGGGTTACTGGCATTTCCCTGGGTGGCCCTGTCCCCCGTCCGAACGCTGCGAGCGATTCCTGACCCCCACAGAATAATGGTCTGACGATTTGCGTATACTGGATATGGATCGTGAGCATCAATGCGAGGACACATGACTGACCCGCACGAGTTGTACTGGGCGTGGGCACTAATGCCGTTGCCCCTACGCGATGCCCCAGGCGGGGCTGCCGCGCTCCGGATCCGACTCATCGCGCCGGAAGTGTCCTTACGGCGTGCCGCCGCCGAGTTCGTCATAGTCGGTGGGACGGCATCCGGACCAGCGCCCGCATCGCCGCCTTTGCAGGACGAGATCCAGGTGGTGCTAGCAGGGAGCCTGGAGCAGTTCGGTCGGATGGTCGGCGGGGCGGAAGCCCCTGTCGCCACCGCACTGCGCCGCACACTGCAGGCTGTGACCGCGCCGCCACCCGTCGTGACGCTTGGCAAACACCGGTTCGACTTCGCCACCCGCGTCTATGTGGCCGGAATCCTCAACAACACGCCCGATTCGTTTTATGACCGAGGGCAGTTTTATGGGAAGGACGCTGCGCTAGCTCGGGCGGAGGAGATGGTCCGTGAGGGCGCCGATGTCATCGAAGTCGGCGGCGAGACGGCGCAAGAAGGCGATCCGCTCCCGGTGCGCGAGGAGATCGCGCGCGTGGTGCCGTTAATTGCCGAGCTGGTCCACCGCTTCGACAGGCCCGTGGCCGTTGATACGTACAAGCCGGATGTGGCGAAGGCGGCGATCGAGGCTGGTGCAGTTCTTGTCAACGATATCAGCGGCGCTGCAAATCCGGAGATGGTGCGCGTGCTGGCGGGCAGCGAGGCTGGCATCGTGATCATGCACCTGCACGGGCGTCCCCGGCAGCACTACACCGATATTGACGTTCCATCGATGATGGACTGGGTGGCGGCGTTTCTGAAGGATCGGACCGATGAGGTCACCGCTGCAGGCCTCTCTCGGCAGCGCATCCTGGTGGATCCTGGCCTCAACTTCGGCAAACATCCTGCCCGTGATCTCGAGCTGATGCGTCGATTGCCAGAACTGCGCAATTTGGGCCTTCCGATTTTCGTGGCGACATCCCGCAAGGACTACATCCGGGACCTGCTGCACTTGCACCCCGATGATCTCTTGGAGGGGACAGCGGCCGCGGTCGCGTTCGCCGTTGCGCAGGGGGCCAACATGCTGCGGGTACATGACGTACAAACCATGGTGCGCGTGACGCGCATGATGGAATTTTTCTGCGGATACCGGTCTCCCGCCAGTGTCCGGGTCTCTGTAGAATCGAAGACGGAGGTGGTCCGCAGTGGACAAGAAGAGCATCGAGCAAGCCGTTAGCGTGATTATCAAGGCGATTGGCGAAGACCCCACGCGCGAGGGGTTGGTCGGCACGCCGCGGCGCATCGCCGAGATGTACGAAGAGCTTTTTGCCGGCCTGACACAAGATGCCAGTCAGCTGCTTGAAACAGGTTTCGATGATGAGGACCACCATGAGATGGTCATTGTGAGAGACATCCCCTTCACATCTTTGTGTGAACATCATTTTTTGCCATTCCATGGGGTCGCTCACGTCGGCTATATTCCCCAAGGCCGGATTCTCGGTGTCAGCAAAGTCGCGCGGCTCGTAGAGATGCTTGCCCGCAGGCCGCAGGTCCAAGAGCGTCTCACGTCGCAGGTTGCAGATTTCCTCTGCCAGGGAGGTCTCGGCGCTGCCGGAGCGGGGGTGGTCATCGAGGCTGAGCATTCATGCATGACCGCACGCGGCGTGAAGAAGCCCGGCAGCAGAGTTGTCACCTCGGCCACGCGTGGCATTTTCCGGGACGACCCGCGCACCCGAGCCGAGTTCCTTTCTATCCTCGAGGGCCGCAGGTCGCTGTGACGGTGCAGGCTCCTCAGCCTGCGACAGCATCGCCCGCCGCGCGAATTGATCCACGCCCGGGGCCCTACACTCTTCTCAGCGGACTCGCGGTCGCTGTCCTGCTTCTAGCCGTAGTTGGCGTCACGGTCGGGCCAGTACGGTTGCCGGTCTCGCAGATCCTGCGTGCGCTGGGCGCCCGCTTGGGACTGGGGTCAGGAGGCGTCGACCCTATTGTTTCTAGCATCGTGCTTCAACTCCGATTGCCACGTGTTGTTCTATCTGCGCTAGTCGGCGCTGCCCTGGCGACCTCAGGGGCGATCTTTCAGGGCCTGTTCCGCAATCCCATGGCTGATCCGTACATCATCGGCGTCTCGGCTGGCGCTGCCCTGGGGGCCACCACCGCGATTGTCTTTGGTGTGACGTTTGCGGCAGGTGGTCTCAGTGCGGCGACCATGTTCGCTTTCGTCGGCGCTGTGGCCGTGACGGCGATCGTGTATCGGCTGGGCTGGGACCGCGGAGACGTTGTGATCGAGCAATTGCTGCTGGCCGGAGTGGCGATCGGGGCGTTCTTGGGCGCGGTCATCTCGGCGATGCAGGTGCTCGGCGGAGAAAGCCTCCAGCAAGTGCTCTTCTGGCTGCTTGGGGGATTCTCGGGCCGCCGGTGGGAGCACGTGCTGCTCATCCTGCCCTATGTGGTGGCGGGTTACGTCGTGGCTGCCGCAGGAGCGCGTGATTTGAACCTAATGGTGTTGGGCGATGAGACCGCTCGGTCCCTCGGCGTGGCCACCGGGCGTGTGCGCGTCCAACTGACCGCGGCGGGTGCCCTGATGGCCGCGGCGGCGGTGGCCACGTCCGGCCTGATAGGGTTTGTGGGCCTGATCGTGCCGCATCTGCTGAGACTCGTGACGGGGCCGGATCACCGGCGGCTCCTTCCGGCAGTGGCACTAGGGGGAGCGGTGACGATGCTGCTTGCAGACACACTCGCGCGCACGCTCGCCGCACCCCGCGAAATCCCCGTAGGAATCGTGACGGCGGGGGCGGGGGCGCCTTTCTTCCTCTACCTTTTGACGAAGCAGCGTAAGAGGAGGTTTTGGAGTTAGGTCAGATTCGGACGTGTGCGCCAGGACCTACTGATCATAGCTTCGAAGCCTCGTAGATTCGAGGTCCTGTCGGCTACTCGCTGAAGCCGAATATCAAGGCAGAACAAAGCAGCATGTGACCGCCATCAAGTTCAAGATGCCACCCTCTGAGGCGAACCGCTGTGGTTAAGGCCGGTTGTTAGCTTACCTTCAGGCTCCAAAGGGGCAGGACGTACGCATTTCTACATTAATGTATCTGTGGGAAGCACTAGGGGGCGGGACGAAGCAATCCGTTCCCGCAGCGCGTTGCGGATTGCTCGAAGGGTAAGCGAATCAACGAATTGCTACAACCTCTCCTCGGATGATTGGTGCCCAGGGTGGGAGTCGAACCCACAACCTGCTTTGGCAGGACGACATTTTAAGTGTCGCGTGTTTGCCAGTTTCACCACCTGGGCATAGCTGACCGACTTCGGATCCTGTTTCGGTAATTCGGTTTTAGGGAATGACAATTTGGACAGATGATCTGCAAATTTTCCAGCCTATTATCGCACGGATCCCCGTTGACGTGATGAATT
>WNFE01000879.1_pt1 | contig 23046 bp, 24 predicted proteins | sample 5400451 | NCBI WGS metagenome assembly WNFE01 (sample SAMN13153344, study PRJNA577476) | soil metagenome | isolation source: 200 cm saprolite under Douglas fir tree site 2 hole 2 | place: USA:California | collected 2015-04-18
TGTTTCGAGGTTCGGCCATGATGGCGAAGATAGTGCAATTTGGACTCAGCTCCAAGCGACCCCGTCACGTGCAGCAGGTCGCGCAGGCGTATCTCGACGATCTCGCGGCAAACCGTTGCGCCGGGAAACAACCGCTTCCCCTGGAGCGCCTCAGCGAGGTCGCGCGACGGAACGGATCGGCGGAAGTGAACATTACGCTGGTCGAGCTCTTCTCACAAGAGGGTACCGGGACGCTCATCGTCCTGGACCCGCGGTTCCATCCGGGGATGGACCCGGTGACGATTCGCGTCGTTTCTCCGAAGACCCAAGAGGACGCGGCGACCTACGACTTGGTCCACGGCGGAGTCCGCGCGGCACATGAGTCCGCTGCTTCCGAAGACGCGGCGCCCGAGACGACCACCGCCTCGCCCTGGGAGCGATCGGACATGACGAAGAAAGAATGGCTCGGGATGTTCAAGTCTCTCGCCAAGCGGAAAGAACGGCTCGAGGCGCCTCCACGGGAAAATTCACGAGATCGCGAATCGTACATCGGGCTCCGGGACCTGGTTTTGGCCGACGCCTCGGTGCGCCGAGCCTTTCTCGCGGTCCACTGGAAAGGCAGACCGAGTGGCCTCGCTCTTCTGGGTCAGCTTCTCTCGGCCGGCACGCTCGTTCCGGAGTTCGACACGGACGCGGACTACCTCGAAGCGGAGTTGGAGCATCTCGGCCAAGGCCACGCGGAGCATCGATCCAAAGACGGTCAGTGGAAGCTCGCTCACGGATGGACGGTGGTCCGTGAAGCGGCCGACGGGAATGCACGCACTTACCGGGCCAGCGGCAAGTCGGCGGACTGACGGACCGTCGCGGTCAATACCTGATAGACCTCGTCCCGATCGAGGACGCGCGGCAACACCGATTCGCTCAGTGCGCTCTCGAGAATGGCCCATGTTGAATCGGCCCGGACGCCCCTTGGCGCGACGACGAAGTTGAAGAAGTTGAGTGCGGAAGAACGAGGGGCTTCACTGATGGCCGTCATGAGCGGGAGTCCACACCCCCAGGCTAGGAGTTCGTAAACTAAGTTGAGCGTGGCCTTCCGGGCTTCGGCCGTCGTGTTCCGACACAGGAGCAGGGTGCGACTGTTCGGATCCGTCATGATGCGGGTCGCAAGGCTTTCGATTGCGGGGAATGTGAGATGCTTGTGGATCCCATTCCCGAATCGATGTGGCCCTTCCGTCTCAGGCCCCGCCGCGACTTTGAGGAGTGGCATCTGGGGTGGCACGTCGGCGCCTGCCTTCGCGTCGAACGCTTTCATCGAACGAAAGATCCCATCGAGCGAGGTCCGGCCGGACCGGAGGACATCCGTCCGCGCGATGACCGTGTGGTTCGTAAAGGTCGGTCGCCCCGCTTCGTCGGGAATTCCTCGGCTGATTCGAGAGAGCAGGAGTTCCCGGCCGGTCTTCAGCGGGTGAATCATGTGGAGATCGACTTCATCCTCCGCGGCCGCCGCAGCCGCCGCGCGGATCGGTGTGTAATGCCCGCGGAGGTACGGATCGTAGAGGCCCGCGTCGAGCCCATGGGAGACGGCTTTCGTCGTGTATCCGACGTTGGGCACGACCCCGTAGATCCAATGGTCGAACTCGACGACGTCCCCGTCCGATGCCCCTCGACCGGATTCTGCGGGCGCCATGGTGCAGCCTACTAGGCCGACCGAGCCATGACCTGAGCCTGAAACCGCTCTGCCTCGAGGATTTCGTCGGGGATCTTGTGTGCGATGTCTCGGAAGTGCTCGATGAAAGTGACGTATTCATCGTACGAGAAGTCCGGTTCGCCTCCGCCTTCCGGAGCGAAGCCCGTGCGCACGATCTTCGCCTGCCCGACCGGGTCCATGCCTTCGTGGGTTTCCGTTCGGACCCAGCTGAGGAAGTACGCCGACTTGTCCATGCTGACCCCGGCGACCTTGCCGCCGCGGATCTGAGAGAGGGTTTGCGGGACGAAGACCCGGAGCAACGCCTCGGCATATTCCTTCCGGGCACGGTTGTTGTCTGGGAACCCGCGGTGCAAGCCAAGTCTCGCCAGGACGTCGTCCCGGAGCGTGTCGAACTTGGACAGCACGAAGACGGGGTAGATTTTCGGGGAATCGGCCTTGACGCCCGAGTCCTTGAGCCGGTCGTACTCCTGCTTCTTGTACGTCTGGAAGGAGACGAGCAGTTTCGCGACCGTGCTATCGTACCGCAGCATCTTCTTGTATGCGGGCGTGTCGATATCGGTCGTCATCTTGCTGCAGTCGACCAAGACGCAGACGACGACGCTCTTCAGGAGCTGTTGGATGAGCGGCCGCGAGGCGATCCCGGTCTCGATGAACTCCTCGATGTCTTCGCCCGAGACGTCGTAGGCGGAGAACCGAAGGGTCGAGAATGGGTGGACCCAGTTCTGTTGACGGATGTAGTACGGCAGCTTGCCGACGACCTTGCGGAGGTAACCGAAGACGAATCCGAGTTCCGTGATCTCTTCCTTCAGCGTGGCGCTCGGGAATCGGCCGTCTTTCATTCCTTCGTAGACCGCCGACATGATGTTCAGCGATTGGATCGGCGCGTGGAAACGGAAGTCATCTTGGACCCCCGTCCCGTATTTGACTTGGGCGCTGTAGAGGAGCCCCAAGAACGTCGTCTTCCCGGAGGCTCGGTCTCCCAGGAGTGCACAGGGCATATCACGGTGCAGCCCCGCTATCCATACTTAATCCTAAGCTCGACGTTATCATGAGTGCGACGACCTCGCCCCACGAACCGTAGCAATCTAACGGCGTGCGGCCGCCGCAAGATCGCCGAGGGCCGTCAGGAAGGCGAGGTACTCGTCGCTCGAAAAGTCCGGCTCCCAGCCGACTGCGCCGCTATGACGGAGCCGAATTTTCTCGTCGCGCCCAGACGCCGCCTTGTCTGTCCGCACCCAGCTGAAGAAATAGGCAGGTGCCCCGAAACGCAGACCTCGATCCTTCCGAGTCTCGATTGCGGTGATCGTCTTCGGCATGTTGCGATCTACGAGCGCCTTGCCGTATGTCGCGTGCGGCCCTCTCTTGCGGACGTCCGGTGGCGCGGCCTCGAGATTCAGGAGGCGCAACGAGTTCGAATCAACCTGATCGAACTTGGAGAACACGAAGATTGGGTGGAGTGACGTGGCCTCGCCATGAGCCCGCGAACGTTGGATTGCCGTCAAGAGCGCCTCGACGGCGGCGTCGACCTTGGCCACGGGAGCATGGGGCGCGTCTTCGTCGGAGACCGCAAGTTTCGTGGAGTCAACCATGATGACAATTGCATCGCTGACGAGCGCCTCGTTCAACGTCATGTGACCAACAGAGCTCCCCGTCTCGAGCGATCGCGCGATGTCGTCCTCGAAGGACTTTAGCAGAATCAACCGGAAGAGGTCGGAGTCGTCGGACACCGAGTTCCTCTTCCGCCGCCCCAGGATCCCGAGCTTGGGCTTCGGCGGGCTGAGCCGGAAGGTGACCTCCCGGACGCCCTCTTTCGTCGCAGAATCCGGAAATGCGCCTGACATCAGCCTCTGGAAAACGCCGCTGATTTCGTCGAGGGACTCGAACGATGCGTGGAATCGGAAGTCGTCCGCTTTTTCCGAGCCGAACTTCACCTGGGCCGCGTAGAGGAGCCCCAGGAACGTCGTCTTGCCGGAATTCCGATCTCCGACAATTACGACTCGCGGCAACGGTAACCCCCCCTGAATTCCGAGTAACCCTCACGACGTAACATTAGAAAGTCCTATCTCAAATGAACGTCCGTGATGCAAAGCGAAGCATCTTGGACACGTACGATTCAGGGCTCCACGGAATCATGGGCACTGGTAGGGCCCTCCCTCGAACTCGATCGGCAGATCGTACTCGTGTCATCCATCCGAAAGAGAGGAGCTGTTCGACTCGACTCTCAATCGCTTGCGCTCTCTCCAGACAATTGCGTCGTCAGGAATCGAATCGTTCGTTGCCACGCAAGCTTGGCTGCCGGGGCATTATACGCATCAGGTCGGTCCTTCTCGAAAAACCAATGCGTCGTCCCAGGGTATGTGTAGAACGTGAGGTCCCTTCCACGCGTGCGAAGGTCCTTCTCGAGATCTCGCACTGCCGCGGCGGATTCAAATTCGTCCGTCTCAGCGAAATGACCGAGGAAGGCCGCTTTGATGCGGGAATAGTTGCCATCCCCCGTCCCGTAGAAGAGGACGACCGCAGAAACGTCCGATGGGTGCTCCTGCGCCAACCACAGACTCCAGAAAGCTCCCATGGAAAAGCCGATGACACCGAGGTGTTTTCCCCTCACCTTCGGATGGCTCTGGAGGCCTTTCACACCGCCAATGATGTTTCTGCCCGCTTCCTTTTGATCGAGGTTCGACATCAGGTGCTCGGCCCCGTCTCGGGTCGATGCGGTCGCTCCGTGGTAGAGGTCTGGCGCGAACGCGACGAAACCGGCCGTTGCGAGCTGATCACAGAGGCCTTTGAAGAAGTCGTTTAGACCCCACCATGCGTGCAGGACCAGGACGCCCGATCCGTGGCCCTGCTTCGGGAGTGCCAAGTACCCCGAGACTGCCCCTTCGGCGCTTTTGAGGTCAACCATTGCCAAGTTTTACCCCCTTGGCAGCCGGCATTTCCGAATCGACTCTTGAAGTTAAGCGTTGCGAATTGGCTGCTTGAGGTGGCACGCAGGGACGTGGAGTGGACCGAGTGGGATCGAACAGGCGGCCTCCACCATTGCGCTATGTGTCGCCGCTCAGAGGATTTCCTGGCGGCACGTTTACAACAGTTCGGGAACTCGCGTGGTCACTCCGAGCTGCTTAATGCGGCACATTCCATTCGGTCGGGTTGCTGTTCACGATGGCCATCCCTTCAATCACCAGGGAGCACGTGCTTTCGTTCCGGCAACGTGCCACGTACCTGCACAGGCGCCTACCGCTCGGTCGACTCGTCGACCCCGCGTTCGCAGGACTTCAGGACAGCTCTCCGCGATCTGCTGTCTTGGCGCTCCACGCGCGGGTCAGGGATGTATCGCCATCCGCTTGGAAGGATCCCCGGTTCGTCCAAGTGTGGGGCCCTCGTGGCGCCGTATATGTCGTCCCAGCTCGCGATGTGGCCATCTTCACCTTAGGTCGGTCTCCGCGCAGTCCCGTTCTGGCAGCGGGGGTGAGAGCCGCCGCCGAAAGAGCGAGGCGCGCGTTTCGCACGCGAAAAGCTCAGTCGGAAGCCGTTCGATACGATCAGACACTTGGAGTGAATTTCCGCGACTTGAGGATCGCCTCGATGACCGGCGCGGTGAGGATCGATTGGAATGGAGCCACGACATCCTGGCGGCTTGTCAAGCCTCCGACCGAAGCGCCGGAACCTTCCCGCCTCGAGCTTGCACGTCGGTTCCTCCGGTCAATTGGGCCTTCGACTCCAGAGGAATTCGCCTGGTGGTCGGGCGGATGGGCAGGATCCTTTGGCGCAACCACACGCGGCGAGCTTTCCGACGCGCAGCAGACGTTTCGTTCCCTCGAGAAGGAACTGACCGAGGTGGAGCTCGAGGGTCGGAAGCGATGGGCTCTTCGGACAGACCGCTCCCGCTTGGAACGTGCGGTACCCGTCGAAACGGTGCGCCTACTGCCGGCTGGAGACCCGTATCTAGCATCCAAGGACCGGGCATTGCTCCTGCAGCCACGATTTCGATCCGAATTATGGCCCAAGTCCGTGTGGCCAGGTGCCCTCTTGGTCAATGGTGAGATCGTGGGTACATGGCGTCGGCAGGTGGGCCGAGTTACTGTGCAAGCGTGGCGACCGTTGGAACCCCAAGTCAAAGAAGCGGTCGAGGCGGAGGTCTCCGGAATGCCGATCGAATCGGCAAAGAGGGAGGTCCGTTGGTCGAGGGACGTTGTCCCCCTTTGACCTGCGCGTTGAGCTCTGGAGCGGGAAGTGTCTCTGCAATTCTCAGTGAAGTTAGCTCGTTAGGTCCCCCGACTAATCATGCTCGTGGTGGCCCTTCATCCACTGCCGCTCTTCCTTCGTTGGAGTCAGGGAATAGCCGACCGACCAGAGGAACGTCCGGGCAGTGGACGGCCCCATGTGCTTGAACTTGTACTGCAAGTCCTCGAGCAATTTTCCCTCGCGCTTCCCGAAGGTATCGAGGTACGCCTTGATGGAACCATATTCCGTCTCGAGGCCCAAGATCGTCTTGGCGTTCTCGACGGTCGCTCGGATTTTCTTTTCGTTTCGCACGATTCCCGGATTCTCCATCAGCGACTTGACGTCTCGCTCGGATAGGTTGGCGACCTTCCTCGGCGAGAAGTCCGCAAAGGCCTTTCGAAAGTTGGGCCACTTTTTCTCAATCATGCTCCAGTTCAATCCCGCTGTGAAAATAGCACGGGACATCAGATCGAAGTACCCTTGGTCGTCCTTGGGAGGAGGGGCCTTCCATGAAGGAGCCATGAGCATCGCGAGCTAGTCGGCTCTATTTATCGTTAACTTCGTGAGCCGAGCCCGTGGAGCCTCGGTGCCCAGAGTGGTTGGAATACCAGCGCAGGACTCGCAAAGCACGGAGTGTGTTCCAGCGGCTCGCCGTTCCTCTCCCACCTTCCATGTCGAAGTGGACCTTGCCCTCATGGGGCTGAGCGAGCGGCCATCGCCCGTTCTGGTGTCGACGCCTTGCCACCACGTCGACGGCTTCGTCGGTCCGTTCATCGGACTGCACGCCCGCATTTCGCAGGTAGTCCAGACCCCAGAGGACGTCGTAATGCCAACGAGTCGGAAACGAAAATCGTGTCCAGCGCGTTCGATGATCTTTCAGGTCGCGATCGATGATCTTTCCGGTTGACAGAGACCGGAACAAGCGGCGTTCCAGCAGGTACTCCTGGCCCCGAATGCGAGCATCCCGTACGGTAGATCGGCCGCCCCTTGCCTTCTCGTACTCCAACAGTCCCTCGAGCACGCAGATCGTGGAGTTGAACGAGGACCGCTTGCTCGGCGGAGCGTCGCAGTTCCAGCCGCCGTCTTCCAGCTGCTCATTGAGGAGCCGGTCGACCAGCCGGTCGCTTGCTTCGCCGAAATACGCGCCACAGGCGAGAACCCTCCCGTTGATACAGGGTTCCACCTCCCCCTCGAAGAAGGGCGAATCCTTGTGATAAGGGCCCCAGGTGCTCTTCTCCCAGACCAGGCGGATCGCATTCCGGGCTTGCTCACTGGCCGGGTCCAGCCCGAATTCCCTCAACAGCACCAGAGTCTCCATGGTGGAGGCCCAGCTTTGGGACACCCAGCCGCCACCGCCCCAATTTCCATCACGTGCCTGGAGGCTGAGCAGCCGTGCGCCCCAGCCCTCGACAGCGACGCGCGACCGTACGGCGGCGACGGCCTCGTCGGATTCGTCCGTGAGGTCGCGCATCACCTGCCAGCGGATCGAAGGGTCCGAATCAAGCAGCCACCGTATGACCGCTCTCTTCGGCTTCGTGATTTCACGTTTGACGGGTGGCACCCGCTCGCTCCTCTTCGCGACCGTCAACTTCGCCCCGGGACTCTGAATCCATGTCTCATGCACCACTCCATCGAAAAGTGGACCGGGTGGGATTTGAACCCACGGCCTCTACCATGCCAAGATAGCGATCTTCCAGCTGATCTACCGGCCCGCAACGCGCTGTATTGGAGGTCCGCTATTAAGGTTTCTTTGCGCGTCGCGGTCCAACGGTTTTCCGCATGGGGAGACCGCTCATCCCGAGTGGTGCGACGGTGCGAACCCTCGGCCGGCACGCTAATCGGATTGCTTCAGGGGTTGAATTCCGAATATCTGATGCCACGCTCGCTCGGTCATCGCACGACCCTCGAGCGCATGCCCTCGCAACGAAATCATCTTCAAGTCTCTCGCGATTCGATGATCACGGCAAAGAAACGGGTGGAGGTTAGTCCCGCTGCAACGGGCCCGAGCGCCGAGATCCTCACAGCCGAAGCGCTTGAATTCCTCGCCGACCTCCATCGGCGATTCAATCCCACGCGCCTGGACCTCGTGCGCCGCCGGGCAGAGCGCCAAGCGCGGGTGGATCGCGGAAGGGCACTCGACTTCTCGAAGGAAACCCGGCGGATTCGGGAAGACTCTTGGAGCATCGCTCCCGTGCCGGTCGATCTGATGGACCGGCGCGTTGAAATCACCGGCCCGACGGACCGGAAGATGATGATCAATGCGCTGAACTCGGGCGCGAAGATGTTCATGGCCGACTTCGAGGATGCGAACACACCGGCGTGGCGGAACGTGGTTGAAGGCCAGCGGAACCTCCGCGATGCGGTGCGGCGCACCATCGGGTACAAGAGTCTGGAGGGCAAGGAATACCGGTTGAATCCCGAGGTCGCGACGCTCCTCGTCCGGCCGCGCGGATGGCATCTCTCTGAACGGCATATTCAGGTCGACCGCGAACCCGCCTCCGCGAGTCTCGTCGACTTCGGCCTGTTCATCTTCCATAATGCAAAGGAGCTCGTCGCCCGGGGGACGGGACCGTATTTCTATCTCCCCAAGATGGAACACCATCTCGAGGCCCGGCTGTGGAACGACGTCTTCGCCTTCGCGGAAGATGCGGTGAGCATCCGGCGCGGGACGATCAAGGGGACGGCACTGATCGAGACCTTCCCGGCCGCGTTCGAGATGGAGGAGATCCTCTACGAGTTACGGGACCATGCCGCGGGCCTGAACGCGGGCCGATGGGACTATCTCTTCAGCATCATCAAGACACTGCGAGCCCGGAGGGACTTCGTGCTGCCGGACCGGGCCCAGCTCACGATGACCGTCCCGTTCATGCGCGCGTACACGGAGCTCCTCGTGAAGACGTGCCACCACCGCGGGGCGCACGCGATCGGCGGGATGGCCGCATTTGTCCCGAGCCGAAAAGATCCTCAAGCGAATGAGGTCGCGTTCGCGAAGGTGCGGGAAGACAAGGCGCGCGAGGCGAACGACGGCTTCGACGGCACGTGGGTCGCCCATCCCGACCTCGTCCCGGTCGCCCGGGAGGTTTTTGACCGCGCGCTCCAGGGACGATCGAACCAACTCGCCCGCCTGCGGGACGATGTGGCCGTGTCGGCGCACGACCTCTTGGATGTCCGGGTTCCGGGCGGCAAGACCACCGAGGCGGGCTTGCGAAGCAATGTCCGGGTCGCGATCCAGTACCTCGAAGCATGGCTCCGGGGAACCGGGGCCGTGACGATTTCGAACCTCATGGAGGACACCGCGACCGCGGAGATCGCGCGCTCGCAGGTCTGGCAATGGGTCCATCACAGCGCACGCCTGGAGGATGAGCGTACGGTCAACGAGGGACTCGTGCGGCAGATCGGCAACGAGGAGCTCGATCGGCTGCGAATGGAGGCGAAGCCCGCGACTCAGAAGCGTGGGCGATTCCGAGAAGCGCGAACGCTGTTCGACGCGATCGCGCTGAAGGAGCCGTTGGCGGACTTCCTGACGATCCAGGCGTATGCGCTCATCGAATGATTGACTCCGCTCACGACGGTACGACCGGGAAGTCTCGCGTCCGAGCCGGACCTACGTTGCGGCCTTGGCGCCACGCTTCGCGGGCGCCTTGTTCGCCACCGGTTCGGAGAAGAGCTCGAGGGGCTTCTCTTTCCTCATCTTCTCGCCGGGGATTGGGACCGGGTATTCCCCCGTCAGGCACCCGAGACAGATGTCGTCCCGGGAATGCTTCAGCGCCGTGATCAGTCCCTTCATGGAGAGATATCCGAGTGAATCCGCATTGATGAAGTCCGCAATCTCCGGCACGGTCTTCTCGTTCGCGATGAACTGGTCTCGCGTCTTCATGTCGATACCGAGATAGCACGGGAATCGGATGGGCAGGCAGCCGATGCGAACGTGGACTTCCTTCGCGCCGGCCTGTCGGAGGATCTGCACGATCTTTCGGATCGTCGTCCCGCGGACGATGGAGTCGTCGATCAGGACGATCCGCTTGTTCTTCACTGCAGACCGGATGGGATTCAACTTGAGCATGACGCCGAGCTCGCGCTCCCCCTGATCGGGCATGATGAAGGTCCGCTCGATGTACCGGTTCTTGATGAGCCCCTCGACGACCGGGAGGCCGGCGACTTGCGCGTATCCTTGGGCCTGCGCCCGGCCGGATTCCGGGACGGGCACGATGATGTCCGCCTCGACCGGATACTCCTTCGCAAGTTGCTCACCGATTTTCACGCGGGCGTCATAGACGAGACGCTCGTCCAAGACGCTGTCCGGGCGCGCGAAGTACACCCACTCGAACATGCAGTGCGCGGTGTGGTTCGGATGGGGGAGCCGCATCGAATCGAAGCCGTCCGGCCGGAGCTCGACGATTTCACCCGGCTTCAGGTCGCGGATGAACTTGAACCCGAGCGTGTCGAACACGACGCTCTCCGACGCGATCATGAACCGTCCGTTCCCTTCCCCGATGCACAGGGGCCGGATCGCCAACGGATCACGAACCGCATAGACAGTGTCGTTGATCATCAGCGCGAGGCTGTACGCCCCGACGAGTCGCGAGGTGAATTCTTTCAAGGCTCGCTTGACGTCGCCGCCCGAGTTCACGATCTCGTTCGCGAGCAGTCGGACGATGACCTCGCTGTCGGATGTCGTCATGAAGGCCCAGCCCTTCTTGCTGAGCTCCCCACGGATCTCGTCCGCGTTCGCGATGTCTCCGTTGTGCGCGAGCGCGATGTCCCCATACGACGTCTTGACGACGATCGGCTGGGCGTTCTCGAGGACGCTCGATCCCGTGGTAGAATAGCGAACGTGGCCGATCCCGTTGTTCCCGCGCAGGTCCATGAGGTCCTCCTTCGAGAAGACCTCGTGCACGAGGCCCATGCCCCGCTTGGATTTCATCTCGCCATTGTATACCGCGAGACCCGCGGACTCCTGGCCGCGATGCTGGAGGATGCGCAAGCCCAGGAAGAGGTCCGTCGTCACCGGCGAGGTGCCCGAGCAGCCGATGATCCCGCACTTCTCGCGCGGGCGAAGGTCGGAGACCTCCGACACGACCTGGTCGACGGACATCGTCAATGCCTCTTCGCCCAGGAGTACCCTCGAAGTTTCTTCATCCGTCCGAAGCCGCAGGCGGCGCAGTACTTCTTCTGCTTGTGATACGCACGCTGACCGCAGCGCCGGCACCGGATGTGGACGCTCCTCCGTCCCATCTTGCCAAGCGACGCGGTCCCCTTCGTCATGCAGGCCACCTACGTCATGGGGAGATGTAGATAACGTTGTCTCCCCGGACAATCGCGAGGTCCATCTTCCGCTGGGCCTGGTTGTCCTGCATCTCCTCCGCGTTGCGGAGGACGAGGTTCATGTGCGGGTCGAATCCATCGAGGATTCCGCGGTACCCTCGCCCGCCTTTCAGCTCAACCATCACGTTCGAACTGATCCGTTGGTTGAGGAGCGAAAGCGGCTTAATCATCGGACCACGCCGCAGCCATGGAGGCGGCGTACTTAAAGGTTTACGGGAGGGGTGACGCGAGGATGGAACTCTCGACGATTGTCACGGATTTCGGTGAGCCCGCTTCCCCTCGTTCTCGCGTCGGTTGCCCTTCGACGGATCCACGAGAAAACCGGAGTCCCGGAGAATGTCCATGCCCACGATCATGTGATATCGCATGTCCTTGCGATCGGTAATCGCCACGGCGACATCGAACTCTCGGCCCGCGATCACCACGCGGGCGTCTACGACGTCGCGCTCTTCCGGCTCGTGCGCGGCGGCCGCCCGAACGCGGACCCGATCGAACACGGGGCCGAGGCCCGCCCGCGCCGCGAGGTCCGTGTCGAGGCTGGTCCGTGCCGCGCCGGTATCGATCCTCGCCAGGACCCGGATATCGCCCTTGGTCCCGCGGAGGGTGACCTCCTCGACCACGCCAATGCTCGTGCGTGCCGGTTGTTGCCGCCGCGCTGAGACCACGGGGTGCACCGCCAACTCCCTTCGAGCTATCGATATACGTCCCGCGATATAGCCTTAACCGCACCCATCTCGGACTCGACACGTTTTTCTCCACCGAACCGCATCGCTTCCTTCCGCGGGTGTGGCCTCGGATGAAGATCGGCGTCATTTCGAAGAAACCCACCTATTGGTCCACGAAGGCCCTCCTGAAGGCGATCCGCGAACACGGCCACGAGCCCGAGTTCGTGAAGACCGACGAGGTAAGACTCGTCGTCGCCGGCACGGACGACGCGGTATTCAACAGCAAGTCGTTGCGTTCTCACGACATCCTGATTCCGCGGATCGGCCGCTCGATGACGGACTTCGGCAAGATGCTGTTGCGGCAGCTCGAGCTGATGGGCATCCGGACCACGCTGACGAGCGACGGACTCATCACCGCGCGGAACAAGTTCCTCGCCCTCCAATCGCTTCGTCAAGCGCGCATCCCGATTCCGCGGAGCATCCTCCTCGCGTCCCGACCGAACTTCGTGGAGGCCGCGCACTTGGTCCGCTACCCCGCGGTCCTGAAAATCCTCTCGGGAACACAAGGGATTGGCGTGATGCGCGTGAAGAGCCTCGAGGAGACCGCGTCGATCGTCGACACCTTGAAGTTCTTCGGCGAGGTCGTTTGCCTCCAGGAGTACATCCCGAATCCCGGAGTGGACATCCGCGCGCTCGTCGTCGGCGATCGTGTGGTCGGTTCGATGAAGCGGATCGCGGCTCACAACGAGTGGCGGGCGAACATTCACCTCGGCGCGAAAGGCGTCGCGATCGAACTGTCGGACCATGCGAAGGACGTCGCGGTGCGTGCGTCGAAGGCCGTCGGACTGGAAATCAGCGGCGTGGACATGATCTTCCGAGGCGACACCCCGTACGTCCTCGAGGTCAACGCGTCTCCCGGATTCCGCGGGCTCCTGGATGCGACCGGGGTCAACGCCGCGGACGCGATCGTCGAATACGCCGTCGAGAAAGTGAAGGCCGGCGAGCCGAAACGTCCTTGATGGGCGCGTCCGTTGCGGGCGCCCATGGACGAGGCTCCGATTCCCGGCGCGCGCGTTCGGGCGACGACGAAGCACGGTGCCTTGAGCGTCGACCAGATCGCCGCGATGCAGCCGGGGATGGCGCGCCTCATGGACGAGCTGAGCCGGCGGTACTGGACCCTCTTCTACGCGGCGAAGGCGAGGAACTGGGAGCTCGCGAGCTACATGATGAACGAATCGGAGAAGACTCTCAAGACGGCCGCGGTGGCCCGGCCGAAATACGCGGACGACATCGGCGTGTTTGTCCGAGAGACGTTCGGGCCGATCGGGAGGGCGATCGAATCGAGAGATTGGCACGCGTTCGAGAAGGCGTATCGGCACGGGATTTCCGAGTCGGATCGCCTGCATGACAAGTACAACAAATCGTTCCTCCGGTTTCGACTCCCCGACCACCCGCCAGAGTGGTTCGATCTCGCGCCGCGATAGGTTTTTGGCCCGGCGGTGCGTCGGCGGCGCGGCGGTTTGATGGAGCAGGTTTCGCTGGGCCGCGGGGGACCGAGCGTTTCCGCGGTCGGACTGGGGATGTGGCAGGCCGGAGGCAAGGCATGGGGCGCCGACGTTCGCGACGCGGACTGTCGGAAGGCCATGGAGCGCGCTGTCGATCTCGGCATCAATCTCGTCGATACCGCGGAGGCATACGGCGACGGGCATTCGGAGCAAGTCATGTCCCGGGCGATCAAGAACGTCGGTCGGGACCGCGTCTTCATCGCAACCAAGGTCGGAGGGTGGCACCTCCGCGCGGACGACGTGAAGAAGGCGTGTGCCGGGAGCCTGAAACGGCTCGGCGTGCAGGAGATCGACCTCTACCAAGTCCACTGGCCGGATCCCTGGAGCCAGATTCCGTTGCGTGAGACAATGAAGGCCCTCGAGGCCCTCCACCGCGCGGGTCGGATCCGGAACATCGGCGTGAGCAACTTTGCGGTCCGGGACCTCGAAGAGGCGCGCTCCCTCTTGTCGCGCGTCGACATCCGGTCGAATCAGGTTCGCTACAACATGCTCCAGCGCGAGGTCGAGGCAGAGGTGGTCCCCTACTGTAAGCGCGAGGGTGTCGCAGTTCTGGCGTGGAGTCCGATCGGGAAAGGCATCCTCACCGGAAAGTATCACGACGGCAAGAGGCCGACCGACCGCATCCGATCCGAGGAGGATCTGTTCAAGCCCGCCAACATACGGGCCACGGCCCCGCTGATCCGTGAGCTCCGGAAGATCGGCCGAAACCATGGGAAGACGCCCGGGCAAGTCGCACTCGCCTGGCTGCGTCGCCACCCTCACGTCATCCCGATTCCGGGGGCGAAGCGCCCATCGCAGGCGGAAGAGAACACGGGGGCATCGGGCTGGTCCCTGAGCGCCCGCGAACTCGGCACGCTCGGCGTTCTTCTCCGACGCACCCGGCTCGATACGTTCTGAGGCTCACGGCTTCTTTCGTCGCATCACGATTGCGGCAACGACCGCGACGATCGCGACGATGATGACCACGCCACCGATGAGCAAGGTCGTGTCGATTCCTCCGGCGGTCCCGCCACCACCACCGGTCCCCTGAACGACCAGGGATCCGTGTTGCGCGGCGTATCCGTGGACGCCGCAGAAGTAGTTGAACGTCCCCGCGGTCGAAGCCGTGAAGGTGAAGTCTGTGGCGACGGTCGCGTTCGAGAACATGGCTGAGGCCGGTTCCCCCGGGTCCTTCGCCTGGTTGTTGTTCAGGTCGATGACCAGCTGGTGGCTCATCGCGTCGTGGGCGAACAGGTGGAACGTGATCACGTCCCCCTGGTGGACGGTCAGGGTCGGCCCCGGTTCCGTGATATTCGTTGCGGCCCATCCCCACCCCGCAGGCGCGGCAAAGCTGCCATAGAGTGTGATACTCACCGCGTTTGCCGGAATCTCCCCGATCGGGGTTCCGCGAACGGCCATCGGGGACGAGACCGCGAACGCGGCGATTGCCAGTCCGATGGCAACGAACACCAGGGTCTTTGTGAACCGATGCATGGTCCTTCCTCAGCCGCGCGAGCCGGTCCCTCCAGATAAAGGTTTTCCGAAAACGCGTGTGCGATTGTGCGCGGTGCGGGGGATGGGACTTTCCGCCTTGCGCAGCGCGCGAGGCTTTTGAACCCACGGACTCCTGCGAGACCGGATCTTAAGTCCGGCGCCGTTGTCCTAGCTTGGCTACCCCCGCGACGCGCCCATCGGGCCGTCGGTATAATGCCTTTACTTCGGCTGCGGTCAGCGCCACGATTCGATCTCACCCGGGTGGGGAATCAGGTGGCCGAGGATTTATTACACGGCGAGCAGGTCGGGGCTTCATGGGTCGCCTCGATGGCCGCGTCGCCCTGCTCACGGGAGGCAGCGGGGGCATCGGCCACGCATCGGTCCTCGAGCTCGCGAAAGAGGGCGCGAGCGTCAGCATACAGTACAACCGCGGGAAGTCCGCAGCGGAATCCACGGTGGCGGAGGTGCGGAAACTCGGTCCGCACGCGATCGCGGTCCGAGCGGACGTGTCGGACCCGGGCGCTTGCGAGCGCCTCGTTGAGGAGACGCACAATGCATTCGGGCGATTGGACATTGCCGCGTGTTTCGCCGGTCACCCGTTCCGGTCCGAAGCATGGTACAAGGACTATGCTGCGCTCACCCCGAGCGAGCTTCGCGCACCAATCGATATCGATCTACTCGGGTCGATCTTCGTCACGCAGGCTGCCCTCCCGGCGATGGTCAAGGCGCGCCGAGGGAGCGTCATCCTGGTCGGCTCGACGCCGGCCCTGACCGGCGACACGGTCGGGATTCCGTATCTCGTGGCAAAGGGAGGGATCCTGGCCCTCGCGCGCGCCCTCGCGCAGGTCTACGGCCCGCACGGGGTCCGCGTGAATGCGCTCGCGCTCGGGAGCATCGCGACCGAGGCGACGAAACGGGCTACGCGACCGGAGGACCGCAAAGCGTTGGCCCAAGAACCGGCCCTGCGTAGATGGGGCACCCCGGAAGAAGTGGCGCGGGTCGTTGCGTTCCTCGCATCGGATGACGCGTCCTACGTCACCGGCCAGACGATTGTCGTGGACGGCGGATTCGCGCTCCGCTGATCGGTTCACGGAGTCGGAAGGGTGACGCCATCCATGAGGAACAGTCCTCGCGTTCCGCAAGTGTGGCATGTGACCAGAAGGGACGCAGTCCCGTCTCCGAAGTGCTCTCGAACGATCCAGTGGCTGCGTCCACACACGCACACGAGGCGCACTTCGTCCGTTTGACCTCGGGCTCGGAGGAACATGCCGTCCTCCGTGCTCCTCCACCGTTGCACGACGATTCCGGGTGCCGCGTCGACCCGGACGTCGCGGATCGTCCCCATCGAGCGCGTCAACGGTCCCGCTCCTTAAGGCCCTTGCGCGTCGCGGGATAGGTCACGTGAGTTCCGTGGACCCGAGCGAATGCCGTGAGGCGATGGTCTTGGGTCTTGCCCGGCGAAAGGATGTGGACCACGCGGATACGGTGGACGAGCAGTGCATCGGAGAGCAGCGAGCGATGGCATTTCCACGGCACGGCCTCCGCGCACATGATCGCGGTGCGGCGCTCCGAGGCGATCGCGATGAGATGATTCAGAGCCGCCGAAAATTCGGCGGATGCTACGTGGTCGGCGTAGCCTCGGAATCCACTGTTCTGCCAGCCCAAGTTCATGCTGTCCGGAAGGGCCTTGCGGAAGCCCCCGAGGTCCTCGAAGTGTTCGTAAGCAATCCCCCGGTCCGCAAGGGCCTTCGCCAACAAGGCCTTCGCCGTCCACGGCACTCGTTGGGACGTCGGAAAGTGCCGGACGTCGGCGAGGAACTGAATACGATGTTCGGCGAGAAGTGCGAGGAATTCCTCGAAGGAGCGGGTCGAGTGACCGATCGTCCACAGGGTCCCCCGGGATTCGCCAATTGCCGCTCCCGGGTCTCGCGCGTCCTCCATTGGATCCCGCCCTTGTGAGCCTCACGGACGATAATCTCTCCGCTGGCCTTAAGAGACCCGGACTCGACCCATCGTTGCCGCGGGCCCCTGCCCGGGCGCGTGTTCGCCATGTCCGCCCCGCCTACCGATCACCGCCGGGTCTCGCGTTGGATTGCCGTTGGTGCGTTCGCGATCGCCGCATTCATCGTCGCGTCGGGCTTCGTTACTGCCTCTGGTCCCGACGGACGGGTCCGCGGGTTCGTGACGGATTCCGCCTCCGGCGTACCGATTTCCGGGGCCAACGTGCGACTTCAGGCGTCCGACTTCCCGTGGGTGTTCGACACGTCCACCGACTCGACCGGCTACTATGTAGTGGCCGTTCCCTCGCATCGATACACCGTCACCGCCTGGAGCGCGGACCATGACCAAGTCACATCGACGGTCGCCGTCGGGTCGGGCCAGACCGTCTGGTTCAATGAGACATTGCCGGCGGCGGGCGCCCGATCCGCTCGCCTCCAAGGCTACGTCACAGACGCCTCGACGAGCGCGCCCGTGGCCGTCGGAGAGATCGTCGCGGGCCACGCCTGGTGGAACCCCGGTCAGGGATACGTGAATCAGAGTTCCATGAACAGCTCCGGCTATTACGAAATGAACCTCGTCCCGGACGGTTACGAGATCGTGAGCCACAACGCGTTCGGGTACACGCCATACGACTACTACACCCTGTACGTGATCTCCGGGCAGATCCTCTGGTACAACATCTCGTTGACCCCGCATCCGATGGACGCATGGATCAACGGGACCGTTTCCGATGCGAGCACCGGCGCCCCGATCCCCGGGGCCACCGTCATCGCGCAAGTCGACGGAACGATCCTGCCTTCCGCCATCTCGAACGCGACCGGATTCTACTCGCGGTCCGTCCCGACGGGCAGCGTGACTCTCTCTGCGAACGCCCTCGGATATGCGCCGCTGTTGACCTCGATATCCGTGTGGTCAGCGGGTGGGTACATCGTCAACCTCGGCCTCACGCCGCTCGCCTACGGCGTCCGTGGGTACGTGCGCGACGGCGTCACGGGAGCCGGCCTCTCCGCGATCATCGTGACCGTCGATCCGCTCTTCGGGACCGGGTACTTCGACCAGGCGACCACGGACGCATCGGGATACTACCACATCCCGTTCCCGCCGGACGACTACGTCGTGCGCGCGAGCGCCCCCGGATACACGACGTGGACGACGTACCTCTTCTCCTCCTCGCCCGGCGTCGTGTGGGCGAACGCGACCCTGTGGCCGATCATCTCGACCGTTTCCGGGTACCTCGTCGATTCGCTAACCGGGAGCCACGTGCCGGGACTCGGGGTGACGGCGATCGACTCGCGAGCCGGGTATTCCACGTACATGTACGCGGACGCGTCCGGCTTCTTCTCCCTCGCGGTCCCGCCGAGCCCTGCGATTTCGGTCGCGGTCCTCGGACAGGCCCCGTACGCGGGCAATATCGTCTACGTCGCCACGCACCCGCACCGGACGACCTGGGTCAACATCACGCTGGACCGCCTCAACGCGCAAATCGATGCGAACGTGACGGACGCCTTGACCGGGTTGCCCATCTCGGGCGCGAGCGTCTACGCCGCGTGGTACTACGGATCCGATTGGGCCGCTTCGAATGCGACGGGCTCGGCCGTGGTTCAGGCTCCCGCCGGCGCGACGACGTATGTGTCGGCGTGGGCGACCGGCTACCTGATCTGGAGCAGCGTGATGACTCCGGCCGCGGGCTCCAATCCGGTGACGATTCGACTCTATCCGGACCTGCCGCAAAACGTCCGGATCCGCGGTTACATCCGAGACGCGATGACGAACGCCAGCGTTTGGCCAGCCACCATCCGTGTCACCGGGTATGACGACCAGACGCCGTACGCGTATGCGGACGGAACGGGCTACTACGAGGTGTGGACGGTCGCGGCTCCGCAGACGGTGCGCGCAACGGCGACGGGCTATGCAGCCGGGGAAGCCAGCGTAAACCCGGCTTCCGGCAACACCCTCTGGGTCAACCTCACCCTGGTGCCGGACGCGAATCCACCACTCGTCGAGAGCTTCACCGCGACCCCGTCAATCGGGGTGTCGGAATCAAACCCGACGAGCCTCGTCGCCCAGGTCAACGAAACCAGCCTCGACCAGTCGTACCTCTCGATCCTCAAGCTCTACTCGGTTTCCGCGAACGTCGGGACGTTCCTGGACCTCGGGCGCTTCGACGCCTCGCGCGTCTCGGTCACCCAACCGAGTGCGGGCAACTACACGATCTCCGCCTCGTGGGACACCCGGACCCCGATCGGCCACATGTCGGATGGCGTGAACTCGGTCTGGTGGCCCAGCCTCTACGCGTACGCCCCGTTCCAGACCGCCGTGGCGGGATACTGGGACAACGCGACGCTCTCGAGCCCGGTCCCGGCCGCCGCGGTCTTCGACACGCGAAGCGGGCAGCTCCTGTACGTCTACAACTCCTACGGTTTCTTCGGTCCGGGTGACCAGCCGACCTCGACGTTCCAACCGTATGCCACAGGCGTACGCATCGACCTGACGAGCGCCGCGATTGTCGGCTACGCGATCGTGAACGGTCCGACCTTTGCGGTCGGGAATCTCCGGATGGACCTCTCCCAGGCAGCTCCCGCGGGCCAGTACGGCGGCTTCTTGGAGCTGTATGACTCGGCGGGCCACTACACCCCGGCCGCGGTCCTCATGCAGACGACTCCCGACAACGTCCCGCCGGTCGCGAACGCAGGGCCCGACCTCATCGTGAACGAAGACACGACGTTGACGTTCGACGGATCGGCTTCCACGGACAACGTCGGGATCGCGAGCTACACTTGGACGTTCATGGACGGGACGATGCAGACGCTTCAAGGCGTCACCACATCGTACGTGTTCGCAACGCCCGGCACGTACATCGTGACTCTGACTGTGCGCGACGCGGACGGCAACGTTGGCACAGACACCGTGACCGTTACGGTCCGCGACGTGACGCCGCCGGCGGTGACCATTTCCTCCCCGTCCGATGGGGCGAGCGTCCCCGGAGCGACGGTCATCGTCGCCTCCGCGACGGACAATCTCGCAGTCGTCCGGGTCGAGTTCCTCGTCGACGGGGTCGCCGTCGGCAATGACACGAGCGCGCCGTTCGAGTGGTCGATCGCCGCCGGAAGCCTGAAGGACGGGAATCACACCCTGACGGTCATCGCCTTCGATGCGGCAGGCAACTCGGCGTCTGCGGCGGTTCACGTGACCGTCACGAACGTAGCGGGAGGACGCGGACTCGGCCTGTTCGAGGTTGCGGGCTTCCTCGGGATCTTGGCCGTGATCGGCGGAATCGTCGTCGCGCTGCTGCTGATCGCGCGCCGAAAGCCTCGTCGTCCCACGATGGCGCCTCTGGTCGCCGTTCCGATGGTCGCCCCGACGTCGGTTGCGACAACTCCGGAAGTCCCCCCCGCCCCGGAACCCGCGCCCGAGCCACCGACCGAAGAGCTTCCGGATATCGACAATCTCTGAACGGGTCCGCGAAAGTTCGCCCGTGAGTCGAACAACGATATCTCCGCGGCTCAACCGACCCGAGACAGGACCGTGAGCGCCCGGAGTGTAATCATCTTACTCGGGCGGCCCGCGGTCTCAAACGCGAGCGGGGTCGGTCGCTGGTCCGGATGCTCCGCGTACCATTTGGCCGCGGCCGGACTCAGGTCCGGTTGCACCGCGTCGAGGATCCACCTCCCGTCGGGCCGCTGCTTCTTGCGAAGGAGGTCGAGCGCGTACCCGAGTCGACGGTCCTTCCCATAGCCGAGCGCGGTCAGACAGTCGAGGCCAACCAGGAGGTCGTAGTAGTAGTGGACGGGCCAGTGGAAGCGGTACCACGGCTCGTACCGTTCCCCCTGGACGTGGAGTTCGTGCTCGAGATAGTACTCCGCACTCCGTTCGACGCAGTCCTTCATCGCAGGGGTCCACTTGGACCGAGGGTAGGCGGCGAAGGCTCCCAATCCCTCCCACGCGTCGAGCGTCCGGCTGGGAGCCGGTCCGTCCTTCGCGAACCGACAGGTCCAGCCACCCTTCGGATGCGCGGTCTTGACCAGCCAGTCAAGCGTCTTTCGGACTCGCGGGTCATCCTCGTAGCCAATGCGGATGAGCCCGCGGGCCATGTTGGCGGTGTAGCAATGGTGGCCCTTCCCCTTCCCGAACCCCCCGACTCCGCCTCCTACGAGCGGAGACTTGCCCATCCAGTACTCGCTGGATTGTCGGACTTCAGGGATGGCGCGCGTCGCCCCGAGGTCCGCCAACGCCAGCATGTTCCAGTGGGTCCCCCGGAATCGGGGTTCAAGCCAACCACGGTCTCGGGCCCACCAACCGGCGGGGTCTCGGCGGGCAAGGATTTCCGACGCCCACCCAGCCTTCGGGATGCTGGTCTTCGCATCTCGGACGTCCGCATCGCTCTCCTTCCTGCTAAGGAGCTGGGTCAGAGCAAGATACCGGATCGACGGCTGGTCCGGCTCGAGCAACCAATCGACGACCTTATTGCGCGGCATCGCCGCTCGGAATTGTTCCCGCGACCTAAGCTCCTTCCGGTGACGCCCGTTGCGGCGACAGAGATGGAAGTGGGTTGCGCTCAGGTAGACGGATGGGTCCGTCCGGACTCAAGTTTCGGACGTTTCCCGACAAGATTCAAATAGCTGCTTTGCAAGTGCCCGGAGAGCTGAAGACCCTCGGGGGATGCCTGGCCCATCGCCACGTTCAAAGGCGAGGGATTCGGCGGCAAGGGCCGGAGGCATAGCATACTATGTCGTTGGAGGGGGAGTTTGCAGGTCTGCGAAAGATGATTGTAGACCAAGAATCTCGCATCAGAAGGCTTGAAGCGCTTTTCGAAACAGAGAAACCCGTGACTACAAAGAAGCTTTCGCTCAAGGAGTTTCTATTATCGAAGGCTCCCCGCAGCGACGTTCAAAGGGTCCTGGCGATTGGTTACTACCTCGAGAAGAATGAGGGTGCTGCATCGTTTGCAGTCGACGACTTAAGGAAGGCATTCAGGACCGCTGCTGAACCGTTGCCTGGTAACCTCAGCGAAACAATCCGGAAGAACGTGAGCAAAGGGCATTTGATGGATGCGGGAGAGAAGAAGAACGGCTCAAAAGCTTGGATCCTGACGAGCACAGGCGAGAAGGTTGTGGAGGGGGGATTCAAGACCGGCTAATGACAAGATGGAGGTAGAGGAGGTCGGATTCAAGATGGCGGAAATCAAATATGGAGAACTGGCTCGAAAAGCTTCAACGGAAGTTGAGGGACTCGAAGAACCTCTGAAGAGCATCGCATACAAGACCATCCTTGATGAACTTATCAAAGATGCGAAAGACGCGAAAGCGTCCGGAACCGAACTCAAGGGAGGACCCGAGACCGAGTCGATTAGTGGCAAGCGCGATCCGATTGCGGCGTTCATGGGACGAGCGGTCGATGCATCCGAATTTGGGAACCTCTTCACGGCCAAGGGCTCCTTGGTGGAGAAATCGCTAGCAGTCCTGAAGCTCGCCCGAGATGAGTTCGGAATCGAAGGTCTGACGCCGTCTCAGATCAAGGAGATACTCACGCGAAAGTTTCGAGTAAGCGGCGTGCACGCGGCCAATATCTCAAGGGACCTAGGAGGATCACCTGAATACGTATCGAGAATTTCTGACGACAAGGGTCGCACAGCCTACCTGCTGATGGTTCGAGGCGAACAGCGCCTTAAAGAAGTGTTGAGTGAAATCAAGACTCCGAACTAGAAGGAGGCAGAGGGCCCTGCAGTCCTCCACCGCTCGGAGCGCGTTAGAGTCTGTCGTGTTTTCAAGTGTCTTTCACAAACTAATTTATGTTCGGAAAAAGGTTTTTCAGAACAGTGCTTCCGTTTTCCTCGAATTCGCTCGAATCGATGTTCAGGACGGTTCAAGGCGGGGACTCGCTAATTCACTGACGAATGCCAAGAGGGCGATCGCAAACCGCGTCGATGAGCTCCTCTACGCACATGGCATGCGAGGCTTTGCTAAGCAAAACAACTGGGGATTCCCTGCGAAGATTGCCAAGCTGAGCGGACTCGGCATTTCGACGCCGCAGGTTTTGCACAACCTCATCAACAAGAGGAGGAACTTACTCGAACACGAATATGTCATTCCCGAGACCCGTGACGAAGTCC
>WNFE01000753.1_pt1 | contig 23024 bp, 22 predicted proteins | sample 5400451 | NCBI WGS metagenome assembly WNFE01 (sample SAMN13153344, study PRJNA577476) | soil metagenome | isolation source: 200 cm saprolite under Douglas fir tree site 2 hole 2 | place: USA:California | collected 2015-04-18
TCGGGAGAGTTCGGAAATATGTCCGAAGTGCCGTTCTCCCTAAAAGCGACCAATGATAGGAACGAGGAGGCCGTTATGGCGTCCTTCCCCTGAGGGGTCTTGAAGTGTTCGAAGACTGTCTGGATGGGGATGGTGACGTTCATGTTGTTGTGGGTTGCGTTGAGGAGACCAGCGTAGAATAGCTGGAAGCCTCCTACGTTGATGTAGGTAGTGTAGATGTACGCATGTTGGTTCTGGATCGATGTAGTGTTGTAACCGTTAGCGGCCGCATATTGGCGAACGTAGTCATAGTAGTCGACGGTTTTCGAGAAGCTCTGGGCTTGGAAATCAGTTCCTTGAAGGCTTGTGGTGGCGTAGGTGTTCTTGGGAACAAATGTAGCAAGCATCAAAGCTCCTAAGACGAGTAAGGAGAGTGCTCTGAATCTCCTAAGATTGAATTTGGTCATTTTTCATCCTATATAGCCGCCCCACTCAACAAGCCGAACATAGAACTCGCGTAACCCAGCATGCAACATCCTAGAAACATGACTAGCGTAAGAACCGAGCTAACCCTCAAGACTCGGTTGTCTAATCACTCATTATGCGAGCGTTAGTTGTCTTCCCCGCCGCCGTCGTCCCCGCCACCCCAATCGTCATCCTCGCCCCATTCGTCTTCGCCACCCCAGTCCTCGTCTTCACCCCATTCCTCGCTCGCAGTAATGGACCAGTAGATATTGGTCATGTGAAAACTGGGTTCGCGCGAAACCTTGGCTGCTTAAAAGCCTTCCCAGAAGCTAGCTCCTCACTCTTGTCCCGAACATTTTCGCCGTCGACCCATCAACTGTTCTGGCTGCCCAACACAAGTTACGAGTGTTATGCACGACAGCATAGCGACCAAAGCGATCAAGAGCAATTAGACCAGTTCCCATCCCTAACCTCCGGGTTGAATGATGGATGACCTTTGTGGCTGAAGAGACAGCACTTGTACGTCTCATAAGGTCGCACGCCGCTTTCGAAATTACTAGCCTCATCGCTTGCTCTCCGATACCGGTCGCTGTTGCTGCTCCGGACTCGTTATCTGCATAGAGCCCGGCGCCAAGTATCGCGCTGTCGCCGATTCTTCCGGGAAGCTTGAGTGAGATTCCGCCAGTCGAACAGGCTGCGGCCAGGTTTCCATCATAATCACGAGCGAGAGCACCTACGGTATCGGAGGACTTGGCGAGGAAATGCCGGACAATGTCCTGATTCGTTCCCGGCAAGTAGGAAAATCTCCTGCTCTTCAGGTTGCGCAATCCTTGCTTCCACGCCTTCACCCTCTTTGGAACTCGCAGATCCGACTTCACTAGTCCACTAGCTAGTGCCAGCTCCCTTGCTGCCGTTCCCGCGATCAGAACATGGTCAGTCCTTTCCATGACGATCCTAGCTGCCTTGATAGGGTTCTTGATGTCTCGCAGTAGCGCAACGCCCCCTCCGCGAAGGGTCCTACCATCCATCATCGCAGCATCATTCTCGATCTCACCCGCCAGATTGAGGGTCGAGCCTCTCCCAGCGTTGAACACAGGGTTGTCTTCCATCGCGACAATTGCAGCCTCGACGGCGTCGAGGGCGGAGCCGCTCTTAGACAGGATGCGGAAGCCGCGATCGGCTGCGATCCTTACTCCAGTTAGTCCTCGCTTGTGAAGCTCGGAAGGCAAATCGCCAGCTCCTCCATGAACCATGATTATCGGCTTTGAAGATCGCACGATCGCGCGGGGACGCTGATGGATTGGATATAAGCGTCCTCTCGCCAAAGGCGAAACACGTGCTTATGACAAGACTGATCGGAACGAGTGTAGACGACATCAGAGACGCAGCGAGACTCGTTCTAGAAGGTGGGCTCATCGCCTATCCAACCGACACTGTCTACGGGCTCGGCTGCAACCCGTTCGATGTAGATGCTGTTGATCGACTTGTAAAGGCCAAACAGCGCGTCAAAGGCTCGCTCCCGATTCTCGTAAGCTCTTTCGCCGAAGCGGAAAGAATAGGAGAGATTAACGACAAATCAGCAGCACTTGCGAGGAAGTTCTGGCCCGGACCGTTGACGCTGGTCGTACAGACAATAAGCGACCTCCCAGCGAAGGTCACAGACAATTCTCAACTGGTGGGACTGAGAATCCCGAACCACGAAGCTACGAGGAGATTGATTCTGGAATCTGGCGGAGCGATCGTTGGAACTAGTGCAAACATCTCGGGACAACATTCACTGAGTACGGCACAGGAAGTACTCAGGGAATTGGGAGGACGGATAGATCTTGTCCTTGATGGAGGTCATACGATGTTGGGTAGAGAATCGACCGTTGTGAGAATAGTAGGAGACGAGATTACGGTGCTTAGGGAGGTGGCGATTTCCCGGGATGATATTCTTAAGGCGCTATCTGTGATGCGGGCTTGCTAGGCTCTCGGGACTCTTTTTGATTCACGACTTTAATCTCCTACTATCTAGTGCCCGGGGCAACGAGCGAGAGGCAAACCACGAGATCCGCTATCTGCTGAGGGAGCTTGGCGACACTTCTCCTACGACTGACTTTGCGCTTGTGAGTGGCCTTACAGTCGCGAAGACCGCACTAGACCCGGTGAAGGTTGTATCTAAGCTCCGGCCGGTCCTGAAGTATCGGCCTTGGCAGTTCAGATACATACTCAAAGTGAAGCCTGTGGAAGAAGTGGTTCCTTGCGATATTCCCAGCATTGGTGCGGCAGTTGTGAATCGGGCGCGGAAGGTGGGCGTTGATGAGACGTTTAGAGTCTCGCTAGAGAAGCGTCGGAGCAGAGTATCGTCGAAAGAGATCATAGATGCCATCGCTGCAAAGGTCCCCCGGAAGGTTGAGCTGCGCAACCCCGACAAGATAGTCTTGATCGAAGTGATAGGAGATGTCGCCGGAGTATCCGTCATTTCCCCTCGTGGGATTCTTGGGATCGAGAAAGAGAAGAGACGTCTCTAGTCTTCAATGTCCAGCAAGGCTGAACGTTCAACTATCAACCGATTCAGAACGGATGAATCGGTTTCTCCTTCAAGCCTTGCCGCTTCCATTTCCTTACCGGCAACCCCGTAGGAACGTTGTAGCCTAGCCATCTTTTGTTTTGACCCGATCTCAATCAGATCCTCGTTTTCGTTGCCGCCGACGACCGATCTCGCCTGGCGATCTAGCTCTTGTATCGCATCCTTTGAATCGGACAACGCGACGAGGGCGATTCGAGAATCCTCTGAGTCGACTCCCAGTATTTTGATGGCTTTCGCGATCTGCCGTTGGCAGCTGATGTAGAGTAAGAGTTCCACTGCGAGGCTCTTCGACCTACGTCGCGGTCCTTTGAATGAGGAGAGTGCGTTCCGAGCAGCGAATTTCAAGTGTTCAGCTCCCGCAATCAGATCCGCTTTCACTAGCTGCACCTCGGATCGTTTGTTGATAGATCGTAGTTGCTTGAGTGTCTGCTCTGGGTCTGAGATTCTGGCGTCGGAGAACGCAAGGCTTAGAAGGTAATAGTTGTCAATCTCTTCTATCAAGAGCATCGATCTTCAAAAGCTGTCTTACGAGACTAGCGCTGATTCCGCTGTCTTTGAGTGCCCGGATTGTGGATGAGAGTCTTGCCCGTTTGTTATTGAAACGTCTCGCGATGAGGTGAACCGTTTCAAGTCGTTCCCATGGGAAGATGATCCATTTGCGAGTAGTTCGCGAGTAATAGTCGGGTCGGTAGATGCTCTGGGGCTTCATGTAGATGGTACAGACTCGGAGTTCTTTGACCGGTTTTCGGCGCAGGTGATTTGCTACAACTCTGAGGCTGTGGCCGGTGTCAGAGACGTCGTCGACGACGAGTACTCGTTTTCCTATGACTTCCATTGTTGCTGGTTGTGTAATCCGCGGCTTCTTGTTTCGAACTCCGATGTCTTTGTAGAATTCAACCTTCATATTCGCTAGGTTCGGGTTCTGTAGTAGGTCGCTCATTACTCGGGCGGGGGGCCAGCCTCCGCGCGAGACGCCGACGATAACTTCCGGTTTGTACTCGTCTCTCCCAATCTGTTGAGCTAGATCGAGTAGCATCTGATAGATCTGGTCCCAGCCGGGAGCTTCGTATTTGGGATTCGACGTTTCGAGGACCTGGTGTCGCACGAAAACTTCCGTGTCCCATTAAGCTTCTTGAGAGGTGACCGTTCGCACTGATTTTCGAATCACCTTCTTGGAGAGTCAAGCCAATATAATGGAATCCTGAATGTTTCGGGTGGCGTTCCAAGAGCCTCCGGGCTGGTTGAACGCCTATGATGTGGACTGACCTGCACAGAGGGCCACCTCGCCCAGATGAAGAAATGCATCTCCACTGACAATTCGACCAGCTCAGCCGCTGATCTCACAAGACCGAATGAGTCCTAGCCTAGTAGTCAACAGAATATACTGTGGTATCCACAGAAATGGTGTGAGTAATGAGAGGTAATAGAGTAATGCTGGTTGACTACTCTTTTATCCGGTCGGATGTGTGGTTCCTATGGATATGTTATGGAAGGGCGTAGGAGACGTGTCTCCCGACCTCGTCCACTGCCGTTACGGACCGCAAGGGACTCGATGTTCGAAGCAATCCTGAAACACAGGATTCTGCTGCTCTGGCTCCGCTAAGAAAACGAACGTTTCTCCGGACAAACGACCCGGAGTGTCGCGCTGCTTTTCACGAGAGTGGGTGAACCATCGGAGATTCAATAGTGGATAAATGATGCGTTAGACTCATCGAGAACGGGAGCCGGGTAGCGGCTCTGTGGATCCGATTCTCTGCCGGACAGTATTCTAGTGGGACCAGTGTGACATTGAGATTACTGGAATAATCGTCGAAGTATCCTCTATTCCCGCAATACCCTCGATCCGAGACAAGAGGAACCAGTAGATGTTGTGCGAGTCGGGCTCCAGGAACTTCCGCTCCACCTCGGCCACGGCTAGGATGTCATACTTGCCCGGGATAATGTGAACCTCCTTTATCTCTGGGATTCCCCACAGGTCCTCTGCGACCGATTTTTCTTTGCCGAGCTTCGTCGCTAAATAGATGAAGGCCCGGACGTACCTCTTCATCTCATCTTTCGGATGATAGTGTTCCATCATGATCAGCTTCGAATTGGAGTTCGGTTGATTCACTTTGTTATAAGCTCATTAGACTTGGAGTAGTCGATTGCAAGTAACGACGGATGCGCGATTATGGTATCGCTCTTGTCATTAGCTCTAGTGTGAGGCCGAACTCTGCGTCGATAATCAAGTTTAGGTGAAAGAGCTGGCAATTTCCCCGACGGAGAGACATTCTAGATTTCACTTGCCGAGCTCTCTTCAACTGCTTCTAGCTCCCGGGATCCGCGGGCATACGCTGCTCTTTATGGGTGTTCTGAGTTTCCTGTTTGCAGCTTCGTATGTCGGTCGGGTTCTCGGGCTTGCTAGCACATGGACTGTTGTGTTTGTTATCGGCGCAAGCGCTGCAGCTACCTATCTCGCTCTAGCGCCGTTAGCACTCTCCGAAAAATTCAGAAACACTATCCTCTTCACAAATATGAAACGTCGCATTGTCATTCTCGCACTTGTATTTGGTCCGGTGGTAGCGGGAATCTCGTATTGGATCTACCAAGCGGGATCAGTGGAAGCGCTACCGATCTTCCCATATTTCATAGCGATATTCTACGCGTGGATTCTGTCTCAAGCATACTTCATCGCTAATCCAGTTACTCATGCGATGCTCAAGTTCGAAGAGGGCGTTGTCGGTAAAGGCTTCGTCAAGAGGATGATGCGGACTCTCGGGATGACCGTTCTCTTTCTACCGATAGTGCCGCTGGCGGTCGGCATCTGGGAAGTTTCGATCTGGGCGAACCAGAACTACGCGAACATCAGAGGCGCGGGGACTGACATTCTCCTGTGGACGATGGTCGTGACGCTCGCGCTAGTCGCCACGTATTTCTTGACGGTCATGTGGGGATGGAAAAACATCAAGAACGGCAGACCCCAAGTAGCAATCTTCGCAGGCGGGACATTCCTAGTGGTGTGGGGATATCTTCTCTACCGAGCCACGACGTTATTGATGGGTCTCGTCTCGCAGAATGAACCGTCGAACGCAATTATTGACGCTGGGTTGATGGTTGTCTCAATTCTCGGTGCTATGCAGACGTTCGCTCGGAAAACGGTCAACCGGGCTGATCGTCGGTGGAGCCAGGTGCTTCCCTTCCTCGTCTTCTCCTTCGGATCCGTCTACGCCGTCTCCCAGTTCTACTTCATCCTCCAAGGATCCCTCACAAGAGTAGGTCTATCGATACTAGTCAACGGGATCGTGTTCGCTGTTGGGACATTGACGCTGATGCTCCTGCTGAGAAGCCATCTCAAGATTCCGGGCAGCGCAATGCTACGAGCGACAAGCCTGTCCCCTACTGAGGAGGCGAACGTGTCTCCTCCAACCACCGAAGCGTCCAACGTTTCTCAAACCGCGGAGACCGGACAAGAGAGTCAACCGGTTGAGGGATCCTCAGAATCTGAAGATGATCAATCTGCGTCGGGCGTCGAGAACATGGAACAGTCAGAACAAGATACGGGCGCAGACTCCGAGTCTCCGAACTAGTACTTTCGGTTCTGTCGTAGAACATTCTTCTACCACCGTCTCCTCTTCCAGAACGTTATGTCGACAGTCCAGCTTGCACAGATCAAGACGGACGAGAAGACCGGTGCGAGTCAGTCTGAGCTGAGAATCGGCCAGCATAGGATTCCGCTTCCAAACAGGTTCCCGATTAGTCCGGAGCGTAACGCTCTGAAGCCAGCGGGTGTCAAGGATCCTCTGCCGGGCGAGATTGCTGTTCTTGCTCGTCTGGCGCCTCCGGAGACTGTGAAGAAGATTCTGACTCAAGAGGACGCGCTGAAATCGATGGCGCGATTCCTGTCCAAGGAGACCGCGCCTGATGCTATTCGGATGTTGTACCTTGCGTTCAAGGGCGGTGCGGCTGTTACAAAGACTGAGGATCTGAAAACCTTGCTTGATCTTCAATATCTCGCGGGATTAGACATCATCACAGTCCAGCACTCGCTCGACTTCTCTCTCGAAGATTACGAGGCTCAACTTCGTTTTGCTGAGAGATGGATGGAAGAACGCGGCGTTGACAAGCCCATGATGCCAGTCATCCAAGCGACGGAGAACAAGGAGACGTCTGCCAAACTCTTGGCTCTTGTCGAGAAGCATCAGCCGTCAATGATCGGCTTTGATCTTCGTGGCGGGTTCTACTATCATGCGCTTCGGGGTGTTGAGGAGTTCAAGAAGCGGAAGCCGGAGGTCTGGGTCCACGCGTTGCAGACTCCGCCGAAGGTCAGGTTCGGACGTGGGCTCTTGACGTGTAGTGAGGGTATGATTCTTCCAATGTTTGGGATTGATTCCTTCTCGCGGTGGATTGTTCCTCCTCCTCCGACGCCGTTGACGAAGGAGGTCATCAACGTGTTTGATCGTAAGGGCTGGGGTAGTATGAAGAAGAGGGATTACGAGGCGATCCGGAATAATACTACGAGCTGCGACTGTGCGGTCTGCCAAGGGAAGGATCTGGAGCCGTTCTATGAGGGTAAGGTGCTTGATGTTCTTGCTAAGGCGAAGGTTCACGATCACTTGGCACAGAGGAAGGAGCTAGAAGGGGCGAGAGAGTCGATTAGGAAGGGAAGGTTCCTCTCGCTGCTCAACACGAAAGAGTATCCGAGAGAATTTCTGAAACAACTACCCGCGAGAGATAGTGAGGATAAGCCGTCGAAGGATTGAGGCTTACCGAATCCTCAGAACTAGCGAGCCAAACTGGTCTCTCAACTAGCCATGTTCGAAGCGACTCCTTCGTCCCTGGACTCGTCTCAGACGCCGCTCCCGCGTCGTGAGAAAATACTTCCTACCCCCTTTTTTCTAGAGGCCTCCCGCCAGTTGAGGCTGTTCTGGGCGGGTCTTCTGGTTCAGGGCTTAGAACGGGCAAGCCAAGCATTTTACAAGGGTGGATTTCTCCGGGTCATCAAGCGTGAATGTCCCACGGGCCAAAAATCGCCTGCCCTGATCATGGATCCAGGCTTATTCTGCGCCTTTTCGGATTTGATGAAGAACAGTCTACGTTTTTTTTCGTTCGAATATTACCTGGGAATGGTTGCTTTTTGTTAATTCCCTCCCAGAGTCGAGTTTTGTGTCGCGGGGAGCAACTACTTTTGAGATTTTCTGACTAAGGGTCTCGCCAGTTGAAGCTGATCCGGGCGAGCCAGGCGTTTCAGGGCGCAGAATAGAACCGTCAACCGTATCTCTAATCGCAGATTAAGCGTGGAGATCAGCGTGAAGTTCCTGCGATCTCAAATCGTCTGCCCGGATTCGGGATCAGGGCTTGTTCCGGGCGATTTTTCCCTCGCGAAATGTCTTTCGCATAACAGAGAGGAACATTTTCTCAGTCAGCTTACCAGTCTGAGTATTCCGTGGACTAGGATGATAGGAGCAGATGATTAGAGGGATTCCTTCGCCAAGCCTCAACACTCTTCCGTGGCCGAATTTTGCAGACAATGCCGTGAGATTGTACTTGATCCGAATCATTCTCATGACAGCGTTGAAGGCGAACTGTCCAAGGCAGAGAACTGCCTTCAGATCTATTAGCGAGTCTATTTCGCTGGCGAGATACCCGGAGCAGTTCGTTGTCTCTTGTGTCGAAGGTTTGTTGTCGGGCGGCGCGCACTTTACCGCGGCTGTCACATACGCGCCATTTAGTTTCAGCCCATCCTCTAAGTTCTGTGACGTGGGCTGATTTGCGAGACCCATCTTGTACAGCGCTTTGTAGAGAAAGTCGCCGCTTCGATCTCCCGTAAAGACCCGGCCCGTCCGGTTCCCACCGTGCGCCGCAGGCGCCAGACCTACAATCAACAACGAAGCGTCCGGGTCCCCGAACCCAGGAACAGGCCTACCCCAATACTGCCAGTCCATGAATTCCTTTCTCTTGTTCCGAGCGACTTCTTCGCGATACTCGACCAAGCGCGGGCAGCGTCGACAGCCGACCACTTGGGTTCGGACGTTGAGTAGTAGACTCGCGGAGGACAGGCTAGGACCTGCTACTTCTTGGGTTGCTGAAACTTCCAAGCATCAAGATTCTCATGAATAGCCGAGACCCACGCCAACGCCACCTGCTCCGGTACGGTCAGGAGAACCTTTCCGATATGCTTGCACAACCGGCGGGTCTCAATCGCCCGTTCCCAATCGCCGCAATCGTGAAAGATCGTCTTTGAAGCCATGTCCATCTTGAGCGTGTAGTCTCTAATCTCAGCGTTAATGGTTTTCAGGTTGGCCTCTTTGAGCTTCACGTCTTCATCTGGAATAGTGAAAGATCTAGCAAGTCGTGTCTCGCCCATCACCGCCCCTAGAAGGTCTACAAGTTTTGCTCGGTCTTCGCCTCCCCTAGTAAACTCTCCCAGCCCTACTGGTTTTTCCTTCGCCTGCTTCAGATGGGTTCTCGCGCGCTTGAGCGCTTCCTCCTGCGCCAGCGTGAGTTTGTCCAGCATCTTCAGGATGCTGAGCGCGTTCTCTACTGCGTATCCGTGAAAGTGGTTGTTGAAGTAGCCGTAAGTGGTTTTGACGGAGCCTTCGACCTCTTTCACCTTGGGCACCCAATCCGCTATTTCCTTTTCAGTGTAATGATAGTCGTACCAGGGTCTTTGACCGCGTCCGTGCCAGCGTATGTAGGCAAAGTCAGCCGTAACGTGCACCTCGGCCGGAAGTAACGGCTCGTCCACAATTGTGTAGGCGACGTTGTACTTGGATAGTGTCCTCCAAGTCTCATCGCGTAGCCAGGATTTGTGCCGGAATTCTATGGCATACTTGAAACCGTGAGGGAGCAGAGAGAGAAATTGTTCGAGATGTTCAGAATCATACTTGTACTTTGGAGGCAGCTGAATGAGCAGGCAGCCCAGCTTCCCGCTATTGTTCAGAGAAAGCATCAGATTAGCGAACTTGTCCAGTTCTTCCTCTATTGGTTTTCCGAGCGCTTCGAGCAATTCATGAGTTATAGTCTGTGGAAGTTTGGCGTTGAATACGAAGGTGCGCGGAGAGTATCGATCCCACCCTATCACCATGCCCTCTTTCGGAAACGCGTAGAACGTTGAGTCTATCTCAGCTGTTGGGAATATTTTGCTGTAGAATCCGAGTTTGCTCTCGGTTGAGGTGGGGTAGAAGACGCCGACCCATTCAGCATACGACCAGCCGGAGGTACCGATGAGGAGACGGTTCGTGTTCGGCAACCTCTATCCTTAGTAACCGGGTTGGAATGGATTCTTGAAGATATGTCTCAGTTAATCGTTGGAGCGGGAGGCTGGGCCTACTTCCAGGTCCCCGGAACCGCGAGCCTCGAAGCATATTCTCAAGCTTTTGACTTCGTCGAACTGAACAGCAGCTACTACGAACTGCCGGCTATTTCCTCAGCCTCTGACTGGCGAAAGAGAGTCCCAGACGACTTCCGTTTCTCGGTGCGATGTCCCAGGATCATTGTTGACCATTACGGCCTAAAACTTCTCCCAGGAGCTCGTTCGCTCCTAGAGAGACTCGGAGAAGTTTGCAACCAGCTTGAAGCAGTAGCCATGACAGTTCTCATCAACGCGGGATCACAGATCAAAGAAAGCGAGCTCGCTGCTAGGTTGAGCGGTTTTCTCGGGGCATTCAACTCGGATAAGACAGTTGTAGCCGTTGAATTTAGAGGAGTAAAACCCTCAGCGGAAGTTTTCGACATTATGAAAGAGTCTGAAGCGATTGACTCCGTCGATCTCTCGAATAGTGAGCCTCGTTATGAAGGGAAAGTGTTGTACAGTCGGTTGTTCGGAAAGGGAGAGGAGAACATTTACGAATTTGACGACGGAGAGCTGAAAGAGATTGCCAAGAAGGCTTCTGCCCCAAAGTTCGAGAAGAGTATTCTCGCCTTCCACGGGGTCCGAATGTATCGGGACGCGGGACGAGTCAAATCATTCATCGAGAAAGGATACTTCCCCAAGATAACAAGTGGCGTCGGGACGGAGTCGATCCGAGAGGTGTTGAGCGAAGATGCCCGATTTCCGACCACAAAATCACGTCTCTTGAAGGATCAGGGATGGAAAGTCTTCCAAGATACTGAGGAAGTAAGGAAGATCTCAACGGTTCTAGAGAAGCTACCAGAGGGAGAATTCAACAGCTTAAACGATCTGATGGCTGAACTTCGAAGCCACTAGGGTTCATCTTCCGAGAGTCAAGAGTCTCATTTCTCCACGGGAAGACTCTTTCGACCAGACCATTCGTGCCATGATCCAACATAGTTCCTGACCTTCCCATATCCAAGTGATCGAAGAGCGTAGTATGCGGCCGCGGCTCGAGCTCCGCGATGACAGTAAGTAACCACCACCGCCGATCGATTCTTGTTCAATCCTCTCTCATTCAGAACACTTGCTATCTCCGATCTTGTCTTGAACCTCTTTCCACCATCGATGAAGTTTGTCCACTCAAGCCATCGAGCACGAGGGATTCGCCCTCGGCGTTTGTCGCAGGTTCGTCCCCTCTTGCCTGTGAACTCTCCCTCGGTGCGCACGTCCAAGATTTGGGCCGACCTATCTGAGCGAATCTCATCAGCAGTGGCCAGGAGTCTTGAGACGGGTCTGATTCTGAAAGTCCTCTGTTCTGGTCTCACAACCTTGTTTTCGACAGGGAGCTGCGACTTACGCCAGGCTTGGAATCCTCCTTCAAGAAGGTACACCTTGCGAGCACCTGCGTATTCGACCATCCACCCAACTCTTGAGGCTCGCATTCCGAAACCGGATTCATAGACAACTATCGTCTCCTTCCCGGTTAGTCCCATGTTTCCAAGTAGCCTAGAGAGATCGTCCTGGAATATCTGAATGCCTTTGCGGTCAGTTCCGGGAACGAAGTAGTGGAATAGGTCCGCATGTATCGCTCTTGGAATGTGCGATTTGACGTAGGATGGTCGTGATCTAGCGTCTAGGATTGCTAGGTTTTTCGAGCGTCTGTGAATGTTCAGCCAGTTTGTGGTAACGCTGACTTTCAGTGTCTTCGCTGGTCCTCGACTATTCAGGCTTCAGGATCTGGACTTCGACTGTCGCGAGCTGTTTGAACTTTTGTGCGTCCTGTTCTGATCCCACTATTACTCCATAGTGCATTGGTATTGCCAGTTTAGGCTCTACCATTTTCGCCGCTTGGGCTGCTTCGTCCGCAGTCATGACGTAGGTCCCGCTCACTGGGAGAAGCGCCACATCCACCCTCAGACCTTTCATCTCCGGAATTGCATCAGTATCGCCCGCATGGTAAACTCTGACACCTTTGACTCCAATGATGTAGCCTGCTTTCCCATCCTCCTTTGGATGGAAGACCTTTCCGGGCTCTCGGAACTTGTTCAGATTATAGGCGGGTACAACGTCAATTGAGATGTCTCCAAGTTTGAACTTGTCCCCAGGCTTCACCGCCTTCACTTCTTTGACTTTGAGACTGGACAGTTCTTTCTTGACTGCTGGAATGGTTACGATGGTCGTGTTCTCGTTGACGACCTTCTTGATGTCATCCATTGAGAAATGGTCAAAGTGTTCATGAGTAATTAGCAGAATATCGGCTTTTTCAGACGTCGGGCGGATCTTGAAGGGGTCGATGACTATGGTCTTCCCGTTCTTGATCCGGAAAGAGTCGTGTCCGAGCCAGCTTATCTTTAGGCCCTGATATTCGTACAAGACAGTACGATCTCATCGATCCAACGGCTCTCGATAATTAAGCCTTGCAAGATACGTTCTGGCTTTCATCTTCTGTTCAAGAATACGCATAAATCGCTCCGAGTCCGCTAATCTAGTAATTGTTCATGCATGACGTAATAATTATCGGTTCGGGGTCAGCGGGATATACTGCAGCCATCTATGCTTGCAGAGCTGGACGAAAGACGCTGATCCTAGCCGGTTCGATTCCAGGGGGCCAACTGATGATAACATCAGACGTGGAGAACTTCCCCGGCTTTCCGGAGGGAGTGCTGGGCCCCGAACTGATGGAGAAGCTGCGACGGCAGGCGGAGAAATTCGGACCTGAAATAATCTACGATGACGTATCATTCGTGGACTTTTCATCTAGGCCTTTCAAGGTAGTGGCTGGTGGGAAGTCGTACGAGGGGAAGAGTGTAATCATCGCCACCGGCGCGAACGCCAAGTGGCTTGGACTGCCATCGGAGACCAAGTTTAGAGGAAAGGGAGTCTCCAGTTGCGCGACCTGTGACGGATTCTTCTTCAAAGGAAAAGACGTTGTGACAGTAGGGGGTGGTGACACTGCGATGGAGGAGGCGAACTTTCTGGCGAACATCACGAACAGCGTTACTGTCGTCCACCGGAGGGATACGTTGCGAGCTAGCAAGATAATGCAGGAGAGGGCTACTGCGAACCCAAAGATCCATTTCGTCTGGGATTCAGCGGTCAAGGAGATTACTGGTGACGACAAGGTGACCGGCGTCCAATTGCACAATCTAAAGAGCGGAAAAGACAGTCACGTCAACGCTGAGGGCGTCTTCGTAGCAATAGGCTACGAACCAAACACGGAATTCCTAAAGGGCAAAGTCGACCTAGACCCTCAAGGATATGTCGTGACGAGAAAGGACACTGAGACTAGCGTTCCAGGAGTCTTCGCCGCAGGCGACGTACGGGACCACAAATACAGGCAAGCAGTCACCGCTGCGGCCGATGGTTGCAAGGCCGCCATCGATGCAGACCGATTCCTAGCAGAACACCACAAGAATTAGAGTAGTTGTAACCTCTTGAAGTGTACGAAATGCGATCTGCAGCTTGACTTCGTGGGTAGGTACATTGTTCGAGAGGACTTCGAAGCCGGAGCACCGGCACAGATTCGCGATATGGAAGTCTGGCAGTGCGACGTTTGCAAGACTTACTATGAAGCGAGTATGAGTGGTAAGCCTGTTCCGATAAGATTCATGCAGAGCCTCTTCAAACGACTAGAGTGAAACTCCCTCCAGTTCTACTTCCTTTCCAACATACTCTCGAGTCTTCATCTCCGCCTGTTTCAATAGTTCTATCAGACGTTTATTCACGGCCTCTGTCAACGAGGCTGCAGACTTCATCTTCTCCTGAAACTCCAGTTCTTCTCTCCTCGTCTCTTCAATCTTAGAAAGCAATCCTTTCCGTCGCTCGTACATGTCTTTACACTCGGTGTTCTGCAGAAGCTCTCGTCTCCGCGCCAGCAATCGTCTACCCTTCTCCTGCTTCTCAGCCAGATGGGTGGTCCCAATTAACTGGTTCAACTGGACTGAGACTCGACCAGTCTTCTTGGGCTTGAACTCCATCTTGCCGGAATCAATCGCCTTCTTCATGCTCTCCAATATCCGGGCCAAGTATTCCCCTGTCGACCTGGAAAGAAAGCTCTTGTAGGGAGATTTTACAAAAGAGGACAAGGCTTCCCGCTCATCCGACCCCAATGGATACTCACCACGCTGAGACAGATCCCCGAGCCTTCTCAAGGGTCTCTGAAGGTGCGCGAGAGTCTCGGCGCGAAACGCGCGACTCTCCTTACGAAGCTCCCTCTCGATGTCCAAGACCTCTCGAAGATTACCATTCGCCTCTAGCTGGTCGACCTTAGAGGTGAGCTCTAATTCGGAACGGCCTAGATGTTCTAGGTCTTTCTTTACCGCGCCCAGCTCCCCGGCCCTATCCTCCAGTTCCTTCCTAGCCGTCTTGATGCTTTCAACAATTCCCGTCATCGTTCTTGCCCTCTGGAGCTTTGACCCCTCACCGTCGAGGAATGTGGCGAGCCGTTCTCCGCTCTTCGCTATCCGATCCAGCGCTCCGCCGAACGATCGCATGTCAAGAATGTAGAAACCTGAAAGTTCTCTGGCGGTCGAGTCTCGTAGGTCCCGAACCGACCTGCTTGCGACGGAAAGACTATCCTTGACGATCTTAAGAGACTCCCAGTTTGTATCATTAGGAATCACGACCTCCTTCACTCTAGCCGCTGCCTCGTGTGCACCATGCCCGATAAGCCGTGCCGCTCGGTACGACGCAGCATCCTTCTTCGTTGCCATGTCTCTATCGCCCTTCTTCCCCAAATCCTCATAGAAGCTCCCTGCCTCGCTTACCGCCCTCTTAGCTTCGTCTACGAGTTTGGCGGCTTTGGACCTGGTGGAGCGTAGTTGGCTGTCTAATTCGTCAGAAATCCAGGGCCCATATTCTTCAATCGTCAGTCTCAATTTGAGTTAACCGGAGGAGTCTACCTGATCTCCTCTCGTAGGTTAATGATTACCGTGTCGATAGTCTGCTCTGCCTTCTGTTTGCGACGTATAAGGTCCGCATTCAAAGATTCATAGAGATCCCTAGAGATCTTCCCGCTACGATTCTGGTTTCTTAGATCTGCAGAGGTCGTCTTGATGACGTTAAGTTCCACTTCAGCCCGTTCAATCCGCTTTATCATGTCTGAATAGCGTCCTTGGGCCGCGGATAATTGCTCTTCGACTGGGGCCAGTGCCCGATCGATCTCAGTCATCCGACGATCCAGCATCCGCCTCCGTTGTTTGTAGTCATACCTATTCAACGCGCCTCTCGCGAGGTCCTCCTCCATCTTGTCGGATTCGAGCCTCATGGACGATTTCTCGTCATATAGCTCCACGAACTTTGTGATGAGCTGTGAAGGTGCGCCTGTTATTGCGCCCTCCGCGCCGGGTCTACTCAAAACTGCGAGGACGCCGGCGGCTAAGGCTGCCTCTACAAGGCCTACCCAAGTGAGTGGGCTTAGGCTCGCCCAGAATGGGTCTAATTGATACGTCATGGAGAAGCCTAGGCTGCTGATTGGAGTCACGGGGGATGCCAGGAGAGAGATTTGGTTCCCAGAGATCTTAGGTACTTGTCCGGTGAGTGAGTTGAGCCTGAAGCCTGATGGTGTTACAATCTTTGTCTGAAGAGTCGGGGCATAGAACTGCACATTGTTGAACAGGGCAAAGTTCACTGTGAATATTCCCAGGGAATTAGTGGAGATGTAGGTGTTGGGAGAGAGGGTATATGCAATCTTCGCTTTGAATGACTGGTTGAATTGCACCGCGCCGAAACTGGGCGTAAATGTCACTGTGCTCGTGCCGTCCGGGTTCGAGGTGGGCGTGGGAGCTGTTTCAGGCTGGTCAATTTCAACCCCAAGAACATAGTTCTCAGTAATGGTCGATACTCCCTTTGGTACTTTGAACGCCACTGAGGAGAGAGTTGGACCCAAATTTGTGACATTGTAGCTGTCGGTGACTTGCAAGGTGCCCGTCGGAAAGATCTGGATCAACCGGCCCGCGGATACTGTTAACACACTCTGAGTCGCAGAAGAAGCGAAAGTGATTTTCCACACCGTCGAGTTGCCAAAGCTAAGTGGACTCGATCCAGGACAATTATCCGAGCCAGTGCTTGGCAGTGCGCAGGTGAAGGTTCCGCCAGTGATCGTCTGATTGAGAGGGAGCGGAATCCGGGGGGTCAGCCAGTCGCTGGTCTGGAGTGTCACTTTTGCCTTGGTAACGTTGTATGTGCCGTCGAGGAGTGGGAACGGGTTAGCTTCGAATATGAAGCTGTTCGAGCCAGGGCTGTAGGATAGAAGCCCTGCAAAAACCGTGGTCACGTTGAAAACGAACTTCGTCTCGCTTGCCGGAAATTGAACGTTGAGTGTAGTGTAGTCTTGGCTCTGTGTAGGGTCCTGCTTGGAGACTTGGAGGTTGACTCCTTGAGCTGACGCCACGGTGAATCGAAGGTCATCGCTGACACTAGCAGGAATGCCAATCGTGAGGTGTGTAACTGGAACTGTGCTTGTCAGATTCACGTAGTCGTTAAGAGTAGTGACGCCCCAGGCGTTAGTTGAGATAGTTCGTTCGAATGATGCTGAGCAGGTTGCCCTCTGACAGTCTGTTGCCGCGGTAGCAGGGTGAGGTAGAAAAACGACGCTCAAAGCGAGTAGCAAAAGTACAGCGAAGAGCGCTCTCATCAGTTGAGACCATTAGCCGAACTCGAATTTGGAGTGCGACGCATGACTTCCCTACTTATTAGTTGCTCCGATAGTTGAACGACTTCTCAGGGTCTGCAAATGAAAAGCATACTGGTCACTGGAGCTGGGGGAAGTGCAGGCCACAACGTGTGTTGGAGTCTGAGAGTCAGCAAGGATGGACGATCTCTAGTACTGACGGGTGCCGATGTAGACAGGACCAGTCTAGAACTAAACATGTGGTTGGATTACTCGTTCCATCTTCCCAGTGCTAATGACCGTGGATACGTTGCTGCGTTGAACAAGGTCGTTGAAAATGAGAAGGTTGAGCTGGTCATCCCACAGCCCGACCCGGAGGTCGAGCGAGTTTCAGTTGAGCGTTCAAGAATCCGTGCGCGGATATTTCTTCCCGACTCTGAAACGGTTTCTACATGTCTCGACAAATTCGCAGCACTATCTCGATGGCACGGGGCAGGTCTCCGAAAGAAACCAATCCCCGTCTCTCACGATGATTCTTCCTACATGCAGAAGCTCCGCCAGCTGGACTATCCGTGTTGGATTCGCGCTCGAGAAGGAGCGGGCGGCCTCATGAGCTGTAAAGCAACTAGCCCGAGCATCGCGGAACATTGGGTCAAGTTCTATTGGGACCAAGGTATCAAAGCGAACTTCGTCGCAGAGCAATATCTTCCGGGAAGAGACTATTGCTTCATGTCTCTCTGGAATAGCGGTGGCCTGGTCACTTCTATGATTCGCGAGAGGCTGAGCTGGGTTGGCCACCGTATTGTAGGCTCCGGAGGCACGTCGAAGCTCAACCGCGTTGTTCACTCGGACGTGGTCAACAAGAAAGCGGTGGAAGCGATAAGGGCCGTTTCCAAGAAACCTCACGGGATTTTCTGTGTCGACCTAAAAGAAGATGCAGAGGGTGTCCCGCGTCCGACTGAAATCAATTGTCGGTTCACGACCAATGTCCACTACCTCTCGCTTGCTTCAATAAAACTTGGACATCCCGAATGGAATTTCCCATGGCTCGCAGCCAGACTAGCACTGGAAGAGGAGATACCCGACTGCGCCAAGACCGACGCTTTACCTGATGATTTGTGGTTTACGAAGAACACGGACATGGGGTTTACGATGGTTCGAGGAAATCACTGGAAGGCTGCAAAAGTCTTCTGATGTGGCCGAATCTATGATGTGGCCGAATCTATTTTCCTCGTCGACGGAAATACAACCTTATTTGACGATCCCAAATGAAAAGCCACGTCACGGATAGAGCGAGGGCGATGAGCCCCTTTGCTGCTGCGTCGAAATACAGGCCAAGAGACATGCTCGGGCTCACAAGGTTCAATGGTGCAATGAATTTGGTCAAGACACCAAATCCAAGGAGCATGAGACCCCACTGCGTTACGAAAACGACTAGTTCGTAGCCGACAGCGCGTATGTTCATGGCGGAACTCCTGTGAGGAGAAGTGTAATCACTGCTAGGCTCGTTGAGGTTAGGAAGACCATCCATATTGTGGATACGATTTCATTCTCGGTGGCGGGACGACCTATGAGTAGTGTTCTGACCAGGGTTAATGGTGCGCGCGGATCTTCGGAATCAGCAAGCCTTCCGTCTGGAAGGAGTTTTGTTGGTTTAGATGTCAATTCCCGATGTTCTGTGAAGCGTCGAATTCTGGAGAGGAAGAAGAATGAGTTCTGAATGTTGGGGAAGATTGCAACTATGCTCGCGATCTCAGTTTTCCCTAGAATAGCCAGTGCCCCTATAGATGCGCCAATTGATAATTGACCTACGTTCCCTGCAAACGCCCGTGCCGGAAAACGGTTGTAGTACAGGAATCCTAACAGTGAGAACATCAAACTGGCATAGAGAAAGATAGGCATCGAACCGGCTCCGATAATAAGCGACCCGATGAGGAGTCCCCCTGCAACTATCGAGATCCCGCCGGCCATCGAACCATTGAGAGGGTCCAGCATGTTGACTGTGTTCGACGTCACGGAGACCGCGACTAGTATCGTGAGGGGATAGATCACGGGGAGGTGGTAACCTCCGAACAAGGGTACGTGCAGCGTTGACGTGTAGACTTGACCTGGAAACTCTAGTCCAAGAATCAGAATGGGCAAGCCGCAAAGAAGGGTGAGGAGAGGCTTGAAGATTCCCCTCATCTTAAGCCGATCATCAACGGCGCCCACAAGTGCGGCAAGACCAACAACAAGAGAGTATGCGAGAAGCGGTATCGAACTCGCTCCTCCGGTAAGGGCGTAGATTGCCGCAAACAAGATCAGCGTTATGGGAACCGCTGCTCCGACCATCTCCGGGACCTTGGGCCGGTTCAGCTTGTGAACATCGATTCCGATTATTCCATGCTTGGAATTCCAGTACATGAAGAATCTAGTGAGAGCTAGGCAGACTGGGAATGAGCCTAGGGCGATTAGAATCGCGACCGTGTTCGCCCCAAGCGACGGCATGTGGGCAGAGGCGGTGTCGTGGAGTATAAAGCAACATTGTGCCTGAACGAAGGGTTATGAGTGGTTTTGAACCGGCGCACCGAAGGTAGTCTTGGCTCAAACCGGCCACCCGTTCATTCCCAACTCAAGCGATCAGCTACGAACGAGCATGCTGAAGACGATCGGAATCGACTCGCTCGACGAACTCTATTCTGACATTCCACGAGAAGTTCGATTGAACCGACCGTTAAAGGTGGATGGATTCGCCTCTGAACAGGAGGTCCGGTCAAACATTGAGCAACTTCTCAAAGAGAACAAGTCTGGGTCAGATTACAGCTCTTTCCTGGGTGCCGGAATTTACAACCATTACATCCCCGCAGCAGTCAAAGCAATAGTCTCCAGGACTGAGTTTCAGACCTCATACACCCCTTACCAAGCGGAAATCTCGCAGGGGCTTCTACAATCACTCTTCGAGTTCGAATCTATGATCCGCGACCTGACTGCGGTTGACGCGGTGAACTCGTCCCTCTACGACGGGTCGACTGCGCTTGGAGAAGCCGCTAGAATGGCGGTTCGTGCGACGGGAAAATACAAGATCATTGTCCCTAGGAGTCTTCATCCCGATAAACTATCGGTACTTCGAAATTACACGGAACCAGTCGGAATACGAGTCGAAGCCTTCGAGTACAATAAGGAGACAGGAGGTCCGCAAATGGACGATCTTCAATCAAAGCTTGATCACGAGACAGCAGCAGTCTACTGCGAAGTGCCTTCATTCTTTGGAACGTTGGACGCTGAGGTTGTTAGGATCCCGTCGCTATGTCACGAGAAGGGAGCTCTCTCGATTATTGGATTCGATCCAATTTCTCTTGGCGGGCTCGAGCCGCCAGGCGATTACGGGGCGGACATTGTCGTGGCGGAAGGTCAGTCTATCTCGTCCGAGATGAATTTTGGAGGTCCGGGACTAGGAATAATTGGTTGCAGAGGAGAGAATCTTCTGCGTCAGATTCCAGGTCGACTCATTGGAATGACGACCACCATTGATGGCACGGACAAGGCGTTCAGCATGGTTCTCCAAACGAGAGAACAGCATATTCGTCGAGAGAGAGCCACTTCGAACATCTGCACGAACGAGGCTCTCCTTGGCATTGGAGCAGCCGCCTATCTTTCTCTGCTCGGACCCAAGGGATTACACGACTTGTTCGAATCTATCCTAGTGAAGACGAGGTACGCGATCAAGAGGCTCCAAGAGTTACCAAAAGCCTCGGTCCCGAGATTTGAGGCCCAGCATTACCAGGAGTTTGTTGTCACATTCAAAGGGGCTCGAGGAATCACCGCGAAGGTAAACCGCAAGCTCCTCCTGGCCGGCATGCACGGTGGCAAGAGCCTCATCAAGGATTTTCCGGAACTTGGTGAAAGCTCTCTCCTCTGTGTGACAGAAGTCCACACCGGCGAATCCATCGATCGATTCTCGGGTCTCATGACGAAGCTTCTGAGGGGTTCGAGATAATGTATCATCAAGCCAGTTGGGACGAGCCGCTCATTATCGAGAAGTCCCAAGGGGGTAAGAGAGGTCATAGTCCAGCGGGACCTAGCGACATTGAGAGAAGGATTGCTGGGGATCTGGGGGACGCTGTACCTAGCGCTCTCCGACGAAACGGTCTCCCACCGCTTCCTGAAGTCTCTGAGCCCGAAGTTATTCGCCACTTTGTTAGACTCTCTCAAGAGAACTACTCCCCAGATCTAGGAATCTATCCGTTGGGTAGTTGTACGATGAAGTACAATCCAAAATCAGCGGAGCTAGCGGTCCAGACTCACAAGCTGGAGAAGCTTCATCCTGAACAAGACGAGTCAACCGTCCAAGGAATGCTCGCTCTTCTCTATCGTTTGGATAGAATTTTGGCGGAGATTACGGGGATGAGCCGTATGTCCCTTCAGCCCGCGGCTGGAGCTCACGGGGAGTACTTGGGTTGCCTCATCATCCGTTCGCATCATCGATCAAGGGGGGAGCTGGAGAAGAGAACGGAGATGATAGTGCCGGACTCGTCCCACGGGACTAACCCTGCTAGCGCAGCGATGGCAGGGTTCAAGGTGATGGTTGTCCCGTCGAACTCAGAAGGGATGGTTGACCTCGATGAACTGAGAAAGTTAGCGGGTCCGAACACAGCTGGATTGATGATTACGAATCCTAACACTCTGGGAATATTCGAGAAGAACATTCTCGAAATCGCAAAGATCGTTCACGAGGCAGGAGGCTTGCTGTACTATGACGGAGCAAACTTCAATCCGTTGCTCGGAAAGGTCCGACCCGGCGACATGGGTTTCGACATTGTACACCTGAATCTTCACAAGACTTTCGCGACTCCTCACGGAGGTGGGGGCCCTGGCGCGGGTCCTGTGGGCGTGACGAAGGAGCTAGAACGCTACCTTCCTGTTCCACTGATTGGATTTGATGGAAAGAAGTATTTCTACGACTACAATGTTCCAGGTACGGTCGGAAAGATTAGAGCTTTCCACGGCAATATTGGGATTCTCGTCCGGGCCTACGTGTACATCATGAGCTTGGGTGCGGAGGGACTCAAGACGGTTGCCGAGACTGCCGTTCTCAACACGAACTACATCCTGTCTCGGATTCTAGCAAGCGGCACGTACGACCTTCCTTTCGCCCGAGCAAGGAAGCACGAGTTTGTTCTCAGTGCAAAGAAGCTCTACGATTCGACGGGGGTCAGGGCGATGGATCTCGCGAAGCGAATGCTGGACAAAGGGGTCCACGCTCCGACGACATATTTTCCCCAGATTGTGGACGAGGCTCTTATGGTAGAAGTTCCCGAGACCGAGAGTCTTGCGGATTTGGATCAACTGGTCGAGGCTCTTCTAGGAGTCTATCGCGAAGCTCAGACTAATCCAGAACTAGTGAAGGATGCGCCGCACTATGCATCCGTCAGGCGGATCGATGATGTGAAAGCATCGCATCCGAAGACTCTGACACTTCACTGGAACAATCCATCCTTATCGAAGAAACGCGAAGTCTCGAACGAGGAGATATCTCCCCAAGAATCGAAGTCGGGATTGACATCCCCGCCTAGCAGATAGCGAACGCTATGGTCTTCTGTTTGGACAAGTGCGTGCTTCGCGAGACCCTACTACTTTATAAATAGATACGCACCTTGAGCTATTTCGTATGCATAACGTAATACCTCTGCTTAGGATTCGTATATATCACAATCAGTAGTTTCACTACCCTATCTTGTCTACTGAAGAAATAGTCTCTCATCAATCAATCCCCTCCCACGCCTCCCAAGTGGCTATTGTTGGAATAGGTGGGGCGGGCAATAATCTTCTGAGCCAGGCAATCGACGGAGGAATCAGTCCGAGAAACTGCGTAGCAGTGAACACTGATCGCGGCCAGTTATCAGAATCGAGAGCACTGAACAAAGTCCTGCTGGCCGACTCAGCAGAGACTACCTCTCCATTGACGAGGCAGCGAGGTGGACAAGGTCAACTGTTAGCTTACAGAGTATCCCCGTTTACCCAGGAGTCTGATTTCACAATTCTACTGACGGGTCTTGGAGGAGCGACCGGGACGAAGGCGGCTCCTCTGATTGCGCAGTGGCACCGTG
>WNFE01007228.1_pt1 | contig 23013 bp, 24 predicted proteins | sample 5400451 | NCBI WGS metagenome assembly WNFE01 (sample SAMN13153344, study PRJNA577476) | soil metagenome | isolation source: 200 cm saprolite under Douglas fir tree site 2 hole 2 | place: USA:California | collected 2015-04-18
GAAGGCGCGACCAGCACAAATATGGCGCGAAGCCGGTCGTAAATCCGACGCCACAGGCCAGTGCAGCCCTCCACCACCGATTAGCGAACAACACCAGAAGCGAAAGAACCGCCACGCTTGACAAGGAAGCAAAGCGCATCAACACCACCAACGCGAAAGCAAAGCCAGCGGAAGCAAATCGAAGGTCTGTCTGATTGCGCAGTGCTCGGAGAAGTAGCCAAAACGAGACCAGGATTAAGGTCAGCGCAGGGCTGTCGGAGAGCAGACTATTACCGGTGTCGTCGCTCACAAACCATGCCGGAAATGCACCCACGAAGAACGGTGAGAAGGCAAGTAAGAGCGACGCGATGGCAGCGGCTGCCCGCCCTTTTGCCATACGCCCGCTGAAATAAAGGAAGAGCGGTCCGAGCGCGTTCAGAAAGGCGGTTACTAGGCATGCAGCATACACGTTGTTCCATAACAGAAACACGCCGGCGAAAACGAGCGAGAGCAGTGGAGGCCGGCTGCTCAATTCGGAATAGTTGGTTTTACCGCAGCAGATGACCTCAGCGTTCTGGAGGTAAACGGCTTCGTCCCAGAAATGCGCTTGTGACATCGGCCATAGGCGCACAATGAATGCCCCCGCCACAAGCAGAATGACAAATGCCGATTCCACAACGAACTTTCGTCCGTGTGACCTCGACAGGGCGTTCCCTTGCGGATCCGATCGCATCGCGGCGGGAACTCCCAGCAAGCCTCTGTCGTGCATCTAGGCGTCGCTCCCTCCTGAAGCCGCAGCAGGGATCTAATGATGCGTGGCTCGAAACTCGTTCAGCAAGAGGAAACTAAACTAAGTCCTCTTTTGGGACGAAAATTGAAACCACTTGTCCGATAACGACTTACCGGGACTTCCTAGACGCGCGCTATCCGAGCAAGTTTCGCCGTCTGTTCGCCAAGAACTAAGAAGGGGATCGCAAGCTGCTCCTGTACATGGCTCAGAAAATGGCCGGAACGAAGTCTCGTCGAACGGAGGCAAGCAACTAATCCCGCCGGACGGGGTTTAAGGTTGACTACACTCAAGAGAGTTACGACCGCGGACGAGGGAAGTTGCTCAGAAAGGATTCTTCCCACACGGAAGTGGGGCCGCAAGGGGTGACGAGATGGACGTGCCTTGCCCTAAGTGCAACAGCACCGATCTCAAGAAAGTCTCTCTGGCCTACGAAGAAGGGCTCTACCAGAGTGGCAAACGTGCACAGTTTCGCGGCGTTTTGATCGGGAGCGGCGGTCCGGGAGTTCTTGTAGGTACTTCGACAACAAAGGGAACAAGCGGAGGGGCTCACCGCACAAAGCCCGGGGTGGGTGGGGACATGTCGCATCTGCAAGAATACTTCAGCGCGCTTGTTGTTTCTCTGCCGGCGATTGACCGCGGAGAATTAGCCTAAAATATTCCCAGGCTGATTTAATGTGGGTTAGATGCTCAACAGCGGCATGAGCATTATCATGTTCACTCGATTGAGGAGACCGCAATGATTCGACCACGCCTCGCGAGAACAGTGCTGGTACTTCTCTCGAGTTTATTTGGTCTTTGGTGCAGTTCGGTAGGGGTTAAGTCTGCCTCCCAGGTGAAGGACCCACCAGCCGTCCTTGTCGGAGCCGGCGACATCGCCGACTGCACAGATCTTTCGGGGGCGGAAGCCACGGCGAAATTGTTGGAGCAGATTCCGGGCACGGTGATGGCGGTGGGCGATCTCGCTTACCCCGACGGATCGAAGAAAAATTTCGCGTGTTACGACAAGACGTGGGGTCGCGTGAAGACACGAACGCGGCCGGCACCGGGCAACCACGAATTTCACGTCGCGGGCGCGAGGCCGTACTTCGATTACTTCGGAGCGGCGGCGGGACCGAAGAATGGCTATTACAGTTATGAGCTGGGAACGTGGCACATCGCTGTGCTAAACAGCGAATGCAAGGACATTGGGGGTTGCGACGCGGGTTCGCGCGAGGTTCGGTGGCTGCGCGCCGATTTGGCTGCTCACCCAGCGGCCTGCACGCTGGCGTACTGGCATAAGCCGCTGTTCAGCTCCGGCAGCGCGCATGGAAATGATCCGGAGATGAAGCCGCTATGGCAAGCCCTTTACGATGCGAATGCCGAAGCGGTCGTCAACGGTCACGACCACAACTATGAGCGCTTCGCTCCGCAGGATCCGGAGGGAAGAAGTGACGCGACGCGCGGAATTCGCGAATTCGTGGTGGGCACGGGCGGGAAAAATCACCGGCCGATGGCGCTTTCCAAACCGAACAGCGAATCGCAAAATGCGGATACGTTTGGCGTGCTCAAGTTGACGTTGCGAGCGGGGGCGTACGACTGGCAGTTCATTCCCGAAGCTGGGAAAAGTTTTACGGATTCAGGTACCGCGAAGTGCCACTAGGCAGACAGGCTCACAGCCTATAGGCCGTGCTACTTACCACGATGGCCGTGCGCCCACAGGCTGAAGGCTGCGCCACTTAGAGGCTGTTCTACTTGCACGGCGAAATCGTGTCGCTCTGATGGGGTTGGCCCTGGGGGTCGCCATCGCCGGATCCGGTGATGAGACGCGCGCCGCGGCTGAAGGTCAGAAACTCGAAGCCCCACTGGACAAAAACCAGCACACGATTCTGGAACTCCACGATGTACATGAGATGAATGAATAGCCAGATGAGCCAGGCGGGCAAGCCCGAGAAATGCATGCCGAAGATATTGGCCACAGCGGCGGCACGTCCGATGACGGCCATGTCGCCTTTGTCGAAATAGCGAAAGGGCGGCAGATTTTTCTCGCCCTCCAGGCGCGCACGAATCGCTTTCGCCGCATAGGTGCCACCCTGAATCGCCACTTGCGCGACTCCCGGGAGAGGCTTGCCATCTTTTCCGTGTGCCGCGGCGAGATCGCCGACGACAAAAATATCCGGATAATTCGGGATGGTGAGATCGGGCTGGACCTTGATGCGGCCGCCGCGATCCGTTTCGGCTTTGGTACATTCTGCTAGTTTCTTGCCGAAACTGGTAGTCATTACGCCGCCGGCCCACAGGACGGTCTTGGCGGCTAGTCTTTCGGTCGTTTCGCCGCGTTTGTACGTGACGCCGGTGCCGTCGATGGCGGTGGCCATCACGCCCTTCATGACCTCGACGCCGAGGCGCTTCACCAGATTTTCAGCTTTTTCCGAAAGATCCGGAGGGTAAGCGGCGAGCACGCGGTCCCCACCCTCCATCAGAATGATGCGAGCTTCCGTTGGATTGATGCGGCGAAAATCGTTCTTAAGCGTTTCATTGGCGATTTCCGCGAGGGCGCCGGCCAATTCCAAACCCGTGGCACCTGCTCCCACGATGACAAAGGTGAGCCACTCGCGAGCTTCGGCTTCGGTGGCAGAGCGCTCGGCCCATTCGAACGCGTAGAGAATTTTGTGGCGGATGACCGTAGCTTCTTCGATGGTTTTCAGGCTTGGAGCATATTCGCGCCAGGCGTCGTTGCTGTAATAGGAAGTTTTGGAGCCAGTGGCGACAATCAGGGAATCGTAATCAAAGGCGGCGCCATCGCGCAGTTTCACTTGCTTCTTGTCAGGATCGATATCCGCAGCTTCGCCCAGCAGAACCAACGCGTTCTTCTGTTTGCTCAGGACACCACGCAACGGGGCGGAGATCTCTCCGGGCGAAAGCGAGCCGGTGGCGACCTGATAGAGGAGCGGTTGGAAAAGGTGGAAGTTGCGCCGATCGATCAAAGTCAGTTCCACGGGAGCGCGCCGGAGTTTCTGCGCCGCGTTCAACCCGGCGAAGCCGCCTCCCAAGATCACCACTCTGTGCTTTTGTGTCATCTCAGCGGTTGGCTCCGCGCCGCTTTGCGCGCAACCTTGTCAGCTGCTATAACATCAGAACATTTAACAGGCAGCCGCTCTCATTATCTCACGCCGGCTTGAACTTCGTATGTTGCACAGGGAAACGGCTCGAATTTTCACGCTCGCTGAAGGATTCGCCTTCTCCGTCTTCGTCGGCTGGTACATCTGGCGACTGCAGTTCAGCCATCCGAACTCGTGGATTGTATTTCCGGTCTGGCTGGTCATCAGCTTTGTCGTCCATCACGACACGCCGAAGACGCTCGGTTGGCGCGCGGACAACCTGGGACCGGCGGCGCGGCAAGCAGCCTTCGTCTTTGGCATTTGCGTGATAGGCCTCTGTGCTGCAGGACTCTTTCTCGGCGCGTTGCATCGACTTCCCGCGCATTTGTTGGACGCGCACCGTTTCTTCGGCTATTTCTCGTTTTGCCTGCTGCAGCAAATCGCGCTCAATTCTTATTTGATGGACCGTTTCCTGTACGCGGTCGAAAGTCCTTCGGTGGCAGCGCTGCTCGCGAGCATTATTTTCGCTTTACTGCATTGGCCCAACCCTGTGCTGGTGCCACTTACTTTGGTGGGCGGATTCGCGATGTGCTGGCTGTTCGCCCGCGAACGCAACATCCTGCCGCTAACTTTGGGTCAGGCGGTTCTGGGCGGCTTAGCTTGGTGGGCTTTCCCGATCGCCTGGCATCACTCCATGCGCGTCGGGCCTGGGTACTACGCGTTCGGCAACCACTTGTGGTAAGCGTTCTGGCGCGGAACTGCTACAAATTCAGATGGCTGTACTTCTCAGACGGCATACGCGACAGACGCGTTGAATCGCACGCGTTTTTCTCCCAAACGCCGGGAATTCCCGTGCCGCACTCCGGGCAGCGTCCGTGCTTGAGCCGGTTCTCGGTGACATCGTGCCAGGAGCGGCGGATGAGCAGCGAGCCGCAGCTTGGGCAGCTGGTGTGCGCGCCGTCGCTGTAGATATTCCCTTCATACACATAGTGCAGGCCGGTTTCCCGCGCGATTTGCCTTGCGCGATGCAGGGTTTCCGGCGGAGTTTGCGGCTTGTCGCGGAGCTTGAAATCAGGATGAAACGCGGTGAAGTGCAAAGGAACGTCGGGGCCCAGGTGGGTCAGAATCCATTCGGCGAGTTTGCGCGTCTCCGCAGGGTCGTCGTTCAGCGTGGGGATCATCAAGTTGGTGATCTCGAACCAGACATTCGTTTCGTTCTTCAGCCATTGCAGCGTTTCGAGCACCGGCTGGAGATGGGTGAGGGTGATTTTTCCGTAGAAATTTTCAGTAAAAGCTTTCAGGTCGATGTTGGCGGCGTCGATGTGGTCGTAGATGTCGCGAAACGCTTCGCGGGTGATGTAGCCGTTGGATACCATCACGGTCTTTAGCCCAAACTCTTTCGCGGCTTGGCAGATGTCGATGACGTATTCGCCCCAGATGGTCGGCTCGTTATAGGTGAAGGCCAGAGAGTCGCAGCCGTACTGCAAGGCGAGCAAGGGCACGTCCTCCGGAGGGACGTGCTGCGAATGAACCTGGTCGTGGCGGGATTTGGAAATGTCCCAGTTCTGGCAGAAAAAGCAGCCCATATTGCAGCCGGCGGTGCCCATGCTGAAGACGCGGGTCCCAGGCAGAAAATGATTGAGCGGCTTTTTTTCGATGGGGTCAATCTGCAACGCGGCCGGCGCGCCATATCCCAAGCTGTAGAGCTTGCCGCCTTCATTGATGCGAATGAAACAGAAGCCGGCTTGGCCGGGATTGATGTGGCAGTGGCGCGGACAAAGATAGCAATGAACGCGCCCGTTGGCTTCCGGCTCCCACCAGGCCTTGGTGGCGAACGGTTAGACGCGAACGCGCCGACGCTGATAGCTGCGCCGCGCTTCCGCCCAATCCACGAACCGCTCCATCTGGTTGCGGTATTTCCACATCAGGTGAAAAAACTTGCCGGCGTCCAGGCCGGCGGCTTCGGAGCCGAGAAAAGTCTCGAACCTCCAGCGTAGGTAAGGACTATTCCAAGGATTCAGGCGATAACCGCGGGCCACAATCCAGTAGTACCGCAGCATCTTCCACATGTACGAACGTATACAGGGCGGAGATCCTGTACTTCCTCCAGACGGCTAGCCTCCCACCTGGGTAGAGAGGTGCTCATGCACGAGAAGCCAGTTTGCACCGGACTTCTCCCAAATACCAGTGTAGCGGACCTTGCGGCGTCATTCACCCGTCCTCACCCTCCATTCGCCGGTAGGCGAGGGATTTTCCCCGAAAAGGGCGTGAACCCCACATGGCGAAACCGTACGCTGGCACTCGGACGGGCAAATCGGCAACCCGCAGGGGGAAAGCAACATGACACAAGAACCAACCTCCAGGCGCAATATCAGCAGCACAGTGGGAACGGCGCTGCTCCTAATTGGCTCGACGGCGCTAGTGGCATATTCGGCGGCGCTAGCATGGCAATTTCAGGCGGCGCTAAACAGCACCGGCATCGATTCCCTCGGCTGTTTCGGCAGCATTGGCTTGGCTTCGCTGCACGCGGTTCGCATTGTGGCGCTCGACCACGCCGTCCTGCTCTCGGTGATGTACCGTATCTTGGTATTATGCTCGGCGCTGATCGTGACGCTGATCGGAATCGCTCTTCTGCGGAAACCAGACACGGGGGCGCCTGCGCCCGGCCAGCGTGACGTGCCTGCGCGGTCCAAAGGAGATCAGTGATGGGCGGACCGGACTACGGACAAGGATTTAAAGAGCATCTCGAGCAAGAGATTCGGCAGCGTGCGAACGAAGCGATGAAGCGCCCCAAGATCATGCTCCTTGGCGATTCTCACTGGGGATTCATTTGGGGTCTCCTTATCGTTTTAATCGGCTTGGCGCTGCTTCTTCACCACATGGGCATGATCCCCTTTGATCCCGTCGCTCGTTTCTGGCCTCTACTCCTGGTGGTTTTCGGAGTCATGAATCTGCTGACTCGCTCCGGCCGTTTCTTCGGGGTCCTGTTAATCCTGGCCGGTGCTTTTCTGCAGCTGAATAAATTAGGAATTACGCACTTGAGCTTCGCGGATCTGTGGCCCGTTGCGCTTATAGCGATTGGCCTGCTCTTGATGTGGGGGTCCTTTGAAACGCGCGGCTTTTTGCACGCCAAGGCAAGAGCCGTTAACGACTTCCGCGAGAAAGTGGCCGGCGCGGCGGGCGGTCCCCCGACTATGCTTAACGCTGTTGCTGTATTCGGGGGTTGTGAACGGCGCGTGGCCACCTCGAATTTCCAGGGGGGCAGAGCCACCGCCGTTTTTGGCGGCATCGAACTTGACTTTCGGGATGCCGACATGGACGCGGAAGCGATCCTGGAAGTCAATTGTGTATTTGGCGGAGTGGAAATCCGCGTGCCGGAGAGTTGGCACGTGCACTCTCGCAGTCTCCCCGTGTTCGGCGGGTATGAAGACAAAACCCGCCAGCCGACCAACCCGGGAAAAACAAAAACGCTCATCGTCACCGGGATGGTGGTATTCGGAGGGATTGAAATTAAGAACTGAGCCGGTCTTATGCATCCTCTTCTCACGCGCGAGCGCGCGGCCAACATCCCCGAACGCCCTACCAGCCGGCTCGGTCTCTACTTACTCTCTTGGGCTCCGATCACAGCAATTCTCACTTATTTGATGGCGAAGCCGGCGGGCCTGGGTTGGTGGAACGCCACCCTCGTAGTCGTTCCGCTATGCCTCATCTATGCGTTTGTTTGCCTGTCCGCGTGGTATTCCTGCAAAGCGGCGCCGATCCAAACCACACCTCCCAAACGTTTGTTCGTTACACATACCGTGGCCGCAGCCCTCGTCAGCCTGCTGTGGGTGGAAGTGGCGAAGCTGATTGCCTATCTCTTATCGCAGGTGCACGCATTTCAAGGACTCGATCAAAAATTTGCGCCGCAAGCGGCGCTGTTGTTCGCGGCGGGTTTCATGCTTTATTCGCTGGCCGTGGCTTCTCACTACGTGATCCTGGAGATAGAACAATCGCGCGCCGCGCAAGCTCGTGCGCTGGAAAGCAGCGTTTTCGCGCGAGACGCGGAACTGAAGGCGCTGAAGGCGCAAATCAATCCGCACTTCTTGTTCAACAGCCTCAATTCCATCAGCGCACTGACCAGCATCGACGCCGCCAGGGCGCGCGACATGTGTATCCTGCTGGCCGATTTTTTGCGAATGACGCTGGGGCTCGGCGAAAAGGAGCTTGTTCCGCTGCGCGAAGAACTGGAACTTCTGCAGCGCTTTCTGGCGATTGAAAAAGTCCGCCTCGGCGAGCGCTTGCATGTCGATGTGCACGTCGAAGCACAAGCGCAAACGTGCATGCTGCCGCCGCTGCTTCTGCAGCCGCTCGTCGAAAACGCCATTATTCACGGCATCGCCAATCTGCCGGCGGGAGGGACGGTGCGCCTTTCGGCGGAATGCAGTGGCGGCCACCTCCATTTGTCCGTCGAGAATTCGGTCGATCCCGATGCGCCGCCTCCCCGAAAAGGTGGGCGCGGTCTTACGAACGTGCGCCAGCGTCTGGAGGCGCGCTACGGCAAAGAAGCCAGCATGAAAACGACTGCCGAGGAAGAATTGTTTCGCGTCAGCATTTCCCTTCCCGCTGGGATGGCCGATGCTCCGGCACAGCCGTCCGAAAGCGAACTCGCTCCGGCAAAAGAGGTTCGACTCTGACCGTGCCGGCGCAATCCAAAATTCGCGCACTCCTTGTGGATGATGAAGACTTGGCGCGGCACGTGCTGCGCGAACTGCTGAAGTCTCATCCCGAAGTGGAAATCGCCGGGGAGTGCGCTAATGGCTTCGAGGCCGTGAAAGCGGTTGCCGAGCAGAGGCCTAACCTTATTTTCTTGGACGTACAGATGCCCAAGCTCACCGGCTTCGACGTTCTTGAGCTTATCGGTACGGAGATTCCGGTCATCTTCGTCACGGCCTACGATCAACACGCCATGCGCGCATTCGAGGTGCACGCGGTCGATTATCTGCTGAAGCCGGTCGGCCGTGAGCGTTTTGAAGCGGCGCTAACACGCGCGCGCGAGCGTGTCGCCGAGAAGAAGCCGATGCCCGCCGAACTCGCGGCGGCAGCGCGGCCACCCCAGCAATTTCTGGAGCGCGTGGTCATCCGCGACGGCACGCGCGTAACGCTAATTCCGGTCAGCAAACTCGATTACGCGGAAGCGCAGGACGATTATGTGGCGCTGGCCAGTCATGGCGCGAAGCACCTGAAGCAGCAAACTATTGCAAGCCTCGAAGCGGCGCTGGACCCTGCAAGGTTTGTTCGCATTCACCGGTCGTACATCGTCAATTTCGAACGCGTGGCGCGCATCGAGCCGTACGGCAAGGACAGTCGCCTGGCAATCTTGACCGATGGCACGCGCCTGCCGGTAAGCCGCGCCGGCTACGCCCGCCTGAAATCCCTGCTGGATGATCGCGTGTAGTTTCCGGAGTGCGGGGCATGCCCGCCACGGAGCGCTTGCTCTCGCTTTTGCGGCGCGCGCAGCCCCGGCACACGCCCCAGCCAGCCTCACGCCGCAGCACTTGCTTCCACTAGGAGCCGATCTTGCGAACCCAAATCCGCGTGGTCGCCGGTTTGCCCAAATGCATCGTGCGTCCGCCGGCACGCAACGTAATTGTTTCATCGTACTCGCGCTTCTTTACTGCGACCTGCGTTTCCGGCCGCAGCTCCAATTTTTCCAGGAACTCCAGAAATTGCGCATCTTTCTCGTAAACGCAAAGAATCTCGGCCTTGTCATTGGCGCGCAGATCGGACAGCGGAACGGCTCCTTGCTTGCGCAGCTTGGCGATGCCGCCGCGCATCGGAACACCGTGCGGGCAGCTCTTTTTATCCGCAAAACGCTTCAGCAGCATCGTGCGCTTTCGACCAGGGCAGACCGATCACGTCGGTGAGCAGCATTTCCGCGAGCTGATGACGCAACGCCAGGCGCTCCGCGAATTGCCGTCCCTTGCGCGTGAGGTCGATGCGACCTTCGCGGTCCACGCGCACGTGCCCATCGCGCGTCATGCGCTTCAGCGCTGCCGTGACTGCCGGCGGAGTTACGTTCAGCTCTTCGGCTAAGCGCGCACTGATGGGCGTCTGGTCCTCCTCAAGCATCTCCCAGACGGCTTTGAGGTAGTCTTCCTGCGAAACGCTGGTTTTATCGCGCCGCAAAATATTCTCCTCGCTCAGCTTTCGCTACGAACGAACGCGGCTGGCGGCATCGTCCTTGCCATCGTCCGGCGTTGCACACTCTTTTCTCAGCCTTTGAGCCAATTCCAAAACGCGCCGTTGAACCGTCTCATAAGTCCCTTGATACTTCTCGGGGTCACCGTAGGGATCTTCAATCTCCCAGTCCTCAACCTTGGTGAGTGCACGAAAGTTACGAAATGCAAATTCCCGTGGCCGGCCGCTCATGTTGATGACAATATCCGCGGATTCCCATGCCTCCGATGAGATAGGCTTGGACGCCAACCCTGTGACAACATAGCCGTTTCTCAAAAGCGTTTGGGCGGTCATTTCAGCCACAAACCCGAGGGGAGCCAATCCCGCGCTCGACGCCTCAATTTCTTCTGGGGCATCCCTCCAAGCAATAGCCTCTGCCATCGGGCTCCGGCAGGAATTGCCGATGCAAACGAACAACACTCTGACGCGCTTGGTTCTCATAAGAGACTTTGCTCCTGAAGTCTCTCACAAGCCGAGGGACAGTTCACGTAAGAGCTGAGGATAGCTCGCTAGCGTGCTACAGCGGACCGATTGGAACTCTCTGCAGCCAGCTCGAGAAAGCGCTGATGCACGGTCGTGTCGTTCGTGAGTTCGGGATGAAAAGCTGCGGCCAGGATTTGGCCCTTTTGCACCAGCGATGGTTTGCCGGCATATTCGGCAAGCACTTCGATGCCTGGGCCCACGCGCTCGAAAATCGGCCCGCGAATAAAGACCATTTCCATCGGCTCAGACTTCAACGTGGAAGGCCCGCTGACCACGTCGCTGTGAACTTGCCGGCCGTATCCGTTGCGCAGCACGGTCATGTCCAGCAAACCGAGCGATTCTTGCTGGGGATTCTTCACCTCGGTGGCCAGCAGAATCGCGCCTGCGCACGTGCCGAAGATGGCTTTGTCCTCGGCGGCAAATTTCTTGATCGCCTCGTACAAACCCTCTTCTTGCAGGAATTGCAATTGCGTGGTGCTTTCGCCGCCCGGCAGAATCAACCCGTCGCAGCTCTCGAGTTCCGCAGGAGTGCGCACCTCGACGGTTTCGATGGCCATGCCAGCCAGCATGGCCGCATGCGCCGCAAAATCACCCTGCACCGCCAAAATTCCAATCTTCACAAGTCACCAAATTATAGGAGCACGGTTTAGCGCTTCCCGGTGGCACAGCCATTTCCGCCTGCGCTCCTCACAGCAGCGTCACCACCCTCGCGTCGACAACAAATCCTTCTCTTCGAGCTGCCGCACATCAAGGCCGCGCATGGCCTCGCCCAATTCTTCGTGCGCTTCCAGCACCGCCTTCGGGTCTTCAAAATGCGTGGTCGCCTTCACCACCGCCTTCGCGCGAGCTTCCGGATCGCTGGATTTGAAAATCCCCGAGCCGACAAATACTGCCTCGGCTCCCAGGCGGCGCACCAGCGCAGCATCCGCAGGCGTCGCGATTCCGCCCGCCGAGAAATTCGGTACCGGCAGTTTGCCCGTCTTCGCCACCTGGCGAACCAAATCCAGCGGCGCGCCGAGTTCCTTTGCTTCATGCATCAATTCGTCGTCGCGCATGGTGGTGAGCCGCTTCATCTGACTCACAATCGTGCGCATGTGCCGCACCGCCTCTACTACATTGCCCGAGCCGGCTTCGCCCTTGGTGCGAATCATCGCCGCGCCTTCCGCCACGCGGCGCAGCGCTTCACCCAAATTGCGCGCGCCACAAACGAACGGCACGCGGAAATCATGCTTCCAGACGTGATTCTCTTCATCGGCGGGAGTCAGAACTTCGCTTTCGTCGATAAAATCCACTTCAAGTGCCTGCAAGACCTCGGCCTCGACAAAATGTCCGATGCGCACCTTGGCCATCACCGGAATGGTAACCGTCTTCATGATCTCGCGGATGATTTTGATGGATGCCATGCGCGCCACGCCGCCCTCTTTGCGAATGTCGGATGGTACGCGCTCGAGCGCCATCACCGCGCAAGCTCCGGCTTTCTCCGCGATCTGCGCCTGCTCGGCGTTGGTGACATCCATAATCACGCCGCCCTTGAGCATTTCCGCCAAGCCGACTTTCACGCGCCATTCGTTCGCCGCGTTTCCGTTCCCGCTGCCGTTCACTTTCTTCACGTCCATGTCTCGCTTTCTCCTCTCTCGATTCTCTCCGCGCCTTCCTCGCAAGCGCTTAAACTTTCTTTCCCGCCGCTTCACCGATAATCACAAATCGTCCTTTGCCTCGCGCCAGTACATCTCCCACGGCATTCCTGATCTCGCCGACGTGGAACAAGCTCCTGCCCTTGTGTTCCGTCTCCCAGCCCTCCACGACAATTTCTTCCTGCACGCTGACCGGCTTCAGATACTCGACGGTAAGTTCCGCGGTTACCGCGCGCACTTCGCGAAACCGGCAAACCTTCCCCATGGCTTCGTCCAGGAGCGTGGCGATAATTCCGCCGTGCCCCATCCCACCGCCGCCCTGATACCGCTCGCCCAAAACAAATCGCCCAACGATGCGGCGCTTCTCGTTGTCTTGCACAAAGGTCAGCTTCATCCCGTTTTCGTTCGCGCCACCACACCCGAAGCAATGGTTGGCAGGATTCGGTGCCAGCGAGATCGTCGCCGGCTTTCTTTCCTCTGCGCTCTCTGTGCTCTTCACTGCGCGTCCTTTGTGCTAAATCCTTCTCAAACCAGCGCAACCCTGCTGCGCTCGGCTCGTCTCACGCCGCGCTGCCGTTTCCGCATCTCGATCCGCAGCAACTCCGCCAACGTCGCCGCGCCTCGCGCAATTTGTTTTTCGTCCAAGCCGGCAAAGCACAAGCGCAACGCATTCGGCAGCGGATTCTGCGCGTAAAAATACCGGCCTGGCGCGAAAAGCACCCCGCGCTCTTTCGAATGAATCAGCAGCTCGCTGGCATCAAATCCGGGCGGCAGTTCCAGCCACAGGCACATCCCGCCTTCCGGACGCGTCCAGCGCGTCCCTTCCGGCATGTGCTTGCGCAGCGCTTCATCCAGCGCCACAAGCCGCGCAGCGTACACCTTGCGCATTTTCGCGACATGCTTGGAAAACATTCCACGGCGCAGGAACTCCGCGAGGATCGCCTGCGCCAACTGATCGGTGTGAATGTCCGTAGTCTGTTTCACCACGCGCAGGCGCTCGATGGCCACCGCGGGCGCCACGATCCATCCCACGCGCAGTCCCGGAAACGCCACCTTCGCAAAACTATCGATGTGAATGACGATGTTCGAACGATCCAATTGCTTCAGCGAGGGAAGACGGTCTTCGCGCGCGTGCAGCCGCCCATAAATGTGATCTTCCACGACCGGCACTTGATGCCGCGAGGCCAGCTCCAAAACTTTTCTGCGCGAAGCCAGCGGCATCGACGTTCCCGTCGGATTCTGAAAATCCGGCGTAAGCACGATGAGCTTCACGCGGTTCGCCGCCAGAGTCGCCTCCAACGCCTCCAAATCCAATCCCAGCGAAGCACCAGGCTCGGCATGAGTGCGCACAGGCACGCCGAGACAGCGCGCGCGTGTACCGTTGAAGATAGCTACTGCGCCTGGATAGGTCGGATTCTCCAGAATCACGGAATCGCCGGGTCGCACAAACGCTTTGCTGATCAAATCGAGCGATTGCTGGCAGCCATCCGTGATCAGAAGATTTTCGTCCCGTGCCGGAATGCCGTCGTGCTCCAGAAGCTCTAGGAGCGCCTCTTTCAACGGCGCATACCCATCCGAAGGCCCGAGGTTGAGCACGTCCGTGGCCTCGCGGCGCAGCACGGCGTTCACGCAAGTTTGCAGGTCTTCGATCGGAAAGAACTCTTGCGCCGGCCGCGCCAATACAAAGGAGAGCGCATTCTCGGGAGCGCTCGCCGTCAAGCGCGAGAGCACTTCTTCGCCGCGCTCATCCGCAAAAAGTAATTCCCAGCGGATGCCGTTGTTTCCATTCAGCACCGGAGGCGCCGGCGGAGTAATCTTCAGTCCGTCTCCATTGCCCTTGATGAACGTGCCGCGGCCCACGTGTCCCTGAATCAGCCCTTCTGACTCGAGCTCCGCATACGCGTTCGCCACGGTGGTGCGATGCACGCCCAACATCACCGCCAACTCGCGGCTCGCGGGAATGCGGTCGCCGGGACGCAAATCGCCCGCATGCACCAGCGCCCGCAACTGGTCGCGCAGTTGGACATATAGAGGAACGTGGCTTTCCGGCTGGAGATGTACAGGAAGCATTGGCTCTCCCCTAGCAGCCAATTCTACACGACATTGGACTGCTACAAGAGCCAATTTGTCTCTGACCTTGGAGTGCGGCGGTCTTGCCGCCGCGTTTGCCGCTTCACCGCAGGCTAGCCCACTCCCCTCGGCGAACCCCTTCGCCGCAGAGGCCTTAGTCCCTCGGCGGGTGATACCCGATTCGCCCGTTCGCCTCCCCCGCAGCCAACTGCCGCACGCAAAGGCGCGTCAAATCATTCTGATCGCACTGGTAGATTTGCGCCATCGGCAAATCTCCCGGCTGCACGACGTATTCCCCCACTTCCATTTGCTGCGAAGCGTCTGAATGATCAGTGTTGAGGGGACTGCCGCCTTCGGCGACGCGCACGCGGAATTCGCGTGACGGCGGCTCGTAATTTTGGAAGCTGAAGCACTTCCGCACGCAAGCGCGGTCCACCATGTGCACGATGTAGGGGAGCCGCGAATCCGGCGGCGCCCAGATGGTCGCCGTCACCCGCCCGCCGATCGGCACGCTGCTTTCGATCAAGCTTTCGATTTGCGCCTCCATGCGATTTAGCGTTGCGGTGTCCTGGTACAAGAACGTAAAGAACACTACTGCGATGATCGCAAATCCCGCAGTGTGCCACTTACGAGGCTGCATAAGGGCCAAAACACAAAGGCCCATGACCGCCGCGACGGTCGTCAGCCGCAACGCCAGCGCGCCTACCCAACCCGAATAGAGTGGAACGCGCAAGACATCCGGCAGCACATAAATCGCTAACACAACAAACCAGTGAAGCTCGAGCGGCAAACGCATGGCTGCCCAGTACTCCTGCGTACGACCGCGCCGAAGCCCGTCCGCCACAAAGCACGCCACGCCGAAAAGGAGCGCCACACCCGACAGGACGTAATAGCGCATGCCATAAAGGGCCAACTGGTCGCTGCCGTTGTAAATGCCGGGACTGAACGTATCCCACACGCCGAAGGACTCGTAATGCGTCATCAAATAGAGGCGCGCCACCACCACCGCGAGCACCGCCGCGCCAGGCACTGCCAATTTCCACCAACCCGGCAGCAAGCGCCACAAAACAACATAGCCGACGCAGCCCGCTAACCAAACAAAACCCTGCGGATGGGCGATCAAGACGAGGCCGGCAATCGCGGCGGCCAGGATGAGTTCCCTGCACCGTCCGCTCCAGACAATCGCGGTGCCAAAAAATCCCAAGCCAAGCGAAAGGTAGTAATTGAAGAAGCCGACGTTAAACGTCCAACCATAGGCGAGCATCATCAGGCACGGCAGCAAGAACCACGGTGGACGGCACGAGACGGCGGCGATGAGCGTAAATGCGCCCCAAAAGAAGATGAGCACGCATAGCGGTACAGCAATTTTCTGCGCCACCGCCAACCCAAACAGATTCCCAAGCTTTAAGAGGATGAGATCGAACAGGACATTGTTCCATTGCCTGGCAACGTAAAGCCCCGGCGCTTGCCCGCGCTCAATCAGTTGCGCGAGCCACGCATTGTAAACGTGGCTGGCGAGGTCGCCGGCTTCGATGCGCCGATGCCAAAAACACGGGACAAGCAGGCCCGCGGAAATCGCCAAAGCCTGCGGCCAGCATCGCCCCAGGAAATCGGCTGCGGCATGAAGAGCTGATGCGTCTCTGTCCGTCTCCATCTTCTCGGTTGTTCACAGTCACTGCGGCCGGAGCGACGCGCAGATTAGCACAGAGCGTTCTGCACACGCTATTGAGATACGAGACATGGTGGGATAGCATCGCGAGCAGTGAGAGCACGCTTCAAGAAGCTGATCGACAATCCTGTATTTCTGCTCGGCGTCGTGGCCTTCCTGACGGCTCTGCTCTTGCAGTCTGGCGAACTCGGCTCGAGTGATACCACCCGGAGACTCCAGACGACGCATTCTTTCTGGACTTCGGCGCCGCCGGTCCTGCCTGAAGATTACCCGGATTTTGGAATTGTAGGCCGCAACGAGAAGATTTACGCCTGGTATGGAATGGGGCAGAGCGTGCTGATGCTGCCCGCCGACGTCGTCGGGACGTATTTAGAGCGCTTGCCGGTGTTTGCCAGCCTTGCGGACCGCGATCCGGGCATCCGCGCGATTGTCGTGAGCTACAGCACCAACGTCCTTGTGTGCGTCCTCACGGTGCTGGTCTGCTTCCGTTTTCTGCGGCTCCTCGAATTCACCCCAAATCAGTGCATTGCCGGGGCGCTCACGCTGCTCTTCGGCACAACGCTTCTCCATTACACACAGAACATGATGGAGAACAACTTCCTCTTGCTTCTGACGTTGACCGGCCTGTGCTTTCAATACGAGTGGCTACTGACCGGCAGCACGCGCGCGCTCCTGACCGGCTCACTCGCCCTCGGAGCGAATATTTTGACGCGGCTGACAACTGTTCTGGACATTGCCGCCGCTGGCCTTTTCATTCTTCTGATTCTATCAATAGAGAATGTGCGCGGCCGCGGGTTTCTCGCGCGGTTGTGGGAATACCTCCGCGTTGCGGCGCCTTGCTATGTACTGTTCGCTGTGATTGACCGGCTCTACCAATATCTACGCTTTGGCACACTGTGGAACACGTACCTCTCGGTGGTCGCCGAGCAGCAACGAAAGCTCGATCCTGATCTGCCGCCAAATTATCCGTGGACCGCGCCGCTGCATACGGGCGTTTTGGGGCCCTTGATCACGCGCGAGAAATCCCTATTCTTGTATGACCCGCTCATGCTACTCACGATTCTGCTGGCCGTCCTCATCTGGAAGCGCTTTCGCCCCGAGATCCAGGCTTACCTCACCTCATGCTATTGTTTGCTAGGGGCTTATATCCTTTTTTATGCGAGATATTACGATTGGAGCGGTGACTACGCTTGGGGCGACCGCTTCATTACGACGCCCGTGCAGTTGCTCGCGATGATCTCGATTCCATTGCTACTGCGCCATCGCGAGAACTTGCGAAAAATTGTTTGTCAACTGGGGATGACGCTCGCCGCCGTCAGTGTGATTGTTCAGCTCGCTTCCATTGCCTTCTGGCACCCGCTCGAGATTCAACAGATGGTTACGCTGGGCCACCCGACGTTTGTGGTTGCCTTGCGCTTCAAAAACATCGCCGCAGTCACTCTCGGTAAGGCGGGTCAGTGGGGTTTGAGCAACCAACTCACTCAGGAGGCTGGAATTCATTCCGCCACGCCCTATTTTCTGCCCTTCTTGTTGAAGAAAGACGGGAGCATTTCAGGCGCCACCGCCGGGGCGTTGGTGGCCGCCTGGTTCGTCTTGCTGGCCGCCTTAATTTCTATTTTCTTGTTGATAATGCGAAAAGCACAGCGAGGCGATTTTTCTGCGCTTCGGCCGGTGACTCAGGGCAGGGTACTTGACGGAATGCTGATGCGGCGTAGCCGCACGATTGAATGATTTGGTTCGAACTGCTCGTCTTCGATGTCGACGACACGCCGCTTCCTGGCTCAAAGTGTATAACGTCAATCTTGGCCACGCTTACTCTGAATGGCGGCGAATTTCAGAACGATGGCACGATCACCCTGCGAGCCGCAATTGGCCCCGGTAACTCGCTGATACCGGCTTGTATCTGCGTTGGGTAGCGTGAACGGCTATTTCGAGGGTTGGCTTTCCCCCAAGCGTTTGAGCCGGTCGCGAAGGCGGCGCTGCAGCGGCGTAGGCGTATTCGGATTGAACGCCACCAAATACCACAGCGGCTGGCTGCGATCCCGACTGAGCCAGGCCAGCGTCGCAGCGTCGGCGTTCGGATGGCGCGCCACATTCTCGCGCCAGCTTGTTCAAGGTCTTAGCATTGGACCGTGGATGCTCGCTGATCAACCGCAGCAAATAAAAATCTTCTTCCGGCGCCTGCTTCACCAATTTCTCCAGCATTTCGGGCTTGGCATCGGCGCTCAACACCAAGCCAATCTTTTCGTCCCACGCGGTGTTGATCTGATTGAGTTCACGCGTCCGCGCGTGAATCAGTTCTTCCAGGGTCCGCCGCTCCTGTTGCATGCGCGCAATCGGCAGCTCCGTGCCCTCCAACGAATCCAGGACACGCAGCAAGTGTTGCCGCTCCCCGAAGACAATTTGCGAGGTGCGCGTGCTGGGCCCCTTTTCCTTTTCTTTGTGCTGCACCAGGTCGGAACGTCGCATCGTGTTGGCTGCTCCAGCACTCTCCCCTCGCAAGCTTGTGCCAGGGATTGTGCCCAAACCCATGCTGATTTCTCGCGCTAGACCCACGGCGTAACCCGCATTCCGCTGGGCTAATGCGGATTATGTTCCCGTGGCTGCGTAGGGTAAAGTTACCAACGTACTGTATGTGCCCGAAGTGCAACCGTCTGCCAAGCGCGCTTTGCGCGCGATTCGAATGAGGATCAACGCCCATGTCCGCATTTGAGGATCACAAAGAGGAATTGGAGCACTACGAACAGATGTTTGGCCGTGAGCGCGGCCGGCTGGCGGTTTCGCTGGACCGCCTCACCAACGCATTGGTCTTAGTTGGGCAGCATGGCGTCTATTGCACCAGCCAGCGCAATCCCACTCTTCCGGCCATGGACATTCGCATTATTGCGAACGAACTGACCCACGCAAAAGAGTTGGTGCAATCGGTAATGGAGGAGCTGCGACAGACCAAGAACGCGGCCCAGAGCTAAACGTCTGTGCGCTAGTCGCCGGACACCAGAAAGGGATTTGACTGCCGCTCTTCGCCGATGCTCGTGGTCGGCCCGTGCCCCGGGTGCACTACGGTCTCATCCGGCAGCGCCATCAACTTGCCGCGCAGCGAGTCCAGAATCTCTTCCATCGACCCGCCCCACAAATCGGTTCTTCCGATGCTTCCGGCAAAAAGCGTGTCTCCCGCAAATAGCTGTGGCGCGGCCAACGTAATTTTCCCCGCTTCGGGCGCCATGTACAGCGAGACGCTTCCCGGCGTGTGTCCGGGCGTATGAATCACATGCGCCTCGAGCGAACCCCACTGCAACGCATCGCCGTCGGTCAGCAGTTGATCCACGTCGGTAAGCTCCGGCGGCATTACCCCCAGGAACGCCGCCTGCACATCCATCGCTTGATAGAGCGGCAAGTCTTCGCGATGCATCATCACCGGTGCGCCGGTGTATTTGTGCAACTTGCTGAGGCCGCCGACGTGATCGATGTGCGCGTGGGTGCTGACGATTCCCTTTACCGTGAGCTTGTGCCGCCCGAGCAGATCCAGAATGCGGCTTACTTCATCGCCCGGATCAACAACCAGCGCCTCGCGCGTCACGGGATCCCCGATAATCGAGCAGTTGCACTGCAGAATCCCCACCGGGATGGAGATGTGCAGAAAACCGTGCTTTTCCACACCCACGACTGGAATCGGCTGGTCCATCAAACGCAGTATAACATTCGCTGCGCGGCGCATCATCGCTACAAAACGCGCTTGACAGCAGCTTTGCTACACTGTGGAAGGAGGTAACCGCCGCCGCGTATGCAAGCCCCTGAACCCGCAAAAATAATCGATACGCCGCTCGCGCCTTTCCATGAGCAGGCCGCGGCGAAAATGGGCGAGTGGTTCGGGTGCGCTCTGCCCGCCGATTTCGGCGATTGGCAGCGTGAATACTGGTTCGCGCACAAATCTGTCGCGCTGATCGACAAGAATTACCGCTGCTATCTTTCCTTCACCGGCCCCGACCGGGTGCGCTATCTCAACGCCATTCTGACCAACAACATCAAAGATCTGCCGCCGGCACATGGGAACGTTTCGCTCCTGCTCAGTCCGCAAGGCCGCATCCTCGCTGAGCTCGAAACCTATGCGTTGCCCGAAAGTTTGCTCTGTGTCTCTTACGCGATGATCCGAGAGCGCCTCATCGAAGCGCTCGATAAATACATCATCATGGATGACGTCACTCTCACCGATGACACGCCGCGTTTCGGTACGCTGGCGCTGGAAGGTCCCGCCGCCGAGCGTGTCGTTAGCGAGTTGACAGATGTCGATCTGCACTCGCTGGCGGACCTCGCCAGACAGGACGCCCGCGTCGGGACGATTCCCTGCACCATCATCCGCCGCTCACCCGGAAAATTTGCCGGAGCCGAATTTCTGGTGCAGCGCGCCCACTTGGAGGCGCTTTGGGAAACACTCCAGGAGAAAACAAAGGCTGCAGCCGGCGGCCCCACCGGCTACACCGCGCTCAGCGCGCTTCGCCTCGAACAAGGGGTTCCCTGGTTCAGCTATGACTTCGGCGAAAAGCAAATCCCTCACGAAGCCGCGCTAGAAAACAGTCACATCAGCTACACGAAAGGCTGCTACACAGGCCAGGAAATCGTCGAGCGAGTGCGTTCCCGCGGCCAAGTAAACCGCCGGCGCGTCGGCCTGCGTTTCACCGGGGAAACCGTCCCCGGGCCCGGCGAAATCCTCGCGTTCGAAGGCAAGGAAGCCGGCTTCGTTACTCGTGCGGCATTTGCACCCGCGCTCGCCTCCGCGATCGGTATGGGCTACCTCCGAAAGGAAAACAACTCACCCGGCAGCAACTTGGAATGGCGAGACGGAACCGCGACGGTTGCAGATTTCCCTGCGGACGCGTAACGGCCGCCTTCAGGCGCACGCGCCGCGAACTCTCGAAAGTCTGCGTTAGCTATCTATTCAGAAGGAAGGCTTCTAGACTCTCACTGCATCGCCAGCATCGGCTGCAGCGCCCTGGTCAGCCGTGCGCGGTCTTCCTGTGTCATCTCGATAAATTCAATCCCCATGCCTCGCGCCGGCGTCACTCGCCGCACAACAGCGCGCGCCCGCACTTCTCCGAATGGCAAATCCAGCAGCACTTTCACCATGCTGCGAATCGGCACTGGCTGCCGCGTCGCCACAAACAATCCCCCCAACGCCATACTTTCAAGATAGGAAACCGCGCGACGTGCTCCCGATTGCCATGCCACCCGCAAACTCCTCGGCGGCACAACGCGTGGATAGCGCCTGTGCTCTGCATCCCCCACGACCAACTCCCCCACCCCACCATGCCAGAGCCGCTAAGTCTCCGCCAAAGAAAAACCCCAGTCAATGTACTTTTTCGCGGTGCTGCGGTTGTGTATGGATTGCACCCCGCGGAATCACACGGCTGACCGCTCGAAGCGCCCAAAATGTAGCCTGTCCTTTTACTTACCCAAGGACGTTCGCCGCAGCAGCGCCCCCAAGTCCACGCTAATCCCAAACGAAAACGAATTCAGCCGCAAGGGCACGCTGCGGCTGTAGTCGAACTCGAGGTCAATCGCCTTCACCGGCTTCAGTTCAACGCCCGCGTTGAATCCGTTGTCTCGCACCAAGCTCGCGCTGCCGGTCTGCACGCTGGTGTCCAAGTAACCCTTGCGGTTCGTGCTTGTCCCGGTGGCGCCGCACTTGACGCCTGCGCTGCACCGAAACACGCGGCTGACCTCCGTTTGTGTGCCCCACGGCGCGATGTCATAGGCAGAGACCGAAACGCTGAAGGGCCCTGCATCCATTTCCGTTCCGGCTTCAAACTGCGCGTTGTAACCAAACGTCGTGAACAGCCGTTGAAAGTACTTCGTGTCCGGCACTGTGTTCCCCACGCCTCCATCGATAAACGGCGTGAAATTTCCCCATCCATGCTCGATATGATTCCCCCAGTTCCATGTCGCATGCCCCGTGCTGAAGCCTTTTTTCACATCGCCGGTCGGCGCGCCGAGGTGAATCGTCGAAGCATAATTCACCGTGGGACCCGGAAAGAGCCACTTCAGGTCCGCACCGACGTTTCCCAAACCCGACCCCGAAACCGCCTGCGGGTCTTTCGCCTTGACTGCGCTGGGTGTGCCGACGAAATAGTAAGGAATTCCCAGGCTGACTCCGAAATGGTGCGAGAAATTGTAACCGCCTCCAAAGCCCAGATTGTATACCGACCCGTCTCCGCTGGTGCTGCCTTCGAATCGCGTCCCGAGATTCCAACCCGGGTAGAATCCCTCATCGGATTTCGCACCTCCGCTGGCCGCCGCGTTCGGACTCTGCGCCTGAACGCCTTGCGCTCCGACCACTGAAAACAGCAGTGCGACAACCGCAGCCCAACTCGCTGCGCGCAATCCGACACGAGACAGAATTCGTTTCGTACAATGCATTTCGCCCCCTAAGAGCTTCAGACATAACACTTACAGTATGGCGGGGAGGGGCGTGGGTATACACGCGCCGATAGAGCGTGGATTTCCAAGGGAAAACTGTACGCGCGGACAGGTTCGGCATTGGCTACTTATTGCGCTTGTACACCCGCACGTAATCCACCAACATCGTCTGCGGAAACACCGTCGTCGCATCCGGCGAACCCGGCCAGTCTCCGCCCACAGCCACATTCAAAATCAAGAAAAACGGATGGTCGAACACCCACGTGCCGCCCGCCGGCCACTGCGCGCTCGTGAACGTGGCGTACAGATTCGAGTCCAGATAAAAGCGCACAACACCCGGTTCCCACTCCACCGCGTAAAGATGAAAATCGTCCGACAAGCGCTTCCCCGCGGGCAGCGCGATCGTTTTCGTCAAATCGCTGGTCGCATTCGTCGAGCTTGGGCCATGCAGCGAGCCATGGTTGATTCCCGGTTCCTTGCCAACATTCTCCATGATGTCGATCTCGCCGCACTTCGGCCAGCCGTCCGCCGTGATATTGTCACCGAGCATCCAGAAAGCCGGCCAAATTCCCTGCCCCGCCGGCAGCTTGATGCGCGCCTCAAATCGCCCATAGGCCTGCGAGAATAGGCCCTGGGTCTTCAAACGCGCCGACGTGTAACTGAAGCTCTTGCCGTCCGGTC
>WNFE01002038.1_pt1 | contig 22991 bp, 19 predicted proteins | sample 5400451 | NCBI WGS metagenome assembly WNFE01 (sample SAMN13153344, study PRJNA577476) | soil metagenome | isolation source: 200 cm saprolite under Douglas fir tree site 2 hole 2 | place: USA:California | collected 2015-04-18
ACCTGGTCACCACCGAGGACAAGATGATTCCACCTGACGCCCAGCGTGCCATGTCCAAGCGCGCGGGTGCTACGGTCGTTGAGGTCAAGGGAAGTCACGCCATCTACGTATCGCAGCCAAGAGCTGTCGCAGATCTTATTGAACAGGCTGCGACGAAGGCGAAGGCAGCCGCCACCGCTTAGAAAGTTCGCTTCGCACTCGCCGAATCTACCCAAGCCGCATGAGTGTGCGGTCTATGCCGTTTCAGACCGCACGATGCCAGTCCGGATTCCTGCCGAGTCACGGGCAAACCGGAAGTAATGCCTCCGGGTTGGCAGATTGCTCCTGACAAACGCGCCAGCAGTGACCCAACCAATCGCTGGCGAGAAGCCAGCATATCGTTACTAATCGGGCCATTCACATCCGCGTCGGCATCTAAACGCGTTTCTCTGTATAGCCGACTCCCCGCTACTCGATACCTAGTCTGGATCGATAGGAATTTGATCTCCACGCTTCAAGACCGGCATAGGACGCACGCGGCTACGCTGAGAGTCGGCAAAGTACAGAAAAGGCCTCATTGCCGGCCGCTTGCAACGCATGATCGAGCAGCGGGGGCCTCGAGCCGTTCAAGGGCTGCGGCCGAAGGTTGATCGGAACGATACACAACAACATTAGGTAGCTAGCCGTTTTCGACGCGGGCCTTTATATCCGAGTACGCCGTATCGATGAGCCTGCTTAGCGCTGCGGCGTTTGCGGCCGTTCCCGGTCTCAGCTTCACGTGACGCATGAACTTGCCGGTGCCTTGCAACAAGCGAGCCGGATCCGGCAGTGCTGCGCCGTGAAAGAACCCCACGTTTACGTGCGAGGTGAATACATTCACATAGCCGAAGGGCGCATCTCCCAAACATACAACCGGATAGCCGTCATGCAAAAGCTCCCGGACTTCGTCCCCGCACTTTCGCATCACCTCAAACCACTGATGCGCGATGGCTCCCCATTCACCTGCATGCTCTTTCATCCACGCATCGATGGCGGGATCCCGCTCGACAGCGCCGTTGAATCGCAGCAAGTCCGTTCTCATCGTCGCTCGCCTTTCTGCTTTCGGGAATTTAGTCAGCCCAGAAGGTCGACTACTGTTTTATGCGGAATCTGAGGCTTGTTCTCGCGCCGACTTCCTGCACGTTGATTTTCTCGAGCCGGACGCTCTCAAGGCTGGAGTTTTCAGACGACCGGAGACTGGTGCCTAAAAATACCGGCATGATATCAACATGAAGCTCGTCGACGAGTCCCGCATCCAAGAGCTGTTGGGCTATGCTGACGCCGCCGACCACCTGAACTGCCCTATCGCGGGCCGCAGCTTTTGCTTGCGCGACTGCTGATTCCACACCGTCGGTTACGAACGTGAGGGTCAGGTGCTCGTCTTGTTTCGGTGCAACGATCGGCCGGTGATGGGTCAGCACGAAAATCGGCACTTGGAATTCGTAGTTGCCGACGTACGAGTCGGAGTCCCCCATCTCGAACGTCCTTCTCCCCATGAGGACTGCACCAGTCTGCTCGATAGCGTCCTTCATGTAAGGGGTGTATCTGAGCGCCGCCAAGTCGGGATAAAGGCGACCTGCGTCATTTTGATTGGCTACAAACCCGTCAAGCGAGATGGTCATCCCGACGATTACTTTTGCCAATAGTTCCTCTGTGTCCGATTATGTCGATCCGTCATTTCAGGATTATCTCCGAAATGTGAACGGCGTGTCCTACTAAAAAGGTATTAACGCTAAATGGACGCTAAGCGGATGGAAGTCAGGCTAACAAAACAAAAGAATTATGGCGGGCGAGCCTGTAAGCCGGAATCTTCACGCAATCTTTTGCTTTCAATAAGTTGCGTAGAATCAACAAACGCGATCTGTCAAGGAAGTCAATTCTGGCAGCAAAAACAGGTTTTGTGTCACAGTTATGGCACAGTTCCGCGTACAGCGACAGCAATCACTCCGCGATCGATGCCAATTTTCCACAGGAAAGCGTTACAGTACTGAAACGAACAATGCCATCCGCACACTATCCAACATCTGGCGGAAACTCGCATCACCCAACGAGTCGGCTCTGCTAACGACGACCCGAGGGGATTGGCGCAGTCCGTTTGGGGAGTTCCCTTCCGATGCATTCGGCGCGAAGGTTTGGTCACTTCTCCCGCCAAAAGCCGAAGCATTGAGAAAAACTCCATGGCCGTAAAGTACAACCTGTCCGGTACTGAGGTGGATCGTGGCCACTGTTCAAGTTCGCTTGTTTGGGAAATTCAACGCACACCGGGATGAGCGGGAATTCGATTGCTTCCCTTCCGCAAAAGCCAAAGAGCTTTTTTGTTATCTTCTCCTGCACCGGGACCGGCCGCATACTCGCGAAACGCTGGCCACGCTCTTCTGGGGCGAGTGCACGCCGGAACAGACGAGAAAATACCTTCGCCAGACGCTCTGGCAACTGCAACATGCGCTGCACGAACTTTCCGGCCAAGATTGCCCGGACGTGATGCAAGTAGACAGAGGTTCAGTGCGGTTAGATACGCGAAGTGAGCTATGGCTGGATGTCAGCGAATTTGAGCAAGCGTTCCTGCCGGTGAAAGGAATTGTCGGAGAGCAGATGGACGCCTCCTACGCCGAAGCATTGCGAAAAGCTGTGTGTCTGTATGAGGGGAATCTGCTGGAGGGCTGGTATCAGGATTGGTGCCTCTACCATCGCGAGCGGCTGGAGAACGCCTATCTGGCGATGCTGGATAAGCTGATGGCGTATTGCGAAGTTCATGACGAATACGAGGCCGGGATTTCGTACGGGGACAAACTACTGCTACAGGATCGCGCTAGAGAACGCACGTATTGCCGGCTGATGCGGATGCGCTATTTTGCGGGAGATCGCGCCGGCGCTTTGCGTGAATTTCAACGCTGCGAGATCGCGCTGAAAGAGGAACTGGGAGTTGCCCCAGCGAAACAGACATTGGAATTGCGCGAGCGAATCTGCACGGATTTGCTGAATAAGCAGATTGCACTGGCCGCGACAAAGCCGCGCGTACCCGCCCCCGACATGGCAGACCCCCGCGGTTCACTCTTCAAGGGGTTGTACAGACTGCGGTCCGTGCTGATGAGAGTTCAGCATCGCGTCGAGCTCGATATCCGGGAAGTGAACAACATTTTGGATACCCAACCCGGACCCTCGGTCAACGAAAAACGCTAGCCGGCAGTTCTTGGGCAAAAGCGTCCGCATCCCGGACACTTTTTTTTTGCGCCTCCAAAAAAAGACGAGCGATAAGACACCTGAGAGACGTTCGGAAAGACGCACACGTTTTAATGTCGCCAGCGTGCGATCTCGATGAGTCTCCAAGAGTCATGTGGCGAGCCAAATCAAGAGCACGTGTTTCTTGAACGCGATGACACATTCCGCTCCAGCAAGCGGTGAATGGCGAGAAACGGAAGCGCACTCGTTCATCGTGAAGATTTGGCTGGAACAAACGGATCCCGGTGAAGACGAAGTCAAATGGCGAGGCAGCGTAACGCACGTCCCGGGCGGCGAACGACAAAGCGTGAATGATTTGACAGAGATCGGCGAACTGATGGCAAGGCATCTGCGAGCGCTTGGAGTTCAGTTGGGAATGAAATGGAGGATATGGCTGTGGCTGTTCCGACCATGACTAAAACGCAAGAAAGCGTGCCGGAAGAGCCGGTGTCCCAACTGGAGCGGCTTCTGCCAGCTTTTAACCGGCTCGATCTGATGCTGGAACGCGCGGTGCGAAGCATGGATTCGGCCGGCGGCACGGAAAGTTCCGTAGGATTTAGGGGCCTGTATGTGGGGCGTGAAGAAGTAGGAAAGCTGCTGCAAAGAAAACCAGCAGCAACGCCGTTTGAGGCGATGCTCGCCGCAGATGAAGCCAATGGCGGAGCAGCGTACCCCGGCCCGCGGCCACTTCTCTGGATGATGCAGGAATTCCAGCTCGGAAATTTCGATGCAGATGTGCTTTTGTTGAGCCTGGCGCCGGAACTCGACCTTCGTTACGAAAAAATCTATGCGTACTTACAAGATGACGTAACGCGCAAACGTCCAACGGTGGAACTCATTTTGAATTTGTTGTGCCACTCCGCGGAAGAAAAACTGAGGCGGCGAGCGCATTTTCATCCGGACGCGCCGCTCGTCAAAAATGCACTCGTGCACGTCGCATCCGACCAGAGCCAGCCGGACGCACCGTTTCTGACGCACGCGGTACGAATCGACGATCAAATTGCGCGGGCGATTTTGGGCGACGCAACTACCGATCCGCGGTTGTTGTCGTTTTGCGAATTTGTTGCGCCGGAGCAGACGCGAAATGCATTGCCATACGAAGCGGAACTGGTGCCGGCCCTGGCGCGGCTCGCCACGCAATTTCCCGCCGCCAGGTTCCGCGCGTATTTCCAAGGGCCGGCCGATACCGAAAAACAGACAGTCGCGGAAGGATTAGCTGGAGCGCTTGGAACGCTGCTGATGAAGGTTCGCATCTCGCGGATTGTGGACAAGCAGGAGTTTGAATCATTGTGGCGGCTTGCGTTGCGGGAAGCGCGGATGTGCGGAGCAACGCTTTATGTGTCCGGAGTGGATGAGTTTGAAGGAACAGAGGGAGCATGGCGCCAACAAATGCTGGATGCATTGGGCGATTACCGGGGAGCCGCTATCCTTGCCGGGAAGCGCGCGTGGGAATCGCAGAAGTTTGCAGGCCTTGCTGTAACTCCAATTGATTTTGAAACGCCGGAATACCCAACACGCGTCGCGCTTTGGAAAGCAAACCTGGAACATTTTGCGCAGAGCGTCGATCCGGAAATCGTAGCTACACTGGCGGGCCGCTTCAAATTGACCGCTGGGCACATCGCGCAGGCAATTGCGTCCGCGACGCTTGCAGCGCAATGGCGGGGAGCGTCCCGGAAAACAAGCTCCGACAAACAAAGGGAGGAAGCGAAGCTCGAAGCGCCAACGCTGGAGGACCTGACGGTGGCGGCACGCGCGCAATGCGGGCAGGAACTGGCAAGTCTCTCGAGAAAAATTGAACCCAAATACAGATGGGACGACATCGTGCTGCCAGCGGATCAGATGGAGCAGCTTCGCGAAATGTGCCTGCAGGCGGAAAACCGGCACATCGTGTACGGCGACTGGGGATTCGAGAAAAAGCTTTCTCTGGGAAAAGGCTTGAATGTTTTGTTCTGCGGGCCGCCGGGCACTGGGAAAACCATGGCGGCGGAAGTGATCGCCGGACAGTTGCAGCTCGACCTCTACCGAATCGATTTGTCGCAAGTAGTGAGCAAGTACATCGGCGAAACGGAAAAGAATCTCAACCGGATTTTCACCGCGGCCGAAAACAGCAACGGGATTTTATTTTTTGACGAAGCGGACGCGCTTTTCGGCAAGCGCTCCGAAGTCCGGGATTCGCACGACAGGTACGCGAACATCGAAGTTTCCTACCTGCTGCAAAAAATGGAGGAATACGTCGGGGTGAGCATCCTCGCGACAAATTTGCGGCAGAACCTGGACGACGCATTTGTGAGACGGCTGCAGTTCATCATCGAATTCCCTTTTCCCGACGAGGAATACCGGCGGCGAATCTGGGAAGGGGTGTTTCCGAAAGAAACGCCACTGGGCGAGGACGTCAAGTTCGATGTGCTCGCTCACGACGTGCGTCTGGCAGGCGGGAGCATCAAGAACATGGCGCTGGCGGCGGCATTTTATGCGGCGGCGGCGGGCGATTGCGTGCGCATGGAGCATCTCGTGCAAGCGGCGCATCGCGAGCACCAAAAGTTGGGGCGTTCGTGGAGCAGTAGCGAGGCGTCAATGGCGAAGGCGGCGGTGAACTAGATGGAGCAAGGGATTGATTGACGATCTGAGCAGAACTTTGAAGGCCGTGCTGCACGATCCGTCGTTCGCCACGGTGTTCCCGGAGCTGAATGGCGCGGAGATTGTGTTTGACCGGCCGCTCGATCCGTTCAATCCAGCAAACACCACGGTGGATCTTTTTCTGTACGACCTGCGAGAAAACCTGGAGCTACGCTTGAACGAACCGACAACGACGACAGTGGGCAACACGCTGGTGACGCATCCAGCTGCACTGCGCCTTGCATGCTCGTACCTTGTGACCGCGTGGCCAGTCGGCGGACCAGATCTTCCGTTTCAAGAACACAAATTGCTGACCCAGGTTCTGCGCGTGCTTTCGCACTACCCGATCATTCCCGCAAGCTTTCTGCAAGGGACACTCGCTGGACAGGATCCGCCGCTGCCGATGGTGACGCTGCATCCGGATGCTCTAAAAAATCTTGCGGAATTCTGGAGCTCGCTGGGAAGCAAATTGAAGCCATCGCTGACGGCGACGGTGACGATCAGCGTGCCGGTATTCTCCGATGTGACGGATTACATCGTGACGACGCACAACACGATTTACGCGCCAGGGATAAACGCATCAACGGAAACGCTGATCCAGTTTGGCGGGCGAGTGATTGACAACAATTCGAAGCCGCTGCCTGGTGCGCTGGTGGATGTTTTGGACATGGGGCTGCGCGAGACGACGGACGACAACGGGCAATTTAATTTTCAAAATGTGACGGCAGGTGCGCACAACCTGCGAGCGCTTGCGACCGGCTTTAAGGCGCAGACGAAAACGGTGACTGTGCCCGATCTGCCGGACAACTACGTGATTCAGTTGGCACCACTTTAAGGAGTTTCAGAAAAAGGAGGAACGAGGGACATGGCTACATTCGCGTTTCAGACAAAGGGGAAAGCACCCGGAGTTTACATTCAGGAAATCACGCTGCCCGGGCCGATTGCGGGAGTAAGCACAAACATTGCGGCATTCGTGGGGCCGGCTAAAACGGGGCCGCTGCGGACGCCGACGCCGCTGACGAACGCGCAGCAGTTCTTCACGATTTTCGGCGACTACCTGGAATCGCCGTATCGCGTGTACGCGGCGCATGCCGTGAACGGATTTTTCGCGGAGGGCGGCACGCAGTGTTACTTCGTGCGCGTAGGCACAGGTATGGCCGCGAGTTTGAGCCTGATGGACGGCGGAACTCCCGCGCAGCCGACGCTAGTTGTGACGGCGCAAAAAGAGGGGACCGGCGGAAACGGAACGACAGCGCAAGTGGACCGCGTGGATGGGCCTTCGACAACGGTGCCGAATCCAACCGCTACACCGGCGAGCACCGCGGCAGGCGGGATGTCCATAACGGTGACGGCCGCCGCCGATGCGGCGAACTTTGCACCCGGGAACGTAGTCGTGATTACGCAGGGCGCAAATACAGAAAAGGCGACAATCGCAAGTATTGCGGCGGCAGTCATCACCTTTCAATCGAAATTGACGAACGCTTACAACGGCGGAACGATCTCGTTGCCGAATTTGGCCGCGGGGACATTGCAATTCAAAGTGGCGGCAACGACAGGACTGCAAGCGGGGACAACGGTGTTGATTGACAACACGACGCTGCACGAGAGCGGCGTGATTGCGAACGTCAATCCGATTTCCAATATGGTCACGCTCTCGGCGGGATTGACGAACACATATTCGATGGGCTCTGGAGCTAACACGATCACGATTACGGCGAAGGCGTTCACGCTGACGATTGTTTCAACCGCCGCGGGCACGGAAGTCTTCAAGAACATGTACATGGATCCGCGTCACAGCCGGTATTTCGGAAACATCGTCAACTCAACGGCGGTAACCGTGGTACTCGCCGATCCACCTTCGACTTCCCTTCCGCCAGATAACATGCCGGCCACGCTTGTAGCAACGAACTTGAGCGGAGGAGCCGCGGACAATCTGTCCGCAATAACAACGGCGGATTACCACAAAGGAATTGACGCGCTGCAGAAAATCACGGACGTAAACCTGCTGTGCGTGCCGGATGCGGCGCCGAACGGCGGAAATTTTCCATTCCTCGCGGCGGACACGCAGGACATCCAGTCGTACATGGTGGCGCATTGCGAAAAAATGAAGGATCGATTTGCGATCATCGATTGCACGGAAGTGTCAGCGACGACGACGGATTTTAGTTCACTGGTTGCACAGCGCCAGGGATTGAGTTCCAGCAACGGTTACGGAGCGTTTTATTTCCCGTGGATTGCGATTTCAAATCCGTTGGGAAAGGGACGGATCTTTGTGCCGCCATCGGGGCACGTGGGCGGAGTGTATGCGAACAACGACAACACGGTGGGCGTGTTCAAAGCGCCTGCAAATGAGGCAATGATCAACGTCATCCGGACTTTCCCAAACGAAGGCGTGGTGATTTGGGGCGCGCGGACGATTGCGCCGCCAGACATCACCGCGTGGCGCTTCGTGAACGTGCGGCGGCTGACGACGTTTATCGAGAAATCCATCCAGGAAGGCACGCGGTTCGCGGTATTCGAGCCGAACAATCTGCGGCTGTGGCAGCAGATCAAGAGGCTGGTGACCGCCTTCCTGACCGACCAATGGAACGAGGGAGCGTTGTTCGGCGACACGCCCGCGCAAGCCTTCCGGGTGCAAGTGGACGAAGCGATCAATCCTCCTTCGATCCGCGCGCTGGGACAGGTTGTGGTGCAAGTGACGATTGTGCCGACGACACCGGCGGAATTCATCGTGTTCCAGGTTATCCAGGACATCACGGGCGCAAGTTTGCAGGAATCGACCACATAGGAGGAATGGCATGGCACAGGATCCTTACAAGGGGTTTAGATTTCGCGTGGAAATCCACGGAATTCAGCAGGCGGGATTCATGGAGTGCAGCTCCGTGGGCTCGCACATTGAAATCGTGGAGTACCGCGAAGGCGGAGATGTCGCGTCCGTCAGAAAACTGACGGGGAAAACGAGTTATCCAGACATCACGCTGAAGTGGGGAATGACGGACAACCAGGACTTGTATACGTGGCACTTGCAGACAGTCCAAGGAAACATCCAGCGGCAAGACGGATCGGTGATTCAGCTAGACGATACCGGAAATGAAAAGCTGCGCTGGAATTTCTACAGAGCGTGGCCGAGCAAGTGGGACGGGCCGGCGTACAGCGCGAAGGGAAATGACGTTTCGATCGAAACGCTGACCCTGACGTGCGAGCGAGTGGAAAAAGCGTAAGCACATTCCACGGGGAATGAGCGCGCATTTACGGGAGGTGAGAAGTGTTTCAAACGGAGTATGAATTCAAACTGCCCTTTGGCTTCGTGGACGAAGAAGGATCGCTGCATCGAGACGGTATCATGCGGCTCGCGACGGCCGCGGACGAAATCCTTCCGCTGAAGGATCCGCGCGTTCAGGCGAATCAGGCGTACCTGGTGGTCATCCTGTTGTCACGCGTGGTGACGCGGCTTGGCAGCGTGGCACAGATCAATCCCAAAGTCATCGAGGGGCTCTACGCGGTAGACCTCGAATATCTGCAGGAGTTGTACAACCGTATCAACCGAAGCGGAAAAACGAGCCACGTAGCAGTCTGCCCGGAGTGCTCGCACACGTTCGAGACGGAGATGGCCTTCGAGGGGGGGTCGTAGGCTACCCCCTTTCGGCGCTGTATGAGGAGGTAGCCTTCGTTGCGTATCACTTCCATTGGCCGGTGGAAACGATTTTGAATCTGGAGCACGCGGAACGGCGGAAATGGGTCGGAGAAATTTCTGCAATTAACGAGCGGAGAAATGCGCAGAAGAACAACGAGATCGAAGCCGAGTCCTGGCCAGTCTGAAAAAAGGCTGAGACTTGGCTCGAGTGCGAGGCCTGGTGGAGGAGCAATCGGGTTGATGCTTTCTTCCGGCTTAAAACACTTGGTGTGGGCAAAGCAGATTGCCGAGAGGTCTGGAACAAAGGGGGCCAAGCGTGGATTTGCGAAGGCGCAGATTACGGACCTTGCGTTGCGAGAGGCGGCGCGGCATGAGAGCAACGTGACTATGGCCGGTAAGTTTTATGACCAGCGGCGTTGGGTTCGAAACGAATTCAAGAATACTGTGCTGCAACAACTTTTTGTTGCCCGGCCGTTTGTTGCGAAAGCTTCGGGCGGCGAATCGATACAGAAGTTGCGTGGCGCAAATCCGCAGATAACTTTTGGGCCGAATTCATCGCAACACAAGCTTCTTTCGCCGGTTTTCGCAATGCAGCCTGCCAAGGCCAGCGCGATTGTTCGCAGAACGCAGCAAGTTAAGAGCATGGAGCTGCCGCTCGTCCTCGCGGGAACAAGGTTAGTTCGGCAGGCAGGCGCGGGCAGTATGCCCCTTGTGGAAGCGGAAGAGAACCGCACATTCGAACTGCCCGTTGCAAAGCTGGCGCGGCGGCACCAGCGAAGAGAGATTCCGCGGGAGCGAGTGGCAAATGAGTTCGCGTCACAGACTTCAATCGACGGGCCGCAGCGCGCAACTCTTGAGCTGGTGCGGCCCAGGGTCCTGGTGCGCGGCTCGAAGCAATTGCCGCCGGCGCAGCAAGAGCCTATCGGCGTGGGAAGCGCGGCGCTGCACGGAATGAATGTGACGCAAGTAGCGGACGAAGTGATGAAACAACTGGACCGGCGGCTGATCGCAGCGCGCGAGCGGATGGGAAAGATTTAATAGGACGACGATGCCCCTGGAACGAATACAGATTCTGAACGAGAAAACGAACCATGCGTTTAGCGTGATGTTCAATCCGGAAGAGTACAACCTGAACAAGGACAACAACTACGCTTCGCCGGCAATTCCCGGCTTGCAATCGCCGCTGATTCAGTTTGTGCACGGAAATCTGCGGACGCTGGACATGGAGCTGTTCTTCGACACGTTTGAATTCAATCGCGACGTGCGAAGCGAAACGGGAAAGGTTGTGGCACTGCTGGACATCGATTCCGATTTGCATACTCCGCCAGTGCTGCGCGTCACGTGGGGCTCGCTGGACTTTCGCTGCGTGCTCGCCAAGGTGTCGCAAAAGTTTGTGAAGTTTTTTCCGAATGGCCAGCCGGCGCGGGCGAAATTGAATGTCACTTTCCAGGAATACCTGGACGCGGCGACGCAGGTGGCGGCGGCGAATCTACAGACGGCGGATTTCAGCAAGGTTTACGTCGTGAAGCAAGGCGACACGCTGAGCGGTGTGGCGGCGAAGTTTTACGAGGACGCGGCAAAGTGGCGGCCGATTGCGCTGACCAACGGAATCCTCGACCCGCTTTCGATCAGCGCGGGGCAACAGATTTTCATTCCGCCGCTGCCGTATACGGATCCATCGACAGGAGTGGTGATGCAATAAATGGCTCGCTATCCACAATTCGGTCCGCAGTTCACGATGCAGATTGGGGGCGCAAATCTGCCGGCGGGATTGCGCGGTTCGATCTCGAGTGTCACGTGGACTACGGGCATTGAGGGTTCGGACAGCGTCGAAGTCTCGTTTGCCAATCCGAATTTGCAGTGGTTGGACAGTCCGACTCTTAAGGTGGATCAGCCATTCAACCTTTCCGTTGGTTATGCGCCCGATCCTCTGGAAAAAGTATTCGTCGGAGAAATCACCGGTGTTGAATCTTCCTTCCCTTCCGGCGGGATGCCGACAATTCGGGTTACCGCGCACGATTTTTTGCAGAGGCTCACGCATGGCCAGGTGGACCGGGCCTTTTACATCCAGATTCCGGCGTCGGTGACGATTCCCCTCCCTGACCCGCTCGTTGCAGCCATTGTTAGCGGAAGCAACTTGCTGATTCCGGACCTCGATCCTGTCGGCGGTGTGCTTTCTACTCTGATGACGCTGGCGAGTTACATCGCGGCACCGGACGAACCGCAAAAGTGGGTACGCAAACAGCAAAGCACTTCCGATTTCGATTTTTTGACGGCGATCGCAAAAGAAAACGGCTGGGAGATGTATATCGATCACACGGCGGACCCGAAGGGCTACATGCTGCGTTTCCAATTCATCGTTCAGGACTATTCGCCGAGCATGACGCTGGAATGGGGCAGCTCGCTAATGGATTTCACACCGCGACTAACGACGGTGGGCGACGTGTTCGGAATCTCGGCCAGGGTGTGGGTGGCGAGCCTCCAATTGGATTTCGTAATCGTAGTTTCGTGGGATTACGACCGGGCGGCCTTCAATTTGATGATTTATCCGGGATTAGGCGACCTGAATACGCTCTTGGGCGAAAAAGCTTCGAAGACCATCTCTATCAAGCCGACTGGATTTGGAAATTCGCTGCGGGAAATTCTTTCGGAATTGCTGCCGCGTTTGAACAACCGGCTTACGGGAACCGGCAGCACGATCGGTAATCCGGCAATCAAGCCCGGGAAAGTAATCAATCTGACGGGACTGGGCGGGCAATTCAGCGGCCTATACCGAATCACTTCCGCAACGCACACTTTTGACGGAAGCGGATACAAAACGAGTTTCAAAGTGCGCCAGGAGGTCTGGTTCGGCGGAATTCCCGTGCCGACTGGGCCGAGCGGTCTGTTGCGCGTGCAAGGGCAGCCGATTCAGTGAGGCGGAAAAACGCAGCCGGGTAAGGAGAGCACTATGGCACTTGGATTCATGGAATGGGTGAGCGGAGTTCACGAAGAAAGGCATCACGGCTTCAGCATTGCGCCGGGCGTCGTGAAGAACAACATCAACCTCCTTTCCGAAGGAAAAGTGCAGGTGAAGATTCCTTCGCTGCCGGAATTTGAACCGTGGGCGCGCATGGCGTCGGTGGGCGCTGGCTCGGGCCGCGGATTCGTCTGGATACCGCAGATTGACGACGAAGTTCTGGTGGCTTTCAACAAAAACGACAACGCCGATGCCTACATCATCGGCGGATTGTGGAGCCTGATGAATCTTCCGCCGATTACGGACCCGCTTGAGTTCGTGACCAAGCGAACGATCAAGACCGGCGTCAAAGACAGTCCGCTGGCGCACGAGATTGAAATTGACGATCTGAAACAGTCCATCACCATCACTACCAGCACGAAACAGAGAATCACCATGGACACGAAACAGATCTCCATCGAAACGACGGAAGGTCTTTTGAAAATCACGATGGCCATAGCCGATGTTCCGCCTTCGATCAGTATTGAATCGAAGGGCGATATTTCGCTAAGCGCTCCCCTTGGGAAAATATCGCTCGATGCGATGGAAGTGGAGATTTCCGGAGAACTTTCCACCGACATTTCTTCGGACGACACAGTCAGCATCAGCGGGATTTCAGTCGAGCTGAATTGAGGAGAGAAATATGCCAGCAGCGGCACGAGTAGGCGATTTGACAGGTCATGGAACTCCGCTGGGCCCCGGTCCGGGAAGCCCAACGGTGCTGATTGGCGGGCAGCCCGCATGGTGCGCGGAAGTAGATGAGCACGCGTGTCCCCTTATGAACGGCCCGGCGCCCCACGTGGGAGGAGTCGTCGCTGTCGGCAGTTTGACGGTTTTGATTGATGGATTTCCGGCCGCGCGCATGGGCGACGAGGTGGTGGAAGCGGGCGGGCCGAATCCCATCGCAACAGGTTGTCCGACGGTTTTGATCGGCGGATGAGAGGCGAAATGGCAACGCAAGTTTCGCAAAAAGCGTTTCTAGGAGTGGGCTGGTCTTTTCCGCCGTGCACGACTGCGGACGGCGCCACGCAGATCGCAAAGTACGAGCAGGACGTCGACCAGGCGATTCGCATCATCATCGGCACAGATCAGGGCGAGCGAGTGATGCGGCCGGATTTTGGCGCAGGATTGCGCTCATTTGTGTTTGGTCCGCTCAACCAAACAACGATTCAGCGCGTTCAGACAAGGGTGCAGGAATCGCTCATTAAGTGGGAACCGCGCATTGACGTGGAGAGTGTGGTGGCCTCAGTCACTCCAACCGAGCGCAACAAATTGACGATAGCTGTGACGTATCGTGTGCGCTCCACCAACGCGCGAAACAATCTTGTTTATGACTTTTATTTGCAGGAGGGAGCAAAGCCTTGATTCCCAGCGGCGCACCTCCGATTGACTCGCGCGACGTCGAGACGTTGCTGAACCAATTTCTCGAACGGAAGCTGGGCTACGTTCCGGCGTGGAATCCGGAGCCGAAATCCGCAGGCGCGGCGGTTGGGCCGATTTTCGCGCGGTTCCTTTTTGCGATTTTGGCGCGGCTGAATCAGGTTTCAGCGAAAGACAAACTCGCTTTACTGGATTATCTGGGCATGCGGTTGATTCCGGCGCAACCGTCGCGCGCGCCAATCGTTTTTCAACTGAGCAAAGGCGCGCCGGATAGCGCGGCTCCGGAGGGTACGCGTGTTGCTGCGCCTCCGCCACCAGGCAGCACCCGGCAGATTGTTTTCGAAACCGAGCAGGACGCAGGGATCGCTTCTGCAAAATTGGCCCAGGTCGTCAGTCTCTGGCCCGGCCGAGATGAATATGTCGACCACAGCGCGGCTCTTGCCGCAGGTACTCCTTTTACTTTGTACGATCCATTGCTCCTGAAGCAAACGGATCACATTTTGTATTTGGGGCACCAGACGCTTCTTGCGTTTGCAGGAAGCGTGCACCTTGCGGTGACGTTCGATCTTCTCCAGGGCAGTTCCTCTCCACTCGATCTGATCTGGGAATATTGGGACGGAAGTGTCTGGCGCGAGTTCATTGCAAACCAAGGCTCTTGCCTGGATTCCGTTGGCGTAGGCAAGGACGGAACAAAGGGGCTGACCGCCGACGGTGCAATTAATTTGGAAGTGGACGGGGCACAGACTGCGTCCACTACGGTGAACGGCGTCGCCAATTTCTGGATTCGCGGCAGACTCTCACAGCCTCTTCCTCCGGATCCGGCCAATCTTCTGCCCATCGTAAATGCGCTCAACGTGCGCACAAAAATCAACCGGCGCATGGAAGCCAGCGTCGGCGTGAATTTCGACACTCTGGTAACCGGCACAGATAGCAGCATCCTCGTCCATGACGAATGCGGCCAATCGATTGGGACCACGGATGCACCGGTGGCTGTGACCATTGAAGACGCAGACGATCCGTCGGTCATCCCATACACAGTCAAGGTCTCAAACGACCCAACTCAGCCCATTCAGGGAACCCCAGCACATTTTTCGTTTTCCCCCGGCCATACCTACCAATTCACGACGACTCTACTAGGACTTTCGGGGACAGCCTTTGCTCCGTTCCATTTGGAAAACGCAGGTCCCGGCAGTTTCGTGGGAATTATCCTCACGATCAAAGTTGAAGGAATGCTTCCCGACAAGGCGATGTGTGACGGGAAGACTCTCGACTTGACCAAAGCGTTCAATCCCCTGGGGCCGAGTCCGCGGCCAGGCTCCGCATTTTATTTCAAACAAAACGAAATCTTCGGGAAGGCCGGCGCAGAGGTGCAGATTTATCTTGACCCGGCAGCAGTGCCTGACCTGGGTGGAGCGAACGTTCCGACGCCGACCTATTTTGGCCACACCGTGAATTGGGAATATTGGAATGGGTGGGAGTGGTCGCCACTCGTGCAATCCACGGGGAACGTGTCTACCACAACTAAGTCGGACAATGCGAAGGAGTTCACGGCGCATGAAATTGTGAAGTTCATCATTCCGCAAGATTTTAGATCCACGACAGTAAACAATGAACCAGGCCTGTGGATGCGGGCGCGACTAGCGAGCGGAGGTTACGGGTTCAAGCAACAGATAACGCTCACAAATCCGCCCACGACAATTAACTACGTCCAGCCGCAGCCGCCGTCGGTTGCCGTTCTGCGCATGGGCTATTCGTGGGTGCAAGGCCCAGCGGCCTTCGACAACGTCTTTACCTACAACGACTTTCAGTATCAGGATCATTCGGACGACGCGCGATTGCCGGGGCGCTCGTTTACGCCATTCCTGCCAATTTCCGAAACGAATCCCGCACTCTATCTGGGGTTCGACGGCAAATTACCGATCAACAATTTCGGGATTTACGCCGACATCGTGGAGCAACCAGGAGCATCGGCGGGGCCCGCGCTGGTCTGGGAGTATTTCAACGGAGCCGGCTGGCAGGCGGCGGCGGTAGAAGACGGAACGCAGGAATTGCAATTGCCGGGAATTCTGAATTTTATTCCGGCAGCAGATCAGTCATCGTTAGCGCGATTTGGCCAGGCGTTCTATTGGTTCCGCGGACGATTGAAAGAGGATGGCGATCCGGCAACAACCGTTATCAAGAATCTTTTTACAAACGCGGTCTGGGCATCGCAACGGGAAACATTCAACAACTCGCCGCTCGGTGCGAGCAATGGCTCTCCGAATCAGATATTTCAGTTTTCGCAGATTCCGATTCTGCCCGGCCAGGTGGTTGAGGTGCAGGAACTGAGCGGCTCGCGCACGAATACCGAGTGGCGGCTCGTCGTGCTGGACATCACATCCGGCGATGCGGGAGCAGTCGCGAAACTCGAAAACATGCTCTCCGCTGAGGGCAGCCAAACGGATTTTGTGCAGGGTTCAATTCGTCTGACGCGCGACAAAACGAAAAAAGTGATTGCCGTGTGGGTTCAGTGGTACGAGAAGCAGAACTTTTTCGATTCTACGGCGAACTCTCGCGACTACGTTCTGGACCATGCATCCGGACGGCTTTTTTTTGGCGACGGCAACGCGGGAATGATTCCGAGGGCCGGTGCGGCGATTCAGGCGTCTACGTTTCGGTCGGGAGGCGGACTTGCCGGGAACCTGCGCGCAAATACGATTACGCAACTTCTTGGCTCGGTTTCCGGCATTCAATCCGTTTCGAATCCTCGCTCCGCAGAAGGCGGAGCGGACGGCGAGACGTTGGAGGAGTTTTCCATGCGCGCGCCGATGAGCATTCGAAACCGGGGGCGCGCCCTCACGCTTTCCGATTACGAGACGATGGCGCACGAAGCTTCAGCTGGAGTTGCCGTGGCACGCGCGATCCCGGCGCGCGATCCCGGCGGCCGAACCGTGCCCGGGTGGGTAACGCTCATCATTATTCCGCAGAGCCAGGACGCGCGGCCGGTTCCGTCATTCGGATTGCGCGATGAAGTGCGGCTCTATCTCGAACAACGCGCAACAGCAAACCTGGCAATGTCTCATTCGATTGAAGTCATTGGGCCGGACTATTTGCCGGTGGACGTAACCGCGGCGATTGCGCCGGAAGATCCGAGTCAAGCGGGAACGGTGGAGTCGGCTGCGCTCGATGCGCTCGCGGCATTTCTTCATCCGCTCTACGGCGGCCCGGGCGGACAAGGATGGGAACTGGGCCGCGGAGTTTTCGTGTCGGATGTGGCGGCGGTCCTCGGCGATACGCCAGGCGTGGATTACGTCGAAGAACTGAAATTGTTCGTGAACGGCGTGCTTCAGGCGGACAAGGTGGAAGTGCCTGCGGGAAAAATCGTTGTCGCCGGGCAATTGCTGGTCAGTTTGATTTTGCCGGTGGGCGGTTAGCTACGAAAACGAATATGAGTGCAAAGGCCGGAACATGGAATGGAGATTCTGGAAATGGGGAAAGAAAAAGAGTTACGAAGGAATGGAGAAGGCTCGTCCGCGAAAGTCAGCGGCGCAGGAAACGGGCTGGTTGCCGAAACCGTATTCGCACCGGCAGATTCTGGCGCTGCAGCGAACCGTTGGGAATCAAGCAGTGTTGAGGTGGCTCGGGCTGCGTAAGTAGCGAAACAGGATCGAAGGATTTTGGAAACAGGGAGACGGAATGCCGTTGTTGCTGCCAAATTTTGATGACCGGTCGTGGGCGGACCTAGCCGACGAAGGGCGAGCGCTGATTCCCGTCTACGGACCGGAATGGACCGATCACAACGCAAGCGATCCCGGAATAACGCTGATCGAATTGCTCGCCTGGAAGACGGAGATGGACATCTACCGCCTGAACCAGGTGACCGATGCGGAACGGCTGCGCTTTCTGGATTTGGTTGGAGTACATCCGTGCGGTCCGCAACCGGCTTACGCTGTGTTGAGCTTCTCCGCAAAGAATGGAACACCGACGCTTCCGAAGTCCCTGGAATTTTCCGGCCTAGATGCGAACAAAGTTGAATCACGCTATCAGACGCTGCGCGAGATCACCATTGCACTAGGAAGTCTGGCCGCGCTGCAGACTTCGGGTTCTGGTGGATGGCAAAACGTAACCCCTGCCTGGAAGCGGCATTTGAATATTTTTCCCTTTGGAACAGATCCGCAAGCCGGCGCGGCTTTCTACCTTGGACTCACCGATCCTCTTCCCGTAAATTCGCCGGCGAGCTTTTCCTTCACCTTCGCGGATGGATTCTCCGGTTGGAACTATCGCGAAGAGATTCTGGAGCAAATCAGGAAGCGGTGGGAGTCTTGCTGCCGCCAACAGGTGGAAAATTCCTGCTGCAAGTCAAGCTCGAACGAACAAACTCCGGCTCCGAACAAAACGAACACCGCGGAAAGAATATTGATCCACTACGGAGTGAGAACCGTCTGGGAATATTTGGCGCTTTCCAGTGGCTCGCCAAATTGGATCCCGTTGCAAACGTCCAGCAAACAGGTCGTTGACGAAACGCGCTCATTCACGTTGGACGGATCCGTCACTTTCTGGTTGCCTGCGGCGATGGCGCCCGTGAAACTCGGCGCCGTCGCAACTCCACTCTACTATTTGCGTTGCCGCATTGACGCGGGGCGTTACGACGCTGCGCCCGTGCTGAGCGACGTTGCGTTTAACGCGGTGCGCGCTGTTCAACGCGTGCCTGTGTCATCGACTTTCGTCGTAGCTGCGAATTGCGTTATCACCTATGCACCGACTGGCGCACCGAAGCCTATGGACCAGACCTCCGTGCGCATTCAATTTGATTCGGCGCAACGCATCACGCAACTCGATTTCACGAATTACGCGAAAACCGACCCGCAATTCACGGTCCTCGATTTCCTCGCGCCCAACGCCGCAAACGACGGCAGCCTCTCGCTGCAAGTTGCCTTTCTCGGAGTCGGAAGCGGATTGCCGGCTCAACAGGTAACTCTGCCTTCTGCGCCAGTGAAACGCGACTCCGTTCACACTTATACACAAGAGCGAAACTCCTGGCGCGCGTGGGAATTGCGCGAGGATTTCCTGGCATCGACCCGACGCGATGCTCACGTTGTGCTCGACGCAACTTCGGGAGTCCTGACGTTTGGAAACGGCGAGCACGGACGAGTCCCGCCAATCCATTTGAAGAAGACTACGACGGGCACCAGAGAATGCCTCATCTTTGCTTCGTTCGAAGCGACTCGCGCGCAAGATGGAAAACTCGGCGCGAAGACCATCGACTCATTAGTGGATTCTCCGCGTAACCGGGCGCTGCTTTCCAATCACGGCGCGGATCCTGCGGGATGGTCCACGCTCAAATCGCAGCTAGAAAAACTTTCGAATCCACTCGCTTCAACGGGCGGAGCGGCAGCGGAAACGTTGAATCTAGCCGCGGGCCGCGCGGACGCGCTCGTGGACACCACCGGCCGGGCCGTAACACTGGCCGATTACGAACGCTTGGCGCTGGCGACGCCCGGCGCGCGGATTGCACGCGTAAAGGCGTTAGCAAATCTGCATCCGGACTTCCCCTGCTACAAAGCTCCGGGAATGATCACCGTCATTGTCCTTCCCTTTTTGCCGCAAGGGCTCTCCGTTCCCACGAACGGCCTGCTTCAAGCGGTTTCCGCCCAGCTTCGTTCGCGCCGCGTGATGGGAACGCGAGTCGAAGTCGCCGGACCAACTTATCTCGAAGTCGCAGTGGAAGCGACGGTGCAATCGAAGCCAGGCGCGAACAAAACTGCGCTTCAACAGAAGGTGATAAACGCGCTCAATGCGTTTTTGGATCCGCTCACGGGCGGACCAGACAAAACGGGCTGGCCATTTGGCAGAGGCGTTTACCGCGCGGAGATTTTGCGAATTTTGAATGAAGTGGATTCTGTGGATTACGTGAGTTCGCTGCAACTCATCCCCGGAGAAGGGCCCGCGCAGTGCGGAAACGTCTGCCTCGGCCAGACCTGGCTCGTGGCGCCGGGCGCTCATCAGATTCAGGTGCTTTGATGAATGATGGCATGAACGGCAAGCCTGAAAATCGCGAACTCGGACGCGTCGCCTACTGGGAAGGCCAGATGCTGCACGCCGAGGATTTTCTCGACATACAACGCATTGAAGATCAAAAGCGCTGGTGGCACAACCGCGCCATGCACAACGCCTACGGCGTGTACCAGGGATTTCAGGCAATGAAGGTTTTCGACACTCTGAATCAGCCGGCGATTCAAGTAACGCCGGGCATTGCCTATGACTGCTTCGGGCGCGAGCTGGTTCTGGAATGTTTGGCGACGATCTCAATTCCACAGAAGCCACAGCCGCAAGGCGACATGAGAACGTTGCTGGTGCGCTACAAAAAACCGGCTTCGCGAAAACAGACGGATCCGGTGGCAGCAGTCTGTCGTTTTTGCGACGGACGAATTTCCGGCGGCAATATCGAGTTTGTCTGGTTAGATGGCCCGAGAAGTTCGCCGGACGAAGGCGTTCCCCTGGGCGCAATTATATTTTCGGGCAGATTCATCCCGCTTTTGACGGCGCCACGCCGGCGCCCGCTCTCGCGGGCGCATCTCGCCACCGGCTCGACAGTTCCCGGAGGCACATCGTGGCAGCACTGGGAGTTTACGTTCGCGAGTCAGGCTTTCGCAGTCGAAGCATTCGTACCACGAGCGGCACAAGCATTCGAGATTGGCGTGCAAACCACAATTGACACGTCCTCTGCAGGTTTCACGGAGGTTCCACAATATTTCGCGTGGCTGGAAGGATCGATCTGGGACCCTCAAACGACGCAACTGGTTCCCGCGGTGTTGCCGAGTTTAGCGAATGAGGCGCTGGACAGTTTCACTTTCCGGCTGGCCCTGTACCCATTTCCACCGCCCGGCGGCCCTCAGACGCCGGTTCTCATTCAGAATCCAGACGATTTTGCCGACTTTGCCCTCCGGCAGGGTTTGTACGTTTCGTGGGTCGGATGTCAGATGCCGCGGGATGTTCGGCCACTGCGGCAGGGTCAGGCTGACTGCAAAACAAAGTTTGAAGCGGGATACGAGCGAAGGATTCGCTAGAGCGAAGCGAGGAATCATTATGGCCATCATCGGCGCGACACAATTTCTCGAGAGGATCCAATTCTTCAATGGCGAACGCCTGTTTGCTTCGGACTTGCAGGCCCTGGAATCGTTCAATCGCGAAATGCGCTGGCTGCACAACATGAGCCTGCATCAAGCTGGCGTTGGCAGCGGTTTTTCGGTCACCGGCAACGTCGGAGATCGTCAGGTCATCATCACTCCGGGCTATGCGCTGGATGCTCAAGGCGAAGAAATCATTCTTACGCAGCAACTGGCGCTTCCCATTCCTTCCGTTGCGGATAACGGGTCGGGCGGTTCCGTCTTTTACGATCTCACCGTCTCGTATCCGCAGGATTCTGATTTGAAGGCTTCTGAAACGCGCGTTGGCATTTGCAATTGCCCGCCGGAAGGTGTCGTGCGTCTGCGGGAAGAACCGATTTTCTGCTGGGTGCGGCTCAACGACAATCCATCCAATCGCCAGCCGGTGGATGCGCGCCTTAAGGCGTTAATTCAATCTGGAATGTTTTTGGTTCTGGCGCAAATTGAAGTTTTCAATTGCCGGCTGCGGCAGCCGGTCTCCCTCGCTCAAAGACGCGACGCGCGTCCCCCAAAGTCCCCCTATATTGCGTCAGGTCTCGAGAAAGCGGCCGATCTGAACTGGGCCAACCACGGGTCGCCAAGCGCTGGATTCGGCTTCACGATTGGAAATCCCTATCGCGTAACCGTGGACACAACTTCCGGGCATTTTCAGGCAATTCCGACCTACGTCCCGCGGCTCGTTGGCTCACGGTTGGACAACAGCACTGCGCCAAGTTCGCTGATAGACGGAATCATGAACATCCCACCTGACAGCGCAAGCCCGCATTCCTTCGACCTCGAAGTTTTCCCCCTAATGGCGCCTATCGGGGCAGGAGGAATAACTACGATTATTCCCGTCCCGGCTTGGGATGTCGCCTGGCTCGGGATTGAAGGATAGATATGCCCAACGAAAGTCCAAACAACTATCTGTTCCTCAATCGCGATGGCCGCTGGCCACATTTTGACAGATTCGGTCTGGAAATTGTCGGCGACGGAACGTTGCAACTTTTCAGCTTGCCGCGCCTCGCCACACCCCTTTCGGACGCCGTAAAAAATGCTCTGGAGCCGGAGGGGCCCGCCGGAATCGCCATCGATCGCAGCGGCAATCTTTATTTTACGCAGCCGGATTCCAACACGCTGGAGGTGATCCAGGGCTGCGATTCCTCCCTCGCGCCATTTCCATGCGTCTCCGGAGGAACTTCCGGCGCTCCGGCGGAGTTGAACGCGCCGCGCGGGCTGCTCATTCCGCCGAACCGCAGCGTTCTTTTCGTAGCAGACAGCGGCAACAATCGCATCCAGATTTTCGATCTGAACACACACCAGCTTTTGGAAATTTGGGGCTCCTCGGCATCTGGGGCCAGCTCGCAGCCGGGCAGCTTCGATACGCCATGGACAATGGCCGCCGATGAATCCGGAAACATTTATGTCGTGGACTACGGCAATCAGCGCTTGCAGAAATTCAATTTTCTCGGCGACGTAATTCCCTCCTTTGCCCAAAACGTTGCGGCGTCCGGAGAGCTGCAACAGCCGGTGGATGTCGCAGTACGGACGGTCGACGGAAAAGCACAAGTGCTTATTGCGGATGGATCTACCGCGCAAATTCTGGTTTTCGACGATGCGGGAAACCCCCTGCTGGATTCGTCCGGCAACGCCACGGTTATCTCCGACCCACATCTGACGAATCCGATGGGATTGGCCGTCGCTGGCGACGCCCTCTACGTCGGCGACAATTCCGCGCGTAGCATTTTCCGGTTTCAACTCGGCGATGAGCCTGCGTTCGTAGGCAAAGCGATTGGCTACAACGGCCCTGTTGCAGCGCTATTCCTCGGTCGCAAAAAAAATCTCTGGGTTCATCCAGGCGATTCTCTCGCCCCGGTTTCTCTCTCCACCGACACCGGATATGGAACGCTCGGAGCAACCTGGAGCCATCATCCGATTTCCGTGGAGCGCCCGGTGCAATGGCATCGTTTGCAAGCTCTGCTCGCGCCACTTGACCAAAATG
>WNFE01000758.1_pt1 | contig 22978 bp, 18 predicted proteins | sample 5400451 | NCBI WGS metagenome assembly WNFE01 (sample SAMN13153344, study PRJNA577476) | soil metagenome | isolation source: 200 cm saprolite under Douglas fir tree site 2 hole 2 | place: USA:California | collected 2015-04-18
ACGGCCCACCGCACCTGGGAGGTGCTGCCGAAGATGCCGGTCATCACGCTGGAGAAGGAGCCCGAGGGCAGGGTCCGCTGGCTCGAGCCGGACGAGGAGACCCGTCTACTCGCCGCGTCCGCGAAGTCCCAGAACCCGCACCTGCTCACCATCGTCACCGTGGCGCTGGAGACCGGGATGCGCCAGGAGGAAGTCCTGGCCGCGAGCTGGGAGCGCATCGACCTAAGCCGCGGGGTCATCCGGCTGGAGCGCACCAAATCGGGTCGGCGCCGCGAGGTGCCCATGCGCCAGGTCGTGTACAACCTCCTTGCCGCGCGACCTGAGCCGCGCACGGGTCGGGTCTGGCCCATCGCGTTTCCGCGGGTCGCCTGGGAGCACGCCGTGGCCGAGGCCCAGGTCGAGGACTTCACCTTCCACGACTGCCGCCACCACTTCGCCTCGTGGTTCATGATGCGCGGCGGGAAGCTCCAGGCCCTGCAGGCCATCCTCGGCCACCGCTCCTTGGCGATGACGACAAGGTACGCCCACTTGAGCCCCGACCACATCCGCGGCGAGATGCTCAAGACCGAGCGCCGGGCCGTCCTGGAACCAAATGCTGGAACCAACGTGGGGGGGACGGGACGGGGCGACTCGCAAGTGGTAGACTCTGCGGAGGAACGCCGGGGTAGCTCAGTGGCAGAGCAACTGATTCGTAATCAGTAGGTCGCGGGTTCAACTCCCGCCCCCGGCTCCACTCTTCCGGCGGACTTCCGGCACCTCCCGACTCTGAGCGTTCCTGTTGGTGCTGCTCTCGTCGCACTCCGCGCAGGCGGCTCGGGTCTCGGGAGGAGCGGCTTGGCACCGTGCGGTAGCCCCCTTTAGGGTCCCGAACGCGCGAAATGGTACACGCGGTAGCCGTCGCAAACATACACGGCGCTGTCGAGCACCCGTGTGGGCCACGATATGGTGGACGCAGGGTGCAGGAGGTACCACGAAATCTTGTGCCGGGCCGCAAATTCCGTGACATCCTCCGCCCTCGTCATGCGCATGAACGACTCCATGGCAGCGAGCCGCTCGCTTGTGCCGGTCTCCTCGCGCGTTTGCAGCATGTTCGCGATCACGAACGCTTGTCGCTCGGCAAGTGCCGTCGTCAGATAGTGGAAATCGTTCTCGGAATCTTGGACGACTTCCTCGACGTGGCTGTGCTGGCGGATGTAGAGAGATGCCTGGACGCGGCAGGAGGGGAACGAGGAGAACTCCGCGAAGCTGCCGAATCCGGCCCAGGCGGGAAATGTCTGAAGGTTGTGGGAAAACGTCCACGGAGTGGCGAGACCGAGGAGGACGAGGAACGCCGCCGCGATGCGGGCAGGTAGGCGACGCGGCGGAGCATCGCCGAATCGGGTTGCGTACGCCGCGCCCGCCGTCCAGACAACAACGGCGAAATAGGCCCAGATGAGGGGTCGATTTAGAAGCTCATCGGGAGTGCCGACTCGGCGAACATCCATCGCCAGTCCCAGCGACATGAGCACGTAGTTGGCGATCACGAAGAGAGGAAGGAGCAGGATGGGCATCGGGGTAATTCCCCGCGCTCTGAGTACCAGAAATGTGGCGCCGCAGGCGATGGCCCAGATTCCGAGGGTCGACAGCAGCAGCATGGCCACCGCGTAGAGCGCGAGGACCGGTTTTGGCGCCGGGTGCTCCACGAGCACCCACGTGAAGAAGGACTTGAACCGCCCCGGATCGAAACTGTCCAACAGGATCGAGACGTAGCGGCGGGCCGAGCTCCCATCGAGCCGCAAGGTCGGCATCGATTCGAATCTTTGAGATGAGGCCACGACGGCGGCGAAGAGGGCCACGAGGATTGCGCCGACCGCGACGCGACGACTTGGTCTGAGCCGAGGCACGAAGAGGCAGGGGTATATCAGGATCAGGAACGCGTTGGCGACGAACACGTGCGCCTTGTAGACCACAGTGAGCAAAGCGACCGCATATCCGAGGAGGATCGACCTGTATCGTCCGGTCTTGCATCCGTCAAGTATGAAGATCCACGCAAGCGCCACGCAGGCGATCCCGTAGAATCCGCCCGGATTGACCTGCTGCAGGAAATTGTAGCTGAGGTATCTGTTCGCGAAACCCTGCTGATAGGCATCGGGGACGAGCAGCAGCGCCACGGAGGCTGCGAGGCCGGCCCAAGGTCCCCACATCAGGGCCGCCAGAGAGAACGCGGCGAGCCCGGTGAGCAGGATGCCGAACGGAAGCAGGAAGCTGGTGTAGGTGTCGAAGGCGCTGATGGCGGTGAGAGACGAGATCGCGGCCGGCGCGAAATAGCCCCCGTAGTGATAGATCCGCGGTGGCACGTCTGACAGCTGGATATCGGAGAGGGTACTCAGGCCGTGCGACTGGGAGATTGCGCTGATGTGTCGAACATGAATGAAGGTGTCCTGCCAGGTCCGGAAGATCGCGTGCTGCCCTTCCAGTACCATCGGGCGCATCGAATCCGCACACCAGAGAGTGGCGGCGGCCCCGCTTACGAGCAGACAAATCAGGGACGGGAGATGGTTCAGAACTCCCGAGGGTCGCTCCGAGGTCTCGGGGCGAAAAAATCCGAGGACGCCGCCACCGGCCAAGACGAGCGCACTGGTCGCCACGGCGAAGGGAAACACGAGCGACAGTAGCGCCAGGAGCGTGTTCAGCAGGAGGTATCCGGCCAGGAACTGCATCGTGAGGTTGCGTGCGGCATAGGGCGCTTGGAAAGCGAGCCTCGTCACCATGCGGCCGTAGACGAGAGAGAGGACGCCGAGCATTGCGAAGACGGCCAACGCGGTCACGGAGAGGCGGCCGGTCACTCGCAGCTGCCAGATCGACAGGAAGAGCGTCAGCAGCAGCACATACGCGCAGGGACCCATATGCCTGCTCAGAATGGTCTCTCATCGAAGGCCGGTAGACCAGCAGCGCCATCGCGTCGCTGACCCCCCTCCTCGGGCACTCTTTCGTAATCAGTAGGTCGTGGGTTCAACTCCCGCCCCCGGCTCCAGTCTTCTCAGGTACTTCAGCCCGCCCGGCGACCACGTTGAAACTCTTGCCTGCCTACCGAACACCGGGGTGTCCGGCACCGGACAGCCGTGTCACGGGCAAAATCGAACAGTTCTCCCACCGGCCCTTGGCAACCGGCGGTTTTTCTGATGTTTCTGATTGGCACGCGAGTTGCCCAGTCTCACTGTCATGACCAAAACATCCGAAATGCCCAATCCACCCGTGATGTCGAATCCATCGCAGCAGGACCGGCGGCAGTATCGTCGGGTTCGTGTTTCCTGGCCCGTTGTCGTCGCCGTTGGGAAGAACCGATACCTATCGCGCTCCCTGAACGTCAGCATGTATGGTGCGAAAGTCAGAACCAAGGCACGGCTGGCGACCGGGACCACGGCGCACCTGGAGATGGTTTCCTCCGAAGGGACTCCGCTCCGCGTCGAAGCGGTGGTGTGGCGGGTCGACTCCGACGGCCTGGCGTTTATGTTCAGGCAAGGGATCCAACATCCACTGCTCCGCGCACACTAGCCGTCGTCGGCCAGGGGCTCCGATCACCGCGTTCTGTTAGTCCGGCGACATTTTCAGTCGCTCTCCGCCTCTGCCTCCTCTCCCAAGTAATTGATTTTCTGTACGGTGGTTGAGTGGAGCGCCTTTTGCTTCTCTACGCCTCCGGAGGTGCACGCTCACATGCTCCAGCGCACGCAAGACCGGTCAACCGGTATTCATCTGCCGCTCCGAAACCTGGCCCTTTGCCTCGACTGCGACGAGTGTTTCGCCCTCGGCGGCGAGCTCTGCCCCGCCTGTGGCAGCCGCACGTGGACGCCTGCCGCGCGCTTTCTCGATCTCGTGGCAACGCCGGGCCCTCACCGCAGGAACGGCAGTGCCCGGAAGGTGACGGCACGCCAGGCCGCCGAGGAGCTGGCGATCGTCAAGCAACTGCTCATCGTGGCGCGCAACCGCCGCCAGCTGTACGAGGAGATCAAGCGCGCCTTCGCAGGTCACGAGAACGTGGATGTCATCCTGGACCGGCGCGTGCTCGAGCGGCGCCGCAGCAAGGGCGCGCTGGAGGTGGACCGGCGCAGTCGCAGCCGTCGCTCCCGCCCCGACATCGACGAGCAGCTCCGCACCATCGGCTGGTCGCTCGTGCTTGGTCTTCGCCGGGCCGATGGACCCGGGCCTGCACGGGGGGATCGAAGCTAGACGCAAGGTTACAAGCATCCACGGAGATGGAGTAGGATGGCTCCACTCTCTCGTCCCCCGGAGCACACCATCGATGACCGGCGCCGCTGATCCCGGATTCTCGAGCGTATTCGGCTCGCGCCTTCGCCGGAAGGAAGACGGACGGCTCGTCAGCGGCCAGGGCCGCTACGTCGGCGACGTCGAGCTGCCACGCATGCTGCATCTGGCGTTCGTTCGCAGCGTCCACGCCCACGCCAGGATCCGCGCCATCGATACCGCCGCAGCGACGGCGCTGGCTGGAGTCGTTACCGTCGTGACGGGCGACGATCCGGTGTTCGCTCGCCACCGTCTGCGGGCGCGCTCCGCGCTGCCGGGATACGTCGAGACCGAGCAGCCCGTCCTCGCCTGGCCGACGGCGCGCTTTTGCGGGGAGGCGCTGGCCGCCGTGGTCGCCGTCGATCGCTACGTGGCCGAGGACGGCGCGGCGCTCGTGGTCGTCGACGCCGAACCTTTGGCGGCGGCGGTCGACGCGCTCGACGCGCGCAAGGGCGCCGCGACCGTGCACGACGGCGCGCCCGACAATGTGCTGCTTGCCCGCCGCTTCGAGCAGGGCGACGTCGACGCGGCCCTGGCGGGCGCGGCCGTGACCATCGAGCGCGCGTTTCGCACGAATCGCCAGACGGCGGCGCCGCTCGAAGGGCGGGGCGGTGTCGCTTCTTGGAGCGCCGCCGAGGGCAAGCTCACGCTCTGGTCGGGCACGCAGGTGCCTCACCTGGCGCGGCATTGTTTGGCCGAGCTTCTCGGCCTCGCCGAGAATCGCGTGAGAATCGTGGCGCCCGACGTCGGCGGGGGCTTCGGGGTCAAGGGTATCGTCTATCCCGAGGACGTCGCCCTGTGTCTCCTCGCCATGCGTCTCGGCCGTCCAGTCAAATGGGTCGAGCAGCGGCGGGAGGGCTTTCTCGCCTCCGCTCACGCGCGCGATCACCACTATGCCGTGCGGGCCGGCTTCGACGCCGAGGGGCGCCTGCTCGCGATGGATGTCCGGGGGACGTGCAACGCCGGCGCCTACTCCGTCTATCCGTGGACGGCGGGCCTCGAGGCGCTCATGGCGGGCGGGCTTCTGACAGGACCGTACAAGCTCGCGCGCTACCGCTGCGAAGTGGCAGCGGTGGCGACGCACACGACGCCGGCCGGCCCGTACCGCGGCGTGGCGCGTCCCGCGACGACGTTCGTGATGGAACGCGTGCTCGATCTGGGCGCCCGCGCGCTCGGCGTTGACCCGGTCGAGATCAGGCGCATCAACCTGATCGGGCCGGCAGATCTTCCGTACACCTCGGCGACGCGGCTCGTCCACGACAGCCCGAGCTATCCCGCGTGCTTCGAGAAAACTGTCGAGGCGATCGGCTACGAGGCGTTCCGGGCCGAGCAGGCGCATCTGAGAAGGCAGGGGCGCTACGTCGGCATAGGGTTCGCCGTCTACAACGAGCTGACTGGGCTCGGCCAGGCCGCCTCCGCCGGTCCGCGCATGCCGTTCCGCACCGGCCACGAAGGCGCGACGGTGAGGATGGATCCATCGGGCGCGGTGACAGTGTTGGCCGGCGTCACGTCGCAGGGGCAGGGGCTGGAGACGACGGTAGCCCAGATCGTCGCTGCCGAGCTGGGCGTGCCGTTCGAATCGGTGACGGTGGTCCTTGGCGATACCGATGCGACGCCGTTCGGCTTGGGCGCCTTCGCTTCGCGCCAGGCCGTGATCGGCGGAGGCGCGGCCATGCGCGCGGCGCAGGGCGTGCGAGAGAAGGTCGTCCGCATCGCCGCTCACCTGCTCGAGGCCGCGCCCGAGGATATCGAAGTGGTCAACGGCAAGGTCGGCGTGAAAGGGGCGCCGGACCGAGCGATCACGATCGGGCAGGTGGCTCGGGTCGCCCACCTCGAGACGAATCGCCTGCCAACCGATGTCGAGCCGGGGCTCGAGTCCACGCGCTTCTACGATCCGATTCGTGGGACCTTCGCCGCGGGCTCGCAGGCGGCCATTGTCGAGGTCTCTCCGGACACCGGCGTCGTCACGATCCGGAAGTACGCCTGCGTCGAGGACACGGGACGCGTGATCAACCCGGCCATCGTCGAAGGACAAGTCCAGGGCGCCATCGCCCAGGGTATTGGCGGGACGCTGTCGGAGCAGCTCGTCTACGATGAGGCGGGGCAGCTCCTGACCGGCACCTTCATGGAGTACGCGCTGCCGACGGCTGCCGCTATCCCGCCGCTCGAGCTGGCCCACATCGAAGCGGTGGCGGACAATCTTCTGGGCGTGCGGGGCGTCGGCGAGGGAGGCACGCTGGGCCCGGCGGCCGCGCTCGCCAATGCCGTGGCCGATGCGCTGTCGCCGTTTGGGGCCGAGGCGAACGACCTGCCCCTGACTCCCGCTCGTGTGCGCGCGCTCTGCGGAATGCACCGTGGCCCGTAAGACAGGAGCGCGCGCCGGCGCGGGCATCGTGCAGACGGGCGCGCGCGTGTTTCTCCGGAGGCCGACCGCCCGCGACCGCGATGCGTATCTCGGGCTCAGGCGGCGGAGCGCTGCTCACCTGCGGTCGTGGGAGCCTGCGCCTTCGAGAGGAACCACGGAGACCGAGCGCTTCTCCGCATGGCTCCAGAGCGCTCGCGGCGAGCGGCACGAGAAGCTGCTGGTCTGCCGGCTCGATGATGGGATCATCCTCGGAGCCGTCAACGTCAACGAGATCGTGCGCGGCCCCGCCCAGAGCGCCTTCCTCGGCTACTGGATCGGCGCTCCGTACGCGCGGCAAGGCTACATGAGCGAGGCGCTGCGGCTTGCCCTCCGCCACGCTTTCACGACTCTCGGGCTTCACCGGGTGGAGGCGAACATCATGCCGATCAATCGCGCCTCCATCGCGCTGGTGAAGCGGGCCGGCTTTCGGCGAGAGGGCTACTCGGCGGGATACCTGAAGATCGCGGGTTTCTGGTCGGATCACGAGCGCTGGGCCCTGACGGTCGAGGACTGGCGGGCCGGCCCGCGCCGGCGATCTCAGCGGAACTCGTAGCCCGGCGAGACCTCCGTCTCCATCTCCGCGGGCGAGGCGGGTCGCCCGTCGAAGAAGACCGCCACCTGCTCGCCGACCGGCCGCTTGCGATTGACGCGGACGAAGATATTCCACTCGTCGTGCGCGCCGCTCGAATACGCGCTCGAGGCGCGCAGGGCGTAGAAGCGGACGAAGGCCTGCCGGCGCGCTGCGTCCGCAGCGACGCCCTTGCCCAGCTTGTCGTCCACGGCCGCTTTCGCGGTGAGCCAGCGATCGATGCACCCGGTGATGTCGTCGGGCCCGCACCCGAAGAACGCCCGCATGTCGTTCGGGCCGGTGAAGTGCGCCTTGTCGAAATCACGGCCCATGCCGTCGTCGCCCGCGAGGACGGCTGTCCACATGACCATGTACTCGGCGCCGCCCGGGGACTTGCCGCCGACGTCTGGCATCTGGTAGCGGCCGGGGTCGAGCACCCACACGGCCCCTCCGTATTCCTTCTCGAGCCTCCGCTTGACGGACGCGGCGACCTCCAGGTTGGTCTCTACATGTCCGCCCCCGCGCGGGCTGATCGGCGTGCTCGCGTAGATGATGAGCTTGCCGGCCTGTTTCTGGGCGCGAATGTCCTGGCGGATGCGCTGGACCTGGGCCGCGATCACGCCGTCAAATGCGGGATCGGCGCAGTACTTCATGCCGACCGCCGTGGTCACGACGGCCTTGGGCGCTGCGCAGTCCGCCGCCCGCGCCGTCGCCGGCCCGAGACCTGTGGCGAGGACGACGATCGCGACGGCCGCGACCCACCTCATGCAGGCGCCTCCTCAATCTGTGCGGGTGAGGAACTGGACCGGAATCGCGCGCAGAGCGTAGCGCCCGCGACCGGCGCGGTCAAGGACGGTCGCCGTTGACTCGTCGCACGTCGCCGACTAACCTCGTGGGGCGTCATGGATACGGAGGCCTTTAGAGACTTCGAGCGCGCCGCGCACGATCGCGTCGCATGCTCCTACCATGACTTCTTCGAGCCCGTGACCCGCGGAGCGATCGCGACGCTCCTCGACGCCGCGGGAGCGCGCGCGGGCAGCCGCGTTATCGACGTGGCAACGGGCCCGGGAGCCGTCGCCGCCGCAGCGGCCGCGCGACGAGCCTGGAGGGTGGTCGGCGTCGATCTCTCGCCCAAGATGGTCGCGCTCGCTTCGAGCCTCCACCCCGCTATCGAGTTCCGCGAGGCCGACGCCGAGGCGCTGCCTTTCGACTCCGGATCGTTCGACTCGGCCGTGAGCAACTTCGGAGTCGGGCACTTCCCGCGACCCGAGCGCGCGCTCTCGGAGATCCTCCGCGTCCTCGCGCCCGACGGCATGGCGGCGGTGTCGTGGTGGGACGAGCCCGCGCGGAACCGTATCAATGGCGTGTTCTTCGAGGCGGTGGCCCGGGCCGGAGCGCAGCCGCCGAGCGGCTTGCCCGCCGGACCTCCCGTTTTCCGTTTCTCGGACGAGGCGGAGCTGGTGGCGGCTCTGCGCGCCGCCGGGGCGGAGGACGTCGCGGCCCGCCTCGTCAGGTGGACGCACGCGGTGCCGAGCGCCGAGGCGTGGTGGCAGGGAGGCCTCGGCAGTCTCGCGCGGGCGTCGGCCGGCATACTCGGCCAGGCGCCGGCAATGCAGCGGAAGATCCGCGCCTCATTTGATGAGCTCGTGGCGCCATATGCCGTCGAGGGCGGCTTTCGCGTGCCCTGCGTGGCATGGGTCGCTTCGGGGCGGAAGCCGTGAGCCCCGGCCGGCCCCGGCTACCGCTCGCGCGCAATCTTGTGTAGTCTTGGGGTCCTCATGAGCCCGCAGGAATCCGCTCGTAGCCGTGCCGTCGTGGTCCAGCCCGGGACGGGGCCGTCCTACTGGCAACCCGTGCCCGCCAACGGCCACGCCGACCCCGCGCTCTTCCCGGCCAGCACCGGTTTCGACGGTCTCTCGCTGGGCTTTCAGAGCGTCGCTCCCGGCGGGCGCATCCGTGAGCACTCGCACGGCGAGCAGGTGGAGCTTCAGGTCTGCTTCCGCGGCCGGGGCCGCGTCGTCGTGGACGGCGCCACGCATCCACTGGTGCCGGGCACCGCCTGCTTCCTGGGCTACGACGTCAAGCACGAGATCATCAACGAGGGCGAGGACGATCTCGTGATGCTCTGGGTGGTGACGCCGCCGGGGCTCGAGAAATTCTTCGAGGCGATCGGGCGGCCGCGGCGTGGCGACGAGAAGCCGCCTGCGCCCTTCGAGCGGCCTGCCGACGTGGTCGCGATCGAGCGCGCGCTCGGCATGAACGACACCGTCCGGTAGGCCTCCCCCTTCTGGCTTCTACCTTCTAGCTTCTACCGGAAACAGGGGTTTTCGTGTAGGCTAGTCTCGTCGTATCCAAGGTCTACTGGCCGGACTCGGGAGGGCACAATGAAGCTTCGCATCGTGGTGGCACTGCTGACTCTGTCGGCCGGCTTGGCGGTTAGCCCGGCGTGGGCGTTCTGGGGCGGCCAGGACAGCATCAGCGATCCGATCGACGCGCTGGTGACGATCGAGGCCTTGCCGTTATACGCCGAGGTACGGCTCAATGGGGCGTTCGTCGGTACGGCCCAGGAGATCGCCAACAAGGGGCTCGCCGTGTTCGGCTCCCGCGCCTATATCGTAACCGTCACCGCGCCCGGCCACATCGAGCGCAGGCTGACGCTCGTGTCGAACAGCGCGATGCCACAGCGCGTTCACGTCGATCTGGTCCCCATCCGCACACCCTGACCGCAGCCGACCAGAGCCAGCGCGGCGAGCGCAACATCTCCTCGCCGCGTACCGCGTGCGGCGCTGTCGTCGCGGCCGTCACGTTCGCCGCCTTCAGTCCGGCTCTCCTCAATGGGTTCGTCAACTGGGACGACCCCGTCAATTTTCTCAATAACCCGGCCTACCGAGGACTGGGCCCCGCGCAATTGCAGTGGATGGCGACGACGTCTCACATGGGCCACTGGATTCCCATCACGTGGCTCACGCTTGGACTTGACTACGTGCTCTGGGGGATGGACCCGCGCGGCTACCACCTGACGAGTCTCCTCTTCCACACCGCGAGCGCCGTGGTCTTCTACGCGCTCGCGTGCCGGCTTCTCGAGCGCGCGCTGCCGAGCGAGACGCCGCCTCTCGACATCACCTTGGGCGCGGCTGCCGCCGCCTTGCTCTTTGCGGTCCATCCGCTCCGTGTCGAATCCGTCGCGTGGGCGACCGAGCGGCGGGACGTCGTTTCCGGGCTCTTCTTCATGCTGGCGCTTCTGCTGTACTTGAAGATGGTCGAGGCGCCGGAGGGCCGGCGGCGCGGCTTCTACCTGGCCTCTCTCGCGCTCTTCGCCTGCGCCCTGCTCTCGAAATCCATCACGGTCGCGCTCCCTGTCGTCCTGTTGGTCCTCGACGTCTATCCTCTGCGACGGCTGGGCGGGGAGGCCGGCTGGAGCCGGCCCGGCGTCTGGGTCGAAAAGATTCCGTACTTCATCCTGGCGCTGCCGGTGGGGATGCGCGCCATCCAGGCGACGCCCACCTCCGCGCAGCTCCCGCTCGAGGTCTTTGGCTTAGGACCAAGGCTCCTGGTCTCCGCTTCGAGCCTCGCGTTCTATGTCGAGAAGACGGTTCTTCCGATCCGATTGTCGCCGTTCTACGCCTACACCACGCATATCGGCTGGCTCACGCTCGCCTGCGTGCTGGGCGGCGCGATCCTCGTGGCCGCGACGTGGCAGCGCTGGCCCGCGCTTGCCGGAGCGGGCGTGACCTACGTGACGCTTCTCTTCCCGGTGTTAGGTATCTTCGCGGCGGGACCGCAGGCCGTCGGCGACCGGTACTCCTACCTGCCGTGCCTTGGCTTGGCCCTCCTGGCGGGCGGAGCGGTAGCTTGGCGCTGGGCCGGCTCGCGGGCAGTGCGGATCGTTGCGGCCGCGATCGTTGTGGTGCTCATCGCGCTGACAGTGCAGCAGGTCCGGGTCTGGCGCGATTCCTTGTCGCTCTGGAGCCACGCCGTCGCGCTCGAGCCCGCGAACCGGCTTGCGCGGATCAATCTCGGAGGCGCCTACGTCGAGCAGGGGCGCCTCCCCGATGCGATAGTCCAGTACAGCGAGGTGTTGAGACTCTCCCGCGACAAGGCCCCGTGGTATGCCGTGCTGGGATGGCTCTATGCGAGGAGCGGCCGGGTGGACGAGGCGCTGCCGTTCCTGGTTGAAGCGCTCCGGCTCGAGCCCGGCAGGCCCGACGCCTGCGCCAATGCGCGGCAGGCGGTTGAGATTCTCCGTGTACCCGCGCCGCCCGAGCTAGCGGGCTGCCCGCGCGCGGGCTAGGAATTACCGGGGCGGAAGGCTCCGGAGCGCCGTCTCCATCCGTTCGAGGCCGTCCATCAGGAGCGAGCGCGGGCATCCGAAGTTGAGCCGCACGAAGCCTTGCCCGCCGCGGCCGAACGTGGCGCCGTCGTTGAAGCTGACCTTGGCGCGCTCGAGGAAGAAGGTGAACGGGTCGTTGTTGGGGATCCCCGCGCCGCGGCAATCGAGCCACGCGAGATAGGTGGCCTCGGGCACGCCCACCTCGACCCCGGGGAAATTGGCCCGGACATGCTTCACGAGAAAGTCGCGATTGCTCTCGAGGTAGCGCAGCAGCTCGTCGAGCCACGGCTGGCCGTCACGGTAGGCCGCGAGCATGGCCGTGTAGCCCAGGATGTTCGGCGTCTGGACCATGTCGAGCCGGGACGCCACGAATTTTTCCCTGAGCGCCTGGTTCGGGATGACGGCCACCGCGCAGCGGAGGCCGGCGAGGTTGAACGTCTTGCTCGGGGCCATGAGGGTGATGGTGCGGGCTTCGATCTCCGGGTCGAGCGAGGCGATGGGCACGTGCTGGTGACCGGGATAGACCAGCTCGCCGTGGATCTCGTCCGCGCAGATGACGAGCCCACGGCGCAGGCAGATGGCGGCCAGCCGGGAGAGCTCTTCACGGGTGAAGACGCGGCCAACCGGGTTGTGCGGGTTGCAGAGGAGGAACATCCTGGTGCGCGCCGTGATCGCGCGCTCGACGGCATCCAGGTCGATCGTATAGCGGCCGTCGGGCCCGCGCACGAGATCGGCCCCGTCCCTCGACATCTTCACGTTGTCGGGCAATCGCAGGATCGGCGGGTAGACGGGCAATTGCATCAGGATGCCGTCGCCCGGGCCCGCGATTGCTCTGGCCGCCATGTTGAAGCCCGCGATGACGCCGGGCAGGAGCACGAGCGCCTCGGGCTGGACCTTCCAGCCGTAGCGCTTGAGCAGCCGGTCGCACGTGACCTCGTGGAACTCCGGCTGTTCCGCGCCATAGCCGAAAAAGCCGTGCTCCACGCGCTCGCGGAGCGCTCGGATCACGGGCTCGGGCGAGGGGAAGTCCATGTCGGCCACCCAGAGAGGCAGGACGTCCGGCGGGAACTTGTGCCACTTGTTGCTCTCGGTGCTGCGGCGGTCGATGACGCGGTCGAAGTCGTAGGGCATGGGAGGGCAAGGATAGTCGAGGACTCCGTACCGGGGCAAGCGTGCTCGGAATGCTTGACTCGCGCCGCAAAGATGGGCATAAGGTATTGGTTGCCGCAGCGCGGCAGGCGCTCATATCCCCAGTCGTCGAGGAGATTTGCACATGAACGGATTCAACGAAACGCACCGGCGCGCCATGTGGGTCCTCCCGGCGCTCCTGGCCCTCGTTCTCCTGGCGTCCATGGCCGGACCGGCGCTCCACGCCGCCTGGGCCCAGGGTGCGGCCGCTGCCCCGCAGCACCAGGGCGGCGGCGAGGCCAATCTCAAGATCCCTGATCTGGCTCAGGTGAGCTTCGGCGGCACTACCGGGCGAACGCTGCTCCAGTGGGGCCTGCTCGTGTGCCTTCTCGGTCTCGTGTTCGGCATGGTCATCTTCAAGCAGCTGAAAGGCCTGCCGGTCCACCAGTCCATGCTCGAGATTTCGGAGCTGATCTACGAGACCTGCAAGACCTACCTGGTCCAGCAGGGCAAGTTCCTGCTGATCCTGTGGATCTTCATCGCGGTCATCGTGACGTTCTACTTCGGCGTGCTCCAGCACATGACCGCGCAGCAGGTCGGGATCATTCTCTTCTTCAGCCTGGTCGGCATCGGCGGCAGCTACGGCGTGGCCTGGTTCGGCATGCGCATCAACACCTTCGCCAACTCGCGCACCGCCTTCGCCAGCCTGCGGGGGCTCGCGTTCCCCGTCTACGCGATCCCGTTGCGCGCCGGCATGAGCGTGGGCATGCTCCTGATCAGCGTGGAGCTCTTGATCATGCTCTGCATCCTGCTCTACGTCCCGCGCGACTACGCGGGCGCGTGCTTCATCGGCTTCGCCATCGGCGAGTCGCTGGGCGCCTCGGCCCTTCGCATCGCCGGCGGCATCTTCACCAAGATCGCCGACATCGGCTCGGACCTGATGAAGATCGTCTTCAACATCAAGGAGGACGACGCGCGCAATCCCGGCGTCATCGCCGACTGCACGGGAGACAATGCCGGCGACTCCGTCGGTCCGAGCGCCGACGGCTTCGAGACGTACGGCGTCACCGGCGTGGCGCTCATCTCCTTCATCCTGCTGGCGGTTCCAAAGGAGATGATCCAGGTCCAGCTCCTGGTCTGGATCTTCGTGATGCGCGTCATGATGATCGTCGCCAGCGGCGCGTCGTACTTCATCAACGACGTGTTCGCGCGAGGCCAGTACGGTCAGGCCGTCACGATGAACTTCGAGAAGCCGCTGACCAGCCTGGTATGGATCACCTCGCTCGTATCGGTGGCTCTGACCTACCTAGTCTCGTGGTGGCTGATCCCGGGCCTGGGCGACGGCACGCTGTGGTGGAAGCTGGCGACGATCATCACGTGCGGCACGCTGGCGGGCGCCATCATTCCCGAGTTCGTCAAGGTCTTCACCTCGACCAACTCCGCGCACGTGCGCGAGGTCGTCACCTCGGCGCGCGAGGGCGGGGCGTCGCTGGACATCCTGTCGGGGCTGGTGGCGGGCAACTTCAGCGCCTACTGGCTCGGCATGGTGATCGTGGGGCTCATGGGCACCGCGTACCTGGTCAGCCGGGAGGGCATGGCCGCCCTCATGGTCGCCCCCGCCGTGTTCGCCTTCGGCCTGGTCGCCTTCGGCTTCCTCGGCATGGGACCCGTGACGATTGCCGTCGACTCCTACGGGCCCGTCACGGACAACGCCCAGTCGGTCTTCGAGCTCTCCTTGGTCGAGCAGGTTCCCGGCATCAAGGCGGCGCTCCGCAAGGAGTACGGCTTCGACGTCAACTTCGAGTCGGCGAAGCACATGCTGGAGGAGAACGACGGCGCCGGCAACACGTTCAAGGCGACGGCCAAGCCAGTGCTGATCGGCACGGCCGTCGTCGGGGCCACGACCATGATCTTCTCGATCATCGTGGTGCTCACCCACGGCCTCACGCAGAACCTGGACAAGCTGTCCCTCCTCCATCCGCCTTTCCTCCTCGGGCTCATCACGGGCGGGACGATGATCTACTGGTTCACCGGCGCGTCCATCCAGGCGGTGACCACGGGCGCCTACCGGGCGGTGGAGTTCATCAAGGCAAATATCAAGCTCGAGGGCGTCACGAAGGCGTCGGTTACGGACAGCAAGAAGGTCGTCGAGATCTGCACCCTCTACGCGCAGAAGGGCATGTTCAACATCTTCCTGTGCGTGTTCTTCGCGACCCTGGCCTTCGCCTTCCTAGAGCCGTACTTCTTCATCGGCTACCTGATCTCCATCGCGCTCTTCGGACTCTTCCAGGCGGTGTTCATGGCCAACGCCGGCGGCGCGTGGGACAACGCCAAGAAGGTCGTCGAGGTGGATCTCAAGGAAAAGGGCACGCCGCTTCACGCGGCGGCGGTGGTCGGCGACACGGTGGGCGATCCGTTCAAGGACACGTCGTCCGTCGCCATGAATCCCATCATCAAGTTCACGACCCTGTTCGGCCTGCTGGCGGTCGAGCTCGCCGTGTCGCTCACGGCCGAGCGCGGTGCGGTGCTGAGCCGAAGCCTGGCGGCGCTGTTCTTCCTCGTGTCGGTGGTCTTCGTCTGGCGCTCCTTCTACGCGATGCGCATCAAGGTCGAGGGGGCCTGAGCCCGGGGGCCGGCGTGAATCTGGTCGAGCGGTTCGCCGACGCCTTCAACCGGCGCGACGTGGACGGGCTGCTCGCCTGCTTCACCGGGGACGCGACCTACCGGGATCTCTTCTACGGCCCGCACGCCGGCCAGGCGGCGCTGCGCGGCATGTTCGAGCGCATGTTCCGCGAGGGGCGCGACTACCGGTGGCAGATGGATGCCATCGTGATGGACGCCGACCGGGCCGCCGCCGAGTGGACGTTCGGTTACACGGCGACGGCGGCCGTGCCGCGGAGCGAGGGGCGGCGCGTCCGGATGTCCGGCATGAGCATCTTTGATCTCGAGGACGGAAGAATCCGCGCCTACCGCGAGTACTCCGATGCGGGCACGGCGCTCCTGCAGCTGGGCTTCGCGCCCGAGAGCCTCGCCAAAGTCCTCGCGCGGCGCCTGCCCACGGCCTGAGGGATAGCCCTCGGTGCTCCGTGTCGGCGTTCTCGACCAGTCGCCCATCCGCTCGGGCGGCACCGCGGCCGAGGCCGTCGCGGAGACGCTCGAACTGGCGCAGGCCTGCGAGCGGTGGGGCTACCATCGCTACTGGCTCGCCGAGCATCACGCGAGCCGGGGGCTCGCGGGCTCGACGCCCGAGGTTCTCCTCGCGCACGTGGCCGCGCGCACCTCGCGCATTCGCGTAGGTTCGGGCGGCGTCATGCTCAGCCACTACAGCGCGCTGAAGGTGGCCGAGAACTTCCGGATGCTGGAGACCCTCTACCCGGGGCGCATCGACCTAGGGCTCGGGCGCGCCCCCGGCACCGACCCGCGCACCGCGCGGGCGCTCGTCCACGGGCCGGGCGCGCTCGGCATCGAGCACTTCCCGGCCCAGATCAGCGACCTCGTCGGCTTTCTCAGAAACGACCTGCCGCAGGGCCATCCCTTCCATGGCGTGCGCGCCATGCCCGACGGCCCGACGATGCCCGAGATCTGGCTGCTCGGCTCGAGCGACGAGGGTGCGGCGCTGGCGGCCCACTTCGGCACAGCGTTCGCGTTCGCCCACTTCATCAACGACGCGGGCGGCGCCGAGGTGACGCGCGCGTACGCCTCGAGCTTCCGTCCCGGAGTGCTGGTGGCGCCGCGGGCGGCCGTCGCCGCCTTTGCGCTGGCGGCCGACACCGAGGTCGAGGCGCTACGGCTCGCGAAGAGCCGGGCCCTGTGGATCGCGCGCCTCTACACGGGACGTCCGAGCGCATTTCCGTCCGTCGAGGAGGCCGAGGCATACGCGTACACGGAGCAGGAGCTGTCCATCATCCACCACGCGAGCCGGCGCACCATCGCGGGCGCCCCCGAGCAGGTGCGCGAGCGGCTCACGGCACTCGCAAGCTCGTACGGAGCCACCGAGCTCGTGATCGTGACCATCGCGCACGACTTCAAAGCGCGTCTGCGCTCCTACCAGCTCCTGGCTGAGGCCTTTGGCCTCGAGTCCGCCGCGAGCCGCGGCGACTAGCGATGGTACGATGCGTGCCGGGAGAGTGACCTGACGATGAGCGAGTCCGTGGCCGTGCCCGATCCCGCCGACGTCGACGGCGTCATCCAGAGCGTCCGCTTCGAGCTGTACCGCGAGAACATCTACGGCGCGCTCGAGATCGTCGAGGCGGCGCACGCCGCGCGTCCCGATCCGCGCTACGCCGAGCAGGCCGCGCGCATCCGGTCGTGGCTCGGGCACCTGCAGAGCCGGGAGGCCTACGTGGCCGCCCAGGAGGAGCAGTACAAGGGACTGCGCTGGAAGATGGGGCTCAAGCTCCTCGAGAAGCGGATCCGGATGCTGTCGGGAAAGAAGACCCGCAAGATGATCGACCGGCGCGGCCGCGACCCGGAGTTCCAGGAGCTCGAGCGCGAGGTCGACGCTGTGAAGCCGCGGCGCGTGCTCGACGCCGGCAGCGGCGAGGGCGGTGTCGCCATGGCCCTCTGCGCGCGCCACCCGGAGCTGTCCGTGGATGGGGTCGAGGTGTCCTTCACCAATGTTCGCATCGCGCGCCAGCTCAACCGCTGGGACAGGGCATCCTTTCGCCAGGGCCTGGCGGAGGAAGTCCACGAGTATTTCCCCGCCGCGCGCTTCGACCTCGCGTATTCGTTCGCGGTCCTCGAGCACGTTCGCGACGTGGACGCGACGGTGCGCTCGATCCTGACCGTGCTCAGGCCCGGCGGGCGATTCTGCTTCGTCGTTCCGATGCACGAGTTCCGCGCCCGCGGGCCCATCCCGGACTACCGGCCCGTCCACGGCTACGCCGATCACTGCCGGGTATTCAGCGAGGCCGATCTGCGGCGGCGCTGGGGTGGCGAGCCCGGGTTCCGCGTGGTCAAGATTCCCGGCGCGTGGAAGCACGGCGAGATTCCGGATTGCTTCGAGCCCGTGGAGTTCGGCTCCTTCTTCGTCTCCTTCGCCAAGCCCTGACCCCGCGCTTCACCGCCCGACTCCCCCGCTGAGACACTGCCAGTTTTTGTCGCTCTGACGGCGGAGATGGTCCGTCGCTCTCCGAGCGCCCGGCAAAAACGTCAATGCTTTCGGCCTCCTGTCGGCTGGCACAAATGTTGTAGTTCCCTCGGTCGATGACCAGTGAGTCGGAGGCGACCAAGTCAGAACAAGAGCCCGAGCGGGCGCCGGATTCGCCTGATACGGAGCCGCTCTGGGCCGCGTGGTTTCGGCGCAAGATCTCGCTGGCGCTGACGCTCACAGCCCTGGTGCCCCTTCTCATCCTCGCCTATTCGCTCTACGCCTCGCTGATGACGTGGTTCGGCCAGGAGACCCTCTACGGCCGCGACCTCCTCTGGAGCCACGCGCTGCTCGTCTTCACCGGACTCCTGATGGCCGCCGGCGGCTTCGTCATCTGGGACCTCGGCAGGACCGTCAGGCGCACCGCGGAGACGGTGGCCGCCACGAGCAGGATCGAATCCGCGGTGGCGGAGAAGACCGACCAGATCGGCATGCTCATGGGCTCGTTCTCGCGCGTGCTCGGCACCATCGAGACGCAGACGGTCGAGATCAACCAGTTCGCCTCGCGTCTCGACGCCGCCTACCGCGAGCTCCAAAGCACCAACGCCAGGCTCAAGGAGGCCTCGTTCAAGGACGAGGTGACGCGGCTCTACAATCGCCGCTTCTTCTCGATCCGGATCGTGGAAGAAGTCGCCCGGTACCGCCGTTTCAAGCACCCGGTGTCCGTCGTGCTGCTCGACCTCGACGGCTTCAAGGCCGTCAACGATGAGCTGGGCCACGCGATGGGAGACGAGACGCTGCGCGGTGTCGGCGAGCTCCTCCTCAAGCACTCGCGCGGCATCAACGTGATCTGCCGGTACGGCGGCGACGAGTTCGCGATCCTCCTGGTCGAGACGCCCAAGGCGGGCGCCCAGACCTATGCGGACAGCATCCGCCACGTCCTCGAACACCACGTCTTTCCGCACGGGCAGCGCATCAGCGCGAGCTTCGGGATCGCCACGGTGCCCGAAGACGTGGGGGCCTCGGCCAACGACCTGCTCCGCGCCGCCGACGAGGCGCTCTACGCCGCCAAGCGCGCGGGGAAGAATCGCGTGTCGAGTCACGAGGCGGTCCCCGCCGCCGCCGACATGCTTCCGGCGATTTCCGGCGCCTCCGACGGACCCGGCGCGTGGCCGCCCGAAGCCGTGCCGGCCCACGCCGCGGCTCTCGAAGCCGTCGTCGGCAACCGCTCCGCGGCGCCCGCAGACGGCGGCGTGGTGGTCGTCAACGGCAGCGCTGACGTCCGGACCGCTCTCGAGGGCCTCTACGGCCCGGCCTGTGACTTCATCGTGAGGCCGGCCGCGGCCGATCCGGCCACGGACCCGGCTACCGCGGACGTGTGGCGAAGCGGCGAGATCAGTCTCCTGCCGGCAGGGCTCCGGCCGCTGTCACCGAGCGAGCGCGCCACGTTGAACGCGCTTCACGGGCTCATCGCCGCGAGGGACCTCGGGACTGGAACCCATTCGGAGCGGGTGCGCGTCTATGCCGTCGCCATCGCACGCGCCCACGGGATTCCCGAGGCCGAGCTTCGCGACATCGAGCACGGCGTCATTCTCCACGACATCGGCAAGATCGGAATCCCCGACTCGATCCTCCTCAAGCCGGGCCCGCTGACCCCGGACGAGTGGAAGGTCATGCGGACGCATCCGGAGGTCGGCCGGGGATTGGTCCAGAACATCACGTTCCTGGCAGGCGCGATTCCCATCGTCTACCATCACCACGAGCGCTGGGACGGCAACGGCTATCCGGACGGCCTCCGCGGCGAAGGCATACCGCTGGGCGTCCGCATCTTCTCCGTGGCGGACGCGCTCGACGCCATGACATTCGACCGACCGTACTCGCGGGCCGTGTCGCTCGAGGCCGCCCGCGACGAGATCGCCCGCTGCGCGGGCACGCATTTCGACCCCGCCGTCGTGTCCACGTTCCTCGCCATCCCGCTGGAAACTCTCGTCGAGCTGAGACGCAGCGCGATTAGTTGACGCGGGCCGTCCCGCCTTGGTAGCGTTCACTGCATGAAAGAGACGCCCGTGGTCCAGCTTGAACAGGTCCTGCGGCTCGCGATCGACATGAACGCGACCGACGTGCACATCCAGGTCGGCCTGCCGCCCATGTTCCGCGTGCGGGGCAAGCTCATCGCGCACGAGTCCCAGCCGCTCACCGCGGAGCAGTGCGAAGCGCTGGTCTTCTCCATCATGTCCGAGGACCAGAAGAAGACCTTCAGCGAGCGCCTCGACTGCGACTTCTCGTTCGGCATCACGGGGCTCGCCCGCTTCCGCATCAACGTCTTCCGGCAGCGCGCCAGCGTCGCCGCAGCGTTCCGGCGCATCCCCTACCAGATCCCGCCGGTGGAGCAGCTCGGATTGCCTCCGGGCGTCCTGGACCTGATCAAGCTGAAGCGCGGCCTCGTGCTCGTGACGGGCGCCACGGGACAGGGCAAGTCGACGACCCTCGCCTCGCTGCTCGACCGCATGAACGAGGAGCGCCAGCTCCACATCGTCACCCTGGAGGACCCGGTCGAGTACCTCTTCCAGCACAAGCAGAGCATCGTCGTGCAGCGCGAAGTGGGCATCGACACGCTCTCCTTCGCCAGCGCGCTCCGGGCCTCCCTCCGGGAGGACCCCGACGTGATCCTGGTCGGCGAGATGCGCGACGTGCCCACGATCGAATCGGCGCTGACGGCCGCCGAGACCGGCCACCTCGTCTTCGCCACGCTGCACACGAAGACCCCGGCCCAGGGCATCGACCGCATCGTCGACGTCTTCCCGCCGCACCAGCAGCAGCAGGCGCGTGTCCAGCTCGCCAACGTGCTCCACGTGGTCGTGACCCAGCAGCTCATCCCCCGAAAAGACAACGACGGCATCGCGCTCGCGATGGAGATGCTCATCATCAGCCCCGCGATCCGCAACCTGATTCGCGAGGGCAAAACCTTCCAGATCCAGTCGCTGCTCCAGACCGGCTCCTCCTCCGGCATGCTGACCATGGAGAACTCGCTCAAGGGCCTCGTCGAGAAGGGGTGGATCAGCGCCGAAGACGCACTCGAGCACTGCTTCGATCCCAAGGAAATGGCCCGCGTCCTTGGGCGGCGCTAGCCGGCGGAGCGCCCGCGGCAGGCCGTGCTGAAAGGCGCTTCACGGGGCGCCGTCCTCCTCGTCGCAGTTCTCGCGATCCTTCCGTTCCTGCCCTCGCTCAACGGCCGGTTCCTGAACTGGGACGACGGCATCAACTTTCTGACCAACCCGGGCTTTCGCGGCCTGGGCTCTGCCCAGCTGCGGTGGATGGCCACCACCACGCTTCTCGGCCACTGGGTGCCGCTGACGTGGCTGAGCCTCGGCGTCAACTACGCCCTCGGCGGGCTCGACCCGTGGGGCTACCACGCGGGCAACCTCCTGCTTCACTCCGCCAACGCCGCCGTGTTCTACGTCATCGCGAGGCGCCTCCTTGCCGCGGCGTGGGGAGCGGGGCTGCCGGAGGCCGCTCTCACGGGCGGCGCGATCTTCGCGGCCCTCATCTTCGCCGTGCATCCGCTGCGGGTCGAGTCGGTGGCCTGGATCACCGAGCGCCGCGACCTCCTGAGCGGATTCTTCTTTCTGCTGGCCGTCTGCTTCTATCTTCGCGCGGTGTCGGAGGCGGCCGCGCCGCGGCCCGGCTGGAGGGCTCTCTCCCTCGTCGCCTTCGCGGCGGCTCTCATGTCGAAGGCGTCCACCCTGATGCTTCCGGGCGTCCTTCTTCTCCTCGACTTCTATCCACTCGGCCGGCTCGGGCCCCTCGGCCGGTGCGGGCGAGGTCTCGTCGTCCTCGTGCGCGAGAAACTCGCCTACCTGGCGTTCGCCGCGATCGCCGCCGTCATCGCAGTGATCGCGCTCCGATCGGGTTGGGCGATGACCTCGTACGGCGAGGTCGGCTTTCCTGGGCGCCTGGCGCTGATGACCTACAGTTTCACGTTCTATCCGTGGACATGGCTGTGGCCGGTGGGGCTCTCGCCGATGTACGAGCTGCCGGCCGCGGTGCATCCCCTCGAGTGGCGGTTCCTGGCTCCGCTCGCGATCTTTCCCCTCGTGACGCTGGCGCTGATCGCGCTCCGCCGCCGCTGGCCGGCCGGCCTGGCGGCGTGGGTGTATTCCGCGCTGATGGTCCTGCCGGTGAGCGGCGCGGCCCACGCCGGCTTCCAGATGGCCGCGGACCGGTACAGCTATCTCTCGGGACTCGGCTTCGCCCTGCTGGCGGGCGGCGCGCTCATCCTGCTCCAGCAGGCCGCCGCATCCGGCCGGCTGCGACACGGCCTCGCGGTCGCATTGATGGTGACAGCCGCGGCCGTCGTCGTTGCTCTCGGCGCGGACACGTGGAGACAGAGCCGGCTGTGGAACGATTCCGAGACGCTGTGGCGCTGGGCCGTCGGCGTCGACCCGGGGTGCGCGCTGTGTCACAACAATCTGGGCTCCGCCCTCGCCGTCGGCGCTCCGTCGAGTCCGGACGCGATCGCCGAAGCCGAGGCGCATTTCCGTCGCGCCATCCTGCTGCGGCCCGAGCGGGACGAGCCATACAACAACCTCGGCGGCACGCTCGCGCTGCAGGGGCGCCTCGACGAATCCGCCGCCGCCTTCGAAGCATTTCTCAAGCGCCGCCCCAATGTCGGCTCGGCGTGGGCCTCCCTTGGCAGCGTCTACGTGAGGCAGGGCCGGTTCGGCGACGCGATTCCGCCGCTGCAGCGGAGCCTCCAGCTGAACCCCGGACTCGAGAGCGCGCGACGGGATCTGGCTCTGGCGCTCGACCGCCAGGCTCAAGCGGACCGAGGCCAGGCTCAGGCGGACCGAGGCCAGGCTCAGGCGGACCGAGGGAGGACGCGGCAGTGAGCCGGTTGCGGACGGTACTCCTCGCGATCGGAGTCGCGGCTCTCACGATCGGCGCATTCTATCCGTCCCTCGACGGGCAGTTCCTCAATTGGGACGACCAAAAGAATCTGGTGACGAACGAGGCCTACAGAGGCCTGGGTCCAAGCCAGTTGCGGTGGATGGCGACGACGACGCTGATGGGGCACTGGATTCCGCTGACGTGGGTGACGCTGGGGCTGAACTACGTGGTGGGCGGGATGGCGCCGTGGGGCTATCACGCGGGCAATCTGCTGCTGCACGCGGGCAGCGC
>WNFE01000764.1_pt1 | contig 22946 bp, 18 predicted proteins | sample 5400451 | NCBI WGS metagenome assembly WNFE01 (sample SAMN13153344, study PRJNA577476) | soil metagenome | isolation source: 200 cm saprolite under Douglas fir tree site 2 hole 2 | place: USA:California | collected 2015-04-18
ACAAGAGCGCCATGACCAGCGGAGCTTTACTCCGCGCAAGGTCGAGAAATCGCCCCCGTCCTGGTCGACGGGGGCGCCAGCTTTGGACAGAGGCTTCTCCAGCGCGGTCGCCGCCTTACGGCAACAGCCCGCCGGAGGCCTGGTCGAACCAGGCAGCGGCGTTGCTGATCGCGCCGGAAGCATCCGACGCCAGCATGAGCCGCTGGCTCACCAGGCCGTTCACGGCGGCGGTCACCGCCTTCACGTAATTTGCCTTGCTGCCGTAGCGCTCCTCGAGCGAGAGGCGGGGATCGCTGCTCGCCATGCGCTGCGTCTTGGTCACCGTGAACGGCACATAACCGCCCGTCAGATCGCAGGCATCGCCCTGGCTGAAGCCGGTCCGCCGCACGTTCCACCCCGTGTAGGTGCCGAGCGGCGCCTGCAGGATGTGCGAGCGCAGCCCGTCGATGTCGTTGCCGTCGGCATCGACCTGCGGCGCGAGCGACGCGTACTGAGCGATGGCGACCGGCGGCTCGACCGCGATGATGCCGGAGACGTCGTCGGCGTCATATTGCCGGCCACGCTCGAACGCGATGCGCGTGTTGAAGATGCCCGCCGGCCCGGTGACGTGGGGGATGCTCGGGAAGTTGACGTGCTCGGGCGCGACCAGGCTGCCATGGTCGAGCCGCGAGTAGCGGCTGTCGGGCGGCTCCCTGCCCTCGCCGACCCAATCGATGAGCGCCACGAGCAGCGCCCTTATGTTGTAGACGTAGGGGTTCGCGTTGGGCAGCTGCTCGCAGATGCCGGTCGACGTCGGCAGCGCTGCCACCGGCGAGAAGCCGCCATGCTGGGTGCTCGAGAACTCGTAGATGCGGACGTCGTGCGGAATGTGGGTGTCGCGCTTGCCGGACGGTTCGGTCGTATCACCCGCTCCGGAGGCTTGCCAGTACTCGATGTCGCTCATGGTATGGACGATCTTCGGACAGGTGTCGGTTTCCCGGCAGCTGTCGAGCAGGCCGCGCGTCTCTCCGGTGATGGGATCGTGCGCGCGGCCGTAGGTCAGCGGCGATTCCGGTCCGGGATATTGCTTCTCGGTGTGTTGGGTCCCGGCTAGGCGCCCCGGCTGCGAGAAGCGCACATTGATGTAGTTGCGTACCGAACCGATATGCGGCTGCATCCCCTCGAAGACCTGCCGGCCCCCTTCGTCCTCGTTGAAGCCGAGGTCGAGATAGGTGCGCAGCAGCCGGCCGCTCTGCGAGATGCCGTTGAGCAGGGTGTGCCTGACCTGCCCGGCCAGCGGGTTGGCCGTGCCATTGTCGTCCTTGGCCGCGTGATGGAAGAACGAAGCCACGTCGCGGATCGCCGCGAGCCCCAGCCCCATCACGATCGGGTCCTTGGCGGTGTACACCAGCTCGTAGATGTGGTTGGTGTCGAAGCCGCTCTTGAGGCAGACCTTCTGTGGATTGGCTAGGCCCGGGAACGGCGTGGTGGTGCAGTCGGCAAACGCCCAGTCGCTGTTCGGGATCACGGTGCGCGGATCGTTCTGGTGCACGCGCATCGTCATGGTGAGCCCGGCATTGCTCGTCGTGACGCTGGCGTAGCCGGGCGTGTTCGAGCTCGATTCGGCGAGGATGTTCTGGGTGCTCGCCGGCGCGCTCACGGTCCATTCCGAGCGCACCGTCCCAGTGATCGTGCCGCCGCCGCGCTGATGCGCGATGGGCGCCGACATCGTGATGTTTGCCGGCGGCACCAGATCGGCCTGCCAGCCGGCCCAGACCAGCGTCAGCCCCAGCTTCTCCAAGAACCCGTCGCCTTGCGGATTGGCCCCTGTCGCGCCGATGTTGTAGAAGCCCGGGTCGAGCTCGTTGCCGCGGTTGACGATCTCGAAGAGCATCATGTGATTGCCCTTGCTCTCGTCGACCGGCTTCAGGATCTGGAACTTCGTCGAATACTCGACCAGCCCGCGCGCGTTGCGCGGCGCGAGCTCGATGTCCTGGATGATCTCGTTGTGCTCGTCGCGCGGATCGACCGCGCCATTGGCGACGCCAGTGACGAATTCATAGGCGCCGACCGAGCCGAAGGACGCGCCGCCATAGGCCGGCGCGACGCTGCTGATGCTGATGCTGGTGACGCGCGCTTCGGCGCTCTGCGCCAGTCCGAGCGCGAGAATGCTCGCGCCCGCCAGCAGCAAGCTGCGCGGTCGCGACAGGCGGGCATAAGTGCTGAGCTGTGGTTTCAAGGCTTCCTCCCCAAGATGCTTATTGTCGTATTTGTTTTGCGCCACTGCAGGCGGTTCAGCTTAAAGTTGAAAGCGGTAATAATGTCAAGGCCATTCGCGCCGTGCCGCCCAGGTCGACGCGCCAGTCGCAATTTTTCGGAAGCATTCGCCGCGCGGCGAAGCTCACGCGTATCAGCGGTGGTCGCCGTCTAATCCGCCGTATCGCGCAGCCAGACCGGGCCCCAGAGATTGAGCGCCTTGCCACCGGCCGGCCAGCGCTTGCCAGGCGCGCCCTTGGCCAGGCGCTCGAGCTCGGCGGAGATCTCGATATTGTTGCCGTCGGGGTCCTTGACCATGAAGAAGAGGTTGTTGCCGGCGCCGTGGCGGCCCGGCCCCCACCAGATCGCCACGTCGAGCGCGGCGAAATGGTCGGCCCAGCGGCGGATGTCGTCCCAGCCGGTGGCCTCGCACGCGAAATGGTCGCTGGCGGAGGCCGGCGCGCGGAACACGGCGAAGCTGTGATGCTCCTCGTTGGCGCGCAGGAAGCAGACATTCACCTCGCCGAGCCCGCCCTTGCCGTCGTCGACATGCACCGTATCCGAGACGAGGAATCCCAGTACATCGCGATAGAACGCCATCATCGCCGGGAACCGCGCCGAGGCGACGACGACATGCTGGAGGCGTCCGGGCAGCGCCGCTGCACCGGCCGCGGAGGATCGCGCCGCGTCCTCTTTCGGCACGCCGAAGGCGGCGAGCCGCCCGTCGGGATCGCGCACGGCGAAAGCGCCGTCGGCGAAGAGCGGCGTCGGCGACGGCAGCGGCGCCGCGCCGCGCGCCGCGGCGAAGCGGCGATAACGCTCGAGCTGGGCCGCATCGGCCAGAGCGAAAGCGCTGTAAGGATGGCCGCGCACGGCGCCGCGGCCGATGACCAGACGCCGCTCACTTCCCTCGACCCGGTAGGCGTCGGCGCCGAGCGGCGCCCTTTCCATGCCCATGGCGCGCGCATAGAACGCGGCGAGCGTCGCCGGATCCGGCGAATCGATGCGGATGTGGTGGAGATCGGCCGGCCAGAGCGGCGAGACGTCGAGCAGCGCCGTCATCGTCACGCCGCCCTGACCCACACTGCGGTGTCGTGGAAGACCGCGCCGCCATTGGGCAGGCCGGCATCGGCGCTGACCAGCGCGTTGATGCCGATGCCTTCCGCGAAGGCGGCGTTGGGCCAAATCCCCTCCACCACGACGACGCCGCGCTGCATGCCGTCGAAGCTGCGCGCGTGCAGCACCACGCTGCCGCGGCTATTGCCGAGCCGTAGCCGCGCTCCGTCCGCAACGTCGAGCGCGGCGAGATCTTCGGGATGGACGCGCACCGTCGGCCTCCCCTCGCGCGCCACGCCCGAGGGCATGTTGTTGAAGGTGGTGTTGAGGAACGAGCGCGCCGGCGGCGCCACCATGCGGAAGGGATGCGCGGCGTCGGTTCGGTCGATCACCGCGACATGGTCGGGCAGCGCCGGCAGCGCGGCGTGGTTCGGGCCGATCGCCGCCCAATTGGCGCGGAAATGAAAGCGCTTGTCGGCATGGCCGAAGCCGTCGAGGAAATGCGCGCGCTCGAACGGCAAGGCGAGGTCGTGCCCGCCTTTGGCGGAGATGGTCGCGGCATCCGGCAGGCCGGAGGCGGCGAGGGTGCGGTCGATGATCTCCCACTCGCTCATGCCGAAGCCGGGATGCTCGGCACCCAGGCGCTTCGCCAGCTCGCAGATCACGTAATGATTGGCCCGCGCCTCGGCGAAGGGCTCGACCACCTTGCGCGCCACCTGCAGGAAGGTGTGTCCGCCGGCGGTGTAGATGTCGTCATGCTCGAGGAAGGTGGTCGCCGGCAGCACGATGTCGGCCATCGCCGCCGTCTCGGTCATGAACTGCTCGTGCACGCAGGTGAAGAGGTCGCCGCGCGCGAAGCCGGCGCGCACCTTGTTCGAATCCGGCGACACCACCATCGGGTTGGTGTTCTGCACCAGCAGCGCCGTCACCGGCGGCCCGTCGCCCAAATCGCGCCGGTCGCCGGTGAGGATCGGACCGATGCGCGACTGGTCGAGGATGCGCGTCTTGTGGTCGATGACGTCTCTGCCCTCGATCAGCGTGCGGTCGAGCCGGTAGAAACCGCCGCCATTGGCGTAGAGCGCGCCGCCGCCCTCATATTGCCACGCCCCCGTCACCGCCGGCAGGCAGCTCGCGGCGAACAGCTGCGCCGCGCCGTTGCGCGAGCGCGAGAAGCCGTAGCCGAGGCGCAGGTAGCTGCGCTTGGTGCGGCCGTAAAGCCGTGCGAAAGCGACGATCTCGCGCTCGGAGAGCCCGGTGATATCAGCCGCCCAGGCCGGATCGCGCGCGGCGACATGCGCCTCGAGCGCATCGGCGCCGTCGGTGTATTTCGCCATATAGGCGCGGTCGGCATGGCCTTCCTTGAACAGCACATGCATCACCGCGCAGGCGAGCGCACCGTCGGTGCCGGGACGCGGCGCCAGATGGATGTCGGCGACCTCGGCGGTCGGCGTGCGGTAGGGATCGATCACCACGAACGGCGCGCCGCGCTCCTTCCGCGCGCGGGTGATGTGGGTCATCACGTTGACTTGCGTCGAGACGGGATTGCCGCCCCACACCACCACGAGATCGGCAAGCGGAATCTCCCGCGCATCGACGCCGCGCTTGACGCCGGCGCCGGCGAGCCAGCCGGAATCCGACAGCACGTTGCAGATGGTCGAGTGCTGGCGCGAGTAGCGCAGCGCGTGGCGCAGGCGATGGATGCCGTCGCGCTGCACCAGCCCCATGGTGCCGGCGTAGTAATGCGGCCACACCGCCTCCGACCCGTGGCGCCGCGCGGCTTGGGCGAAGGCCTCGGCGACGCGGTCGAGCGCCTCGTCCCAGGCGATCGGCACGAACGCCGCGATCCCTATCCCCTTGTCGCCGACGCGGCGCAGCGGCGTCTTGAGACGCTCCGGGTGGTGCTGCCGCTCGGCATAGCGCGCGACCTTGGCGCAGACCACGCCCGCCGTATAGGGATGATCCTTGCGGCCGTGGACCCGTCCGATCGTCCGCGCGTCGAGCCGCTCCACCTCGAGCGCGCAGGTGCTCGGGCAATCATGCGGGCAGACGGAGTGGACGAGATCGCGCGGCAAGGGACCTCCCGAGCGGAATAATAGCGCATCGACTGTAAGAGTGCATTCGATCGACGCTTCCCTGTCGTCGTGCCCGGCCTTGTGCCGGGCATCCACGTCTTTTCTGGGATCGTCGCAAGACGTGGATAGCCGGGACTCGCCCTTCGGGCGGCCCGGCCATGACGATGATGGGGTTTGCCATGACGGGCGAGAGAATATCCTTGCGCTTCGCCGCGGTCCCGCCCTCCGCTATCATGCCCGGCGGGAGGAGACGATGCTGCCGCGCGCATCGAGCTACGAGGAGGTGGTCCGGCGGTTCCGCTGGCAGATCCCGGCGCGCTACAACATCGGCGTCGATGTCTGCGATCGCCAGCGCGGCGGCGCGCTCGCCCTCATCTTCCTCGACGAGCGCCATCGCGAGCAGCGCTACTCCTTCGCCGACATACGGCAGCTCTCGAACCGCTTCGCCAATGTGCTGGGCGCCCATGGCCTGCAGCGCGGCGACCGGCTCGCGATCCTTCTGCCGCAGACGCCGGAGACGGGGATCGCCCATATCGCGGCGTGGAAGGCGGGCTTGGTCTCGGTGCCGCTCTTCACCCTCTTCGGCGAGGATGCGCTCGAATTCCGCCTGTCGAACAGCGGCGCCAAGGCCATCGTCACCGACGAGATCGGCATCGCCAAGCTCGCGGCGATCCGCCACCGCCTGCCCGACCTCGCCGCGGTGTTCGCCATTTCCGGCGGCGGCGCCGGCGCCATCGACTTTCATGCCGAGCTGGTCCGCGCTAGCGCGGATTTCGCGCCGCTCGACACGGCGGCGGACGATCCCGCGATCATCATCTACACATCGGGCACCACGGGAAACCCGAAAGGAGCGCTCCACGCCCACCGCGTGCTGTTGGGCCACCTGCCGGGCGTGGAGATGCCGCACGAGTTCTTCCCGCAAGAAGGCGACCTGTTCTGGACGCCGGCGGATTGGGCGTGGATCGGCGGCCTCTTCGACGTGCTGATGCCGGCCTGGCACCACGGCGTGCCGGTGCTGGCCTATCGCGCGCGGAAATTCGATCCCGAAGAGGCCTTCGCGCTGATGGCGAAATACCGGGTGCGCAACGCCTTCATGCCGCCGACGGCGCTGAAGCTGATGCGCCAGCTCGGCGGCAGCAGCCGCCCGGGCGTCGCGCCGCGCAGCATCGGCAGCGGCGGCGAGACGCTGGGCGCGGAGCTGCTCGATTGGGGCCGCGCAATCTTTGGCGTCGTCATCAACGAGTTCTACGGCCAGACCGAGTGCAACCTCGTCGTCGGCAACAATGCGGCGCTCTTCCCGCTGCGCGCGGGCTCGATGGGCCGCGCCATTCCCGGCCACGACGTGCGCGTCGTCGACGATGCGGGCTTGCCGCTGCCGGCGGGGGAGAATGGGCATATCGCCATCCGCCGCCCCGATCCCGTCATGTTCCTCCAATACTGGCGCAACCCGGCGGCGACCGCCGGGAAATTCGCCGGCGAATACCTGCTCACCGGCGATCTCGGGCGGCAGGACGAGGCAGGCTATTTCTGGTTTCAGGGCCGCTCGGACGACGTCATCACCAGCGCCGGCTACCGCATCGGCCCCGGCGAGGTCGAGGACTGCCTGATGAAGCATCCCGCCGTGGCGCTCGCGGCGGCCGTCGGCGTGCCCGACCCGGTGCGCACCGAGATCGTCAAGGCCTTCCTGGTGCTGAAGCCTGGCCGCAGCGGCACGCCGGAGCTCGCGCGCGAGATCCAGGATTTCGTCAAGACGCACCTCGCCGCTCATGAATATCCGCGCCTCGTCGAATTCGTCGACGCGCTGCCGATGACAGCGACCGGCAAGGTCATGCGGCGCGAGCTGCGCAACAAGGGCTGACGCCGGAGGCGCGCGGTTTAGGGGATATACCCTAGATTCGATTGCGGCGGCGAGCTACGCTCGGCCCATCCGGCTGGCAGGAGGCTTGAGCATGAGCGTCATCGAAGACGGCACGACCTCCGGGGCGCCTCCGGTGCTCGCCGCGCCGCGCCCGCCGCACGGGCATCTCCCGCTGTGGGTGTTCCTGCGCGTCCTGCGCGATAGCTCGATCGCCACCTACCGCGCCGAGGCCTATTCCGCCGACATCCTCGAGCGCCATTTATTCTGGCGGCGCACGTTCTTCGTCAACGAGCCAAACGCGATCAAGCACATCCTGCTCGACAACGCGGCCAATTACGCGAAGACGGAGATCACGCGCCGTCTGCTCGAGCCCGGCCTCGGGCGCGGGCTTCTCACCAGCGAGGGCGACACCTGGCGGCGTCATCGCCGCATCATGGCGCCGTCCTTCGATCACCGCAGCATCGTCGCCTATGCTCCGCTGATGACCGAGATCGCCGAGGATCTCGCGGCGCAATGGGACACGCTGCCGGCGGGCGGCGAGGTCGACGTCGCCGCGGCGATGATGCATGCGACGCTGCATATCATCTCGCGCACCATGTTCTCGTCCGATTCAGACGAGATCGTCGATATCGTCGAGCGCGGCGTCGAGCATTATCAATCCGAGATCCGCCCCGGGCTGATCGACCTGCTGGAGCTGCCGCAGTGGCTGTCGCGGCTGACCTCCTGGCGGCGCCCGGAGCGCGTCTTCAGCGAGTTCGACAAGATGATCGACCGGCTGCTGACCGCGCGCGGCCGCGCTGGCGACGGCGAGGCGCCCAAGGACCTGCTCGCGCGTCTCCTCGCCGCGCGCGACGAGGAGACCGGCGGCGGCATGACCATGCAGGAGGTGCGCAACCAGGTCGTCACCATCTTCATGGCCGGGCACGAGACGACGGCGCTGGCGCTGACCTGGACCTGGTACCTGCTGTCGCAGCATCCGGCGGCGCAGGCGAAGCTCCATGCCGAGCTCGCCGCGGTGCTGGGCGGCCGTACGCCGCGACACGAGGACCTCGGCAAGCTGCGCTATACGCGCATGGTGCTCGAGGAATCGATGCGGCTGTACCCGCCGGCACACACCCTGTCGCGCGCCGCCCTCGACGATGACGAGGTGCTGGGCCGCCGCATTCCCGCGCGCGCACAGATTCTGATCGTGCCCTGGCTGCTCCACCGCAACCCCAAGCTCTGGGACCGGCCGGGCGAGTTCGATCCCGAGCGCTTCGCGCCGGAGCGCGCGGGGTCGCGCCATCGTTTCGCCTATATCCCCTTCGGCGCCGGCCAGCGCATCTGCATCGGCGCCGCTTTCGCCATGGCCGAGGCGATGCTGCTGCTGGCGACCATCGCGCAACGCTACCGCCTCCGCCTCAAGCCCGGATTTCCCGTCGAGCCGCAGGGGCTCATCACCTTGCGCGCGCGCCACGGCATGCGGATGATCTTGGAGCGGCGCGCGTAGCCGCGGCGGCGGGAAAGCGATGCTCGAGCAGATCCTCCACGGCGGCGTCGCGCTCTTCGTCATCGTCGATCCGGTCGGCAGCGCGGCGATCTTCGCCGCGCTGATGCGCGGGGCGCCGGAGCGGTTCCGTCGGCGCATGGCCTGGCGCGGCACGCTCGTCGCCGGCATCCTCATCCTGGCTTTCGCCTTCGTCGGCGCGCCGCTGCTGGACGCGCTCGGCATCACCCTCCCCGCTTTTCGCGTCGCCGGCGGCCTCCTGCTCTTCCTGCTCGCCGTCGACATGGTGTTCGCGCGTCCCTCGGGCATCCGCTACCCGACCGCGCGCGAGGAGGAGGAGGCCGGGCATCGCACGGACATCTCGGTTTTTCCCTTGGCCTTCCCGCTGCTCGCCGGGCCGGGCGCGCTGACCTCGATCGTGCTGCTCATGGCGCGCGCCCCATCGCCGCTCGAGGCCGCCGGGGTCATCCTGGCGCTGCTCATCGTCATGGCGGTGACGCTGGCGCTGCTGCTGGCGGCATCGCCGATGGTGCGGCTGCTGGGCGTAACCGGCACCAACGTGGTCGGCCGCGTGCTCGGCATCATCCTCGCCGCGCTCGCCGCGCAATATGTCCTGGACGGCGTCGTCCAGGCGCTGCCGCAGCTGCGCTGATGCGCCCTAGTCGAGCCGCAGGCGGCGGCGAACGTACAGCAGCGTCATGGCCATCATCACGCGCGTGCGCCCGATCCTGTCCGACCAGTGGCCGATCATGGGCGCGCCGACGCCAGCGTCGCCGAGCTGGACACGCTCATCTTAAGGCTTACTCCCTCAGGTTTGGTCCGTTGTTTCGAGCGGCGCGCCGAACCGACGCGTCCCGTCGTTGCCGACGAGCAACGAGACCTGCTTTGTCGCCGCGCGGCGAGACCGCGTCAACGCCGCGGCGACGAGAGCGGCGCCTAGCGCGCGATGCCCGGAAACATCTGCTTGACCGCGTCGTTTACCGTCTGCCTGCCGGTATAGGCCCAGAGCTCCGCGAGCCGGGGATGGCCGATAAGACAGCGAAAGCTCTCGGCGCTGAGCTGCGGCATGGCCGTAATGGTGAGACGGCGCAGCGCCGGCGCGGCGGCAACGGGCGACAGGTCGGTGAGGCCCTTCATCGTGTCGAGCTCGACCGCTTCGAGGCGTGACAAGCGGGAAAAGCTCGGCAGCGACGTGACATTGCGCATCCAGTCGAGGCGCAGGCTTCGCAACCCTTCGAGATCGGCCAGCACGCCGAGGTCGGAGATCTTGGTGATGCGCATGAGGAAGAGCCGCTCGAGCTCGGACAAGCGCGGCAGCAACTGGAGATTCCGGATTCCGCCCAGCAAGATCGAGAGCTCGCGGAGCTGCGTCAGCGGCTCAATCAGGGCGAGGTCGGGGAGCGTGATGCCGCTGAGCCCCAGCTTGTCCAACCGGCTGAGCGTCTGGATGGCGGCGAGGTCCTTCATGTGCTTGGCGAGGAACAGCCGGGTCAGGCGCGGCAGGGTCGCGAGGAAGCGCAGCGAAAACTTGCGCCTGGTTTGGCCGAAAGTGAGCTCTTCGAGGCCGCCCTGCAGATGGAAGAACCCGGCCACGTCCTCGAGCTCGTAGAGGGCCAGGTGCAGCCGGCGGAGGCCCTCGAAATATCCGAGGAAATCGAGGTCCCGGCTGGCGATGCCGTAGACGTAGAGCTCGACATCAGGCCGACCGCGCATGATCTCGCCGGCGTTCTGCAATTCCGTCGGCTTCAGCGGCCGATCGAACTGCACGACCTTGCATTCCGGCTCGAGCGGCCGGAACGGATCGCCGAACGTCTCGACCAGCTTCCGGTCGGTGGTCAGGAACCGCCGATAAAGGCGTGCGACCGTTGCTGACGTGACCTCGGCCGGCTCCACTAGCCCGCATCCTCCTGCAACGACATCAGGCTGGCATTGCCGCCGGCGGCGGTGGTGTCGATGGCGAGCGTGCGCTCGGTGGCGAAGCGGTGCAGGTAATTGGGGCCGCCGGCCTTAGGGCCGGTGCCGGACAGCCCCTCGCCGCCGAACGGCTGCACCCCCACCACCGCGCCGATGATGTTGCGGTTGACGTAGGTGTTGCCGACGCGCAGGCGCGCGTGGATGCGCCGCACCGTCTCGTCGATGCGGCTGTGGATGCCGAGCGTGAGGCCGTAGCCGGTGGCGGCGATCTGGTCCAGCACGCCCTCGAGCGCGTCGCCGCGCCAGCGGATGACATGGAGGATCGGTCCGAACACCTCGCGCTCCAGCCGGCGCAGATGGTCGATCTCGAACGCCCGCGGCGCGAAGAAGGAGCCCTGCGCGGCAACAGCGGGCAGCGGCAGTTCGCAGACCAGCCTGCCTTCGCGCGCCATGCGCTCGGCATGCGCCGCGAGCGCCGCGCGGGTGGCCTCGTCGATGACCGGGCCGATATCGGTCGCGATCAGGCCGGGATCGCCGACCGCCAGCTCGCGCATGGCGCCCTCGAGCATGGCGAGGACGCGGTCGGCGATGTCGTCCTGGACGAACAGCACGCGCAGCGCCGAGCAGCGCTGACCGGCGCTGTTGAAGGCCGAGGCAAGGACGTCCGTGACGATTTGCTCGGGCAGTGCCGAGCTGTCGGCGATGAGCGCGTTCTGCCCGCCGGTCTCGGCGATAAAAGGGATGATCGGCCCCGGCCGCTGCGCCAGCGCCAGATTGATCGCGCGCGCCGTCTCTGTCGAGCCGGTGAAGGCGATGCCGGCGATGCGCGGATCGGCGACGAGGCGCGCGCCCACCGTCTCGCCCGTGCCCGGCAGCAGATGCAGCACCTCGCCGGGCACGCCGGCCTCATGCAGTAGCCGCACCGCGGCGGCGGCGACCAGCGGCGTCTGCTCGGCGGGCTTGGCGATGGCGGCATTGCCGGCAGCGAGCGCCGCCGCGACCTGCCCGAGGAAGATGGCGAGCGGGAAATTCCACGGCGCGATGCAGGCGAAGACGCCGCGCCCATGCAGCGCCAGCGTGTTGCGCTCGCCGGTCGGTCCGGGCAGCGCCAGCGGTGCGGCAAAATCGGCGCGGGCGCGCGCGGCGTAGTAGCGGCAGTAATCGACGGCCTCGCGCAGCTCGGCCACGGCGTCCGGGATGGTGCGGGCGCCCTCGCGGATGATGAGCGCGATGAGGTGCGCCGTCCGCTCCTCGAGCAGATCGGCAGCGCGCTCCAGATGGACGGCGCGCTCCGCCGCCGGCACCGCGTCCCAGCCCGGTGCCGCGGCCGCCGCCACAGCGAGGGCCTCGTCGACCTGCTCGGGCGTCGCCTCGATGACCGTGCCGATCCGGCGCCGGCGGTCGGCCGGGTCGAACACCGGGTGGGCGCTGCCGGCGCGCGCGGCGCCGCCGATCAAGGGCGCAGCCTCCCAGGATTGCGCCGCCGCCGCCGTGAGCTCCTCGGCCAAGGCGGCGAGGCGGGTGGGGTCGGACAGATCGATGCCGCGGGCGTTGCGCCGCTCGGGCGCGTAGAGGTCGCGCGGCAGGGGGATGCGCGGATGCGGCTTCTGCGGCAGCGCGGCCAGGCGCGCGATCGGGTCGGCGACGATGTCCGCGATCGGCGCCTGCTCGTCGACCAGGCGGTTGACGAAGGAGGTGTTGGCGCCGTTCTCGAGCAGGCGGCGCACCAGATACGCCAGCAGGTCCTCGTGGCTGCCGACCGGCGCATAGACGCGGCAGGGCCGGCCGAGCTTGTCGGCGCCCACCACCTGCTCGTAAAGCGCCTCGCCCATGCCGTGCAGGCGCTGGAACTCGTAATCGCCGCGCTCGCCGGCGAGCTCCAGCACCGCGGCCAGCGTGTGCGCGTTGTGGGTGGCGAATTGCGGGAAGAACGCGCCGGGCTCGGCCAGCAGCCGCCTGGCGCAGGCGAGATAGGAGACGTCGGTGGCGAGCTTGCGGGTGAAGACCGGGTAGCCGTCGAGGCCGCGCTCCTGGCTGCGCTTGATCTCGCTGTCCCAATAGGCCCCCTTGACGAGGCGCAGCATGAGGCGGCGGCGGCGGCGGCGGGCGAGGTCGGCCAGCCAGTCGATGAGCGGCAGCGCCCGCTTCTGATAGGCCTGGACGGCGAGGCCCAGCCCCTCCCAGCCGGCCAGCTCGGCATCGCCGGCGAGCCCCGCCACGAGGTCGAGCGAGAGGTCGAGCCGGTCCGCCTCCTCGGCATCGATGGTGAAGCCGATCTGCGCCGTCTTGGCGCGCAGCGCCAGCGTGCGCAGTGCCGGCGACAACTCGCGCAGCACGTGGTCGCGCTGCGCCTCCTCGTAGCGCGGATGGAGCGCCGAGAGCTTCACCGAGATGCCCGGCGCGGCCAGGATGTCGCGGCCGCCGACGGTCGCGCCGATGGCGGCGATGGCGGCGTGGTAGCTCGCGAAATAGCGCCGCGCGTCGGCCGCGGTGCGGGCCGCCTCGCCCAGCATGTCGTAGGAATGGCGATAGCCGTGGCGCTCGGGCCCCGTGGCGCGATCGAGCGCCTCCTCGATGCTGCGGCCCATGACGAATTGGCGGGCGAGGACGCGCATCGCCGCGGTGACCGCCTGGCGCACCACCGGCTCGCCGGAGCGGGCAAGCAGCCGGTGCAGCGCCGCGCCAAGATCGCCCTCGCCGCCGTCGCTCAAGAGCCGGCCGGTGAGCATCAGCGCCCAGGTCGAGGCGTTGACCAGGACAGAGTCCGATTGGCCGAGGTGGCGGGCCCAGTCGGCGGGGGCGAGCTTGTCGCGGATCAGCCGGTCGACGGTGGCGGCGTCGGGGATGCGCAGCAGGGCTTCGGCCAGACACATCAGCGCCACGCCCTCAGGCGTCGAGAGCGCGTATTGGTGGAGGAGCGCGTCGATGCCGCCCTTGCCGAGCCGGCGGCGCCGCGCCTCGGCCACCAGGCCCTGGGCGCGCCCGGCGATGCGCGCCACGGCATCCGCCGGCAGCGCCGCCGCGGCGAGGATGCGCTCGACCGCGTCGGTCTCGTCCTCGCGGTAGGCGGCGCGCAAGCGGGCGCGGAGCGGGTCGGGGCCCGGCGGCGGCGCGGAAAAGACGAGGCCCATGCGGCGTTCCGGAAGCTTTGGGGGCTTGCTCGATCGGGGCTTAAAGGATCATGATGGCGTTGGAATCGTTTAGGAAGGCCTTAGCCTTCCGAAGGTCGATCAGACCGCTAGCCATCATTCTTGAACCAAAGCGCCGCCGGCAAGAGCGGCCCAACGGGAGGTAAAGACACATGCAGACGAAGACCGTCACGCGTCGCAAGTTCCTGAAGCGCGCGGCGCTGGCGACGACCGCCGCCATTGCGGCCCCCTATATGCGCACTTCCTACTCGGCGGGAAGGCTCGCGCTGGGCTGCTGGGACCATTGGGTGCCCGGCGCCAATGATACCCTCACCAAGATCTGCAACGAGTGGGGCGAGCAGAACCACGTCGAGGTGCATATCGACTATATCACCTCGGTCGGCGACAAGGATCTGCTCACCGCGAGCGCCGAGGCCCAGGCCAAGACCGGGCACGACATCATGCAGCATCGCGCCTGGCAGGTCGCGGTCCATCGCGAGGTGCTCGAGCCGACCGACGATGTCATCGGCGCCCTGATCAAGGATCACGGGCCGATCTCCGAGACCAGCGAATACCTCGCCAAGCACGACGGCAAATGGAAGGGCGTGCCCACCATCGTCGGCAGCCAGATCAAGCCATGCTGCTCGCGCCTCGACCTGTTCAAGGAGCATGCCGGGATCGATCTGAAAGAGATGTTCCCGGCCGATGTCAGCAAGCGCAAGCCGGAGCTGGTCGACAGCTGGACCTGGGACAATTACCTCATCGCCGCCGAGAAGCTGTTCAAGGCGGGCTATCCCGTGGGATTGCCGATGGGGCAGACCAGCGACGCGATCGACTGGGTCGGCGCCCTCTTCCGCGCCTATGGCTCGGTCTTCGTCGACAGCAAGGACGCGATCAAGGTCAACTCTCCGGAGACGCGCGCCGCGCTCGAGATGGCGCAGAAGATCATGGCGGTGAACCCGCCCGACGTCTACGCCTGGGACGATGCCGGGAATAATCGCTGGCTGATCTCGGGCAAGGGCTCGAACATCATGAACCCGCCCAGCGCCTGGTCGGTCGCCGTGCGCGACAATCTGAAGGTCGGCGAGCAATGCTGGACGCATGACATGCCGAAAGGGCCGAAGGGACGCTTCGCGCCCAACCTGCCCTTCTTCTATGGCGTGTGGAATTTCGGCGCCAACAAGACGGCGGCCAAGGAGCTGATCCACCACATCGTCGACAAGCCCCAGGCCAGGCGGCTGGTCGCGGCCTCCAACGGCTACGATCTGCCGTCCTTCAAGAGCTACTACGATTTCGACACCTGGGAGAAGGTCGGCCCGCCGGTCGGCACGGTCTACAACTACCCGCCGCGCGGCGACGAGCAATACAGCCTGACGGGATATCCCGCCCGGCCCGATGTCGCGTCGCAGATCTACAACCAGTCGATCCACACCATCATGGTGGCGAAAGTCAGCCAGGGCAAAGAGAAGGTCGACGACGTGATCAAATGGGCCGAGAAGGAACTGGAAGGCTATCTGCGCAGCTGAGCCTCGCATGCGGCTTTCATCGTTGATGATGGGGACGGCGCGGCGTCGGGCTCGCCCCGACGCCGCGCCGCCCCGCTGTCCGTAGAGCAGGAGCTCCGACCATGACCGACACGACGCCCCGGGCACTCGCGAAGGCGATTCGCGTGGATGCCGCCCCGGTACGCGCCGCCCGGCCCGGCAACCTCTACCGGCTGGCGCGGCGGCGCTCGACGGTCGCCTTCCTCTTCGCCTTGCCGCTCCTCGTCGTCGTCGGCGGGCTGATCGTCTATCCCGGGATCTACGCGGTCTATCTGTCGATGCTGAACAAGGCGCAGACCAAGTTCATCGGCTTCGGCAACTACGCCTTCCTGTTCACGCGCGACACCTTCTGGATGGTAGTGCGGCAATCCGTGATCTTCGCCGTCAGCGCCGTCTTCCTCAAGGCGCTCATCGGCATCATCACCGCGCACCTCGTCAACAACCTGCCGGCCAAGGGCCAGCGCAAATGGCGCGGCATGCTGCTGGTGCCGTGGGTCATCCCGCTGTCGCTCTCGACGCTGACCTGGTGGTGGATGTTCGATCCGACCTACAGCGCCTTCAACTGGCTGCTGTGGCAGCTCTTCGGCGGCCACGTCTCCTGGCTCAGCTCCCCGTACTGGGCGCGCTTCTGCGCCGTCCTCGTCAATGTCTGGTACGGCTCGCCCTTCTTCCTGATCATGTACCTGGCGGCGCTCAAATCGGTGCCCGGGGACCTCTACGAGGCCGCCTCGATCGACGGCGCCAATGGCTGGCAGAAATTCCTGCACATCACGCTGCCGATGATGCGCAACATCATCGCCATCACCGTGCTGTTCTCGCTCATCGTCACCTTCGCCAATTACGACATCGTGCGCGTGCTGACCGCGGGCGGCCCGCGCGACATGACGCATGTCTTCGCCACCTGGGCCTTCAAGCTCGGCATCGAGAGCGGCGACATCCCCTTGGGCGCGTCGGTGTCGCTCTTCATGTTCCCGATCCTCGGCATCTCCGCCATCTTCATCCTGCGCGGCGTGCGCCAGCGCGGCAAGGAGATCTTCTGATGACCGCGGTCACCGCCGACGCGCCGCGCCGCGTCGCGCGCGGCAGCCTGAGGCGCAGCCGGCGCTGGGCGCTCGTCACCTCCTATTTCTTCCTCATCCTGTTCGCGATCTTCTTCCTGGTGCCGCCCTTCTACACGCTGGTGACGGCGACCAAGAATTCCGAGCAGGTCTCGAACCAGACGACCAATCCGTGGCTGCCGGCGCTGCCGCCCACCATGGATAACCTCCACACGCTGCTCTACAAGACCGACTTCCTCATCTACTTCAAGAACACCGCGATCGTCACCGTGGCCGTCGTCATCATCACCATGGTGATCGCGGTGCCGGCGGCGTTCTCGCTGGGACGGATGAAGTTCTGGGGCTCGGGCATCCTCGCCACCGGCGTGTTCCTCACATACCTCGTGCCGGATTCGCTGCTGTTCCTGCCGCTCTTCAAGGTGGTGGGCGCCTTCGGCCTGCTCAATTCCTATTGGGGATTGATCCTGGTCTATCCGACGCTCACCGTGCCGTTCTGCACCTGGATCATGATCGGCTATTTCCAGAGCATCCCCAAGGAGCTCGACGAGGCGGCGCTGATCGACGGCGCCAACCACGTGCAGATGCTGTTCAAGATCTTCATCCCGGTGGCGCTGCCCGGGCTCATCGCCGCGACGATCTTCGCCTTCACCGTGTCGTGGGCGGCCTTCGTCTATCCCATGGCCTTCATCTACAGCTCCGACCAGCTGGTGCTGACGGCGGGGACGATCACCAGCCTGGTCAAGGCCGACGTCTATCAATGGGGCATGATCATGACCGCGGCGCTGATCGCCGCCGCGCCGCCGCTGGTGATCTACGCCTTCCTCATGGATTATTACATCGCCGGCCTGACCGCCGGTGCGACGAAGGGATAAGCGCCATGGCGCAAGTGACGCTCAACAAGGTGGTCAAGAAATTCGCCGACCTCGAGGTGGTGCACGGCATCGACCTCGACATCGCCGACCAGGAGTTCGTCGTGTTGGTCGGCCCCTCCGGCTGCGGCAAGAGCACCACCTTGCGCATGATCGCCGGGCTCGAGGAGACCAGCGGCGGCGACATCGTCATCGGCGGGCAGATCGTCAACGATTTGCCGCCCAAGGACCGCGACATCGCCATGGTCTTCCAGAACTACGCGCTCTACCCGCACATGACCGTGTTCGAGAACATGTCGTTCGGGCTCCGGCTCAAGAAATTCCCCAAGGCCGAGATCAAGCAGCGCGTCGAGCGCGCCGCGCGCATCCTCGACATCACCGAGCTCCTGGAGCGTCGGCCGCGCCAGCTCTCCGGCGGTCAGCGCCAGCGCGTCGCCATGGGCCGCGCCATCGTCCGCAACCCCAAGGTCTTCCTGTTCGACGAGCCGCTCTCCAACCTCGACGCCAAGCTGCGCGTGCAGATGCGCACCGAGATCAAGAAGGTGCATCAGCAGGTGCGCACCACCACCGTCTATGTCACGCACGACCAGGTCGAGGCGATGACCTTGGCCGACCGCGTGGTGGTGATGAATGGCGGCCGCATCGAGCAGATCGGCACGCCGCACGAGCTCTACCACAACCCCAAGACGCGCTTCGTCGCGGGATTCATCGGCTCGCCGGCGATGAATTTCATTCCTTGCCGGCTCGTCGAGGCTGCGGGCACGCTCGCCGTCCGCCTCAGCGACGGGTTGTCGCTGCCGGTGCCGGCCGAGCGCATGGCGGCCTATCGCCCCTACCTCGATCGCGCCATGCTGTTCGGCATCCGCCCGGAGCACATCACCGAGACGCGCGCCTACGCCGCCGGCGCCGAGTTCGCGCTCCCCGTCGACGTGGTCGAGCCCATGGGCATGGAGACGATGGTCTATTTCATCATCGACGGGGTGGAGATCTGCGCCCGCGTCACCCCCGAAGCGGCGATGGCGCCGGGCGAGCGCATGCGCTTCATGGCGGAGATGCGCCACATGCACCTGATCGACCCCGAGAGCGAGCGCGTCGTCGAGGCGCCCGCCGCCCGCGTCAACGGCGCCGCCACGGTGTCGGCGGCGTAGCGGGCGGCCGGGTCAGACGCGCACCACGAGCTTGCCGTTCGCCTCGTTCGCCTCCATCAGGCGATGGCCGTCACCGACCTCGTCGAAGCGCAGCACCCGCGCCGGCTTCGCCTTGTACCGGCCCGCCGCCACCCGGTCGACGATGGCCTGGAGCGGCACCTCCGTCAGCTCGCACCAGCATGGCGCGACCCGGCGTGACACAAGCGCCGAGCAGGAGGATTAGGCGCAGACGCGCTCCAGCAGCTTCTGCGGCGGCGGCTCGCCCCATTGCGAGACCAGGCCTTCCTCCGCCGGCATCAGGTTCGTGCCGCTGCGCGCATTGAGGCGGTCGCTGTCCGACCAGTGCTCGTGGACGCGGCCCCAGGGATCGGCCCAATAGTCGTAGACGTTGCTGCCGAGGAGGTGCCGGCCGATGCCCCACATATGCTCGTACTTGCCGAGCTGCTTCAGGTAGTGGTGGCCGGCGAAGACGTCGTCGATGTCCTGGACCTCGAAGGACAGGTGGTTGAGGCCGGCCTTGCCGTGGGCGAGGCAGAAGAAGACGTGGTGGTCGACATACTCCTCGCCGCGGTCGCAGCGGTTGAACGAGCCGATGAGGTTGTCCTTGCTGCCGACATAGAGGTCGTCGGAGCCGATGAGGCCCAGCGTGTCGCGGAACCACTGCACGGTCTCGCGCAGCCTGGGCGTCGCCATGACGCCGTGGCCGATGCGCTGCACCGTTGCGGGCCCGCGCTTGAGGCGATAGAGCTCGCCCTTGCGCCGGAGCATCTCGGCGCCGTTGTTGATCGCCTGGCGGGTGACCGCGATCGGCGCGACCTTCTCGATGCCGTGCACCACCTCGATCTGGTAGCCGTTGGGCTCCCTGAGCCGCACGCGCTGGCCGCCGCCGGGCTCGTCGATCGCCTCGACCGCCGATGCGCCCGGCGCCTTCGCCACGCGCGCCAGATCTTCCGCGCTGGCGGCCTGCCAGGCGATGCCGACGAAGGCGGGCTCGCCCTGCTCGGTGACATGGAGGTGGTGCGAGGGACCGGTGCCGCGCATGTAGAGCGCGCTCTTGGTGCGGTCGGCCCTGACCATGCCGAAATGGGTGAGGAACGCCTCCATCGCGTCGAGATCCGGCGCCCGCAACCGCCCATAGGCGATGTCCTGCACCTTGATCAGCGCCATCCTCTCCTCCCGTCATGTCCCGCGCGACCGCGCATTTTCCGTATAGACTAAGGCCAATACGCCAAGCCGGGCAATCCCGTTCGGCCGTCCGGCCGACCTTCGCGACTGTCCTGCGCTCATCATTTTCGCGAACCGCCGCAGAAGCGCAGCGCTCCCAACTGGGAGCGCCTCTTGATCCCAAAATGAGAACAGGGTATCTTGTGTGATGCGGATCATCGCCGTAAGCGCCTTGCGGAGGTTTTGGAGCAGGCCAGGGCGAGGTGACGCGGAGCAACCGCTCAGAGCGTGGGTTCACATCGTGCGCGGCGCCGACTGGTCGAAACCGACGGAGGTCAAGGATATGTTTGGGAATGCCGACATCCTGAAAAACGGACGGGTGATCTTCGATATTGGCGGCAACAAGTATCGCCTTGTGGCGGCCATTCACTATCGCGGGAAGCGCGCCTATGTGCGATTCATCGGAACGCACAAGGAGTACGACAGGATCGACGCCGAGACGGTGTAGGAGCAGGAAGCATGGAGATCCGCCCGGTCAGAACGAAAGCCGACTATCGCGCGGCGCTGAAGGAAGTCGAACGGCTGTGGGATGCAGAGCCCGGTACGCCGGCGGGCGATCGCGTGGACGTGCTGGTTACCCTCATCGAGGCTTATGAGGCGAAGCGCTTTCCCATTCCTGCACCCGACCCGATTGCGGCCATCGTGTTCATGATGGAGCAGAAGGGCGTGGCCCGCCGCGATCTCGAGCCGGCCATCGGCAGCCGCGGGCGCGTGTCCGAGGTGCTGAACCGCAAGCGGCCGCTGACCTTGCCGATGGTGCGGGCGCTGAGCACGCTGTTGGGCATCCCGACCGATGTTCTGGTACAACATTACGCGACCAAGTCAGCCGCATAGCGGCGTGAGCGGACAGGCCGCCGAAGATACGCGGTGTTCGCTCGCTCTAGGACAGCATCAGGCGGGCGGCATCGCTGGCGCGCATGCCGACCCTGACGCCCTTCGCCGTGGCGACGGCGTTGGCCGCGGAGATCAGGCCGTCATGGTAGGTGCTGAGCGCGTCGCCGATGCGCGCGGACTCCGTCGACACCGCAGCGGCGGCGATGCCGTGATCGTCGAGAACCGCAAGCCCCTCGATGCCGGAATCGTCCAGCCCGCGCCCGGCGTCGTTGCAGATGACGCCTTTGGGGCGGATCGGCAGGGCGTAAAGCGCCATGACCTTCGCCCCATGCGAGGCGACGCAGAAGACATCCTCGGGATGCGGCCCGTCGACGCGCGAGAAAGACCAGCAGGCGTAGATCTTGCCCTGGGGCGTCGCCGCCACCGTATGCACCGCCTCGTCGATGAGTCCGGGGAAGTCGCGCAGCCTGCCCGGCGGCGCCTTGAGCATCAGCCGCGCCGCCGCTTCGCCGGTCTGGCCCGGCCGCACGCCGAGCGCCGTCGCCGCCGCGTTGCAGCGGCTCACATGGCCGGTCAGGAGCGTCATGCCGCCCGAGAGACGCGCCTCCCGCGTGGCGATCGCCGCGGCGGGAACGCCGAAGCGCTGCGCGAAGGCGAGGCCGCCGATGCCGGCCTCGTCCTTGCCCGGTCCGCCCTCATGCGCGATCCACGCCTTGACGCCCTGGCGCATGGCCATGGCGGCGGTCGGCGCGCCGGCGAAGGACGCGCCCACCGCTACGACATCGGTCCACGGCTCATGCTCGAAATAGCTGAGCGAATCCGCGACGACGATCCGGCCATCCTTGCCGGCGTCGACGTGAACCGTCGGCTTCAGCCCCGCGATGTCCATCGCCATGCGACTTTCTCCCTCGCGGCGCGATTGCCGCGCCTTGGTGCCGCCCGGAGCGGCCCTATATTCCCCGCCATGATCCCCTTCTCCGTGCTCGACCTGTCGCCGATCATCGAAGGCGGCGATGCCGGCCAGGCGCTGCGCAACACGCTCGACCTCGCCCGCCATGCCGAGCGCTGGGGCTATCAGCGCTATTGGCTCGCCGAGCACCACAATATGGCGGGCATCGCCAGCGCCGCCACCGCGGTGGTGATCGGCCACGTCGCCGCGGGCACCGCCACCATCCGCGTCGGCGCCGGCGGCGTGATGCTGCCCAATCATGCGCCGCTCGTCATCGCCGAGCAATTCGGCACGCTCGAGGCGCTCTATCCCGGCCGCATCGACCTCGGCCTCGGCCGCGCGCCGGGCTCCGACCAGCTCACCGCCCGCGCGCTCCGCCGCAACCTCGCCGGCGACGTCGATGAATTCCCGCAGGACGTGCTCGAGCTCATGGCTTATTTCCGTCCCGAGCCGGGCCAGCCCGTGCGCGCCGTCCCCGGCGCGGGGCTCGACGTGCCCGTCTGGATCCTCGGCTCGAGCCTCTACGGCGCCCAGCTCGCCGCGGCGCTGGGATTGCCCTTCGCCTTCGCCTCGCATTTCGCGCCGGACCAGATGATGGCGGCGCTCCAGCTCTATCGCGGCCGGTTCCGCCCGTCCGAGCACGCGGCCAAGCCTTGTGTCATGCTCGGCCTCAACGTCTTCGCCGCCGCGAGCGACGCCGAGGCCAGCCGCCTCTTCACCTCGCTGCAGCAGGCCTTCGTCAATCTGCGCCGCGGCCGGCCGGGCCCGCTGCCGCCGCCCGTCGACGACATCGCGGCGGTGCTCTCGCCGCTGGAGCGCGCGATGGTGGCGCAGTCGCTGTCCTGCGCGGTCGTCGGCTCGCCCGAGACGGTGCGGCGCGGCCTCGACGCCTTCATCGCCCGCACCGGCGCCGACGAGATCATGATCACCGCGCAGATCTTCGATCACGCCGCGCGCCTGCGCTCCTTCGAGATCGCCGCCGCCGCCCGCGCCGCGCTCGCCGGCGCGGCGCAGGGCGCCGCGGCGGGATGATCCCCGCGCGCTACTTCGACCCTGTGGCCGGGGCCTTCGGCGGCGGCGGTGCCTTGGGCTTGTCCGCCGTGTCGCCGCCGCTGAAGACGGACTTGACGGCGCCCCATGCCCGGATCGCGCCGTCCCTGATGCCGTGGCCGAACTGGACGGCGCCGTCCTTGATCTCCTCGCCCGGATCGGAGGCCGGTGGCGGTTTATCGGCCGCCGACGCCGCGGCGAGCGACGTCCCGCAGACGAGCAGGGCCAGAGCAGCAGCCTTGACGATGGAGCGCATGCATCCTCTCTTTCCGCCGATAAGCCCGAGGAAGGTGAATCGGCCTGGTGCGCGCGACGCGCGGTTGAACCTGTAAATATCATTCCTTAAGCCGGCGTAAAGCACCGGCGCGCGTCGCCGCAGGTCAGGTGCCGTCAGGTGCCTGTAAGCCGGCGATGATACAAAGCACGTGCGGCGGCCCGACGTCCGCCAAGAGCGTCGGTCAACTGCGCGCGGGAGCCCCGAGAAATCGGGGCTCCCGTCGGCGCGGGATTCCGGCAGCACG
>WNFE01000765.1_pt1 | contig 22941 bp, 20 predicted proteins | sample 5400451 | NCBI WGS metagenome assembly WNFE01 (sample SAMN13153344, study PRJNA577476) | soil metagenome | isolation source: 200 cm saprolite under Douglas fir tree site 2 hole 2 | place: USA:California | collected 2015-04-18
CGCCAGTATCTCCAGGCGCGCCTCATCGACGAGATGCATGTCGCGATCGCGCCGATCCTGCTCGGCAGTGGTGAGGCGCTCTTTGCGGGGATGGACCTGCCGGCGCTGGGCTATGCGTGCACCGAGCATGTGGCGACGCCGGCCGCGACGCACGTCGTACTCGCGAGAAAAGCTTAAGCCCTGAGGCGGTCGCGCTGACGGTCCATGCCGGTCATGTCCTGGGCGGCGGCGGGGCTGGCAAGGCAGAGGAGGCACGACAGGAGGGCGCGCTGCATAGACGGCGAACTTTGCATGCAAGCGGTTCTTCGGCAACTACCGAAGCTCTGATGGCGAGGCTATTTTAGCCGGAGCGCTGCCCCTTGGTGTAACTGGCAACACGCCTGACTCTGGATCAGGAGAGTCCTGGTTCGAGCCCAGGAGGGGCAACTCGAAGCGCGATGCGAGACTATCTCGTGTCGCGCTTCGTCATTTTTCGCTCCGTGTCATCGTTTCTGCATGCGTTATTTCCGCTCGAGAAGCGACACTTCGTAGCGAGCGATGTCGCTTCTTGGTAGGGTCTCCCGAAAAGGGGTCAGGAGAGTTTTGCCCTTCCAGCTAGTAGGTTACGACGTACGCGCTGCATTTTTTTCCTATAGGCGTTCCTTCCGGCGTTCCCACGTGCATTCCTGCCCGCTGTTTCGCATGCAAAACAAAGCTGAAAAGCGTGCTGAACGGCGTACTGAACGCTCATTGAACGCGTACCGAACGGCAAAAGGCTCGGTGGACGTCCCGGTGAACTTCTCCGTGAACACCCCGATAGACGTCCCGGTGAACGGCCGCTCGGGACGCCGCTCGGCTACCCGCTCGGTGAAATCCCGGTCGAGATCCCGGTTGAGGGCCGGTAGAGACTCCGGTAGAGAAGCCGGTAGAGATCCCGGCCCTCCGGTAGTCCCCTTAGGAAACTGCGTAGGAACTACCGGAGGAACTGCCGGAGGAACTGCCCGAGGAAACGACCTAGGAAATAGCTACCGCTGCCCGGCCCCCGGCCGGCGCAACGGCTTCGGGTTGTCCATTACCGCCCGAATCGTGTCCTCGTCCGACAGCTGGTAGCACTTGAGCAGCGTGCCCACGTCCTTCCAGCCGCCGCCATCGGCTACGTCCCGCAGCGGGTGGAACTTCCGCTCCGTCGCGAACTTGCGGCGGAACGGATGCCACAGCCCACCCCTGGGCCGCTCGATCTTGGCGTACCGGTATGCCCGCTTGAGCCAATCCGCCGCCAGATGCCGGCGGACCGCCTTGTTCGGGTCGTTCTTCATCGGGAACACCAGCGCGCTGCCAATCACGCCGTGCTTCGCGCGAAACTCGAGCAGCGCCCGTTCCGCTTCCTTCGGCATCGGGACCACCCAGGTCTTGCGCTTTTTGTCGTGCTCGGCCCGCCAGCGGATCGTCTTGTTCTCAAAATCAAAGTCGTCCCACCGCAGGTTCAGCACACTGCCGAGCCGCCTGCCCGTCCAGTCCATCAGCTTGATGAGCAGGGGGAGCAGCGGGCTCACGCGATCGGCCACGTCGAGAAGCTTCTCCACCGTCTCGCCGTCAACCACCGGCCGGTTCGGGTTCGGCTCTTTCGGCACGACGAACCCGGTAAGCGGGTTGCGATCAAGCAGCGGGCGGCCGTTCTCGTAGACCATCGTCGCCCAGGTCATCATCGACTTGAGCAGCTTCAGGTCCGTATGCACGGCCGTTTGTCCAACCGGCCGGCCGCTGATCTTGCCCGACCGTCGCGCCGCGGCGTATTCGGGCATCCGGTCCGGCGTCAGCTCCGACACCGGCGTCTCGGCGCCGAACCACTCAATCAGGTACGTCGCGAACTGCGCGCACCCCTTCATGTACTGAGCAGTTTTCAAAGAGCCGTCGCGCGTGTGGATACTTTCCGCGAGGTAACGCGCGACCATGGTGCCCAGCTGGAGGGGTCCAGACAGATCGTCGCCCGACTCCCGCAGTAGCACGAGCTCGCCTACGTCGCGTAGGGCGCGCTCGCGGTCGCGGTGGCCGAGGCCGGTCTGCGTGTACTTGTGTCGTTCCGGGTCCCAGACGGCCGCGTACAGCTTGCCGCCCGGGTCACGCTCGTAAACCCGGATGCGATTCCCCCGCCGGGTGCCCACGGTTCTCGACCAGCGCTTCGGGGTGGCCATTAGGCCTCCTTGCCTCTCTTAAAGAGGCGGCTGGCGAGATCGTGTACGTCCGCAGGGGGAGTATGCTTGCGGCCCGGCTTGGTGGGAAGATCGGCCACACGGACCTTGATGCGGCCGCGGGAGCCGGGGAGCCGCATGTCGGGGATCTGGCCCTTCCTTACGAGCCTCGCGAGGTGGCCCTCGACGTATCCCGAGATCCGAGCGGCCTCGGGGAGGTACACGATTCGGTCAGCCTCCGAGAGAATTGCGGACTCGACCCTGGTCGCCGCCCACTCGAGGGTGCACGCGAGGCTCTCGGCGCGGAAGCGCTCGCGGAGCTCCTTCGCCCGGGCGCGGATTTCGGCGACTGCCTGGTGAACGGCACTGCGTTGAGGACCCAAAAGGACACACCCCCCGAAGAGTCTTGCTCTTCGGGGGGTGTTCTTGCGCGTGGGGGATTATGCGGGGGCTAGCCGCCGAAAGTCAACCCCCTCCACCATTCGCTATCACAACGATGCAGAAGGGCCGTTCGCCGGCGGCGGCGTCAGAATAGTCGTCGTCATCCGCCTCCCTTGGCGCTCCTCCGCGTAGGCGGATCCAGTGTGGCGAGATCGATGCGGGCCAACTCAGGCAACACCTTTGCAAGTTGCGCTAGTGTCTGGTCCTCGAGTGAACGACTTCGCGCTGCCTCGAGGCGCCAAACGGCGGCCCGCGAGAGCCCTGCCTGCTCCGCGAGTTGCCGTTGCGTGAGCCCTGCCGCGACGCGTGACCGGCGAAGCACGTCAGCGAACGTGGTCATCAGAGTTCTCCGAAGTAGTACGTGAGATCAGCCCACCCTTCCCCCATTTGACCTCTACCGCATAGCGATGTCGCTGGGGAAAACGGTGGATGCATTCTCGCGCGAAGATCGAGACACCTATGGCCCAGAGAACCTAGTTCCGGCAGTCCGGCTCCTTCAATAGGTCACAGGGGCCTGGCGTTGAATGGGTAGCGCCCGCGACAACCTATAAGCCGGCTCACCGCTACCCGCAGGCGGTCGGCGCGCGGAGGGAGCTGGCGAGAGCGGGCGCGTGGGCTAGAATTGCATGCCGTATTACAGGTGCATGGAGCACTGGCGGAAACTTCCCCACGTGGTCGCAGGGGGGAAAGACTTCACACGATACCAGAGCCACAGGACTCGACAATGGGCGATGTTCCTCTCCCACCGGTCGAAGCCCCAGCGAACCGCGAACGTGTTGTATACCTGTTCGGGGCTGGAGCATCTGATGCATGCGCAAAAGTAGCAGGAAGCGCCCGCGGAACTCTGATGAGAGACTTGGCCGTCGACCTTGCTGAGGAGCTGCGTACTTTCGTCACGGGTGCTCCTACCGAGAACAAATCTTTAGAAGCTCTCGTCAACGACGTTATGGACGAGGAGACGGACATCGAGCACGTCATAACCTTCTTGGATGAGTCTCCATCCCAGCAGCACAGGGAGTTTGCAGCAGTAGTTCGGACCAGATTCGCCAAGGTCCTCCGTGAGCGGTTACAGCAGATCAGAGCTGATCTCGGGGACACACCCGACAGCCTGTATTACGCGCTACTTGATATGCATGAGGTTACTGGCTTTGGCGAGGAGCTGAGAGGCTTCCTTACGTTGAACTACGATGACTACCTGGAACATGCAATCGATCGTTCCACAAGCCACCTCCTTGACCAGGGAGTAAGCATTAGACCGCGGCCGGCAGGCGGCGCGACTACGAGGGTGCTCAAGCTGCACGGCTCGTTCGGCTGGGATGATGCTTGCCCAATTACAACGACGGGCTCCGGTGGATTGTGGATCCCTCCGGGGATTCAGAAGGCCAAGGAGCGATACCCATTTAACGTATTGTGGGGCCTAGCTCGGGAACTCTTGGATTGCGACGTACTACGTATCATCGGATGCCGCCTCGGTCCTAATGACTGGGATCTGATTTCCCTCCTGTTTACAACAAGGCACACGAGCTCAACCGGCTGGCGTTATCGAATCGAGGTAATCGACGCTCCTGAGCGCGCTTTCTATATCAGTCGTGCTTTTCCCTATCTTGGAGTGCAGTCACTCCTCGAAATCGATTCGATCGGCTCTCAACTTGTGTCGGAGCTGATTGGAGGCCATCCTCGCTCATACAGGACGTTGTCACCGGACGCGCAGAAAGAAGTGGTATCGAAGGCAGGCACAGATAGGAACTGGTTTTTCCTCTGGTTGAAGTTGAAGGCAGAGACCGTATACCGAGACTTGGGTCGGGTTGACACTCCCAAGGGTGCGTTAAAGAAACTGATGGAGGCGCACTAGTGAACAAGGTCACTGTGGGCTGGACTGTGCAGGAGCTCCGAGGAGCTTATACGAGCATCAATTTCCCAGAGTACCAGCGCGAGCCGAACATTTGGTCGCGAGCGGCCAAGCAGCGGCTAATTGACTCGGTCTTGCGGCATTTCGATATCGCATCCCTCTACCTCTATCAAAACGAGGATGGGTCGCTCGACTGCATCGACGGTCGCCAGCGTATCGGTGCGATCATGTCCTTCTTGGGCGAGAATCCTGAAGACGAGGACAATGCCTTCAGCGTCAGGAATTCAAACGAAATCTTTGAGGAGCAAGAGGTACCCTTCAGGGGCCTCGACGGAGTCAGCTATGGAGACATTCGAACCCGCGCGGGTGAGGGAGATGCAACAGCCCAGCAGTTCCTGGCAAGGTTGGATGGTTACAGACTCACGATTGTTCAATTGTCAGGCGCCACGAGGCCAGAAGAGTTCAATCTACAGTTCACACGGTTGAATGTCGGTACGATCATTAACTCAGGAGAGAAGCTACACGCCATGGTTGGCGACATGCGAGACGTTTGCTTTAATGAACTGGGTCAGCACCCGTTTCTTGAGCGTGTCGGGATCCCGACTCGCAGATACGCCAAAGAGCAGGTGGCCGCTCAAATTCTGGCACAGGTGTTCGCCTTCAACGAAACGGGACAGTTCACGCGGACTCGCCATTTCGATCTCCAAAGGTTCTTCAAGGAGCAGGCTGCCTTGGATGCAGCGAAGCGCGCTTGGGTGGCTACGGCGCGAGACACGCTTGACCGTTTGGCGGGTGCGTTCCCGGATCCTGGAGTCCTCCGAAATAGGGCTATCACCGTCTCTGTCGCGTTACAGGCGTGGCGTCGCCAGCCAGCTGCGGGAGATGAGATTCACGAATATGCGGGTTTCGTGGAGGAGTTCCTGTGCCGTCTCAAGTGGCAGGTGGGAAAAGGCCTGGATGTCGACCCTGAATACCGTTACCTGATCGACTTTCAGCGCCACGTGACACAAGCGTCGGTGGAGAAGCCAGCCGTCGAGGCCAGGGCTGACCGACTAAATGTGGAGTACGACACTTGGCGCGCCAACCAAGTGCTGAGCGGAGACATTGAGTACCAGGGAAGGACTGGTGGAGATCCTGCTGACGATTGTCGACCGAATTAGGACTACGCCGAGAGACCAAGAAGTGGCGACCTGATCAGATGCCGCGTGAGATCACACTGTCCTCGGGTTCCCTGTGGGAGTGCGTTCGCACCGTTGCCTTGCCGAACAAGTCCGCGCCAGCACCTGTGACGCGCTCGTGGGCCAAGCCGGAATAGTGCGGGTCGACCTCTACACCGATGCTGTTCCGCCCCCAACGAAGCGCCGCAAGGTTGGTCGTACCGGTTCCCATGAATGGGTCGAGCACCGTATCACCCACGAAACTGAACATCCGGACCAAACGCTCCGCGAGCTCGAGAGGATAAGGTGCTGGATGCTCCCGAGTCGAAGCGCCCCTCACATCCGTCCAGATCTGCTGAAACCACTTCTTATGGTTCTCAGCGGAGATTACGCTCAGGACACGAGTTTTGAGGGACGGCGTACGATAGCCACCGGGCTTGCGTTCCATCAGAATGAACTCGATGTCGTTTTTGATCACCGCGTTGGGTTCGTACGGCTTGCCCAAGAACCCACCGGAGCCGTTTTCAACTTCGTAGACCGCATTGGTGATCTTGTTCCAAATAATCGGAGCAAGGTTGTCGAAGCCCAGCGTGCGGGAGTGCTCTTGGATGGAGGCGTGAAGCGGAACCACTGTGTGGCGCCCACGGTTTTTGCGTCGCGAGAGGCAGACGTCACCGACGACGCAGATCAGGCGGCCGCCCGGTACCAGGGCTTCGAAACACTGCTTCCAGACCTTGTCGAGCTCTGCTAGGAACTCCTCATAGTCGCTCACAAATCCGAGCTGCCCGTCACCGCGCCGGTATTCCTTGAGCGTCCAGTATGGTGGCGATGTGAGGACTAAGTGCACGCTGTCAGGCGTCAAGAACCGCATGTCGCGTGCGTCGTGCAAGTAGAGGTCGTGCTGCGTCGGCAGCCCGCGCACTGCAGCCTCGATGACCGCCGTCATCTTCGGGTCGCGAGCGATCCGTGGAAGGTCAGTCTGGGGGTCCCTCAACTCCCCGATTGCAGCGGGGAGGGGGAGGGTGTCAAGGCCGGCGTTCACAGGTGTGGTCACGCTCTATTCCAACCTCGATGTCATCGTCTAACGTATGATGCCGAACGTTCTCAGAACTTCTGTTGCAGCTCGCTGAATGGACTCATCCAGCTCGTTTGCGAAGGCAACCGCGTCGACTGCCGATTCACCAAGACGGTTGCGAATTTGGGCGTGCTGGTCTTCGAACGGAAAATATATGACCGTACCGAACTTCGCCCGGGGGTTGTGTTTCTTGACTTTCGTAGCCTTGTTGACAATCTCGTCGACGCGTTTGTGAAAATCGCGCCGCGCTTCTATCCGTTTGATGTCTACGGCAAATTGGACGTCGCCGTCGGGAGGGAAGGCCGCGTCGATCTCGAAGCCCTCACCCCGCACATCGATCTTCCGTTTCGCAAACTGTCGTTTGCTGCCTCGCGATAGGGCGTCGGTCACACGCTTCTCCCAGCGACCCTTCAGCGCCCTTATTTCCTTGTCCACGTACTCAACCTGGTCGAGCTGAACGAGCGTTGGCAAAGCGACGGACGCTGGCAGGAACGGCTTCAAGTAGCCGGCGATGGCCGCAGACTCCTCGGGCGAGAGCTTCGGCTCGTAGGTATCGACGTTCGCGATCCCGAGGTCCCGCTCAATCGCGCGGGCGGCAACGTTGGCGGCGATGACCAGGGGTTTGAGCACGAGAGGGTGCTGCCTGAGGATTTGGGCCAGGTCGTGGACGTTGATATCTGCGAGCTGAATGACCAAGACACGCTCTTCTCGCACGAAGCGCGCGAATGCCGTGCGCAATTCCGTCTGGATGTCCTCAGCCCTCTTGGTTGCCGACTCCCGGACCATGTCCAGAAAGTCTGCGTGAGTTCCGTACCCACGTGGTACCGATTTCATGCGCTCCTGATTGAAAAATCGCGCGGAAGGTGCGCCATTATAGCAAGTTGAGAGTGAAGGGCCTATAGCGCTGCCGTGCCGCAAGTCTGCCCCCCGCCGCATTTCCGCCCCTCACTGCCTCAAAAACGCCCTAGTACGGCGGTGTCGATCACTCAGATTTGCTGCACTGGACTTCCTTGAGAGTCAATCCATGGTTGGGGTGCGCAACGAGCAGTACCTGACTTACCAGGAGCTGCTTGCCTCGCTTCCCGAGCGCGGGCGCGTCCATCTCCTGCTTGGGAATGGATTTAGTATCGCTTGCGATCCGATCTTCCGTTACGCCAGTCTCTACGATTCCGCGGTCGAGGCTGGCCTCAGCGCGCGTGCCCAACAGGTCTTCGCCCGACATGGGACGAACAACTTCGAAGGCGTCCTGAGATTGCTGGAAGACACTGAATGGGTCGCGCAAAGATATGGGGTCGCTCCAGTGGCGCTCAATGGCATCCGTGACGACGTAGAGGTGGTGCGCAAGACGCTCGTCGAAGCGGTCACTCGAGCCCATCTGGAGGATCCCGGCTTGATCGCGGACGAGCGGAAGGCTGCCGCCCGGAACTTCATTACTCGATATCACAATGTGTTCACGACTAACTACGACTTACTCCTCTACTGGATCGTCTTGCACGAAGGGAATCCCTCTCATCAGGACGGCTTCCGGGCGGACGAGGAAGATCCCGAGGCGGAGTATCTGGTCTTCAGCGAGCGGCTCGGCGACCGCAAGGCGATCTTCTACGTGCATGGTGCTATTCACCTATTTCTGCAGGGTGGTGAACTACGAAAGCACAGCTGGATTCGGTCTCACAGAAAGCTTACCGAACTGATTCGCGAAGGCCTTCAGCGAGGCCAGTATCCGCTGTTCGTGGCGGAAGGTAGGCCAGAGCAGAAGCTGGAGCAGATCCAGCGCGTAGGCTATCTCTGGTATGCCCTGGACAAGCTGTCGAGGATCCAGGGACCCCTGGTGGTGTTTGGCCACTCTCTCGGCGAGAGTGACAGTCACATAACGAGCGCGCTAGCGCGTAATACCGATCTGCACGACTTATTCATTGGTCTGCATGGCGACCCCGACACTCAGCAGAACCAGCTAATTCGCGCGGCGGCTGCGAGGATCGGTCAACTACGCCAGAGCGTTCCTGGCGCGAGGCGCGTCGGTCTCACGATTCGATACTACGACAGCGGAAGTGCAGCCCCTTGGGGATGACCTGTCCCCCGTGTAGTCGCCTGGAGAGTACGCTGAACGTGCGAGACGGCTCTGTCAGCCTACCGTCGGACCGTTGATGGTCCCCTGCATCTGCTGGTCAAACGTTCACTCGCGTCGGTGGTTTGGCACGAACGCAGAAAGGTCGGGAGCCTTGTCGGGAATCCCTGGAGACGCCGTGGTGTTCACACTCGAGGCTCAGGCGGCTGTCAGGGGAACAGTTTGCAGCTCACCTCGAGAACTCGGTGGCAACGTTCTTCGAGCCTTAGAGGACACGGTTGCTGACTACAAGGTTGTCGAACCCTCCCGCCTTGTGGACAAGTGGTATCGCACGGCCGCAGTCGCCGATTACGGCAGTGCCGAGGCAGCGGCGACCTACTTGGGGGGCTATGGCCCCCGTTCTATTCTCAAGTATCAAGAAAGCATTCTAGGTCTGTTTTGTCTAAAGGGATTCATTCCCCGCGCGCTCAGCGTAGTGGATTTCGGTGCAGGTCCCTGCGTCGGGTTTGCGGCCCTGGTCGACCTCCTCACCCTACTGGGAGGAATACTCGGTGAGGAGTTCTCGCTTAGCTATCGCGCCGTCGACAGGTCGCCAGCGATGTTGGCTGTTGGAAGGGCATTGTGCAACCGTATCATGGAGCGAGCGGTCATGCGGACGACGTATGACGCGAGCGAACCCAGTGATTTGCACCTCTCTCCTGAGACGCTCTTGGTTCTAGCGAACGTCATGAACGAATCCGAGGGCAACCTCGACTGCGGTGTCTTCCTCCATGCCTTGTTGCAGCAACTGCCTCGGGTTCAAGATGTCGTCGTCATCGAACCTGCGACGGAGCAACCTTCGAGGCAGCTTTGCGGTCTGGGTGCTCGGTTGGAGCTGTTCTCACATGTCGGTCCATGTCCGTCGGCGGGGTCCGCCTGCACTGAATGGTCATTTCGGGACTTCGCCAAACGTGTGTATTCCTGTGAACGTTACTGCCTCGGGAAGTGGGCACCGTCAGCGGCGAGGTGCAAGTTCTCCATGGCGATGCTTTCGAAGGTTCAGGCGGAGCGAAGGCTCGCTGGCGACGACTTGGTGGTCGTCGGTCAGCGCCTGGGCACTGGGCAAGCAGTGACCTGCAGGCGGGGAGACAAGCGTGTCATGCGTCTTGCCCCAGAGGTCCAGCCCTGGGATCTGGTAACGGCAGACGGTCGGATCAAAGAGTGGTGGCCTTGATGGATCCAATTGTGTGGAGTAGGACAATCGTGGAGCACCTCGAACGAAGCGGGGTGGTGGGGTGTCTCCTTCCACGAGGTGCACAAGATGCTGGCGATAGATACCAGCCGCATAGGCTGTTTGTTGATTATGTGTGGGTAGGCGATCGCTCGGCGGCGACCGTGGTCGAGTTCAAGGTGGATAGCGCAGAGGGAAGGGACGCCGTCGCATTGGAGCGTGACGGTTGGGCTGTGTCAACTCGAGTGGACCGGGAGGGATGGGGCGAGCAGTGGGAGATGGTTCGGATCACCGCGCCAGCTGGCCCGCTTGTCGAGCGGTCCGAGGAATTCCACGCGCCTGGACGCTTCAACGTTAGGTTGACCATTCGAGACCAACAGCCTCAAGACGGTCATGTTCGTCGACGGATAGAGCTTGAAAACATGCGGGAAACAGGCGGCATACTGCACGCTGTACGAATCGTTCAGAGTGACCTACCCCAACTCGAGCGAGTTCGCCCGTACGGCATTGATGAAGATATCTACTATAGGGCTGGCGGCCTCGTCGCGACGATGAATCCCGAACGCCACGAGCTCACCTTTTCTCCGTTTGCTCTTCTTCCCGAGCCGCGGAGGCTACCCGTCGCTGGTCCCAGTCTGCACGATGCCGTGGCGGCTGGGCTCCTTCAGCCGGCTGTTGCAGCGCTCCTCGAGGAGCGCGGTTTCAGATCGCTATGGCAGTTTCAGGCTGACAGTATAGCGGAGATCCGTCGGTGGTTGAATGGAGCGCCGCGGGGCGAGGCCATTCTACTGACCGGGGCGACTGCGGCGGGGAAGACTGAGGCGTTCTTCCTGCCTCTGCTTGAGAGTCTGATACCAGACGTGGTCTATCCGGGTGTGAAGGGACTCTTCGTCTATCCGACCAAGGCCTTGGAAGCCGACCAAGCTCGGCGGCTCTTCGAGTACCTGGTGGCTTTCAATGAAGGTCGCCAATACCCGCTTTCAATCGGCGTGCTTGACGGCGACACTCCCTGGAACCGCGAACAGCTGGTTCAACTAGAAGCCCGAGGTGAGGTTCGCTCTCCATTTGCTGAGTGTCCCTGCGGAGGCGTAGTCAGATTCACGCGCGGCGCTAACAATCAAGACATAGCGGCCCCGGAGTGCACCAAGTGCGCAAAGGGGTTCCCGTGGCTCCGGATGGATCGAGCCGCCATCCGAGAAAGGTGGCCGCACTTGTTGCTGACGGTACCGGACATGCTTCACAGGCAACTAAGCGATCAGTTCTCATGGATGGTACATGCCATGTTTGGGCGACAGGTACACCTTTGCCCTGGTTGTCAGGCCTACACGCCGAGTACCCACCGTACCCTGGAAGGCGCGAGAACGTGCAAGAGTTGTGGTCAGGCCTTCGCAGCTCCGATAAGTGTTTGTCCTTCGCTCGTCGTTTTCGACGAGGCGCACCTCTACAAGGGGTTCTTCGGAAGCCAGGTAGGTCTGCTCATCTCCCGCGTTAAGGCCCTCGTCCAGAAGTATGGTGCAAGACCTGTGTTCGTCGGTGCGAGCGCGACGATTGCTGCCCCTGAGGACTTCGGCCGGCAGCTGTTCGGCGGAGATGTTCATGTTGTTGCTGGCCTGGAGCGAATCGACAGACAACTGGAGCCGAGCCGCTATCACTTGTTCGTGATGCCCGTGCAAGTCACCGTCCTTAACGCGGTTGGCCATGTGTTGGCTGGTTGCTTCAGAGCGGACAGGCAGCATGCCGAGGTCAACCGAACTCTTGTCTTCAGCGACTCCAAGAGGACCGTCTACCAACTCGAAGCGTCGTTACCAGAGTTCTACGCGACACTGGACGAGTCATTTTTAGGTGATGGCATCAATAGCGCTCCGACACGCTCGCACACGGGTGATCACAGCCCTGAAGAACGGCGGCAGGTGGAAATCGCCTTCGACCGCGGAGGCCTTCGCGTCCTCCTCGCGACGCAGACCCTCGAAGTCGGAGTAGACTTCCGGAACCTTCAGCTGGAGCTTCAAACTGGAGCGACGTACTCGTACAACGACTACATTCAGCGCGTAGGTCGCGCTGGCCGCCGCGGAGTCCCAGCCCTTGTGATCTGTATCCTCCGGCCGCAGGTGCCACTCGACTACTACTACTTCGAGCACTGTCGCGAGCTCGTCAACTTTACGCCGGAAACGCTTGATGAGATTCCCCTGCGAACGGATAATCCCTTCCTCGTCGAACGCCACGTTCCAGCTGCTGTCCAAGACTATTTGATCAGTGCTGAAGCTGGCGCCCGATTGGTTTGGGATCGCGGCCGCGCGGGGCAAGTGTTAGTTCAGGACCGGGAAGGTGTCAAAGGGTACTTGGAAGGATTTTTCCTGCGCCCCCATTCGTGGGATCAGGACCTGATTCGAGCTGCGATCGCAGCCGGGATAGACAGGTGTGCTGCTGCGCTCAACGCTAGGGGTGCTGAAGGAAACACGGTTGAACGCCTTGCTCCCTTAATCGAGCTCTCCATTCGGGCCACAGATGTAGGTGTTATCGTTGATTCTGACGACTTCCAAAGCCATCGCAACATTTCCGTGGCCGGACGCTTGGGGGCAGAGGAAGAGGAAGTAGACGAGCCCCAAGGTGAGGATGCAGTTGAAGAAGCCTAGGAGCCAATGGAGACAATGGCGCTAACCAAGAGAGGGCGCCGACAGGCCACAGGTTCGCTCTTTCCCGGCAACTACTGGGTATTCAGGAATCTCAGTCTCAGGGTGCCTGAGGATGGCATCTCCGGGCATCAACTGTCGTTCGCCGTCTTACGAGAACTCCTGCCTAGGGTTGTACAACAACTGCACGCGCGCGCCGAACGGTACGTCGATTGGCGTTCGTTCCGTGATGTTAACGAGAACCGCTTGGAACTGCTGGAGCCGGATAAGGTCAGCGTCTTGGTACAGCCGACGACATGGTGGTGCACAGCTTGCGGGCGCGTCTACAGCGGACCGATTGGGCGAGTCGGGATTCGAGACGGCCACTGCCCAGGATGTAAAGCGGCGCAAATGGTCCAGTTGGCTTCGGTGTTTATGTGCCCGACCTGTCACAACATCGAGAACCTGGAGGCTAGCAGATGCCCGACTTGTGGCGACAGTCGTCACGTCTTCCTCGAGGGAGCTGGTGGGCGTCGTCGCGAGTACCGTTGGCGATGTCAGCAACACCCAGACTTCAACGCATACGTGCGGCGGAGCTGCCGGCACGATCAAACCAGGATGGCGCTCAAGTCGACTGGTGGACGGCTGTACAATACGGCGAGAATTTCGGACCTACAACGCGTGCTCACGGGCGGCCACGGACCCAATGTGGTCGCTGGACTCGAGTTCAGATCTGCGCGGGCGCGGGTTGCTGAAGTTGTAGTCGGCCGAATCCCGATCGCGGACTACAACGCATTCTTCGGTGGCCGGGAACGCTCCCTTGTAGAGCCGTTCGTCAACCCAGCGACCGGGCACTTCAGGGCCCTCGTGTCGCAGCTGGAAACGGACGGGATCGTCATTACGATTCACCGCCCTAGCCTGCGCGACGAACTGTCGCTGCACTCGATCAAGCACGGTCTCCTCAACGCTGCCCCCGCGGTCACGGGGCTTGCGCAAGATGAGTTCGGTGCTGAGATCCGGCCGGACGAGGGGGAGGTTCTGATCTACGACAATGTTCCCGGCGGAACTGGAGGGTGTCGGTTACTGGTTGAACGTCGCCTGGCTCGGTGGATTCAGGTCGCCCGCGAATTAGCGGAATGCCATCAGGTCCAGTGCGACGATGCCTGCCGGGCCTGCCTCTTCTTGCCATCTCGACTGTGTCGTCGCGGGAACCACGACCTCGATCGACGTCGGGTTCTCCAGTTGCTGACTGATAACCAGGACTAAGACCTCGCCATGCGTCCTACTGTTGTAGTGATACCGCCTCGCCGGGTGGATGGGCGTACGCCCTCCCAAAGTAGGAGGAAGACCGGGACCGTGAGCAAAGTGATCGTGCGACGAACGCATTCGCTCGTTCGGCTCAAGGGTGGGGTGACCCTGCGACTCACTCCCTATGTCTATCTCCGCAGAGGAGACAAGCTGCAATTCTTTCCGGACGTCGCAAAGCCTGTCGCCATAAAGAAAGAGTTTGTCGACAAGGCGACCGGCCAAATCGCGCGCGTTACCGTCTTTCCTCCCTATCAAGAGCAGGAGGTGATCCGGGTCGCCCCTCACGCAATCGCCGTGACCTTTAAAGAGCGAACGACTCCCGTCGAGTGGCGTGTAGCTAAGGTGCTCGAGCGGTTTCATTATCGCGGCAAGGGCTTCAACCGCCTGGTCGGACGGCGAATCGTGATGCTCGCCATGTCCGAACAGTTCGGGGTTCTCGCCTATGGTGTTCTGTCGGCGACGGTCGCCATGGCGAAGCCGCGGTTTGAGCTCTTCCGGACAAACTTCACTGATCAGATGAGGTCGGGACTTATCAATCAGATCGCGCGCATTCCTCGAATCGTGGTGCATCCAGAGTTCCGAGGAATGGGACTTGGTGTCCTCATGGCACGCCACCTGGTGAATTATGCCCGACGCCACTGGGATATCAATGGTTACCGCCCGATTATGGTCGAGGTCATCGCCAAGATGACTGAGTACCATCGCTTCTTCGAGAAAGCTGGGTTCATCGCACTCGGCCAAACGGAGGGGTACGAGGACGGAATCAAGCCCCAATACGGCAATGGCTCGTGGGGCGAACGGGACCATGAGCATTTCGACTTCATGACGAAGCAGCAATCGAAACCATACCTCGCATGGCCACTCGTACCCGATGTGCGGAAACGGATTGCTAGAGTCCTAGCCGCCACGCCGCCTTTTCTGGAAGGGATGCGCAAAGCGCCAGATGCTGCGCCTCGAATCTGCTTGACCAATGTTACCGCCTCATTCCGATCTCAGAACGGCCACAGTCCGCGTTCAGCTCTAGTACAGGACGCATTTGGTATCGACGCCGGACAACTGCACTCGACTGTGGTGAAGGAGTTGAGCATCACAATCGAGCCTGGCGACGTTGTTCTGGTCACGGGTGCAAGTGGTAGCGGAAAGAGCAGTCTCCTGCATCTCCTCTCAGGGCAAAGAAGTGCAGTGGAGCGGAGTATGCGCCTCTCTGGGCGAGTCGTTGGGGTGGATCCTAGGAGGATCGCAATTCTGACAACTGATCTACCCAGCGACAGGTCGTTGGTCGACCTAGTGCGGCAGGGGAAGGACATACGCGACGCTATTGATCTGCTGAACTCCGTTGGTCTCGCAGAGGCGAACCTCTACCTGAAGCGACCCAATCAGCTCTCAGACGGTCAGCGGTACCGATTCGCGGTCGCCAGACTTTGCGATTCCGGAAGACCGATATGGGTTGCCGACGAGTTCGCGGCCAGCCTGAATCCCGAACTTGCCGCCACCGTGGCGAAGGGGTTGCGGCGGCTCGCGCGGAAGCACGGTGCTACCGTCGTGCTCGCGGCGGCTCATATCGACGGATTCGTTGATTCGCTCACGCCAAATAGGCTGATCCGACTCAAGTGGGGTGGAGAATGGTCCGAGCATTCGCTTAAAGCGGTCTGCCAGGAGAGTGAAAGGCGGCTGGAGCTGCGTGTCACCAATACCTCAACGTCCGACCTACACAGCGTTGCCTTGCGCGCTTTGGACAACAAGGGTCAACTCCAGTTTCTTCGCACAAGGCGAGTGTTGGAGCGTGGTGCCGAATGGTGCAGCATTGTGGCGAAGTCTGGTATTAAGGGCGCAGTGGCCATCCGAACCCTCTCAAAGGAAAAGGTCGGCGAAATCGTCTACCTGAAGACGTCACGTTAGGATGGACGGATCCTGTGTCGTTCCTTTCAAGGCGTCGATTTCAAGCAAAGGTTCGTCAAGCTGCTAGTTCGTGTCGTTCACTGTTCAGGGATCTTCGAAGCGCAGGATCGGCTCTTGACACTCGAACCGCTCAGAAACTGACTCACAAGGAGCCAGCAGATTCACGGCGTTTCCCGCGTCGCCCGTACGCGCGGGCGAGGTCGGACGTTGCCATGTTGCTGACGGTCAAGCCGAGGAACTCGCAGTAAGACCAAAGATCTTGCGCATCTCTGCTTCGATCGTAGCCGCAGGCAAAAGAGGCTCTCCTTGCCTGTCGCGCCGCGCACGGCGGAGCACGTCTATGTGGGGATGCACAAACACTCGTATGTTGCCGGCATTTTCGTGCAGCTTCTGTGAGAGCTTCCACACTTCGGAGATTCCCAGCGACGTGGATTCCTCGAAATCCTCCCGCTGTCGACGGTGTAGCTCCTCGGGGTAGAACCGGAGCACCTCCCCTCCTCGACGCTCCGGGACATCTATCAGAACGGTCCCGTCTAGTTTCAGGGCGGCTGCTGCCGCCGTCAGCGAGTCAGTCGGATCGCCAAGTCCCGTCACGTGGTAGCGCACCTTGCCGTCAATTGCTTGCTGGAGCGAGTCGCGCAACTTCTCGGCGAGCGCATCCCTAAGATCCTCTGAGAGATCATGCAGCTTCTCGTGCGACGCCGTGTTCCTCTCCACTGTGCTCCAAAGCTGGGCGTTTTGAGACGCGGACACGACTAACACACGCTTGTACAGATCACGCGTAGCGATCATGCTTAGTAGCCGCTGGCCCGTCGGGGTCGTGCGCTCGTGGAGCCACTCCAAGGCGACGAGATCCGACCAGGTCACAGTCGCCCACTGAGGGCGAACGGCGTATCCAACCCGTCCCCGGAACGGCATCACACCGGACTCGAAGAAATCCTGTTGGGTCTGAAGGTCACTAGAACCGCGCCGAGGCAACTCCAGTACGAATTCGTAGAGTTCCGATTTTAGGGCGTCGTTGCCGGCGCTCTTTCTGGAGGCCATCCACTCGTATGCTGCTCTCTGTAGCATGGCTTTGGCTGCGCGCACGGCGTGATGCCAATAGACGGCTCGAAACATCTGATAGCGCGCAAACGCAACGCTTTCGGCTGCGGCTCGGCCCTTCTCGTGGATTCCCAGCGCGAAGAACTGATCTTCCTTCTCCCCCTGCCGTTCGTACACCACGGTCAGGGTCCCGAGGAGGCGCGAACGGTCTATCCCCCGGCCGAATACTGTCTGGCACTGCACGCTGTCCCTGATTAGGTAATCCAGTTTGTCCGCATCGAGGGGACCAGACACGAGAGTGTGAAGTAGGCGATCTCGGATGTTGGTGGAGAGTCTCTCTGGATCCGTCTCAAGTATTGCCAAGATCCTGCTCGCCGATACGTGCCATTCATCTTCAAGTTCCTTCACCAGCGGAACAGTTAGGTGTTGGTAGCGTACGTCTTCCTTCTTTAGGAGAGACGACGTAAGGGTGTCATGCCGGAAGACCTTCGGCTCGACGTCATTGAGATCATGAGCGTGCTGGTACTGGCCAAGGTCATGCAGCAAAGCGGCAAGAAGCGTGGCCACCAGATCTTCGGCACGAACGATCTGTCGAAACAAAGGATTGATGGGGTCATTGTAGAGAGCTGTGATGTACTGTGCTGCGTTGGAGAAGGTGCCGAGTGAGTGCTCTAAGCGAGTGTGCGTCGCTCCTGGGTAGACCATCCGGACGAGTCCGAGTTGGCTTATGCTGCCGAGGCGCCTCAGAAGGGGCTGCTTGAGCAGGCTCTCCAGGCGCTCGGTGAAGTTGGTCTTCTCCCCTCGGGTAACTTGAATGACGTCCTCGCTTGACGGGGAGAGTTCGGGGATCTCGGACAAGAGGTTCACTCGACCGAGTAGCTTGTCCAGATCAGTTACTGCCTCCGCCGTGTTCTCGTACTTGAGCGTTCTGAGGGATGCTTCGGTTAGGCCCAGCGGCCGATCGGTGGACTCGACGTGGCCATCCAGGAGCCTTGCGGAGAGGAGAGCAAGGTATTTGCGACTGTAGGCCGCGAGTTCGTGTGGGCTCGCGTTCTCGAAAGCTCTGGTGACCTTCAGAAGCGTGCGGCCCGTCGCGTACAGATCGAAAGCGAATTTCAGGTCGCTCCGCAGCGGGTGGCCGCGACGGCGGTTGTCGTCTCCAGCGCTTGAGACAGCAGTTAGCGTGAGTAGCTCGGGGTGCGCGAAAGTAGTAGTGCAGGTGACCACCAGCCTTTCCGTGGGGTTACCAGTCAGCTGCCTGGCGCCGCCAAGGTCAGCAACCACTGAGTACCCGGCCTCACCTACAAACACGTTATTGGGTTTGATGTCCAGATGGACCAGGGATCTTGAGTGGAGGTGGGCAACGCCGGCCAGTAGACCGCGTACGAACTCCAGCAACTCATCCATGGTCCTCTGCTTGGCAAAGAACTTGTGGGCTGGAAGTGAATCGCGGAGAAACGTCATCGTGTAGAACGGAAGTGGACCTTGAGACGATGGAATGACTCCCGCATCGAAAATGGAGATGACATTGGGGTGGCTCACTTCTTGAAGCCTACTGATCTCCTGCGATAGTAGAGCCGCGACGAGATCTTCCTTGCCCTCAATAGGCCGAGAGATCTTGAGCGCACGATAGGTTCGTAGCGTGGTGTCCCAGACTTTGAACACGATTCCAGCCCCGCCGACTCCCAGAAAGCCGACGACCACATAGCGGCCCGCCGGCGGTGGCCTGAGCACATCCGTGCCAGACAGCGGCTCGACACGAGTCGCTCCCCCGTGCGGTTGCCTGAACGCATTCATCGCCTCGCGCAGGCACTTGATCTCCTTCTCCAACTGCGGGTCGCGGGTTGGGGTATCGTCGAGATAAGCCTCCCGAACGGTCTCCCAAAGACCACCATCCGCGAGCATGTCTAGAGGTCGTTGCGGACCCTCAAGAGCAGGGCTACCTGACATAGGCGGTCGAGTTCATCCGCGCGCACGAAGGGGAGCGGCGATTGCGGAAAGCCAACAAGCGTGCCTCCGAGGTCTGAGCGGCTGACGCGACTTGCGGGGTCTCATGCCTCATCCTTTGTCACGCCAAAGCTGGTTCGCGCGTGGTGGCCAGGGCACGAGCTGCACCGCCAATCCCGGCCTTGCATGCCAGTAGAGGTCGATCTGGCTGAGGTCGATGCTGCGGTCCTGCCCGGCGAGTTCGACACTTTTCCTGAGAATACGATCGAACTGAAGTCGTTTATCCCCATAAACCAAGTAAAACCCTCGAGAATACTTCCCACGACCACAGAACGCCGTCAGCTTCTGAAGGTCGCTGCGGATCTGGGGCCCTGCCGCCGTTACCGCCTTCACCTCTATGATCACCAAGTTCTTCTTCATATTGCCCGGGTCGTGTACCAAGAGGTCTGGTTTTTTCCCCCTGAGGGTTCTGTGCGTGAACCAGCGATGGCCTGCCTTATCGACCTCACCGCCGAGATCGTATCCCGCATTACGAAGCTCGGGCGGCCAGTGTGCCTTCATTTGATGATAGAGTTCGTAGCAGTAGGTTCGTTCTCGATACGCAGGATCGCCGCCTTGGATGGGGAGCAGGTAATAGTCGTCCGGAATGGCTTGCGTTGCGGCCGCGAGGCAGCTCCGAACGTTGTCAACGCGGTTTCGCCTCTCCACAGTTGTGAATAGAGTGCCAGGTCGCGTCATTCGAAGGTTGAGAGGTGCATCTGCAGCCATGCGCGCAGTGGCTCCGTCCCTTCGGGCAGGCCGAGCAAGGCCCAAGGTGCCCGCACTTCTCCGCCGACGAAGAGTTCACGCAGTAATGTTTCCAGGTTCGACCCTTGGTCAGGAGGAGTGCCAATCTGACAATCCAGCCACCTGACAAACCAGTCAGAGAGAGACAACCACCCCGCAACGGGCGTGTGAGAGCCGGTGGTCGCCAAACTCAGCATGGGTGCCACGAAGTGGACTCCCGTTTGAACATCCGTCGCGAGCAAGAACGCTGCGTGAGCGAACTTTGAACCGAGCGCCGACTGCACCTGGTTAGGATCAATGGCGACGCTACCGCGGTTACTCCTCTTCAGTTGGAAGCACGCCGTCTTACGGAACGGCTCGTCGGGAATGTCGAGTGTCACTGCTATATCGCAACCATACCGATCGGTACCGCCAGCGCCACGCCGATGCCACACCTCGACTTCCGGTGTGACCGATACTCGACGCGATGATCCGACGTCGCAGCCTCGCCGCCGGCGCCCGAATTGCTCCGTAATTCGACTGAGCAAGGCGACTTCTTCTTGAGGTGGTCCGTTCAGCCAGCCCTCTGTAGCTATTCGTATGACATCGAGAGTTTCGCTAACGAGTCGATCCTTGTTAATGACCGTGAATTGCACTTGTGCTCCGTCCAGTGAGAGCGACTCCGCCAAGGCCACGGAGCTCCGTTCCACGAAGGTCTCCGCCGCCCAGGTTACGTCCCTGAATCTTCGGCGTGATCGTCGGGCTGCATAGGCTGTTTTTGCGACATGTTAGGGCTCTTTTGCGACATGGCGACCGCTACGTGTGATCGTCTAGAGCACAAGAGCTGCCCCTGCGAGTTGATCTCGCAAGGGCAGCTCATCCCCTCGTCAAACGCCCGGCCTGTTGACCAGGTCAGGAGCCCTAGCGTGTGCTTCGGAAACCGAGCCGTTGCGCGAGCCTTCTTGCACCGGCCCGAGTCTCCTCGTCTACCAACGTCGAGCGCTCACCAACCGACCGCCCCCCGTTCGGCTTCCTCGGCAGATCCCCCGCGCGGAAGAAGACATGCTTCCCGTTCTTGTGTCCGCGCAGCTTGCCCTGCTTGTAGAGGTGCAGGAGCTGCGCCCGACTGTAGCCCGTCATCGCCGCGGCTTGATTCGTGTTTAGCACGGCTTCGTCGTGCGACGTCAGAACGTCTTCGAAGTCCGCGATGAACTCATCGCAGATCTTCGCTCCGCTCACTAAAGCGCCAAGCTTCTCCCACTCGGCGCGCCGAGCGCTCCACTTCGCTCGAAACTCTTCGCGTGTCATCGGCCACCTCCATTGCTAATGGTTTGAGAAGTGACCTGGGTCGAACAAACTCGGACTAACTCGAACATCCAGCGCGGCGACTCACGACAGACGGACGACACGATCTCGCGGTTCGTGTTCGTTTTGTAAGTCGCTCCAGCGTAGCGTTTTTCGCGCTCTGGATCAGGAGAGCTTGGGAGCGTCCCGATTCGGAATCAGGCGCGCAATCCGACGCAGGGCGGCTGGGGAGACGCGACAACTTGTCCGACGATGAACGCGCTGTGGTGGGCCGAGCTGTAATGGCGCAGCTCCTTCACGCGTCGCGGATGGCCTCGCGAAAGGCGTCATTGATCCGCTCGGCGGCAATCTTGATGACGGCGGTCGGGTTCTGAATCGCCAGCGCTTTACTCGCACCCTTCGCGTGCACGTGCAGCGCTTTGGCCTGGTCGCAGATGGTCATTGGTCCGCGCCGACCGTATGTTGCCGGAGCCGAGGCGCACCGGTATGTCCTGCGTAGCCGGATCCTCGAGCACCTCGTTTAATACTCTCCCACTACGGAGGCAAGTATGCGTTCGATCTCACTGCTCGGCGGCCTAATGTACCTAGCGGTCTCCGCCGGTATCGCCCAAGATCCCGTCAAGGTTGATCCAAACCACTACAAAGTGGAGTTCGAGAACGCTCGAGTACGCGTGCTGCGGATTCATTACGGCCCGCACGAAAAGTCCGTGATGCACTACCATCCTGCTACCGTGGCCGTCTTCCTGACGGATGTTCACGGACAATTCACGTATCCGAACGGCAAGTCGGAGGAAGCCCAGGGGAAGGCGGGAGAACCTAGGTGGGGCAAGGCAGGCAAACACCTTCCCGAAAACACGAGCGACAACGCTTTTGAGCTGATACTGGTGGAGCTTAAGGGCAAGCCCTAATTGAGGCGCCAGCCGTCGGCGCGAGACGACGAGGCCCCGACCGACGCACGGACGCTCGGGCCCTTCAGGCGGCGGCCGTACTCGAAGGGATATTCGAGGTGGGTCTCAGTCTGGGTCATTCTCGTCGTGGGAGAATCTCCGGTGAGATGGCCACGCGGCAATAGTTGCAGCTGCTTCGTCGCCGCGAAGCCGGGAGAATGCCATACCTCTTTACTTGCTTCGCGTGGCTCTGGAGGTGAGGAGGCCTCTCCTGATGCGAGATCGAGAGAGCTCTCCGGCTTCCTGATGCGGAATCGGGCGTTGCCGAACCAGAATCAGGAGAGTGCTCTGTACCTGGTTCGCCCAGGGGGGTCCATGAGTCTAGTTTCAGCGCCGCCATGCCGGAGTCGAGCCTACGTTTTCGCTTGGTGATCGCCCGCGCCTCCGACTCAACACCGGGTGATGTGAGCGGCATCGTAACGCGATTGCACACCGACACCGAGTTGTTCTGGTTGCTGCGCATCGCCCGACCGGTAGCGGCGGCGCCGAAGGTGTGTCGTCGGTCGGTTGCCACTTGTCTGGCCCTTCTCATGCTGGATGACCACCTGAGGGTCCTCAGAGTCCTACCCAAGGCCTCGGTTCCCCATACACCGGGTACGGGCGTCCTGCGCAGAGACGGGGTCATCCAGACGTACCTGGGTGGTGTACTCCCTCCCCGTGCGCTCGCCGACACTAACCGAATCGCTGAGTTGCTGATCAATGGCCACGCTTCGTACTTGGACACGCTTTGCCGGGCGCTGAGCGGCGATGAGACGCCCGAGGGCTTCGAGGCCGTGCCTGCTGACCATGAGCTTTATGACCCGGAGGCGGAGCAGTACTTCGCGCCCCCGCTAACCGTCTGGTATCGTGCGGGGGTGCTCGTGCATTCTGTCGTCCCGAGCACCGGGACGACTTGAGATCCCAGCGCTTTCGTTGCGATCAAACCACTTAAAGTCCCAAGTTGTGTCGACAGTGTGACAACAACCGACGGACCGGGTGCCGCGATGGTTTCCAGGGAGCAGGTCAAGGCGGCGCTCGGGAGCTAGAGCTCGAGATCGCGGCATAGAGAATTGGGGACGCAAGTGTCACGCGGTTTGTTGGGAGGAGTCTAGACGAGATCCCCCCCCGTGAAATTGGCAATGCGCTCGCGAGTCCGATGCGGAATCAAGAGAG